>JACXTT010006956.1_pt1 | contig 16053 bp, 19 predicted proteins | sample 9270951 | NCBI WGS metagenome assembly JACXTT01 (sample SAMN15532306, study PRJNA645909) | rock metagenome | isolation source: weathered quartz diorite | place: Puerto Rico | collected 2017-06-21 | reverse complement strand
ATGCTCTCCATCCCGATGCTTTACTTCATGGTGGCGCAGAGCCACGGCGGGGTGGCGTTCTAGAAATTTATTTCGTGCCGGGAATGCCGCCGATGCGGCTTCCCGGCTTGATGCCCCGAGCGGCGAACCAGCCGCGGTTCATCTCGAGCGCGAAGGCCGCGGCGCGCCGCGCGCAATGCGAGTCCTCGGTCTGCGGCGCCATGTCCTCGATGTTGATGACCGTGCCGTGCTCATCGATGAAGGCGACCGAGAGCAGGATGAGCGTGTTCTTCATCCACATGCAGTGGGTGGCCGCCTCGTCGAAGATGAAGAGCATGCCGGCATTGCTCGGCATCGCCGTGCGGTACATGAGGCCCTGGCCGCGGCTCGCGAAATCCGCGGCCACCTCGGCGCGAATCAGGTGCATGCCGGCGTTGAGCTGCACCACCGGCAGCGGCTGCGCCGCCGCCGGGGCGGCGCCGATCAGCAAAGCAAGCAATGCGCGCATCAATGAAAAAGGCAGGGACGCGCCCTGCCTTTGCATTGAAACGAAGCGCCTTACTTCTTGTCCATCTTGTCGGATTTCTTCTTGCCCTCGCCTTTTTTCTTTTCCATCTTGCCTTTCTTCTTGTCGGCCTTCTTTTCCATCTTGGTGCCTTCCTTCTTCTCCATCTTGCCGCCCTTGTCCTGCGCGAGCGCGGCGAAGCTGGTCGCCGCGAACATCGCCGCGACGAGGACTGCAACGAGCTGCTTCATGTCTTCCCCTTCTCTGGTGGTTGATCTAACGTTAGACCGGCCTCTAGGCGCAGTCCGCCGTGATTAACGCGCGAGCCTGACGACCGGTTGACACGGGCGGCGGAACCGGTTGTAAATCAATCGAGTAGGGCGCAAAGGGGGGTATAATCGCCGACTTTTTCCGGTCCTCCCAGGGAGCAAGTTCCATGGCTTACCAGCACATCAAGCTGCCCTCGGGCGGCGAGAAGATTCGCGTGCGGCGCGATTACTCGCTCGAGGTGCCCGACCGTCCGATCATCCCCTACATCGAAGGCGACGGCACGGGCGTCGACATCACGCCAGTGATGCTGAAGGTAGTCGACGCGGCGGTGCAGAAAGCCTACGGCGGCAAGCGCAAGATCGTCTGGATGGAAATGTTCGCCGGCGAGAAGTCGTGCCGTGTCTATGGCGAAAACGTCTGGCTGCCCGACGAGACGCTGCAGGCGGCGAAGGAGTTCGTGGTGTCGATCAAGGGGCCGCTCACCACGCCGGTCGGCGGCGGCATCCGCTCGATCAACGTGGCGCTGCGCCAGGAGCTCGATCTCTACGTGTGCCTGCGGCCGGTGCGCTGGTTCAAGGGCGTGCCCTCGCCGCTCAAGGAGCCCGACAAGGTCGACATGGTGATCTTCCGCGAGAACTCGGAGGACATCTACGCCGGCATCGAGTGGCCGGCGCAGTCCGCCGAGGCGAAGAAGGTCATCGATTTCCTCATCCGGGAGATGAAGGTCAAGAAGATCCGCTTTCCTGAATCTTCCGCCATCGGCATAAAGCCGGTGTCGATCGAGGGCTCGGAGCGGCTCATCCGCAAGGCCTACCAGTACGCCATCGACAACCAGAGAAAGTCGGTGACGCTGGTGCACAAGGGCAACATCCAGAAATTCACCGAGGGCGGCTTCCGCGACTGGGGCTATCGCCTGGCACAGAGGGAGTTCGGCGCGAAACCGCTCGACGGCGGCCCGTGGATGACGTTCAACAACCCGAAGGGCGGGCCCGACATCGTGGTGAAGGACGTGATCACCGACGCCATGCTGCAGCAGATCCTGCTGCGGCCGGCCGAATACGACGTGCTTGCCACCACCAATCTGAACGGCGACTACATTTCCGACGGCCTGGCCGCGGAAGTCGGCGGCATCGGCATTGCGCCGGGCGCGAACCTGAGCGACTCGGTGGCGATGTTCGAAGCGACGCACGGCACGGCGCCGAAGTACGCTGGCAAGGACTATGTGAACCCGGGCTCGGAAATCCTCTCGGCGGAGATGATGCTGCGGCACATGGGCTGGGTGGAGGCCGCCGATGCGATCATCCGCTCGATCGAGCGCGCGATCCAGGACCAGGTCGTCACGTACGACTTCGCGCGGCAGATGCAGGGCGCAAAGCAGGTTTCCACCTCCGGCTTCGGCCAGGCCATGATCGAGCGGATGTAGCGATGAAGGCGCTTCTCGCGGCGAGTTTCGCCGGCGCGCTCGGCTGCAGCGCCGCAGCGCATGCCGGCTGGTACGCCGACGCCGACGTGGAGCATTTCCGCTGGGCCGAGAGCACCGCTCCGAGCGTGACGGAAACCGGGCCGATGTTCGGCATCGGCGGCGGCTACCGCTGGCTGCGGGCGGCAGGCTGGCAGTTCGCCTGGCGCGGGCGGCTTTATTTCGGCTCGCTCGACTACAACGGCGCGTTTCTCTCGACCAACCAGCCGGCAAGCGGCACCAGCGAGTACGCCGGGCTCGCCAACGAAGGCCAGGCGATCTACCGCGTGCCAGGCGACGCCAATGGCATGGAGTTGGTGAGCGGCCTGGTGCTCGACTACTGGAACCGCCGGCTCTCCGCGGAGCAGCGCGAGCAATACTGGGTCGCTTCGGTGCGGCTCGGACTGAACTTCGACCGGCGAGAAGCGAAGGGCTGGTTCGGCGGCGGCGGCTTCAAGTACCCGTTCTGGACGCGCCAGGACGCGCACCTCACCAAGATCGGCTTCAACGCCAACCCGCATCTCGAGCCGAAGGGCACGCTCAGCGTCTATGCGGATGTCGGATACCGGTTCACACGCCGTTGGAGCCTGGCGGGCTATTACGACAGTTACCGATTCAACGAGTCGGATGCAACGCAGCGGCTCATCAACCCCTCGGTCCAGGGATGCACCGGCGTCGCGCCCGACCCGGCGGGCGGCTGCCGCGTGTTCCAGCCGCAGAGCAAGCAGGACCGCTTCGGGCTGCGGCTGCAGTACAGCTTCGAATAAAAAGGCCGCCTCGCGGGCGGCCTTTTCAAATCGAGCGCTTGCGCCTAGACCTTCTGGATGTTCGAGGCCTGTTTCCCCTTGGGCCCCTGAACCACGTCGAAGCTGACCTTTTGGCCTTCCTTCAGGGTCTTGAAGCCCGACATGTTGATTGCCGAGAAATGCGCGAACAAGTCCTCGCTGCCGTCGTCGGGCGTGATGAAGCCATAGCCCTTCGCGTCGTTGAACCACTTCACGGTGCCTGTTGCCATGCTCTCTCCCTTATTGCTGTTGATATGAGCTACCGGGCCACGTCGTAGACGCTCCATGATCCCGAGCCATGCCTGGAACTCCACGACCCCGCCGCCTCATCTGGCAAACAGACAGCCTGAATCCAAACACAGCCCGCCTTTTACGCGTCGCTCCCACAGCCGTCAAGAGCCGTGCCTGCGCCTTGTTGCGCGCGCGCAAGGCGGTGAAAAACCACCGTAATCCACCCGGTCGGTGCTGGCTGTCGCATTGCACCGCCCCCCTACATTTATTAGGATAGCCCGCAGGAACTGGGCTAACGCATCCATTGTCAGATTTGCGGGGGGCACGAGGCGCGTAGTAGCGGCATGGCGCAGCAAAAGGACGACACCCTACTCGAGGCGCAGCGCTCCAAGCTGAAGCCGCCGCCGATGTTCAAGGTCATGCTGCTCAACGACGACTACACGCCGATGGAGTTCGTGGTGGTGGTGCTGCAAAAGTTCTTCAGCATGACGCGCGAGCGCGCCACGCAGGTCATGCTAAAGGTGCACCGGGAAGGCATCGGCATCTGCGGCATCTATCCGCGCGATGTCGCGAGCACCAAAGTGCAGCAAGTCGCGGCATACTCCCGGAAGCATCAGCACCCGCTGCAGTGCGTGATGGAAGAGACGTAACGGCAGGAAGAGACGCAACAGCTGAAAGAAAGGCTGAAAGGTAAGGAAGCGCAATGATTGCCCAGGAACTCGAAGTCAGTCTGCACATGGCGTTCGTGGAAGCCCGCCAGAAACGCCACGAGTTCATCACGGTCGAGCACCTGCTGCTCGCGCTCCTGGATAACCCTACCGCCGCCGAGGTGCTGCGCGCCTGCGGCGCGAACATGGACGAGCTGCGCAAGAACCTCACGCAGCACATCGCGGAGCAGACGCCGCGCATCGCCGCCGACCGCGAGGTCGATACCCAGCCGACGCTCGGCTTCCAGCGCGTGATCCAGCGCGCCATCCTGCACGTGCAGTCCTCCGGCAAGAAAGAGGTCACCGGCGCGAATGTGCTGGTGGCGATCTTCGGCGAGAAGGACTCGCACGCGGTGTACTTCCTGCAGCAGCAGGGCATCGCGCGTCTCGACGTGGTCAACTACATCTCGCACGGCATCACCAAGACGCCGCAGGCGCATCCGGGCAAGACCGACCAGGACTCCGAGCAGGAGGGCCAGGCCGAGACTTCGAACAGCCCGCTCGACAACTACACCCAGAACCTGAACGCGCTCGCGCTCGCCGGCAAGATCGACCCGCTGATCGGCCGCGACAAGGAGCTCGAGCGAGTGGTGCAGACGCTTTGCCGCCGGCGCAAGAACAACCCGCTGCTGGTCGGCGAAGCCGGCGTCGGCAAGACCGCGATCGCCGAAGGGTTGGCGCGGCGCATCGTCGAGGGCAACGTGCCCGACCTGCTGGCGAAGTGCACGGTCTATGCGCTCGACATGGGCGCGCTGCTGGCCGGCACCAAGTACCGCGGCGACTTCGAGCAGCGCCTGAAGGCGGTCCTGAAGCAGCTGGTCGACAACCCGAACGCGATCCTGTTCATCGACGAGATTCACACCGTGATCGGCGCCGGCGCCGCTTCCGGCGGCACGCTCGACGCGTCGAACCTGCTGAAGCCCGTGCTGTCCACGGGCCAGCTGAAATGCATCGGCGCCACCACGTACAACGAGTACCGCGGCGTGTTCGAGAAGGACCACGCGCTCTCGCGGCGCTTCCAGAAGATCGACGTGGTCGAGCCGTCGGTCGACGAGACGGTGGAAATCCTCAAAGGCCTGAAGACCCGGTTCGAGGCCCATCACAGCGTCAAGTACACCGCGAACGCGCTCACCACGGCCGCCGAGCTTTCCGCGCGCTACATCAACGACCGCCACCTGCCCGACAAGGCGATCGACGTGATCGACGAGGCGGGCGCCGCGCAGAGGATCGCGCCCAAGGCGAAGCAGAAGCGCATCATCGGCAAGGCGGAGATCGAGGAGATCATCGCCAAGATCGCGCGCATCCCGCCGCGCAGCGTCTCCACCGATGATCGGAGCGCGCTCGCCAATCTCGACCGCGATCTGAAGGCGGTGGTGTTCGGCCAGGACAAGGCGATCGACGCGCTCGCCTCCGCCATCAAGATGGCGCGCTCGGGCCTCGGCAACCCGCAGAAGCCGATCGGCAACTTCCTGTTCTCCGGGCCTACCGGCGTCGGCAAGACCGAAGTGGCGCGCCAGCTCGCCTACTGCATGGGCATCGAGCTGATCCGCTTCGACATGTCGGAGTACATGGAGCGCCACGCAGTCAGCCGCCTGATCGGCGCGCCGCCGGGATACGTCGGCTTCGAGCAAGGCGGGCTGCTCACCGAGCAGATCACCAAGAAGCCCTACTCGGTGCTGCTGCTCGATGAGATCGAGAAGGCGCACCCGGACATCTTCAACGTGCTCCTGCAGGTCATGGACCACGGCACGCTGACCGACAACAATGGCAGGAAGGCCGACTTCCGCAACGTCTGCATCATCATGACGACCAACGCCGGCGCCGAGTCGCTCGCCAGGACGCAGATCGGCTTCACGCCCTCGGTGAAGCCGGGCGACGAGATGGAGGCGATCAAGAAGATTTTCACGCCGGAGTTCAGGAACCGGCTCGACGCCATCATCTCCTTCGCCGCGCTCGACGAGAAGACCATCATGCGCGTAGTGGAGAAGTTCCTGATGCAGCTCGACGAGCAGCTCGCTGAGAAGAAGGTCGAGGCGCAGTTCACCGACGCGCTCAAGCAGCACCTGGCGAAGAAGGGCTTCGACCCGCTGATGGGTGCGCGGCCGATGGCGCGCCTCATCCAGGACACGATCCGCCGCGCGCTGGCCGACGAGCTGCTCTTCGGACGCCTGCAGCACGGCGGCAAGGTGACCATCGATATCGGGGAGGACGAGAACCTCAAGCTCTCGTTCGAGGAGGAAGCGGCGCCGGTGACCTGACGCCCGGCCTGCCCAGACCGCAAAGGCCGCCTCGCGCGGCCTTTGCTTTTTCCGCGGCCGGCAGTACGCTTCGCCGCGCGGAGGACCCCATGACTGCCAAACTCGTTGCGGCGGCGCTCGCGCTTGCGGCGGCCGCGGCATACGCCCAGGATAACCCTGTCGCGCGCACCCTCGCCGCTACCTGCGCAAGCTGCCACGGCACCGAGGGCCGCAGCGCGACCCAGGAGGTCCCGTCGCTCGCCGGTCTGCCGAAAGAGCACATCATTGCGCAGATGAAGGCCTTCCGCGACGGCACGCGCCCGGCCACGGTGATGAACCAGCTCGCCAAGGGCTACAGCGACGCGCAGGTCGAGCTCGTCGCCGACTACTTCTCGCGGAGGACCCGATGAAGCGCCGCGACTTTCTGAAACTCGCCGGCGCCGCCGCGCTCGCCGGCTGCGCGACGCGCGGCGCTGCCCCCAAGGCGCGCGTAGTGGTCATCGGCGCGGGCTACGGCGGCGCCACGGCGGCGAAGTACGTTGCGCTGTGGGATCCGGGCATCGAGGTCACCATCGTCGAGCGCGGCACGCAGTTCATCTCGTGCCCGATTTCGAATCTCGTGCTCGGCGGCAACCGCACGATGCAGGACATCACGCGCGGCTACGACGGCCTGCGCAAGTACGGCGTGCAGCTGGTGAACGCGGACGCGCTCGCCGTGGACGCCGCCAAGCGCACTGTCGCGCTGAGCGGCGGCGGCACGCTGGCCTATGACCGGTTGGTGCTGTCGCCGGGCATCGACTTCCTGTACGGCGACATCGCGGGCTATCAAGGAGCGGAGCCGCGCGTGCTGCATGCATGGAAGGCGGGTCCGCAAACCGTGGAGCTGCGCCGCCAGCTCGAGGCGCTGCCCGACGGCGGCGTGTACCTGCTCGCGGTACCGGTGGCGCCCTATCGCTGCCCGCCCGGGCCCTATGAACGCGCCTGCCAGGTCGCCCACTATTTCAAGCGCGCGAAGCCGCGCTCCAAGGTGCTGGTGCTTGACGCCAACCCGGACGTCACGTCGAAGGGGCCGCTCTTCAAGCGCGCCTGGGAAGAGCTCTACCCCGGCATCATCGAATACCACCCCAACGCCAAGGTGGTCGCGGTCGACACGGCGACGATGAGCGTGCGCACAGACTTCGATACGGTGAAGGGTGATGTGCTGAACGTCGTGCCGCCCCACCGCGGGGGCGATATCGCCGTCAAGGCCGGTGTCGTCACCACGAGCAACCGCTGGTGCGACGTCGACTGGCGCACTATGGAGTCGAAAGCCGTCAAGGGAGTTCATGTGCTCGGCGATGCCACGCTGTCGGCCGGCGGCATGCCGAAATCGGGCCACATGGCGAACGCGCACGCGAAGGTGTGCGCGGCAGCGCTGGTCGAGCTCCTCAACGGCCGCGCGCCCAATCCCAATCCGGTGATGAACAACACCTGCTACAGCTTCGTGTCCGACCGAGAAGTAATCCACGTCGCCTCGGTGCACCAGTACGACGCGACGCAAAACACGATCCTCCCGGTGAAAGGCGCGGGCGGCGTGTCGAGCGCGCGCAGCGAGCTCGAAGGCGCCTACGCCTGGAGCTGGGCGCGGAACATCTGGGCGGACATGCTGGGCTAAAGGATGCGCGGCGGAGCCGCTTAGCGGCCAGTCGAGCCGAAGCCGCCAGCGCCGCGAGTGCTGGCGGCGAACTCCTCCACGACGTCGAACTCCACCTGCACCACCGGCACCACGACGAGCTGCGCGATGCGATCGAGCGGCTGGATGGTGAAACGCGCGCCCCCCCGGTTCCACACCGATATCATCACCGGCCCCTGGTAGTCAGAGTCGATCAGGCCGACCAGGTTGCCGAGCACGATGCCGTGCTTCGAGCCGAGGCCCGAGCGCGGCAGGATGACCGCCGCATGGCCGGGATCACCGACATGGATGGCGATGCCCGAAGAGACCAGCTGGCTTTCACCCGGGCCGAGCGTGAGCGGCGCGTCGATGCAGGCGCGCAGATCCAGCCCCGCCGCGCCGGCGCTGGCGTAATGCGGCAGCATGCCGCGGATCCTCTCGTCGAGGATGCGCACCTGCAGCTTCCTCATTTGACGTGCGGCAGGACGTCGGCGATGTGCGCGACGAGCTTGCGCGCCAGCTCCAGCTTCGGCCCGCGGCCGAGGTCGTGCTCGCCGCGCTCGTCGTAGAGCTTGATGGCGTTGTCGTCGGCGCCAAGCGCTTGTGGCGCGAGGTTTGCGGCGAGCAGCGCAATGCCCTTCTGCGCGCGCTTCTCGGCGGCGTTGCGCTCGAGGTCCTCGCTCTCGGCGGCGAAGCCGACGCAGAACGGCGCGTTCTTCATCCGCGCGACGTAGGCAAGGATGTCCGGGTTCTCCACGAGCTCGAGGGTGACCGCGCGCCCGTTCGCCTTCTTGATCTTGCGCGGCGACGGATTCTTCACCTTGTAGTCGGCAACGGCGGCGACCGAAATGAACACATCCGAGGACGGCGCCGCCTTCTTCACGGCGGCGAACATCTCGTCGGCGGTACGCACGTCGATGCGCGCAACGCCGGCCGGCGTGGCCAGCGCGACCGGGCCGCTGATCAGCGTCACCGCGGCGCCCGCTTCCTGCGCCGCGCGCGCCACCGCATACCCCATCTTCCCCGAGCTCGAATTAGTGAGCACGCGCACCGGATCCACTGGCTCCTCCGTCGGCCCTGCGGTCACAAGCACACGCTTGCCCGCCAGCGCCTTGGGCGCGAGCAGCGCCTCAATTTCGGCGGCGATGTCGCGCGGCTCGAGCATGCGGCCGAGCCCGACTTCGCCGCAGGCCTGGTCGCCCGCCGCCGGACCGGCGATGACTACGCCGTCCTCGCGCAGGCGCGCGATGTTGCGCTGGGTCGCGGCGTTCTGCCACATCTCGACGTTCATCGCCGGCGCCACCAGCAACGGGCAGCGGCGCGCCAGGCAAAGGCTGGAGAGCAGATCGTCGGCGAGGCCGTTCGCCAGCTTGGCAATGAAATCGGCACTCGCCGGCGCCACGGCAACGAGATCGCGATCGCGCGAAAGCTCGATGTGCCCCATGGCATCGGGCACGCGCGCGTCCCAGAGATCGGTCCACACCGCCTGGCCGGAAAGCGCCTGCATCGTCGTCGGCGTGATGAAGCGCGCGGCGGCTTCGGTCATCGCGACGCGCACGTCCGCGCCGCGCGTGACGAGCAGGCGCACGAGCTCGGCGGCCTTGTAGGCCGCGATGCCGCCGGTAATGCCAAGGAGCACCTTCTTTGCGGTCAACGCCATAAGGCCTGCGCCCGTTAAGGGGATGAGGATTTTAAGCCCAAGCCATGAGAATCACCGACTGGCGGCCGGAGGATCGGCCGCGCGAACGGCTGCTCGCCAATGGGCCGGCAGCGCTGAGCGATGCCGAACTTGTGGCGGTGCTGCTGCGCTCGGGCGTGCGCGGCAAGAGCGCGGTCGACCTGGCGCACGACCTGCTAACACAGTGCGAGGGAGTAACGCGTTTACTGGAGGCGGGCGCGGAGCTCGAAGCTATCAAGGGCCTGGGGCCGGCGAAGCGCGCGCAGTTCGGCGCGGCGATCGAGCTCGCGCGCCGGGCCTTGCAAGAAAAACTCAAGCAGAGCGCGGCGCTAACTTCGCCCGCCGCCGTGCGTGACTATCTGCGCCTCAAGCTCGGGGCACGCAAGGAGGAAGCGTTCGTTTGCATCTGGCTCGACGCGCAGCACAAGGCCATCGATTTCAACGTGGCGTTCACCGGCACTTTGACCCAGACGAGCGTCTATCCGCGCGAAATCGTCAAGCAGGCCCTGCGGCTCAATGCTGCGGCGGTGATCTTCGCGCACAACCATCCGTCGGGCGTGGCGGAGCCGAGCCGCGCGGACGAGCTGCTCACGCGCGACTTGGCGAGCGCGCTCGCGCTGGTGGAGGTCAAGGTGCTCGACCATTTCGTCGTCGCGGGCACCCACGCGGTCTCGTTCGCCGAGCGCGGACTGCTCTAGAAACCCTGTATAATCCGCGCCTTTCGCGAATCCCGGAGCAGCCCGATGTCCCGCGTCTGCCAGGTCACCGGCAAAAAGCCGATGAAGGGCCACCTCGTCTCGCACGCCAACAACAAGACCATCCGTACGTTCCAGCCGAACCTGCACTACCGGCGCTTCTGGCTGGAGAGCGAGAGCCGCTGGGTGCGGCTGCGCGTGTCGACAGCAGGCCTGCGCCGCATCGACAAGGTGGGCCTCGAGGCGGTGCTCGCCGAAATCAAGGCCCAGTCAAAGCAGAAAGCCTAAGCCATGCGCGAGAAGATCAAGCTTGAATCCTCGGCCGGCACCGGCCACTTCTACACCACGACCAAGAACAAGCGCACCACGCCCGACAAGCTGGAGATCAAGAAGTACGACCCGAAGGCGCGCAAGCACGTCATCTACAAGGAAACCAAGCTGAAATAAAAAAAACCCGCGGAAGCGGGCTTTTTTGTTTCGGGCGCGCTGCTAAGCGACCGCGTAGGAGCGCAGCCGCTCCGAGAACGCGACGAGCGGCGCGACACCGCTCGCTTCGGCGCGCCGGCACCAGTCCTGCAGCTGGCGCAGCAGCTGCTCCTTCGACGCACTCGAGCGCTCCCAGAGCGCCGCGAGCTCGTGGCGCATCGCCAGCGTGATCTCGAGGGCACGCGATTTCTTCAGCGCCTCGGCGAGCTTGTGCGCCTCCGCGCCGGCCGCGGCCTGGCCGCGCAGCAGCGCGCGCTTGAGCGAGCCGAGCACCTCGGCATCGCGCGGCGACCAGCGCCGCAGGCGCGCGAGCTCATGGACATAGGTCTGCTTGACCGACTTGGCGTAGCGCGACAGCACGTCGTAGCGGTGCGCGATCACTGCATGCAGCGTGTCGAAATCGACCGCCCGCGGCTCGGCGAAGCGCGGCTTCGGTGCCACCTTCTTCACCGTCGCGAGCCCGAGCGCGCTCAGGATGCAGATGTACAGCCAACCGATATCGAACTCGTACCACTTCGAGGAGAGCTTGGCCGAGGAGGCAAACGCGTGGTGGTTGTTGTGCAGCTCCTCGCCACCGATCAGGATGCCCCACGGCACAATGTTGGTGCTCGCATCCGGCACATCGTAGTTGCGATAGCCGAAGTAATGGCCGACGCCGTTGATGACCCCGGCGGCCCAGAAAGGAATCCACGCCATCTGTACCAGCCAGACGAGCGCCCCGGGCACGACGCCAAAAGCGGCGAGATCGAGAGCGAGCAATACGAACACGCCGATGAACGAGTGTGGCGTGTAGAGGTTTCGCTCGATCCAGTCGTCGGGCGTGCCGTGGCCGTAGCGCTCGAGTGTCTCCTGGTTGTAGGACTCCGTGCGGTAGAGGAACACCCCGCCCCAGAGAACCCGGTTGATGCCGTAGATCTGCGGGCTGTGCGGGTCTTCGGCTGTCTCGACCTTCGCGTGATGCTTGCGGTGGATCGCCGCCCACTCCTTGGTTACCTGGCCGGTCGACAGCCACAGCCAGAGGCGGAAGAAGTGCGCCACGACCGGATGGAGGTCCAGCGCGCGGTGCGCCTGGCAGCGGTGCAGATAAATCGTGACCCCTGCGATGGTGACGTGGGTCGTCGCAAGCGCGACGAGCGCCAATCCCCACCACGGGAGGTCAAACCAGCCGGAAAAGATCATGCAGTCGGACTGCCTTTAATGGTCATTATTCAGCGGCGGCGGGCATTGTACGCGAAGCCTTGCCGGCGATGTAACGTCCCGTAAGCAAAGGGTTTTTTGTCGAGGGTTCACGACGCGGCGGGACGCTCGAATGCGGTGGCAAAAAAGCCATCCGTGCCCTGCGTGTGCGGCGCGAGCCGAAGCCGTTCCCCGGTATCGAGCGCAATGCGCTGCGCGGCCAACAACTGGGCGCAGGACACGGGCTTGAACTGCGGGTGCGCAGCCCGGAAATCGTCCACGATCGCCTCGTTTTCCTCGCGCAGCACGCTGCAAGTCGCGTAGACCAGCCGCCCGCCGGGCTTCACGAGCCGGGCGGCCGCCTCCAGGATGCGTCGCTGCTTCTGCGTCAGCTCGGCGAGGGCAGCCGGGGCGTGGCGCCACTTGAGGTCGGGATTGCGCCTGAGGGTGCCGAAGCCGCTGCAGGGCGCGTCGACCAGCACGCGCTCGAGCTTGCCCGCGAGGCGCTTCGCGCGCGCGTCGTTCTCGCTGGCGAGCGCGATCGAATGGATGTTGCTTACCTGCGCGCGCGCCGCGCGCGTGCCGAGCGCCGCCAGCCGCTTCGCTGATACGTCCATCGCGTAGATACGGCCGGTGCCGCGCATCAGCATCGCGAGGGCGAGTGTCTTGCCGCCGGCGCCGGCGCAGTAGTCGGCCACCATTTCGCCGCGACGCGGCGCGAGCAGGAAGGCGAGCAGCTGACTGCCTTCGTCCTGCACTTCGATCAGCCCGTCGCGAAACAGCGCGTGATGATTGATCGCCGGCTTCTCGGCCAGTCGCACGCCTGCGGGCGAATAAGGCGTCGCGCTGGCAACGATGCCGTCGCGCGCGAACCGCAGCAGGACTTCATCGCGGCTGGTGCGCGCGAGGTTCACGCGCAGGTCGAGCGGCGCCGGGTTCAGCAGGCCCTGCGCAAGCCGCATCGCCTCGTCACGGCTGCGCTCGGCCGCCAGGCGCTGCCACAGCCAGTCGGGCAGATCGGCGCGCACGGCATCGGGCCATGCGTCAGCGCGCGCGCTGCGCACGCGCTCGATGAGCTCGGGCTCAACGAGTTCGCCGAGCGCACGGCCCGAGAAACCGAGCACCCGCGCGAGCGCCGCCGCGAGCAGCGCGCGAGGCTCCCCGCACCCGGCCGCCGCCTCCAGCGAACGGCGGCGCCGCAGTACGGCGAAGCTCGCTTCGGCGATGAAGGCGCGGTCGCGCTGACCGAGCTCGCCGTGGCTGCGGAAGTAGCGCGACAGCACTTGGTCCGCCGGGCCGGCGAAGCGCAACAGCTCGCGCAACGCCGCCTCGGCGTGCCGGAACACGGCGCTGACGAGCTTCACTGCGAGAGGCGCGTTGCGAGCTGCTCGTAGCGCGTGCCGTCTTTTTCGACCACGAGCAGGCGCACGGGAATAAAGGCGCGCTCGGCGGCGAGCCACAGCTCGGCCGTGTCGCGCGCGTCGCCCTGGCGTGCCACCTTCACGGTGTCGAACTCGCCTACCGGCGTGCGGATGCGCTCGCGCCCGACGACCTTGTAGACGTGATGCGAGAGCCCCTTGCCGTCGGCGACGCTGTAGCTCACCGAATCGGCCCTTCCCGGCACGAGTGAGAGCGCGAACAGGAAGGAAAGCCGGTCCTGCGCGTTCGGCGGCAGCGGCTCGCTTGCCTTGCTGCCCTTGTACTGCATGGTGAGCGTTTTGGCGTTCCAGTCGAACCAGGCGCGTGCAGTGTCGCGGCCGGACCGCTCGTCGAAGAACTCGCGCGGCCGCAGGCTGCCGTCGGCGAGGCTGCCCTGGCTCACGCGTCGCGCCGTGCCGAGCAGCGCATAGATGCCCTTGCCCCTCCAGGTCTCGGTGAGCTTGTAGCTGCCTTGCGCGTATTCGAAGCGCTCGACCACCTCGGCCATCGGCGCGCCGTTGCGGCTCATGGTGAAGACGATCTCGAGCTGGCGCGGCGGCTCGGCATGTGCCGCGGCCGCAAGGCTAATCAGTAGCCATGACCAGTTGCGCATCATTGCCTTTAACTCGCACCACCCCGTCCTCGATGACCAGCCGGTCCTCGAGGAACCAGCGCGCCGCGCGCGGGTAGATGACATGCTCCTGGCGCAGCACGCGAGCCGCGAGCTCATCCGGCTGCTCCTGCGCTCGCACGGGAACCGCCGCCTGGATGACGATCGGCCCGCTGTCGAGCTCGGCGGTCACGAAGTGGACGGTACAACCGTGCACCTTTACCCCCGCGGCGAGCGCCCGTGCATGCGTGTCGAGGCCGGCGAACGCGGGAAGCAGCGACGGGTGGATATTGAGCATGCGATTGCGGTACCGCTCGACGAATCCCGGGCTCAGCACGCGCATGAACCCGGCGAGTGCCACCAGCCGGGGTTTGAACCGCCCGATCTCGCGCTCGAGAGCCGCTTCGAAGGCAGCGCGCCCGGCAAAGCCGCGATGCTCTACTACGGCGGTGGTGATGCCTTTCGCCTGCGCGTATTGCAGGCCGGCAGCATCGGCGCGGTCGCTGATCACGGCGCTGACCGGCAGCCCGGCCTCGACGAGCGCCTGCATGTTGCTGCCTCGCCCGGAGATCAGGACGACCAGCAACTAGCCGCCCGTCGTCGGGCCGATCATCAGCTCGGGCCGCACCCAGCGGTCGAAGTCTTCGGCGCTGACGTAGCCGAGCGCGAGCGCGGCTTCGCGCAGCGTCGTGCCTTCGCGGTGCGCCTTCTTCGCGATCTCGGCGGCGCGGTCGTAGCCGATGTGCGGGGAGAGCGAGGTGACGAGCATGAGCGAGCGGCGCAGGAGCTCGCGGATGCGCTCGGCGTCGGGCTCGATGCCGCGCGCGCAGTGCTCTTCGAACGAGCGAGCACCGTCGGCAAGCAGCCGCGCGCTCTGCGAGAACGCGTGGATGACGAGCGGCTTGTAGACGTTGAGCTCGAGATGGCCCGACGCGCCGCCGATGTTCACCGCCACGTCGTTCGCCATCACCTGCGCGCAGAGCATGGTAAGCGCTTCGGCCTGCGTCGGATTCACCTTGCCGGGCATGATCGAGCTGCCCGGCTCGTTCTCCGGGATACGCAGCTCCGCCAATCCCGAGCGCGGGCCGGAGGCGAGCAGGCGCACATCATTCGCGATCTTGAAGAGCGCCGTGGCGAGCGTCTTCATGGCGCCGTGGGCAAAGACGAGCGCCTCGTGGCCGCCGAGCGCGGCGAACTTGTTCGGTGCCTCGGTGAAACTCAGTTTCGTCTCGCTCGCCACGAGCTCGCACACGCGCCCCGCGAATTGCGGGTGCGTGTTGAGCCCCGTGCCGACCGCTGTGCCGCCGATGGCGAGACGGTAAAGTCCGGGCAGCGCGGCACGCAGTGCGTCTTGCGCCTGCGCGAGCTGATCGACATAGCCCGAAAACTCCTGCCCGAGCGAAAGCGGCGTCGCGTCCTGCAGATGCGTGCGGCCGATCTTGATGATTTGCGCGAACGCGTCGCGCTTGCGCGCGAGCGTGGCGCGCAGCAGCTCGGTTGCCGGCAGGAGGTCGTCGTGGACGGCACGCGCCGCGGCAATGTGCATGGCGGTGGGGAAGACGTCGTTCGACGACTGCCCCATGTTCACGTCGTCGTTGGGATGCACGAGGCGCTTTTGCCCACGCTCGCCGCCCAGCACCTCGGACGCGCGGTTGGCGAGCACCTCGTTCACGTTCATGTTGCTTTGCGTGCCGGAGCCCGTTTGCCACACTACGAGCGGAAACTCCGCGTCGTGCCGGCCGGCCAGCACCTCGTCGGCCGAATGCACGATGGCATCGGCCTTGCGCCCCTCGAGCAGGCCCAAGGCGCCGTTGGTTCGCGCGGCGGCCTTCTTCACCAGCGCGAGCGCGTAAATCACCGCTAGGGGCATGCGCTCGCCCGAGATGCGGAAGAAACGCCGGCTGCGCTCGGTCTGGGCGCCCCACAGCCGCTCCGCCGGGACCTCGATCGGCCCGAAGCTGTCCTTCTCGATGCGCGTGCCGGCCATGCCGACACCAATGTTACTTCGCCTGGCTCGCGACCTCGGCGTGCACCTTGGCCATGTCGAGCGCTTTTGCCTGCGTAATCACCTGCTCGAGCGCCGCGGCGGGCAGCGCGCCCGGCTGCTGGAAGAGGATCACCTTTTCGCGGAACACCATGAGCGTCGGGATCGAGCGGATGCCGAA
>JACXTT010006955.1_pt1 | contig 16054 bp, 13 predicted proteins | sample 9270951 | NCBI WGS metagenome assembly JACXTT01 (sample SAMN15532306, study PRJNA645909) | rock metagenome | isolation source: weathered quartz diorite | place: Puerto Rico | collected 2017-06-21 | reverse complement strand
GGGGTTCGTGCAACACGCGAACAGGAGCCCCCTCATCCGCCTTCGGCACCTTCTCCCCCGTGCGGGGGAGAAGGGACTGGGTCGGCTCAAACCCGCATAAACACTGGGAGTTTCTTGGAGGCGAAGTCGAGGGATCCGGGCGGGCGTGTGGTACGGAACTTATGTCGCGCGCCTCCCGCCCACCCGGGTCCCTCGACTACGCTCGGGATGACGGAGATCTGGGCTTGCTCAATCATCGGCAGATTACCAACTGAAACGCCCGAAGCCCTTTTGACTCTCTATCCCCCTACCCTCGCATTCTTCACGCTCAGCTCCGCCAGCAGTCGCGTCAGGCGTTTCGCTTCTTCATCGCCATGCTCGTAAGTCCGGCAGAGGACGGCCACCTGCTCTTCCGATTCCTGCGCGGCGATCGTGAAGCCGTCGGCGGGTTGATCGGGCATCAGCGATGGACGCTGTCGCCACGCGTGTCCGTCGTAGGACCATGTCGTGAAGGTCAGCGGCCGCCCAATCAGCGAGGCATTGGGCGTTTCGAAGATGAAGTTCGGTACGTGCAGAATCTCGGTGACCGACGCGGCGAGCAGCTTGTCGAGCGTCTCCGACTCTTCGATGAAGCGCAGGCCGAGACGCCGGTCGTGTGCCCGCGCGATCTCGGCGGTGATCTCGACTTCCACTCCCTGCCAGAAGAAGCGCAGCAGTGCGCGAGCATCCTCTTCGATCGGCTCCTCGAGATCGACGAGTGCGCCGCTCGAGCTCACATCGAGCAGTCGCACGGCGTAATCGCCGAACCAGCCGTCGAGTGGCCTCATGAGATTGAGTCGTGTGTATTGCCGCCGCTCTTCGCCTGCGTCCATCACGGCACCTTCCTGACGTCGGTGAGCCAGTACGCGCTCTCCGTGACATGAACCTTCGCGGTGATGTTGCTCTGGTCGGCGGGCAGCGACTGCACCTCCGCTCCCCGCACCGGATACTCCATGACCATCGCTTCCATGTAGCCGGGGATGGCTTTGTGATCGATGCGCAGGAGATTGCTCGCCGCATCGCGTCCGAGAATTTTTCCTTCGAGCGCGTAGAGCTTTTCGCCGGGAACGCTGAGCGGTTTTGGTTTTCCCGATCGCTCACCGCAGGCGAGCAGGAGGAACGAGAGGAAAAACGCGAGGGCCGCGCTACGTCGCATCGAGATGCGATTGTAGCGCGGCCCTCTCAGGGAAGATTACGGCTGATACTCAGAGGTCGGGATGAAACGGGCGTCGCCGTTTGCGTTGAGCACGACCACGGCGTAGCAGACTGCGTTATCGGTTGGGTCGAACTGCAGCGTCCCGTTCGTGACGACCGACAGAATCGATGTCTGGCCCCACGCGTGCGGCATGAGAGTCAGCGTCGTCGATCCGATGGTCGTCTGTCCGGTCTTGTCGAGCGTCTTGATCGTCACCGTGTTCGTCGAATCGCTCTGGTTGAAGCAGCCGGCATTCGTGCGGCGGTTCGAATCGACGCTGATTCCGGGCGCGAACGAACGGGAGCTCGAACCTGCGAACTCCAGCGCGGGAACGGACTGGCCATATCTCGTAGCGCCGTTCACGCTGCTGCCCGTCCAGATCTCCGAGTCGATCACGAAGCGGTTGTTGTGCTGGCCGCCCGTTGACGCGGGGCTCGAGAACGTCACCGCGCCACCGCCGGTCGCGTTGAACACGTCGGCGAGAAAGTTGTCATAGACCTTCGCTTCGCCGGCCGCGAGATTGATCGTCGCGGTCTTCGAAGTGCCCGTAGTGTCGTACAGCGTTGCCGTCACCGAATACGCCGCCGACGTTGGATTGAAGATCGAGACGTACGACTGGAACGTCGTGCCGACACCCGGAAGATTTGCGGCAACCGGGAGTGTCTGGAAGTCCGAAGCGAAACCCTGATTGGTCACGCGCTTGGTTTGCTGAGCGAACATCGGCGCCGCGACTGCGAGCGCCAGGATCGTGAATGAGAGTAGTTTCTTCATGGTCGTTCTCCTCTTTGTGATGACTACTGGCACGGCTGCGGCGTCGTCGGCAGGGGTGGGACGACATCCACGATCTGGTTCGTTCCGCCATGACCCTGCAGCAGACCCTGGTGTGCCGGCGCGAGGAACGGGAAGCGCGGAAGGAAGTCTTCGTCGTTCGTCTCCACGCCCTTGGCAAGTCCCGCTGCCGGATCGCCAGCGGCGATGAGGCTGATCAGGATCGAGTTGACGTTGGCGTTGTGCATATTCGGCTTCGGTCCGCCGCCGAGACGGCGCCCATTCGGGAACGATGAATCGACCGAGGCGTCGAGCGTGATGACGTCACCCGTCGAGCCGTCGGCAACCGGAATCGGCCGACCGAGGTTGATCGCGTTGACGATGTCGAGGCGCGGTCCCTTCAGCGTTGCAACCGTGGAGTCGGGAAGCCCGAGAGCCTTGTAGACGCCGAGCGTGTCGAGGTCGCGCACCAGAACCGGGAAGAGAATGTCGTTGCCGAAGCGGCTCACGTCCTTCATCGGATCGGTGTGGAGATAGAGGCCCTGACGCGCGGTGCCGACGAGGCCCGCGTTGAAGAGCGGAAGCGCGTTGCGGCCGACGAGTACGTAGTTGCCCGAACCGCGAAGGCCGGTGATGTTGTTCGTCGGATCGACGGTCTGCGTCGCCTGGCGATAGATGCCGGCCCATACCCGAAGCAGTGCGTCGGTCGACTGCGCCTGCAGCGTGCCGTTGTGCGGGATGCCCTGCGGGAAGAGCTCTGCGGTCGGAATCTCGATCGCGATCGAGAAGATGTTGAAGCCTGTGAAGACGTCTTCCGCAGGAGTGCTGCGTGCGCCAGCGAGGCCGCCGAGATCGGTCTTCGACAGGTTCACGAGATCGAAGATGCCCTTTTCGTCGAGCTGATACGGATCATCGAACTGACCGGCGATGATGCGGCCGCCGTTGCTCAGGTTCTGAATGAACGTGTCGATGAATGTCTGGCCATAGAGACCCGTGTCGCGCGAAGTCTTGTCGCCCGAGTTGTAACCCTTGAACTCACCGAGGCCGTAGACGAGACGATCGGTCTGCGGGCCGTGATTGTTCGGAAGAACCTTGAGATCCGTTCCGATCACGGTCGGATTCGGCTGGCCGGGCGCCATGATGCGCGTGACCGTCATCGTCTCCGTGCCGCCCGTGAGCTGCCAAAGCAGTTCGTTCGGACCACCGACTGCATCGGTCGGTTTCGGCGCGGTTGCAGCAGGCAGTGTCTTCTTGAACTCGACGCGGTAGACCGCTTCGTCTTTCAGGCTCGTGCCTTTGCCGACGTGAAATTCGTAGCGATAACCGTCGCACGCGCGGAAGCCCTGGTTGCCCTGGCCGGGCTCATGGAGCGGGTTGAAATCCATGATGAGGTACAGCTTGTCGTGCGTGCTGGGCGTCACCCACGCAAACGTGTCGGTGTTGTCGGCGCAAGGCTCGTTGAGCACCGACAGCGCCTCACGATGGCTGGAAGCGAAGGCCGGAGCTGAGAACGCAATCGCTCCGATCAAGAGTAGGACACCGCGTAGAGACAGAGATTTCCTGGACATATTTTCTCCTCCGAAGTTCTGGAGCAGAACCCGAGCTCCGTGGGCGGCCGGTGCTGTTCCGCTTTTCCCAAAGTTACCGGCAGCGGAAACGCTCCGTGCCGTTGTATGTCACTAGCTACGCGCGATGTTGCAAAGCGGATTGGTCGGGGGGAGGCAGCGGGCAGCAGACAGCAGACAGCAGACAGCAGGATTCTTTTGGTTGTCCCTGCTGTCTGCTGCCTGCTGTCTGCTGTCTGCCGCTATCATCCCCCCATGCTTCCTGAACAATCATTCGACGGCCGCACCGGCATCATCACAGGCGGGGCGACTGGCATCGGCCTCGGCATCGCTCGTGAGCTCGTGCGTCTCGGTGCGCGCGTCGTCATCGCGAGCCGCAAAGAAGAGAACTTGAAGCAGGCGGTCGAAGAGCTCGGTGAGCGCGCTTCGTACTTCGTGTTTGATGTGCGCGACGCCGAAGCGGCGGAGCGGTTGGCGGCGAAGGTCGAAGGGGAGTTTGGCCGTATCGACTTTCTCGTCAACAACGCCGCGGGCAATTTCGTCGTCCCCTCCGAGCAGCTCTCCGTGAACGGCTGGAACGCGGTGATCGGGATCGTGCTGAACGGGACGTTCTACTGCACGAGTGCGATCGGCAAGCGGATGATCGCGAAGGGCGGCGGCTCGATCCTCAACATCATTGCGAACTACGCCTGGACTGGCGCGCCGGGTGTCATTCATTCCGCGAGCGCGAAGGCGGGAGTCCTGGCGATGACGCGCACGCTCGCCGTCGAGTGGGCGCGTCACAACATCCGCGTCAACGCGATGGCGCCCGGACCTGTCCATACGGAAGGCGCGTCGAAGCGGCTGTTTCCCGACGAGAAGATCGAAGAAGGCATTCGCCGCACGATTCCGATCGGCCGTTTCGCGAATCTCGAAGAGGTTGCGAATGCCGCCGCGTATCTGCTGTCGGACTTCGCGTCGTATGTGACGGGCGAGTCGTTCGTGATCGATGGCGGGCAGTGGCTCGGCGGTGCCGATTACTGGAATCGCGCCATGCGGGAGTGATGCAGCGTTCAGTTAGGCTGCGTCAGATAGTCGACGGCTACATTGGCCAGCGCGCGCACTCCGAGCAGCAGTCCCGACTCGTCCACAAAAAACCTCGGCGAGTGATTCGACGCTGCTTCTTCCGCCGTCTGATCCTTCGGCCGCGTGCCGAGCCAGAAAAAGAGGCCGGGCACTTTCTGTTGATAGAACGAGAAGTCTTCCGCGCCGAGCGTCGCGTTGACGACCTGCGTGTTGCCCGCCGCGACGCGTGAAAGCGTTGGCGCGATCTTCTCTGTCAGCGCGGGATCGTTGAACGTGATCGGGTACCCGGTCGTGATCGCGACGTCCGCCGTCGCGCCGCCGCTCTTCGCGATTTCTTCCGCGGTCCGCCTGATGCGGTTGTGGATCTCCTCGCGCATCTTCGCGTCGAGTGAGCGGATCGTGCCGATCATCTCGACTTCATCGGGAATGATGTTGTTGCGCACGCCGCCGTGAATCGCACCGACGGTCACGATCGACGGCGCGATCGACGAGTCGACCTGGCGGCTCGGAATCGTCTGCAGACCGAGGACGATCTGCGACGCGATCACGATCGGATCGACGCCGAGCCACGGATATGCGCCGTGTGTCTGCTTGCCGTGCACCTTGATGGTGAACGAGTCGACGGCGGCCATCATCGAACCGGGCCGGTATGTGATCTGTCCGACGGGATAGCGCGAAGTGACGTGCAGTCCGAAGACGGCCTCGACCTTCGGGTGATCGAGCGCGCCTTCCTTCACCATCAACTCCGCGCCCCCTTCCTCTCCTTCCGGCGCTCCTTCTTCCGCAGGCTGGAAGAGAAAGACGATCGTGCCCGGCAGCGATTCGCGCAGGCCCGCGAGCACTTCCGCGACACCGAGGAGAATTGCGACGTGCGCGTCGTGTCCGCAGGCGTGCATGACGCCGGCATCCTGTCCGTTGTACGTCGTGCGCACGGTCGATTTGAAAGGAACGTCGACTTGTTCGACGACGGGAAGCGCATCCATGTCCGCGCGCAGCGCGACGACGCGGCCCGGCTTGCCGCCTTTGAGAATGCCGACGACGCCCGTGTGTGCGATCGGTGTGCGCACGTCGATCTTCAATTCGCGGAGACGATCCGCGACGAGTTTCGACGTGCGGGTCTCGCGATTGCCGAGCTCCGGATGCTGGTGAATGTCGCGTCGTGTCTCGATGACGCGCTGTTCGACCTTCGCGGCGGCGGTGTCGATCTGTTGGGAGAGTGTCATGGACAGGCAGCAGACAGCGGACAGCAGACAGCAGGCCATCGAGTCTCCTTGCGGCGCAGTATGCAGCATCCCGCTACCTGCTGCCTGCTGTCTGCTGTCTGCTGCCTGCCGCCCGTCACGCCTTCGCCGACGCGTTCAACTCTTCCGCCCGCTCGATCAGCTCCTGAAACCACTCCGCGAAGTTCGGCTCGTCGCGATCCATTGCCTCGGCCTTCACGCGCGTCGCCATCGCGATGAATTGATCGATGAACGTGCGCAGCTCCTCGCTGTTGCCGAGGAGCATCAGCGTCGATGACTGGTTCTCGAGCGCGGTGAGCGCCTGCACAGCCTGCGAGTATTCGCCGCTGAAGTATGCGAAATTCGCCCGCGAGTCGTCGGAGGTCATGGCTTCGTCTGCTGCGAACTCTGCGCCAGTGCGCTCAGTTCGCTGATCGATCGTAGCGCACCTCCGCGCATCACGTACGTCAGCTTGCGAAAGTTCGCGACATCGGCCGACGGGTCGGCGCCGAGCAGCAGGAGATCGGCTTCCTTTCCCTGTTCGATCGTGCCGGTGACGTCGTTCATGTGCATCGCCTTCGCGGCGATCGCCGTGGAGGAGACGATGACCTGCATCGGCGTCATGCCGGAGGATTGCATCGCCTCCATCTCCGCGTACATCGCGGGACCATGCAGCGTGAGTGGATTGCCGGCGTCGGTGCCGCTCGCGATCGGAATCCCGGCCGCGACGAGCTTCTTCAGGTTCTCGCGCGAAACGCGCTCGGACTTCTCGGCGCGCGCCGTGGCACGCGCGACGCGCTGAGCCATATCGATGTTCGTCACGACGGTCGCCGTCTCGTTCACCTTCGCAATCGTCGCCGGATCGATGCAGTGATTCGGGTCGTCGATCGCCGGCGCCTTCTGCTCGGCCACGCCGCGGAACATGTTGAGATAGCCGCGAAGCACGGTCAGCGTCGGGATGAGAATCGTGCCGTTCTTCTTCGCCAGCGCGATGAACTCGTCGTCGACCGGCAGATCTTCGACGCTGTGTACGAGCACGGTTGCACCAGCGCGCAACGCGCCCTTCGCTTCAACGAGTCCGGTTGCATGCACGATGAGCGGTACGTTGAGCTTGACCGCTTCCGCGCCGGCGGCGGTAACCCAGGGCTCCGCCTTGTCGACCGGCAGCTCGGGGCTCACGATCCACCACACCTTGATCGCGTTCGATCCCTGCGAAGTGAGATAGCGCACGCCGCCGCGGCCGCTCTCCTGATCCTTGAGATGGATGAACTGCCGCTCCGCCGGAAGATTCAGCCAGTGATCGAGAGTGGACAGCAGCGGACCGGCCGCGGCGATGTGGGGCGCGAGTGTGTCGCCGCGAAAACGGTCGGCGAGTTGCAGCGTCCAGGGAAAGCCGCCGACATCGAACACGGATGTGACGCCTGAGCAGACGTAAGAGCGTGCGAAGCGCTGCGGATGCGCTTTCAAATCCGCCTCGACCTGCTCATATGGATGCGAAGCGCGTACATCGAGCGCGTCAGGACGCCCGTCGGCCCAGCCGGTCTGCGAGAAGTGCACGTGCGCATCGATGAGTCCGGGCGTGACGAACATTCCTTTCGCATCGAAAATATCGATGCCTTCAGGAATCGCGCACTTGCCCGCGCACTCGATCTTTCCATCGCGCACGATGATGTTCGCGTCCTTGACGGGTGCGCCGCCGCGGCCATCGATGAGCGTCGCGTGTGCGATTGCTCGCGGGGGAGGCGGCGTTCCGGCTGGCGCATCGATGGCGCCGGTCAGCGCGATCTTCCAGCCGTCCTGCGTCTTGACGAACAGGCGTTCCGACATCCCGCTGTGTTCCTCTGCGCCATAGCGAACGCGATAGCGGTACGTGCCGTAGACGACTCCTGGCTGCACGGAAGTCAGACGGAGATCATCGGCGTCGAGCGCATCGGGCCAGCGCGAACCTGCGCCTTTCGCGAAATCGTCGTAGCCGGCGGCGAGTCCATCCGCGCCGGTGCGAACGAGCTTCGGCGAATGGAGATAGAGCGCGAGATACGCGTCGCGATCGTGCTGATGAATCGCGTCGATGTTCTTCCTGAATACCGCGCGTGCAGCGTCGAGGTCGCTGCTTTGTGCCTGGAGCGTCACGGCGGCAAGAATCGAAATGGTTACAGTCAGAAGGCGTCGCATGACAGAAGTCTAGAATGGACTCAGCCTGGTGCCGAGGAGCGATTGATGCTGCGACCTTTGGCTGTTGCTGTCCTTTTCGCTGCAACCGTAGTTACGGCTGCCCCGTCCGAAGGGCCTCGCGCCGGCGAAACGATCGATGTCTCGATCGTCAATGTCGATGCGATCGTCACCGATCGCACCGGCAATCGCGTTCACGGACTGACGCAGGACGACTTCGAGATTCTGGAAAACGGGAAGCCGCGGCCGATCTCGAATTTCGCCGATGTGTCCCAGCCGCGCGACGCCGCACATCCGCAGCCGCGAACGATCGTGGTGTTCGTCGAGCACTTCCGCACAGCGGACTTTCGCCGCGATGCCTTCTTCAATGGTCTGCGGGCGTTCCTGCACAAGGGTGTGCGTTCCGGCGATGCGGTGAAGATCGTGTCGTTCGGCGACCGGCTCGAGACGCGGCTCGACTTCACGGACAAACTCGCCGCAATCGATCGCACGCTCGACGCGATGGCAGCAGAGTCAGGGCCGGGGATCGATGACATCACGTTGAAGGACCGATTGATCGCGGAGACGTTCAATTCGATCTCTGCCGAGCGCAATCAAACTGTGAAACATCGCAACACGTCGGATCCGCTGAACCCCGAACGAAACTTTCGCTACATGAAGACGCGCGAGATGGTGGAGTCGATCACTGCGCTGATGAGCTCGATCGCCGGCTCGGATGCGAAGAAGGTCTTCGTCATGGCGCTGCAGCGTTTCGAGCCGGCGGACTTCCGCGACAGGTTGGCCGACCGCGTCGCGCGAACGGCGAACGCCAACGGTGTCACGGTCTATCCGCTTTTTCCCGAGGGGATCGCGGCGACGAGTTTCAGCAGCGCGGATCAGGAGCTCTTCAACCGGCAGGCGCCGTTTCTCCAGGAGATTGCCGATGCAACCGGCGGACGATTCGCGTGGGGCACCGAGATCGAGCACGACCTCCCGAAAGCCGCCGCCGATCTCGACGCCTATTACTCCCTCGGCTACCGTGCGACGAATCACAACATCGACAAGGCGCGAACGATCCTCGTGCGGACGAAGAACCGTGACTACACCGTGCGGGCGCGGCGCGAATACGTCGAGAAGTCCGATCAGACGCGCATGCACGAGCGCGTGATCGCCGCGCTCTTCAATCAGCCCGAGGTCTCGTCGATGAACATCGTCGTCGAGGCGGCGAAGCCGCGCTATGTGACCAGCACCCATTGCACGATCCCCGTGACGGTATACATTCCGCTGTCGTCGCTCATGACCGATGGCGGCCGCGGCGAGTTCGCGGTGTATGTCGGCTGGAGCGGGATCGGCGGCGAGATCGGCGGCGTGACCAGGCAGACGCAGAAGTTCTCGATGACGATGGGGATGCCGGAGATGATCACCTATTCGTTCGACGTCGTTGCCGATCGCGACACGGGCCGGCTTTCTGTTGGTGTCTTCGATGAAGTATCGAAAGACTACGGATTGCGGCGCATCGAGCTGGCGAAGAGCGACAAGGTTGCCCGACGCTGAATGGGTTGTGGCAGACGGAAGTTCCCATGAAAAAACTACTCTGGCTGTTCCTCTGCGCCTCCTTTGCCTACGCGCAGGACATTCCTCGCGCCGGTGAAACGATCGAAGTCTCGATCGTGAACGTCGATGTCTTCGTCACCGATCGCAGCGGCAGGCACATCGTCGGACTGACGAAGGACGACTTCGAGATCTTCGAGGACGGCAAGCTGCAGCCGATTACGAACTTCGCGGAATACCGCTCGGGTCTCGAGAACGAATCCGCGTCGGTGGAGGGTGGGGAACCGGCCGCCGCGCCCGTGGCTCCGCCGCGTCAACATCGCACGCTCGTCGTCTTCATCGATCGCTTTCAGGGATTCGGCCGCGGTGGCGAGCAGGTGTTTTCCGAGTTGAAGGACGTGCTGCATCAAACCGTTAGACCGGGCGACTCCGTGACGATCGTGTCGTGGGTCCACAGGCTCTTTACGCGCATGCCGTTCACCGATGACCTGGCGGCGATCGACCGCGTGCTCGACAAGATGGTGCTCGAGCGCAACTACGAGCGGCAGGGCGACTACAACCAGATCGAAGAAGAACAATTGTTCGAGCAGGAGTCCGAAGCCTTCATCGCCAGCGCGGGGGCGGGCGGTGGCGGCGGCGATGGGACGGGGGAGCGCGCGCCGGCTGGTGGTCCGATGCCGACGCTCGAACAACTCAGTGCCGCGACCGATGAGCTGCACGACATGCAGGCCAAGACGAAGGCGATGAAAGCGCTGATCGAGTCGATCTCCGGACTCGAAGGGCAGAAGTCGATGATCTTCGTCAGCCGGAAGTTCTCGATGATCGCGGGGCAGCAGTATCTGACCGACCGGCACACGGTCATTCAACCGCGCAGCTTGTACGAGCATCTGAATGACATGACTGCCGAGATCGAGTCGGTGGCCAGGACCGCCAACGCCAATGGCGTGACGATGTACATGCTCTATCCCGCGGGGCTCGAGACCGCCGGCTGGGTGCAGGATCCGAGCAGCCGAAGAATGCCCGGCACGACTGAGACGACCGCGGCAGCGCACTCTTATCAGGCGCTCTTGAACGAGACGTCCGCATTGCAATACGTCGCGGAGCAGACCGGTGGCCTGGCTGCCTCGGGTAGCGATGTCATCAAACTCCTGCCGCGCATTCAGGAGGATTTCTCGGCGTACTACTCGCTCGCGTATCGCGCGGCGACGCATCGGCAGGATCGCGCGCGCAAGATCGTCGTCAAGATGAAGAATCGCGAGCTCACGGTTCGCGCACGGCGGCAGTTCATCGAGCAATCCGATGAGACGAAGATGAAGAATCGCGTCATCGCGTCGCTCTTCGCGAAGACCGGAAACGATGCGCGCATCCCGGTGGAAGTGAAGCTCGGGAAACCGAAGCCGAGCGGCAAGGGAACCTGGCTGCTGCCGGTCATGATCGAAGTGCCGGCGAAGTCGCTCGTCACGCTGCCCGATGCGAAGGGAGAGCGCGGCGCCTTCTCCATCTTCATCGCCTGGGGCGACATCCTCGGCGGCCTCAGCGAAGTGACGCAACGAACGGTGCCGTTCTCGGCTGAGGATGTGAAGCGCGCGAAAAGCGAGAGGTTCGGCTACAAGTTCGATCTGCTCACCGACATGAAGACGAATCGCATCGCGGTGGGCGTGTACGACGAGGTGGCGAAGGAATACGGACTCGCCAGAGTGAAACTGCCGAGATCGGTCGCAGTGCAGTGAAGCTCTCTCCGCGTCGCGCCTCCGCGAGAAACGGGTCTCACGCAGAGGCGCGGAGACGCGGAGCTGTGTCTTCCGTCACACCCTCGAGTTCGCTCTCCATTCAAGCTGAGCACGCCCCGTGCTTATAATCGATCGCGATGGCGTTTCTCGAAGCGCAGGCGCTCTCGAAGACCTACCGGAACGCGGAGGTCCCGGTGCCGGTGCTCGACTCGGTGCAGATCGAGGTCGAGAAGGGAGAGATGCTGGCCATCGTTGGTCCCAGTGGGATCGGCAAGTCGACGCTCCTTCATCTTCTCGGCGGACTCGATCGGCCGGACAGTGGACGCATCCGCGTCGGCGATGCCGATCTCTCCTCGATGACGAGCGACGAATTGGCGCGTTTCCGCAATCGCAATGTCGGCTTCGTGTTTCAGTTTCATCACCTGCTTCCCGAGTTCACCGCGGAGGAGAACGTGGCGATGCCTGCGTGGATCGGAAGAACTGAAAAAGCAGATGCGTTGAAGAGAGCGGCTGCACTGCTGTCAGAACTTGGATTGGAAGCTCGGTCGAGACATTTTCCGAATCAACTTTCAGGCGGGGAACAGCAACGGGTCGCGATTGCTCGCGCGCTTCTCACCGATCCGCTACTTTTTCTGGCCGACGAGCCAACCGGCAATCTCGATCTCGAGACGAGCACGAAGGTCTTCGAGCTGATGAGGGAATGCCACACGAAGCGTGGTCTGACGTCGGTTATAGTGACTCATAATCCGGAATTGGCGGCACGCTGCGACAGAGTCTTAGCGATGAATCGGCAGCAAAACTAACATGTTCGAAAAATACAACGAGAAAGCCCGCCGCGCCCTCTTCTTCGCCCGGTACGAAGCATCGAAGCTCGGATCCCGCGTCATCGAGTCCGAGCACATCCTCCTCGGTGTTCTGCGTGAAGGGGAAGAGATCATCAAAGAGATCTTCTCGCGCTTCAATGTGAAGCCGGAGCAGATCCGCCGCGAAGTCGAAGGCGATCGCCTGTTCGTGGACCGCATCTCGTCGTCGGCCGAGCTCCCGCTTTCCGAAGAGTCGAAGAAGATCCTCGCCTATGCCGCGCATGAAGCGGAGTCGATGCTGCATCAATACGTCGGCACCGAACATCTATTGATCGGAATTCTGCGCGTCGAGTCGTCGACGGCCGCGCGCATTCTTACCGCGAAGGGCTTGAACGTTTACTCCGTTCGCGAAGAGACGATCTCGATCCTCAAGGAGCGCGAGGCGGACAAGCAGAAGAAAGAGCTGCCGTTCCTCGCGGAGTACGCGCGCGATCTCACGGCGATGGCGCACTCGCAGCAGTTCGATCCGCTGATCGGGCGCGAGAAGGAAGTCGAGCGCATCATTCAGATCCTCTCGCGCCGCACCAAGAACAATCCGATTCTCCTCGGTGAGCCGGGCGTCGGAAAGACGGCGATCGTCGAAGGACTCGCGCAGAGAATCGTCGATGGCAACGTGCCCCTGTTCATTGCGAACAAGCGGATTCTCTCGCTCGATCTCTCGCTCATCGTCGCCGGCACGAAGTATCGCGGCCAGTTCGAAGAGCGGCTCAAGGGCATCATCAAGGAGCTGAAAGAGAACACCGACATCATCATCTTCATCGATGAGATTCATTCGCTCATCGGTGCGGGATCGGCCGAGGGCTCGCTCGATGCAGCGAACATCCTGAAGCCGGCGTTGTCGCGCGGCGAGATCTCCTGCATCGGCGCGACGACGATTCGCGAGTACCGCCGCTACATCGAGAAGGACCGCTCGCTGCTCCGCCGCTTCCAGGCGATCAACGTCAATCCTCCCAACGAGGACGAGACGCTGCAGATCCTCGAAGGAGTGAAGGAGCGCTACGAAGGCTTCCACAAGGTGAAGTACAGCGACACGGCGATCCGTGCCGCGGTGTATCAGTCGAATCGCTACATCACCGATCGCTTCTTCCCGGATAAAGCGATCGACATCCTCGACGAGGCGGGCGCAAAGGTGAAGCTGCGCCGCGTGGCGGATACGCAGAACCTGCGGCGCCTCGAAGCGGAGATCCGCTCGATCGTCAAGGAGATGAAGAAGGCGATCTCGGATAAAGACTTCGAGAAGGCCGTGTTCCTCCGCGAGCGTGAGATCGAATTGAAGGAAGAGATCGAGCGTTTCAAGTCGGAGCGCGAGTCCGTTGGCGAAGAGATGATGGAAGTCACGAAGAAGGACGTCGAGGAGATCATCAGCTCCTGGACCGACATCCCGGTGACGTCGATCGAAGCCGACGAAGCGGCGAAGCTCATCAACATGGAAGAGATCCTGATGCGGCGCATCGTCGGTCAGGACAAGGCGATCAAAGCGATTTCGCGTGCGATCCGCCGGTCACGCCTCGGCGTTGCCTCGCCGAATCGTCCGATGGGCTCGTTCATCTTCCTCGGATCCTCGGGTGTCGGGAAGACGGAGGTTGCGCGGCGTCTCGCCGAGTTCCTCTTCGGCTCGCAGAAGCATCTCATTCGCTTCGACATGTCGGAGTACATGGAGAAGCACGCGGTGTCGAAGCTCATCGGTTCGCCTCCGGGATATGTCGGTCACGAAGAGGGCGGCCAGCTCACTGAGCGTGTGCGCCGCAATCCATACAGCGTGGTGCTGCTGGATGAGATCGAGAAGGCGCATCCGGACATCGCGAACATCCTGCTGCAGATTCTCGAGGATGGGATCCTCACCGACTCGCTCGGCAACGTCGTGGACTTCCGCAACACGCTGATCATCATGACCAGCAACCTCGGCACGCGGTTCCTGACGACGAAGGGCCACATGGGCTTCCGCGAGAAGTCGAGCGAGGCCGATCAGAAGTCGGCCGAGGCGTTGATTCATCAGGAGCTGAAGAAGGAGTTCTCGCCGGAGTTCATCAACCGGATCGACGACATCATCATCTTCAACCCGCTCACGCAGACCGAGCTGCATCAGATCTGCCGGTTGCTGGTCGACGACGTGAACCAGGCGCTGGTCAACAAGAACGTGCAGATCGCGATCGACGAGTCGGTGATTGACTGGCTGCTCAAGAAGGCGGAAGAAGAGTCGAATTCCGGAGCGCGTCCGCTGCGCCGTGCGATTCAGCGGCACATCGAGGACGAGCTGTCGGAGTTCATGATCCGGCACAAGGACAACGTCCCCGAGCGCATCGATTTCACGATGAACGGGGACGAAGTGCTGTTGATGCCGGGCAGCGCCGAAGCGCTGACGCCGTAAATTTCTGATCGCGTATCTCCCGCGCGCATCCCCGTCCCCCTCGCCCCGCTCCGCGGGGAGAGGGGTCAGGGGTGAGGGGCTTCTACAGAACGTAGAAAAGTTGCCATCGCAGAAACTCCGAGGGACCCTTGGATGCGATGAGCGCGCAGCTTCCGCAACCTCCTCGTCTTCTCGATCGCGTTCGAGCGGCAATCCGGACGCGCCACTATTCGATCCGCACGGAAGAAACGTACGTTCAGTGGATCCGGCGCTACATCCTTTTCCATCACAAGACGCATCCGAGTGCGATGGGTGCGGCGGAGATCAACGCGTTCGTGAGTGATCTCGCGGTCAATCACAATGTGGCGGCGTCGACGCAGGCGCAGGCGCTCAGTGCGTTGCTGTTTCTGTATCGCGAGGTGTTGGGTGAGGCGGTGCCGTGGATTGACGAGATCGTGCGCGCGACGAAGCCGCAGCGTCTTCCTGTCGTGTTCACGCGTGCGGAGATCGCGATGCTCCTGGGTGCAATGAGGTCGACCGAGCGATTGATTGCGGAGCTGCTTTACGGCACCGGGATGCGCGTGATCGAGGCGGTGCGTTTGCGCGTGAAGGATCTCGAGTTCGCGCGGAATGAGATCGTGGTTCGCGAGGGGAAGGGGAACAAGGACCGGACGGTGATGTTGCCGCGCACGCTTGCGGACCGGCTCGCGGCGCACCTCACGACGGTGCGGGCGCAACACGATGAGGATCTGAAGAAGGGCTTCGGTACTGTGTACCTTCCACATGCGTTGTCGGCGAAATATCCGAACGCGCAGCGCGAGTGGGCATGGCAGTACGTCTTCCCGGCGCATCGCTTGTCGCGCGATCCACGCAGCGGAGAGAAGCGGCGGCATCACCATGACGAACGCCTCGTTCAGGCAGCATTCGCAAGGGCGTTGAAGCAGGCGAACATCGCGAAGGCAGGAGGAGTCCACGCGCTGCGCCACAGCTTCGCGACGCACTTGCTCGAGGATGGATATGACATCAGAACCGTGCAGGAGCTACTCGGCCACGCGGATGTAAAGACGACGATGATCTACACACATGTGTTGAATCAGAGTGGAGGCCGCGGAGTACGAAGCCCAATCGACGGAATCACGTTAGCAACAGAAAATCCGCCACGAAACCCCCAGAGCCCGGAACCTCCTCCAACAAGCAGCAATGACTCAATGAGTTCCAAGGATTGAGAAATGGTGCCTTTGGGGGATTATGCGTTGGAAGCGTTTTTGGGCGAGGTTGAGACCGATCAGAATCACGTTCGCAGCAGGAAATCCGTTGCGAAACCCCCGAAGCTCCGAAGCTCCTCTGGTAAGCAGCAATGACTCAATGAGTTCTGACGAATTGGGAAGTGTTTGCTTTGGGGGATTGGGCGTTGAACGAAACTTCTGAGCGCCGTTGAGAGATCGTCTAAAGGTATGATCCGAGAGTTGGACGAAGCCGCTTCGCGGCGACCAGGTTGCGCGTCACCGCCCGCCCCTCTTGACTGCACGTGGCTAGCGGCGAAGTCCTCGGCAAATCCTGTAGACCGAGGTAGCCTCGGCTCGA
>JACXTT010006954.1_pt1 | contig 16056 bp, 15 predicted proteins | sample 9270951 | NCBI WGS metagenome assembly JACXTT01 (sample SAMN15532306, study PRJNA645909) | rock metagenome | isolation source: weathered quartz diorite | place: Puerto Rico | collected 2017-06-21 | reverse complement strand
GGCCGCGCTCCCGGTGCCGGTGATCTCGGCAGTCGGCCACGAGACCGATGTGACGCTGTGCGACCTGGTCGCCGACGTGCGCGCTCCCACGCCGTCCGCCGCGGCGGAGGCGGCCACGCCCGACCGGGCCGACGTCCTTGCCGAGCTGGCGCACCTGGGCGCGCGACTGGCCCGCGGTCTGGGCGGGCGCTCTGGGCGAATGGCCGAGCGCCTGGACGGCACCTTCGACCGCCTGACCGGGACACTAGCACGCCGGTTCGAGCGGCACCGCCACGAGCTGTCGGGGTTGGCGGGCCGCCTGGATGCCTTGTCGCCCCTCAAGATCCTCGAGCGCGGCTACGCGCTCGCGCGCGATGAACAGGGCCGGGTGCTCAAGCGCATCGCGCAGTTTCCCTCCGGCTTGCGGTTCCGCCTGCGCGTCACCGATGGTGACGTCGCAGCGCGTGCCGGAGAATCGTGATGTCACGTACCCCACCCGCCCCAGAGCCCCTGAGCTTTGCACAGCAGCTCGACCGCCTCGAGGAGATCGTGCGTCGGCTCGAAGCCCAGGAGCTCGACCTCGACGAGGCGCTGAAGCTGTTCGAGGAGGGCATCGAGCGGCTCCGCGAAGCGCGCGAACGGCTCACCGCGGCGGAGGCGCAAGTGAAGCAGGTCCTCTCGGACAAGGCCGGCAATTTCAGGGTCGAGGATTTCGACGGCTAACCGCGCCCTCGAGGCCTACCTTCAGGACGCACGCGCCCGTGTGGATGCGACCCTCGAACGATGGGGCGCCCGCGCCGACGCCTGGTGGCGCCAACCCCTCCCCGCAGCCATCCGATACAGTCTGCTGTCGACCGGTAAGCGGCTGCGCCCGACGCTGGTGTTCGCCTCGGCTGAAGCCGCTGGTGGCGGAGGCGAAGCAGGGGTGGCCGAGCTCGCCGCCGCCGTCGAGGTCGTGCACGCGTATTCGCTGGTTCACGACGACCTCCCCTGCATGGACAACGACGACTTGCGTCGCGGCCGGCCCACCACCCACCGCGCATTCGATGTCCGGACCGCCACGGTGGCCGGTTACCACATGGTGGCCCTCGGCGCCCGGGTGCTGGACGCCGGCATGGCCGCACTCGCTCTCGAGCCGTCCCGCCGCCGGGCGATCGCGCTCGAGCTGTTCCGCGCGGCCGGCGCCGGGGGAATGATCGGGGGGCAAGCGCTGGATCTCGAGGCGGAGGGCCTGCGGCTGCCGGCCGCCGGCCTCGAGGACGTGCACCGGCGTAAGACGGGAGCCTTGATTGCGGCTGCGTGCGTGATCGGAGGACTCGCTGCCGGGGCGCCTCCCGCGGCGTGCGAGGCGCTGCGCGACTACGGCGCCGACGTGGGGCTCGCGTTCCAGATCTACGACGATGTGCTCGACGCCACCGCCACCTCCGATCAGCTGGGCAAGACGGCGGGCAAAGACGCGGCGTTCGCCAAGTCCACCTTCGTCACTTTGCTCGGCGTCGGCGCCGCCCGAGCGGAGGCGGAACGGCTGGCCACGCGGGCGGTAGACCACTTGCGCCAAGCGGGGTTAGTTTCTCCTACGCTGGCGGAGCTGGCGCAGTACATTGTGACCCGACCCAACTGACATGGCATTGCTCGAGCGGATCCACGGACCGGAAGACATCAGGGCGCTGGCGAAGGATCAGCTGCAGCCCCTCGCGGACGAGGTGCGCCGCCGGCTGATCGACGTCGTGTCCCAGACCGGCGGGCACATCGGCGCCGGCCTGGGTGTGGTCGAGCTGACCGTCGCGCTCGGCTACTGCTTCGACTCGCCGCGCGACAAGGTCGTGTGGGACGTGGGCCATCAGGGCTACCCCTGGAAGATCCTCACCGGCCGCAACGAGCGTCTCCCCACCCTGCGCCAGCCCGGCGGCCTGTCCGGGTTTCTGCGTCGCAGTGAGAGCCCGCACGACCAGTTCGGGGCTGGGCACGCAGGAACCGGGCTCTCCGCCGCCTACGGCATCGCGGCGGCGCGCGACCTGGTGGGCGAGCAGTTCAAGGTGGTCGCGGTGGTGGGCGACGGCGCCCTCACCTGCGGGCTGCCCTACGAAGCCATGAACAACGCCGGGCATTCCGGCCGCGACATCATCATGGTGCTGAACGACAACGGCATGTCGATCGCTCCCAACGTCGGCGCCATCAACAAGTACCTGGGCTCCATCATCGCGAGCCCGATCACCGTGCGGATCCGGGAGCGCGTGAAGGCGTTCATCGAATCGGTTTCTCACATTGTCGGCGGCCAGAAGCTCGTGGACTTCGCGAAGACCATGGAGGAGAGCATCAAGAACTTCTGGTCTCCGGGGATGCTGTTCGAGGAGCTCGGGTTCCGCTACTTCGGGCCGATCGATGGTCACAACATCGCGCAGATGGTGCAGACCTTCGAGATCGTGAAGACGCTCAAAGGGCCGCGCGTGGTGCACGTGATCACCGAGAAAGGCAAGGGCTTCCCGTTGCCGGCGCCGGATACCGAGAAGTACCACGCGCGCGCGCCCTACGACCCTGTGACGGGCGAGCTGCGCGCGATCAAAGGCGGTCCGCCGCAGTGGACCGCGGTGTTCGGCGAAGCACTCACCCAGCTCGCGGGCGAATACCCGAAGCTCGTAGCGATCACCGCGGCAATGCCGTCCGGGACCGGTACCGGTATCTTCCAGAAGAAGTGGCCCGACCGCTTCTTCGACGTCGGCATCGCGGAGGCGCACGCGACCACCTTCGCGGCGGGGCTCGCCACGCAGGGCGTCCGCCCCGTCGTCGCGATCTACTCGACCTTCCTGCAACGGGCCTACGACAGCATCATCCACGACGTCGCGATCCAGCAGCTGCCCGTCATCCTCTGCCTTGACCGCGCGGGCATGGTGGGCGAGGACGGGCAGACGCACATGGGCCTGTACGACATCGCCTATCTCTTGGCCGTTCCGCACATGACCGTCACGGCGCCCAAAGACGGTGCGGAGCTCATCGGCTTGCTGCGCTGCGCCCTCGAGCATACGAATGGGCCGTTCTCGCTCCGCTATCCGCGCGACAAGGCGCCGGGGGAGACGCCGCCCGCTGCCGAAGTGGCGACCATCCGCTACGGGACTTGGGACGTGCTCCGCAAAGGGCGCGAGTGTGCGCTGCTAGCGGTAGGTGCGATGTGCCAGCCGGCGCTCGCGGCCGCGCAGGAGCTCGCGGGCGAAGGATTTGACGTCACGGTGGTGAACTGCCGGTTCCTGAAGCCAGTGGACCGCGAGCTGCTCGATGCGCTGCTGCACGACCACCGGTTGCTCGTCACCGTGGAAGACGGCACGGTGACCAACGGATTCGGCGGTTACATCGCTGGCCTGGTGCAGACCGTCGCCCCGGAGACCCGCGTCGTTCCGCTTGGCGCTCCCGACCGCACCTACGAGCACGCGCCGCGCGCGCAGCAGCTCGCCGAGGTCGGTCTCACCGGGGCCGGGATCGCGGCGCGGGTGCGCGCGCTGGCCGCAGAGGAATCGCTCACCCACTCATGAACGTCGGGGTCGTCGGCAACCCCAGCTACCGCGACCTCAAGAGCCTCCTCGCGCACTTGGCGCAGGTTGCGCCTCGGGTCGGGGTCACGCTGTACACCGAGGAAGAGATTGCGCGGCTCTGGCCCGAGCCCGCGCCCCCGCCGCTCCATCGTGCCCCCCAGCTCGATTGCCTGATCACGCTCGGCGGCGACGGAACCCTGTTGCGCGGAGCCCGGACTCTCCACGGCACCCAGACGCCGATCCTCGGCGTCAATCTCGGGCTGGTCGGCTTTCTGACGACCGCCACGTCACAGACACTGGACTGGGCACTCGACGCGTTGGTGCGGCGGGCCTACGTCACCGAATCGCGCCTGGCGCTGGCTCCCTTCATCGAGGACAAGCAGGGCAGGAGCCGCGCCGAGCCGATGGTGCTGAACGACGCCGTGGTCCACAAGGGCGGGGTGGCTCGGGTCATCCGGCTCCGCGTGTCGGTGGACGGCGACGAAGTCGGACAGTACTCGGCGGACGGGATCGTGGTGGCCACGCCCACCGGATCAACCGCGTATGCGCTGTCGGCAGGCGGGCCGATCGTGGTGCCGAGCGTGGACGCCATTGTCGTGGCGGCCATCTGCCCGCATACCCTGGCCGTCCGGCCACTCGTCGTGCCCTCGACCGCCGCCATCACGGTCGAGCCGATTCCTCCCTGGAGCGAGGATGTGCTCGTCTCCTTCGACGGGCAGGTTGGCACCACGATGGGCACGGGCGAGCGCCTAGTCGTCAAACGCGCCGCGCACCCGGTGCTCCTCGTGAGGCTCGGGCCCGAAGGCTTTTTCGCGCGCATGCGCAAGAAGCTGCAGTGGGGCGACCTCTCCGACCGCGAGCGTAAGTAGTGCTCACGGAGCTGCGCGTCCGCGACCTCGCCGTCATCGCCGACGTCACGCTCCCGCTGGCTCCCGGCCTCAACGTCCTGACGGGGGAGACCGGCGCCGGCAAGTCCATGCTGGTCGATGCGCTCGCCCTGCTGCTCGGCGAACGCGGCTCGAGCGACGTCGTTCGCCCGGGCGCGCAGAAGACGGTTATCGAAGGTGCCTTCGAATTCACCGCCACCGCCCTCCACCGCCTTTCACCGTCCTTCACCGCCCTCGGTGTCGAGCCAGACGACGGTCGACTGATACTGAAGCGGGAAATCAGCGGAGACGGGAGATCCCGCGCGTGGGTCAACGGCAGCCCGACCACCGTCGGTGTCCTGGCCCAGCTCGGTGCGCTCCTGGTGGACCTGCACGGCCAGCACGAAACCCAGTCCTTGCTGCGAGCCGACGCCCAGCGCGACATGCTCGATGCCTACGCCGATGCGGCCGTGGAGCGGACCGCGGTGCGCGATGCATACGAGCGCCTGCACGAGCTCGAGGTACACGAGCAGGACGTCGCGGCCCGGCGCGAGGAAGTGCGCCGCAAGGCGGACTACCTGCGGCATGTGGTCGAAGAAATCGAGCGCGCGGCGCCGCGCAACGGTGAGGTGGAGACCCTGGACGTCGAAGCCAAGCGGCTCGCGCACGCGGACGAACTGGGCCGCCTGTCGCGCGAGCTCGAGCAGGCGCTCGACACCGCCAGCCTGGCGCGCGCGGCCAAGCTGTTCGCCGGCCTAACGCGGCTCGATTCTTCGGTGGCCAAGTGGCAGGAACTCCTGGACGGAGCATTCGCGCACGTCACGGAGCTCGCCCAGGCCGCGCGAGACTACGCCGCTGCTATCGAGAGCGATCCCCAACGCCTCGGCGCCGTCGAGCAGCGGCGCGACGTGTTGTTCCGCCTCACACAGAAGTACGGCCCCACACTCCCGGACGTGCTCGCGACGCGCGATCGGGCCGCCCGTGAGCTCGAGCTGCTCGACACCGCGGACCTGGACTTGCGCAACATCGCCGAGCAGCGCGAAACGGCCGCCGCCGACTTCGCCCGGGCTTGCGCGGCGCTGACCGCCAAGCGGAACGGCGGCGCCGGGCGCCTGGGCGACGCCGTAGATGCGCTCCTGCCAGCCCTCGGCATGCCGGGCGGCCGATTCTTGGCGCGCCTGCAACCACGCCCCACGCCCCACGCAAATGGCGCGGAGGACGTGACGTTCGAGGTGAGATTGAACGTCGGGATGGACGCGCGACCGCTCGCCAAAGTGGCCTCAGGCGGCGAGCTGTCGCGCCTGATGCTGGCGTTGAAGGTCGTCCTGGCGCAGCACGACGCCGTGCCGACCCTGGTATTCGACGAGGTGGACCAGGGGATCGGCGGTGAGGTCGGGGCGCGCGTGGGAGAGGCGCTGGCGACGGTGGCGCAGGGAACGCCGGGGGGCCGCCAGGCGCTCGTGATCACCCATCTCCCGCAGATCGGGGTGTACGCCCATCATCATCTGGTGGTCGCCAAGGGGGCCCGCGGTGGGATCGCCACCAGCGACGTCCAGGTCGTCACGGGCGAGGCCCGCACCCGCGAGTTGGCCCGCATGCTAGGCGACCCCGACATGCGGACCGCCCTCAGTCACGCGGCCGAGCTGCTCAGAAAAGCTTCCGAGTCGCCCGCAGCACGAGCCGATACACCGTTGCCCCGGGGACGAGGCCAGCGCCGCTGACGGTTTGCTCGATCGAGAAGCCGCCCTCGACGCCCGGTGTGTGGTAAGTCACCGCGAACCCGAGGCGGAGCCAGCGTTGCCCGGTACCCTCGTCCAGCACGCCGGCCGGCGTTGCGAATCCCATGCGAGTCGCGAGCGCCACCGAGTCCTGCGGCGATTGAAACGCGTAGTGATCGCGCTGCTTGGAGAAATAGCCCGCGGTGAACCCGGCCGCGAATTGCGGCGCCAGGCGCAGCAGCGGCGCGACGTCCACGCCGACGTAGTCTCCGGGATCCCAGCGCAGCTCCGCCGTAGCCGCGGCCGGGACCAGAACCGCGTCCCACGGCGCGACGCGTCGCACCTGCGTCCCCGGCCGCTGTATCCCGGCCCGGACCGCCACGTTGAGCCACAGCGGCCCCACCGCCAGCTCCTGCGTCAGGCGCCCCTCCAGATCCAGCTGGTGATCGCCGACCGATTGCCTGAGGAAATCGTTGGCGGAATCCTTCGCCCCCGTGGGCAGGCGTACCAGCGCCTGTACCGCGGCCGCGTAGTGCGCGCCGGTCAGCAGCCGGTACTTGGCGGCGAGCTCCACGTCACCCAAGCGGTAGCGGAAGTTTCGGACGAACGGAACGGTGGCGTACCCGAACCCGTTCGGATCGGGGTTGAGGAGGATCTGCTCGAACGCGGCGCCGCTGAGCGTGTCCGACGCGAGCGCGACCGTCGTGTCGAACCCCGCAATCCCAAACGTGACGCTCAAGCCCTGTTGGATGCGGGCGATGGTCGTGTCGATGGCCTTGCCGGCGGTCGACGTATCGAGTGGCAGGAACGGCGAGCCCGTCAGTCCCAAGCCGTACACTGAGCTATGGAGCGCAGCTCGTACGACATGCCAGCGCGCCGAGCTGTCCCGCGCCGCACAGGGGGATGGAGGGGCCGCGCATCCGGCGGCCTGCTGATCGAGTTGCGCCAGCGCCTGGTCGAATTGCGCGAAGAAGGCCGAATCCGACCCGCGCGCTCCCGGCGCGTTCGATACCAGCGGATTGATGCCAAGGTTGGCGCCGCGGGCGGAATACTGGAACGACGCTCGCGTCGCCACCCGAACCATCGGCACCATCAGGCTCACGGAAAGCCGATTGGTCAGACCGATCTCGGCGGTCGTGGGATAGGTGCGCCGCTCCTGCCGCACGCTCAACAGTCCCGCGCCGAGGCTCGCCACGAAGCTCGAGATCCCGCTCACGACGCGGATGTTCTGCTCGAGCCGTGACACCACGGGGATGTAACGGCCGCCCACCGTGTCCCCCGTGAGTGGCGCCCCGAGCTTCATGCGTCCAGCGTCGGTGAACTGATCGTTCCACGTCATGATGCGCGGATCGAACGTCACGCGCACGACCCCGGGCGCCGGGGCGTCGCTGCGGTCGACGGCCTGGGCGGCGACGACACTAGCCCCGCCCGTAACGGCGGGGCATGCGAGGAGGAGGGCGATTCGCAGGGTCCGCATCAGCAAAAACGGCACCCGCCGGATGGCGGATGCCGTGTTCGCTACCCCGTGGCGCCCCTGGGGTTCGCGCTCAGGGGATGTTCGGGATCGCCGAGCCGTATTTCGCGTTGATCGCTAGGATCACGTGCCGGGCGATGATGACGTGCGTCGCGGTGCTGGGGTGCACGCCATCACAGGAGAACGCGAGCCCGAACGGGCTGCCGGAGCACGGTGTGGGCGCCCCGCCCGTTGTGAACGCCGGGAATGGAGCGACCTGCGTGGGGATGGTACGCAGCGAATCGAGCGTCGGGTTGGGATTGAGCCAGGCCCAGCCGCGCTGCGCCGCGATGGTCGAATCGGCCGCGTTGTACGCCAGGACCGCTCCCACCAGCTTCCGCAGCTCCGCCGGCACGACGATCGCGGCCACGGTGTCGGCGCAATCGAGGTTGCGCGGTTGATTGTTCGGCGGCGATGCCGCGGTGAGCAGCGCCCCGCCGTACGGGAACGGAACCAGTACGGAGTCCCCGCGGGCCCCCGGGATCCCGGTTACGATCGGCGCGCAATTGTTACTGACCGTGAACGCGGGGGGGAAGGCGGCCCCAGGCACCAGGCCATTCTTGATCGCCCAATACGTCGCGCCCTGGCTGAAGAACGGCAGCGCCGTGACGTTCGCCACGCCGATGAGAAGGGCATCCGCGCCAGTCCCCTGGACGGCATCGGCGATCTGCGTGTACTCGGTTTGCACCGTCGCGGTCGGAGTGATCAGGGTCGAGTCGCCGCCGTTGGTGCCGTTTGTCGCCGCACCCAGCACGTCGTTGTTCCCGGCCCACACGCTGACGAACGTCGGCTGCGCCGCCACCATCGCTTGAATCTGGGTGCGACCGCCGAGGAACAACTGGGTGAGAGCGTTGGAGTTCGTGCCCGCGCCGGGCCCGTTCTGCAGCAGGTCGAGCGCCTCGGCGCCCGGCACCGCCACGTTGCTGAGGTACGGCGGGAGGGCGGGATTGCGGTAGGCGCACGGCGGCCCGGCCACCCGCGTCTGAGTGAAGACGTTGGTGTATGGCGGTGGGCAGCCGGGGAGCGCCAAACTGGGATAATAGAACCGGTCGCCGCGCATGGCGCCGGCCACGAGGACGGCGTACGACCGCCGCTGCAAGGTGTCGCTGATTCCGCCTGACTGGAAGCCTGCGGTGATGCTGTTGCCCATTGCCACGTACCGCTGGAACATGGCGCCGCCGGTGTAGGGCGGCACGCCCGTGCTGTTCACCACTTCATTCTGACAGGCCGCGACCAGGAGTGCACAGCCCAAGCTGGCGGCAAACACGAAACGACGCTGCGTCATCGTCCGGGCTCCTTAGAACGCGTAGCCGAGCGACACCCCGAAGAGGTGCGCGTGGAATTCGTAGACGCCGTGGTTCAAGAGCGTGGTCGGCGCCTGATTGAACAGCGCCTCGCGCGTGCGCCCGCGCCGGTCGTCTTGCCTGATGTATTGGTACGCCACGTCCGCGCTGAACCCCGGTGACAGCTTCACCGTAAAGCCCCCCGTGAATTCGTTGCGGCGTCCTTCGGGCAGGAGCGGTGTTACCGTCTGAGCGGGTGCCGCGCCCTGGTGCCGCAGGTAGCCGCCGCGGAACGTCCACTTCGCGTCCTTCGCCCATTCGCCTGCGAGCCTGATGCCGTTGGTGTTCTGATAGCTCTCGTACAGCACCCGATTCAGCGCCGGGTTCGCAAAATTGATGGTGAGCGTGTTGAACCGCTTGCCCCAGCGTGTGAACTGGTAGTCGACGAACAGCGTCCAGTCTTTGCGCGGCTGGTAGGCGAGGCCGAAGATCAGCTGCTCGGGATTGGTGATCTGCGTCGTCACGGCCTGCGAAGTCAGGACCGTATTGAAGAGATCGAGTCCTCCGCTCGTCGCCGGCGCCGCGAGGAATGCGTCAATCGGGGTCCCCGCAGGAATCGTGAGTGGGCCCACCGTGAGAGCCGCCGGTATGACGAGCCCCGTGGGCACCTGCGAGAACCGCGCGGTGCCCTCATAGTTGAACGTGGCGTGCATCAGATAGCGACCGCCGATGGACAGCTTGTCGCTCACTTTGATGATCCCGCCCCAATGCGCGGTCACTGTCGTCTTGCTTGCTTCGAGGTGCGCGTCGGCGAAGTCCGTTCCCGGGGCGATGCCGAACTGGCCGAACACCGTCCCAACCGGGACGCCCGGTAGCGGAGGCACCGGCGCATCGGCGAGATCGAGCCGCTGGTTGAGCTCCACCTTGCCGAGCACGATGTCCAGGCCGCCACCGAGCGACAGCCACGGCGTGACCTGGTAGGCGACGGTGGGCTGGATGTACACGGAGTGCAGGATGTTGTCATAGCCGGCGAACCGGCCGTCGAACGAGAGCGGCCAGCGGGTCTGGAGACCGTAGGGGGCGAACAGACCGATGCCCACGCCCAGCTTGGGCGTCACGCCGTACGCGGCATACACCTGGGGAATGGCCAGTAGCGGATCGTCCAGACTGCTCCTTTGCCGGGAGATATCGTCGGTGAAGCCGCCTTGCACGTCGAGCAGGGTCACGCCGAGCGTGGCCCGCCCCCCCTTGAGGCCGGCTAACCCCGCTGGATTGAAGAAGATCGCCGAGCCGTCGGCGCACGGTGCCGCGACCCCGGTGCCGGCGCGTCCCATCGCGCAGGTCCCTTGCTCGTAGATCCCGAAGCCTTGAGCTGGGAGCAGGGCCGGAAGCCCGGCGAACAATACCAGCACGTGCCGCATCAACCGCTGCATACGTTTGTCTCCGGGTGGCTTTACGGGTGATGGTGGAACGGGCAGGCCAACTGTAGCATTCGCCCCAACCCTTGTCAAACCCATGCGTGCCAACGCGTCAGCTCTGTTCCGCGCGACCTTCGGCGTGGGCCCGCAGGCCGCCGCCTCGGCGCCCGGCCGTGTCAACCTGATCGGCGAGCACACCGACTATAACGGCGGCCCGGTGCTGCCGGTGGCGTGCGCGGCGCGCACATTCGTCGCCGTCGGGCCGGCGGCACCGGGCTTACTAGAGATGGTTTCGGCGCGCGACGGCCAGGTCACGCGCATCGACTATCGAGAAGGACGAGCGCAAGGCTGGGGCGCGTACATCGCGGGGGTGATGCGCGAGCTAGTGGCGCTCGGGGCGGCACCCGCGGAGGGTGGGGCTCGCATATCGGTAGCGGGTGACCTGCCGGTTGCCGCGGGACTGGCGTCGTCCGCCGCGCTCACCGTGGCCGCGGCCAAGGCATTGAGCCTGCTCGCGGGAACGCGCCTACAGCCCCGCCAGCTCGCGGGCGTGGCGTTTCGCGCGGAGTACGATCACGTGGACGTCCGCTGCGGCCTGATGGATCAGATGAGCGCGGCGCTCGCGCGGCCGGGCAGGGCGCTACTGCTCGAATGCTCCTCACTGGCGGCGCGTCACATTCCGATCACCGGGCGCTTGCTGCTTGTGGACTCGGGTGTGCGGCGCGAGCTCGCCGGCGGGGCGCTCAACCAGCGGCGCGCCGAATGCGAGGCGGCGGTCGCCAGGCTCAAGCTCGAGTTGCCGGAGTTGCAATGGCTCGCGAGCTGGCCTGCAACCTGGCTGCCGCGCCTCAAGCGGGCGCTGCCCGAGCCGCTCCGCTCCCGCGCGCTCCATGTCGTGGGTGAGACGGCGCGCGCGCGGTTCGGCGCGCAGCTGCTCGAGCGCGGGCACCTGAAGCGCTTCGGTCAGCTGCTCTACGAGTCCCACGAGTCCTGCCGGCGCCTGTACGATTGCAGCACGCCGGAGCTGGACACGGTCGTGGCGGCGGCGCGGCGTGGGGGCGCGCTCGGCGCCCGACTCACCGGCGCCGGATGGGGCGGCGCCGTGCTCGTACTACTCGGGACGGGGGAAGCGAATAGCGGGAAACGTGAGACGAAGGTCGTAGCCGAGATCCAACGCGCCTTCCGTGCTGCATACGGACGGGAGCCGCCGATCACCGTCGTGCGGCCGTCGGGCGGCGTGCGGCGCGAGCGGGTAGTTTAAGGCAGCCGGGGTGGCGAAATCGGTAGACGCAAGGGACTTAAAATCCCTTGGGGAGCAATCCCCGTGCAGGTTCGAGTCCTGCCCTCGGCACTAGGGCGAGCCCGACCACGTCGTGATCGAGTACGAGCCCGACGATGGCGTAATCGAGTAATCGACGAGCAGGTTGATCAACACGCGCACGCCGCGCCCATGCAGCCGGCCCGGCCGGAACAGGGCCTTGAGCACCCAGTCCTTGGTGGGTTGGTCGAACGCCGGGTGGGGGCTCCCCATGATCCTCACGGACGCGGGCTCAACCCGCCCCGTCGTATCGATGACGGCCGGCAGGATCACCCGGCCCTGAATCCCCGCCTGTTTCAAGAGCGCGGGATAGACGGGGGCCGGAGCAAACAGCAGTGCCGGCCTCTCCTCCACCAGCGCCTCCGCATACACTTCACTCACGCTCACCACAATGCCGCTGACCCGGCTGCCTTCGACGCCGCTACCGGAGTAATCCTTGGGATCGAAGCGCTGCTGGAGGTCTACCGCAGGCATGTCGGTAGGGATCTGCGCCGACAGGGCGACGGTCTCAAACCCCCGGAGCGCGTCCGCAAGCTGCGCAGGCGGCAAGTCGGCCGCCTTCTGCTGCTCCTGAGGTGCGAGCAGTACCACCCTCGTGTCCAGCCTGACGCGGTCATCGCGCGGGGCGGCGTGGGGCGTCGCATACACGACCCCGGCGATCATCGCAGAGTGGATCACGAGCGATGCGAACCCGACCCCGACCAGGCGTTTCTTCCCGGTCTTCCACTTGGATTCGAGGAGCGTGAAAACCACAGGTCACCTCCGGCCGGCCGCACCCCACCGCAGCCTTTACGCCGGGCGTCGTGTATGCAAAACATGATAACGGGATAGGCGCTAACGTGCCAACCTGTAACAATTCAAGTACCGAACGCGAAGGCCACCTCGACAGACTAAGGTGGCCCTTTGTGAACGACGCCGCGATGACTAGGGTAACCCCGACGCCGGAGTGAGTGAGTAGTCGACGGGCAGGTTGATGAACACGCGCACGCCGCGACCATGCAACCGGGCCGGACGGAACAGCGCTTTCAGCACCCAGTCCTTGGTCGGTTGGTCGAAGGCCGCGTTGGGACTCTTCATGATCTTCACCGACGCGGGCTCCACTCGCCCGGTCGTGTCGATCACAGCGCGCAGGATCACCCGACCCTGAATTCCCGCCTGTTTCAGAAGGGGGGGGTACTCGGGAGGTGGGGCAGACAGCAATGCCGGCCGCTCCTCCACCAGGGCTTCCGCATACACCTCACTTCCGCTCACGACGATTCCGCTTGCCCGGCCGCCTTCGATGCCTGACCCCGAATAGTCCTTGGGATCGAAGCGCTGCTGCAGATCCACCGGTGGAATGTCGGTGGGGATCTGCGCCGGTACGGTAACGGTCTGGAACCCCCTGAGCGCGTCCACCAGCTGGACCGGGCTTGGGTCCGCGGGCTTCTGCTGCGTCTCGGGTGTCAGCAGCACCACTGTCGTGTCCATTCTGACGCGCGAGTCGCTCGGAGCGGCGTGCAGCGTGGCGTAAACAACCCCGGCGATCATCGCGGAATGAATTGCGAGCGAGCTTAAGCCGAGGCGGAGAAATCCCTTGCTGCGGGTCTTTCCCCTGAACTCCAGAAGTGAGAAACCCACGGATCCACCTCCGGTGCGTTTGGAGCCTACGATCGTACGGCCACATCCGGGGCAGAGAGTCGTGGGACGGCGTCCCCCGGTCTTCCACAAGTAAGACGTAAAGGGGTCGCCGAAGGTTGCGCCCGCGCGGTCCGGGGCTTGTCAGCGACCGCGCGCCGGGACGGGGGGGGTTGACGCGGCGCGTCCCGATGGCACAACAATGATGTGCGATACAACGCCAGGAGTCGGGATGGCTGGGATGTGGGCCCGGTTGCGGGCCGACTTGAACTTGAAGCTGCGGCGCGGAGCGTGGTATCGCATCACGCGGCTCGATCCGCTCAAGGCGGTGCTGGAAGTCGGTGGCCGTCTCTTGGAGATCCCCTCCGCGTTTTTGCAAGTCATCGAGCGGCCGCCCTGCAGGTGGACCGTGGTCGCCCGGCCGAGCGACGCGGTGCGCCTCCCCGCCGGCTGCGGCGACCGCTACGCCGTATGCCCGAGCTGCCGTGAGCGGCAGTCGCTCGCCGGACGGCCGCGTCGCATGAAGTGCCGGCGGTGCGGCGAGGACTTCGAGGTTGCCTGGTCGGAAGCGTGACAGGGCCCTGACATCTCCAGTGCAACCAATTGAGGCCTCCGTACGTCTTACAGGTCGAAGCGTGCGGTAATGACCAGCAGTCCGGGAGGCACTCAATGCGCGTGTATGCTTTGCTGCTTGGCATTCTCTTCACCACCGGCTACGGCTACGCTGCTCAAATCGCAGTGTCCTCGTTGAAGGCCAATCCTGCGACGGCGACCGAGCCCGCGGCCACGGTGCCAGCGGGCGGCGCTCTCGACGGGGTGTGGTACGGTGGAGTCCTCGCTCCCGTAACGGTCGAGTCCCGCAGCGACGGCACGAGAGCCGCCGCGACTCAGGGCAAAGTTTTGAGCCGACCGACCGTCCGGTGTACCGAGGCCGCGCCATCCCGATTCCACGCAGTGTCCTGAACCTTCCGAGGGGGGCTTCGGCCCCCTTCAGCAGCCCTACGCTGTACCGTCAGTCGGCGTCCTGCACTCGAAACCCCACCTCGCCAAGGCCCGTAAGACGTGCCAGTATGGAGCCTATCCGCAGCAGGGAGGGGCCGTGAGCGCATTCTGGGACACTTGGCGCAAAGAGATCGTTCGCGGGGCGGCGCTGTTTTGCGCCGTGCTCGCGATCGGTCTTTTCGTACACTATGCCGCGGGACGTGTGCGCCACGGTGTGATGAACGAGCTCCCCATGGCGTTGCGCGACTTGCGGAGTGAGTTCGGTCGGGACGACGGCGGCCCGGGTCGCTTGACCGGGACCACCTGGACTTACCGATCCAGGCTCCCCGCAAAACAGTGGGTGTGGATCCGGAACACACGGGGTTCCGTGACGGTGGAGCCGGCCAAGGGTGATTCGCTGCAGGTTTCCGCCGTGAAGACCTACCGGTCGTCGGATACCGCGAGCGTGCGCCTTGTGGCCGTGCCCTACCAGGGTGGCGTTGCCGTCTGCGCGCTCTGGGACAGCGACAGCTTGTGCGACCCCGGGCATCAGGACATCGGGCTGCGAGGCAGGCGCCACAACGACGTGGCTGTGGACTTTACTGTGCGGCTGCCGCGAAGTGCCGGTCTGGGTGCCATGACCATGGTGGGGGACGTGCATGTGATGGGGGCGCGTGGCCCCCTGGTGATCCACACCGTAAGCGGCGATGTCGATGTGGCGACTGCGAAGGGCTCCGTGAAAGTCGAGTCGATGAACGGCGACGTCCGCATCCGCGTGGAGGCGTTCGGTGACACCGGCGGCGTGTCCGCCCGCACGATCAACGGCTCATTGACCGCCGAGCTCCCGGCGCAGCTCGATGCGCAAGTGGAAGCGAACACGGTGAACGGCTCCATTACCACAGACTATCCTCTGACGGTGAACGGTCAGTTCACGGGCCGCCATGTGAAGGGAACGCTCGGCCGGGGAGGGCGCGACGTCCACCTCGAAACCGTGAACGGCTCGATCAAGATGAAGAAAGCAGTCTAGCCACGGCGTCCGGGAAGGTGCGGACGTCGATGGGCTTGGAGAGGTAGCCGTCGAAGCCGGCCGCCAGCGCTTTCTCCCGGTCGCCCGGCATCGCGTGGGCCGTGAGGGCGACCACCTTCCAGGGGTGGCCGCCCTCGATGCGTTTGACATCCCGCAACACGCTGTAACCGTCGCGTCCGGGCAGCTGGATGTCGAGCAGCACGAGAGCGGGGGGCGGCTGCTCCGCCAGCAGTGTCGCGACTAGCGGCTCGCCCGACATCAGGCCGATGACGCGGTGGCCCTTCATGGTCAGCAGGGCCGTGATGAGCTTCAGGTTGTCGGGCTGATCCTCCACGACCACGATCGTTGCCATCAGGCGTGCTCCGGCCGGCTCTCGGCGCGCCGCAGGGTGAACCAGAAGGTACTGCCTGTGCCAAGCTCCGATTCCACGCCGATCGTGCCGCCGTGCAGCTCCACGAGTCGCTTGGAGAGCGCGAGCCCCAGGCCTGTTCCTTCGTAGCGGCGGCTCTCGCTCGCGTCGAGCTGCACGAATTCCTGAAACAGTTTGCGCTGGTCCGCGGGGGCGATCCCGATGCCCGTGTCCGTCACGGCGACGCGCACGCGCGCGGTGTCTTCGAGCCGCGCGCTCAGCGTGACGCGGCCGCCATCGGTAGAGAACTTGATGGCGTTGGACAGCAGGTTGAGCAGCACTTGGCGAAGGCGACCCCGGTCGGCCGTCACGACGAGGTGATCCGGTAGCGGCTCGATCACGAGCGTGTGCCGCCGGGCCTCGAGCTGGGCGCGGACGGTGTCCGCGGCGTCCCGGAACAGCGCGC
>JACXTT010006953.1_pt1 | contig 16057 bp, 11 predicted proteins | sample 9270951 | NCBI WGS metagenome assembly JACXTT01 (sample SAMN15532306, study PRJNA645909) | rock metagenome | isolation source: weathered quartz diorite | place: Puerto Rico | collected 2017-06-21 | reverse complement strand
CTACGGCGAGTGGGTGGCGCGGTGGCGCGCGCAGATCCGGACCTGCCAGGTGTTCGAGATCAGTTCGCCCTACTATATCGCGGTGAAACACGAGGATGCGATCGAAGAGAGCGGATGCGATGCCATCACCCTGGGGCGGGACTTGGTCGGTCTGGACGAGGGAGTGCCGGTACTGATCTTTGCCGTCCTCATGAAGACGCCCACGGATTACCTGATCGACATCTTCGAGGTTGACCGCATGGACGGCCAGCCCCTGACGGCCTACCCCGTGCCAGGGGACAGCCTGATGATCATGGATGGAGGACTGTGGGCCGGCGGGGCGGACTACCGGCATGTCTACAAGGAGTCAGATCCATCGCCAGCGCGGCGACTGCCGCCCCCTCCCAAGTCGCAGTAAGCCGTGGGCGCCTGGTCGGGCGCGGAGTCCGCAAGGCGGAACGCGCTGCCGGCTCCGGGTCATGAACGTGGTGCTGGTAAAGGCTTTACGAACGACGGCGTTGGTCTGAGGTGCCTGTCTTGAACCCCTGCCTGGGAGTCTGCCAATTGAAGCGTCACGCTGTTTTTGCCCGGCTTGCGAGGGTCATCGCGGGCGTCGAAGGCTCGTTTCGGTTTGGTGGGCCCGGCAACGCAACTGGACAAACTGCAGCGCGCAAGCCGCGATGCAAAGTCCAAGGTTGTACCGCGTCGCGTCGGCACGACGGTCCACAACATGCGGCGTTCGGTCTTGCTGTGCGCGCTGCCGCGTCGGACGGAGAGCATCGAGCTCACCGATCCGAGCGATGCGCTGCTGCTGGCGATGGCGGGCGAAGCCGATTGCCTGGCGGCGGGCGGCCACCGCACCGTGCTGGGGCAACACCGTGCCTCGCCACGCCGTCCACCTTCTGCGCCGTGGTGCTTTGACGCCATGCCGGTCAGCTTCCTGTCCGCCACGCAACGGGAACGCTACGGCCGCTATCCAGACACGCTTTCCGGCGAAGAACTGGCGCGTTACTTCCACCTCGACGACGATGACCGCGAGTGGATCACTACCAAACGGCGGGACAGCCACCGTCTAGGCTACGCGCTACAACTGACCACGGCGCGCTTTCTCGGCACCTTCCTGCAAGATCCGGTCGCGGTGCCCGGCACGGTGCTGCATACGCTCTCATCCCAGCTCGGCATTGCCGATCCTGCCTGCGTGCTCGCGTACCGCGAGAGCGAGCAGCGCTGGCGACACACGGCCGAGATTCGCGCTCGCTACGGCTACTGCGAATTCGCTGACAGTGGTATCCAGTACCGTCTCGGCCGCTGGCTGGGCGCGCTGTGCTGGACGGGCACTGACCGGCCCAGCGCGCTGTTCGACTACGCCAATGGCTGGCTGGTCGGACACAAGGTGCTGTTGCCCGGCGTCACGGTGCTGGAGCGCTTCATCGCCGAGGTGCGCTCGCGCATGGAGTCGCGCCTGTGGCGTCTGCTCGTGCGTGGCGTGACGGCCGAGCAGCGGCAGCGCCTTGATGATCTGCTTAAGCCCGCCGAGGGCAGCCGCCAGTCCTGGCTGGATCGGCTGCGCAAGGGGCCGGTGCGCGTCAGCGCTCCGGCGCTTGTTCTGGCCTTGCTGCGCATCGAGACTGTGCGCGACCTGGGCATCAAGCTGCCCGGCACCCATGTGCCGCCCACCCGGATCGCGGCGCTGGCCCGCTTTGCCAGCACCGTCAAGGTATCCGCCGTGGCCCGGCTGCCCGAGGCGCGGCGCGTCGCCACGCTGGTGGCCTTCGTGCACTGCCTGGAAGCCAGCGCCCAGGACGACGCCCTTGATGTGCTTGACCTGCTCCTGCGCGAACTGTTCACCAGGGCAGAGAAGGAAGACCGCAAGGTCAGGCAGCGCTCGATCAAGGATCTGGATCGGGCTGCCTCGACGCTGGCCGATGCATGCCGGATGCTGCTCGATTCCGGCCTGCCGGATGGCGAGGTGCGCGAGCGCGTCTTTGCCGCCATCGGGCACGACAAACTGGTTCAGGCCCTTGACGAAGTACGCGGCCTGGTGCGTCCGCCCGACGATGTCTTCTACACCGAACTGGAAGCCAGGAAAGGCACCGTGACGCGGTTTCTGCCGACGTTGTTGCGTGTCATCCGCTTCGACGCCAACCCGGCCGCGCAGCCCTTGGCGCAGGCATTGAAGTGGCTGCACGAGAAGCCCGACCACGATCCACCTATCGCCATCGTCGGCAAGGCGTGGCAACGCCATGTCGTGCAGGAAGATGGCCGGATCGATGCCACAGCCTATTCCTTCTGCGTGCTCGACAAGCTGCGCAGCGCGATCCGCCGTCGCGATGTGTTCATCAGCCCGAGTTGGCGCTATGCCGATCCGCGCGCCGGCCTGCTGGCCGGGGCCGAATGGGAAGCCGCGCGGCCCATCGTTTGCCGCTCGCTGGGCCTGAGCGCTCAGCCAGACGCCACGCTGTCTGCGCTGACGCGCGAATTGGACGAAACCTACCGGCGTGTCGCCGCGCGTCTGCCCGAGAACGACGCGGTGCGCTTCGAGATGATCGGCGACAAGACGGAACTGGTGCTCAGCCCCTTGGAAGCACTGGAAGAGCCGCCTACGCTGATCTCGCTGCGCAACGAGGTCAAGGCGCGCATGCCGCGCGTCGATCTGCCGGAAATCCTGCTGGAAGTCGCGGCCCGCACCGGCTGCATGGAGGCATTCACGCACCTGACCGAGCGCACGGCGCGTGCGGCCGATCTGACCACCAGCCTGTGCGCGGTGTTGATGGCCGAAGCTTGCAACACTGGCCCGGAGCCGCTGGTGCGGCAGGACGCGCCAGCACTCAAACGCGACCGGCTGATGTGGGTTGATCAGAACTACGTCCGCGACGACACGCTGATTGCCTGCAATGCCGTGCTGGTGGCGGCACAGAACCGCATCGCCCTGGCCCGCGCCTGGGGCGGCGGTGATGTGGCGTCGGCCGACGGCATGCGCTTCGTGGTGCCGGTGCGCACCATCCACGCCGCGCCGAACCCGAAATACTTCAATCGCGGGCGCGGCGTCACCTGGTACAACCTGCTGTCTGATCAATGCACCGGACTGAACGCGATCACCGTGCCCGGCACGCTGCGCGACAGCCTGGTCTTGCTGGCGGTCGTGCTGGAGCAGCAAACCGAATTGCAGCCAACGCAGATCATGACCGACACTGGCGCATACAGCGACGTGGTGTTCGGCCTGTTCCGTCTCTCCGGCTACCGCTTCTGTCCGCGCCTGGCAGATGTCGGTGGCACGCGCTTCTGGCGCATCGACGCCGAAGCCGATTATGGCGAGCTCAATACGCTAGCGCGGCAGCGCGTGAACCTCGATCGCATCACGCCGCATTGGGATGACGTGCTTCGGCTGATTGGCTCGCTCAAGCTCGGCCTGGTACCGGCGGTGGGCATCATGCGCACCTTGCAGGTCGACGAACGGCCGACCAGCCTCGCGCAGGCCATCGCCGAAATCGGCCGCATCGACAAGACCATCCATACGCTGAACTTCATCGACGACGAGGCCCGCCGACGCGCCACGTTGCTGCAACTGAATCTCAGCGAGGGCCGCCACAGCCTGGCGCGCGAGGTCTTCCACGGCAAGCGCGGCGAACTGTTCCAGCGCTACCGCGAAGGGCAGGAAGACCAGTTGAGCGCGCTCGGCCTGGTCGTGAACATGATCGCTCTGTGGAACACGTTGTACATAGACGCGGTGCTGACGCAGTTGCGCAGCGAGGGCTACCCGGTGAAGCCCGAGGACGAAGCACGGCTGTCGCCGTTCGGCCATGAGCACATCAACATGCTCGGGCGCTATTCCTTCTCGGTGCCGGAAGCCGTCGCACGGGGCGAACTTCGACCGCTCAACAGTAGCCACACAGAATCATGAGCAACGCTTAAGTCGGTTGGCTGTTCCATTGCTCCCCGAACCCCGATCTGGCGCTGATATTGCCCGAGTGCTATTTATCTCAAAAACGTTTGCTCATCGTCGGCTTCTCATGTAGTGACAAGTTGCCGTAGAACATAACTTCACTCGTGAGGGGACGAGTCTTTGCTGTTGAATAATGCAAGGAAAACTCCACGCATGGCTTGCCGGCATAGAGTTCGCGAATTTCCTCACAATTGTCGTAAGTAACCAACCATGGAGTAGTCATGGTTTCGACCTGTGCGGCGATCGCAGCATGATCTGAGGCTTGGTAGTGATTGCGGTATAGCTGACTACCCTTGTGGTAGTACGGGGGATCCAAATAGATCAAGCTGCGCGCGGGTAAGTCGGCCCGCAGCCCGTTAAGCAACTCCAGCGCATCCTCATTATAGAGTGAGATGTGCTGCCGCATCCTTGCGATGCCGCGTATCCGATTGGACAGGTCCGCTTTGTTGAAACGGGCGAACATCGACCATGGTCCGGTTTGGGCCTTACCCCCAATGACCCCGCCTCGCAGGATCCCAGATCGATTTGTGCGATTGAGATAGAAGGTCGCGAAACCGACTTCGGTCGTGCTATGGTTTTGAGGATGCGCGTGCACAGCACGCTGGGCCTCCCAATATTCAATCGTCGGTTGTGCTTCTTCTACTAGGCGCAACAAGTTGTCGGTGTCATATAGAACCGCGCACCAGAACGCATGAATCGCCGGATCAAGGTCGTTGAGCACGATGCGATCAACTTGCCCGCGGCAGAGCAAAAGGATTGCTGCACCGGCTCCACCAGCATAAGGTTCAACATACCAGCCTCCATTCAAGCCATTGGATCGGATGAGGTCGGCTAGCCAGAGACTCAGGCGGCCTTTGCCACCCGGATAACGCAGAGGCGTACCAAATGCGCCGCCAGTGACCGATCCGTTCTTGTCGCTTGCTATTACCTCTTTCATTGCCAGCTCCAACCCTGAAGTTGAGCCGCATCGTAGCGCATCCGTACCGAGCTGGCCAGCACTTTCTGCACGGGCACATTGCCAGAGCAGCCAGATTCATATCAATATATTGGTTCCGAATAAAAATAGCCTAAGGGAGGTCGTCCCGGTGGGGCGTTGCCATGAATAGCATCCTCAACCAAGTCACTGCCCGCCATCCGCTGAGCCTGCTGATCGGCGACATTGACCGGTCTTTCGTGGGGTACGTGTACAACCTCCGCTATGACGAGGCGTATGTTCAAACCAACGACAGCTTCAAGCACGCAGTCGACGGTCTGGCGCACAACTCTTTCCTCGTTGCAGCCGGTTTCGATCCAAAGCGATTCAACCAAGCCCCACTTATCGATCAGGAAGTTGTACTGCTGCGCGTGCTCGGACCTGCGGCGTTGCCGCAAGATGCGGACATGGTGCGCACCCGCATCGAGCACCACCAGCGGCGGCGCGAGGAGGAAAGACTACCTGGGGACGGCAACGACGGCCTCGATCCGATGACGCGCAGCGAATTACAATGGGGGGGATTGCGTTGCCGTGTCCTAGGCACGTTTTTCATGCAGGATGATCAACTCCGCCTCGGTAGCGACGTCGAAACGTTCATGAGCCTACCGCGCATGCGGGCGTATAAGCCACGCGGCGATGTGCTGGCTCGCATTGTGAACCACGTCAATCCGGAAGTCCGGGCTAAAGCGGCGGAGGAGGCTAAGAAAGCAGGTTTTCTCGACATCCCTCAACCTATTGACATCGGCACGGTTCGATATACCTCTACGAATCGGTTGCAACGCGCCAGCGGTGAGTCCGTCCGCGTGGAAATCCAGCCGGCTGACTTCCTCGCTCGTCGCACCGCTGTCCTTGGGATGACACGTACAGGTAAATCGAACACCGTCAAAACCACGGTTTCCGCGGTAGCCTTGGCGGCCATGAAGTCCGACATCAAAGTAGGACAACTGATCTTCGATATCAATGGCGAATATGCGAACGCCAATCACCAGGACGACGGCAGCTCGATCGCTGACGTCTTCGGCGACCGCGTTGTGCGCTACCGGGCGCTCGAAACGCCAGGATTCGAGGATCTGCGCACTAATTTTTATACGGAGCCGGCGCAGGGATTAAACCTCATCCAGGCTTTATTCAAGCAGGAATCATCGCCGTTCACAGGACAGGATCTCGACGCCGTCATGTCGGCTACTCTCGAAGAGCCTGACCCATCAGAAAAGGGCGAACATCTGCGATGGGAGCGCCATGTAGCTGTTTTTCAATGCATTTTGTCGCGGGCTGAGTATCCCGTTCCTTCTGGATTCAAGGTCGCGGTACCTCGTTCCCAGAAGTTGGTCGATCAAATGAACGCTTGGCAGCAGCAACAGGGCAATCCCGATGTCGTGGTGCCGGCGGCGGACAAACTTCCGCCAGCACAGGCGGCTGCATGGTTTGAACAAATTCGCGCGATAAATTTGGCTGTTCGCGAAAACCAAGTTGCGCAACGGCAAGCGACCATCGGGCTATCGTCGTCTACTCCTGGAAATTCCTGGGTTGACCCGTTGCTCGAAGCCATGTTGAACATGTTGGCGCGAGAAACAAGCCGTAAGCAGTCATTCGGTGGCTGGCGCGCGATACAGAAATACCTTCCGTACCATTCTTCGCGGCGCGTTCAGGATGTTACTTCTGAGATAGTACGACACCTCGATGCCGGCAAGATTGTGATTCTAGACTTGTCCGCCGGTCCAGTGGAAATTCGCAAAGTCCTATCAGAACGCATTGCAAGACAGATCTTCGAACGTCAAATGGGCACCCTAAACCGCGGTGATGTGCCGCAGAACACGGTGCTCTACGTTGAGGAGGCCCACAACCTTGTCGGCAAGAAGGTCGACCTAGACACGACGTGGCCACGTATCGCCAAGGAGGGAGCGAAAGCCAGGATTGCGTTCGTTTATGCAACCCAGGAACCATCTTCGGTACACCCCAACATTCTGGCTAACACAGAGAACTGGTTCGTCACGCACCTCAACAACGACGACGAACTGAAGACGTTGGGTAAATTCTATGATTTCGAGGATTTTCTGCCGTCTCTAAAGAGCGCTCAAGATGTCGGCTTTGCCCGTATCAAGACGCTGTCGGCTCCGTTCGTAATCCCTACGCAGATTAACCGGTTCACTCCGCAGGCAATCAAGGCGCAGATCGAGCAAATTAAGGTTGGGCAGCAAGATAAGGCGGGTATCTAACATGCCCTATGCGCGAGAAACGGCCGGCAAAGGCGGGCACGCAGACTTTGTCCGCAACCCGGACGTACAGACTTTCCTTGCAGGCTGCGATTACCTGCGCGAACCGTCCGATGAAGAGGGGCGCGCGCTAGCATCACGTTTTCAGCCTGCGCCCCGCGGCACTCCTCCGCGCTTGCCACAGTTCGTGGTGGCATCGGACGCCAGCAAGAGCGACACGCCGATCAGCGACAAGTTGCCAAGCACCCAAATCGGCTTTCTAAAGGTGAGCCACGTGCTCGTCAATATGGACACGTACGCTGGCTTGCTTGATCCATCGAGCCATTTTGTCGATCCATTCAAGGTGGCTGACATGCACCGGTCGGCCTCGCCGATTACGTTCACGATGCCGGGTAGCAATATCCGCTACAAGGGTATCTCCAGCGTCAAGCACGGCTTCCGGCGGGCATTGTTCGACCAGATGAGCACCAATCGCGGCGATGCTCAAATGCCAATGCACCTGACCAAGACGCTGCGCGCGTTGATCGGCACGGCGCCAACAATCAGCGCTTGTCCATCATGTGGGCATGACGATTCTTGCGTCGAGTTCGATGTGAGCGATGTCGTTCAGTGTGGGCAGTGCGGGGCGGAGGTGTTCGTTACGGATTGGCTACGCCTGCACGAAGGCATTAGCGATTATGGCGACAACAGCAGCGCGATGACGCGGATGATGAACGCCGTCGAGCACCTCATGCTCGGCGCCTACATTCTGCAAGTGTTCGACGTACATCCAGGTGCGCTGTCTGATATCGCCTTCGTGCTGGATGGGCCGCTTGCCCTCTTCGGTGAGCCGGCTAAGCTATCGTTCCGCCTGCAGGCACTCATCCATAAAGTGAATACGCGCCTCGCCGAACTTGGCCTGAGTCCGATGCTCGTTATCGGATTGCAGAAAACTGGCGGACTCATGAACCATGCTCTCCTGCTCGAACGCTTCCTCGACGATGGCATGCTGCGGCTAGTCGATGACGACTATCGCAACACCTACATCACGGGTTCGGACAATCCGGCAGCCAATTTCGGCAACGAAACGTACTACGGTCAGGATTTTCTGTTCAAGACGGAACGGGGCCGAATGTTCAATTTCGCGCTCCCTTACCCGTTTCCCGACAAGAGCTACAGCGGCGGTGGGCGCGCTTTCGCGCTCGCGAAGGCTGAGATCGAGCGCTACGGCGATCAAGTACAGCGCGCTTGTGACCTCATCCGGCACTTCGAAATGGACCTGTACGACAATGCGATTGTTCCGGTGGCCCTGGCACACCGACACGCGTCGATCAGTCTTGTGCCCGGAGGACAGGTGCTGAATTTGCTTGTACGCGGAGGTCTGGACAAGCGATGAAGGCGCGGTGGATGCGTGGCCGCGATATATGCCCAGATACGCGGGTGCGACTGGCTAATAGCACGGCAGTTCCGGCATTCGAACTCGTCGCTGCTGCTTGAAAGCCCCATTGCTTGGCGCCATATTCTGCTGCCAGATGAGCTCTATGGCGATGATTCGGTGAGTCCCGAGGTACGGCTCGTCATCCGAGTGCGCAAACTGCTGGCGCAGTCAGTGATAGTAGGCCAAGTATGCTTGAGCGTTTGAACATCTATACCGTTCGAAATTTTGGCCTTCTCCCAACATCCCGCAGCCTTTGCGAGTGAAAGCAAAATTTCGCGCAGTTCTGCGTTACTGAGCCGACTGACGTCGGTCTTCCACACCAAGCCAAGCTTGTAGCTCTCCCCCTTCCGCCACTCGAACTCGATCAGGCAGAAATATGCAGCTTTGACGCAGGCATCTGCGATGATGACCTGTCTTCGCGCCTTCGTTTCCGAGTCCAGGTACGACCATTGCTTGGTACGCGCTGGCTTCAGTAGGGGAACGAACTCCGTGCCGTCAGCCGGCGAACGAATTGCTGCCGAAACATCAGGGAGCTTACTCAGCTCGGCGATGACGGAGACAAACGATTCGAAGCTTTGCGGCAGCCCGCTACGCCTCGCGATAGCTCCCACCACCTTGGCTCGGGCGACATTCTGCTCGGCACCACCACCAGCGCCAGTGCTAAGCTCCCCCACTGTGGCCGGCCGAAAGGTATTGATGTCACTGCTCTTGTACTGACAGCGCTCTTTGATTGGCTTGTCTGGCACTTTCCCAGCGATGTCGGCAAAACGATCCGTTGGGAGCATCAATTTGACTGGCAAGAAGGTTTTGCCTCCCTCCCGCTGACTTTGCAGTTGCGCCTTCTCGCTTCCGGGATGAGAACTTGCAACCTGCATAAAGGCCGGTCGCTTCTCGTCTTCCGGCAGATCTGTTGAAGAATCCGCCTGACGATTGTCGTTGTCACGGAGGATCGTGAGGTTCTTGTACGGGAATGGCGCGGTGCAGCGATCGATTGCGAACACTAGATGCCTCCACCTACCCATGGACATGATGGGCTTGAAGTGCGCGGTTAGGTTAGTCGCACCGCTGAACGGGAAACTGGTCTCCATGTGAACCCTACGGTGATTCACAGACTCCTTCATGAGCGTGTCGTGCAGGAGCGTTGCGCCATGCCACGCTTCCTCCGAATTCAATATGCGCCCGACTATCCACCCGTCCTCGTCCTCAAGATGTTGCCGTAGCTTTAGTACGCAGTTGTCTTCGGCCTTAACGAAACCGCTTTCCGCGGTGTTGATCAACGAATGGAGGTCGTGCCGAAACGCACCGGAGAACAGCGCGTGCGCGAGATCGGTGGAGGTAGCGTAATAGAAGCGCACGATCTCGGCCATCGGTATGAGCACGCCGTATGGGTCTCCCTTCCAGGAGATAGCAATGCACTTGCTGCCCATACCCGCGCCGCCGATGCGGTGCGCGTTGAAAGGGATAAGCTGCTGACCATCTTCGACCAGGTTAGCCGAAACGACTCGGGTCGTATCATCCGAGATTTCGATATCTGCGAACGTCGTCGCCTTCCCGGCCCGATCAGGTAGACAGTGCCCTTCCTGCCACAGCGAGCCAATGGACAGCAGTGGAAGCTGCCCGATCCCGATCAAGATCGTCTTGCGGTCGTCATGGACGACGGAGTTGTTGGACGCGTAGTCGGTTACCCCCTGGCGTAGGGGGCTAATGACAACCTGAACGTACGGTTCGGTGGGGATGTTGTAGTTCCGCTCGACGGCCCCAAGCCAGTCCAGGCGCCAGATGCGGCCGTCTTTCGGAAATTCCTTGATCGCCGGAATTGCCCGACTCACACTCTCTCCCAGTCGCTTTTATCGTTGTATAGTCGCGCAGATCGATGTTAAGTCGCGTTAAGCGTTCGGAATGTCAGCAAACCCGGCCTGATGCGCCTGCTGGTCCGCATGGTACGAGCTGCGGACCATGGCGCCGACGGCGGCGTGGGTGAAGCCCATCTTGTACGCCTCTTCCTCGAACATCTTGAAGGTGTCGGGATGGACGTAGCGCAGCACCGGCAGGTGATGATTCGACGGTGCCAGGTACTGGCCGATGGTCAGCATGTCGATGTCGTGGGCGCGCATGTCGCGCATGACTTCCAGGATTTCCTCGTCGGTCTCGCCAAGACCCACCATCAGGCCGGACTTGGTCGCCACGTCGGGATTGCGGCGCTTGAATTCCTGCAGCAGCGTCAGCGAGTGCGCGTAGTCGGCGCCCGGGCGGGCCTGCTTGTACAGGCGCGGCACCGTTTCCATGTTGTGGTTCATCACGTCCGGCGGGCTGGCCTGCAGGATGTCCAGCGCCTTGTCCAGGCGACCACGGAAGTCGGGCACCAGCACCTCGATGCGCGTGCCGGGCGACAGCTCGCGGGTCTGGCTGATGCAGTCCACATAGTGCTGGGCACCGCCATCGCGCAGGTCGTCGCGGTCCACGCTGGTGATGACCACGTAGTTCAGCTTCAGTTGGGCAATCGTGCGGGCCAGGTTGCCGGGCTCGTTCACGTCCAGCGGATCGGGGCGACCGTGGCCCACGTCGCAGAACGGGCAGCGGCGCGTGCATTTGTCACCCATGATCATGAACGTCGCGGTGCCCTTGCCGAAGCACTCGCCGATGTTCGGGCAGCTCGCTTCCTCGCACACCGTCACCAGGTTGTTGGCGCGCAGGATGTCCTTGATCTCGTAGAAGCGCGAGTTGCCGGTTGCGGCCTTGACGCGGATCCACTCCGGCTTCTTGAGCTTTTCTGCCGGGATGATCTTGATGGGAATGCGTGCGGTCTTGTCCAACGACTTCTGCTTGCGCGTCGGGTCGTAGGCTTCCGTGGTGGATGGCTGGGCTTGGCTGGAAGTCACGATCGGGGCGTCGCTCATACTGTTCTCCGCACGCGCTGTCGCGTGCCTGTTCGCTGTGTTACTGGAGGCCGGGGCCGCGTCGTCGTTCACATCGCGGCCGCTTGTGCGGCGGGTTCTGCGGCGGGTTCGGCGGCCGCGAGCGCATGGGCCTCGCGCGCCGCCAGCACCTCGCACAATGCCGCCGCCAGGCGCCGCGCGATGTCGGGTTGTTGTGCCGCGCTCACCGGGAGCCACTGGCCGTGCGCCGCCGCGAAGGTGGCGCCCGCCGTGGCCATGTCCACGGTTTCCAGTCCGGCATAGCCGCAGGGGTTGATGCGCAGGAACGGCGCAAGATCCATCTGCACGTTGAGGCTGACGCCATGATAGCTGCAGCCGTTGCGGATCTTGAGGCCGAGCGCGGCAATCTTGGCGCCCGCGTGCGGCCCGCCGGACAGGTAGATACCGGGGGCGCCGGGCTTGCGCTCGGCTGCGAGATTATACGCCGCGAGCGTATCCAGCACTGCCTGCTCGATGTCATGGACCAGCTCGCGCACCATCAGGCGGCGGCGGCGCAGGTCCAGCAGCAGGTAGGCCACGACCTGGCCGGGACCGTGATAAGTGATCTGTCCGCCACGATCGATCTGCACGACGGGAATGGCCGAGTCCGGTGCCAGCAAGTGCGCGGGATCGCCCGCCTGGCCGAGGGTGTAAACCGGGGGATGTTCGACCAGCCAGATCTGGTCGGGAGTCTCTGGCGTACGCGCGGCGGTATGGGCGCGCATCGCGTCGAAGCAGGGTTGGTAGTCCTCGCGGCCCCGCTCGATGACTTGAATCGCTTGCATGCCCGAGAGTGTAACGAAAAGGGCCGGTTTGCGCCGGCCCTGCCTGACTGGGCTACGGGTTGGAATCGCCAGACTCGTCACGGGAATGCACCAGGCGCAACGCTGCGCGGCGGCGATGTGACGAGGGCGGCTTCCCGCCCGAATCAGGCCGCGTTGGCCTGGTCCTGGTTAGGCGTCCATTCCGTGCCTCGAACCCAACGCCTCGCCGCGCGGTATGCCAGGTGCGGCACATCGGCCAGCGTAACGGCCGGGCGCTTGGCTTCGGCGATCAGGGCCAGCCGCACCGGGCGTTGCGCGCGCGGATCGACACTCAGCACCAGTTCATCGCCGCGCTTGAGCAACAGGCTGCTGCCACAACGCAGCCAGTAATCCTCCGAATCGCTCTCGCGGGTCAGCCAGAGGTCGTAGCCGGCGGCGTCTTCCACGTGCAGGCGCTGGGCGGCATGCATGGACAGCGCGGTGACCTCGCCGGGATTCAGGGTGAAAACTGTCGTTGTGAGCAGGGTTCTCATGATGGGTTCTCCTTTCGCCGGCTTCGGCAGGGGCGTTGCCGAACTATTTGCAGACCGTGCCGGGCCGGTTTCAACTGGCCCGGCTCTCCTACCGGGCCAGTTCTGGCCTGATGCAGTGGAGTGGTGCCGGTGAAGAGAATTCTAGTGATTGCCCCCGCACCCGCAAAACGATATATTTTCCTTCTTCTTGTTAGTCAAATTCACATACCCCCGGGATAGCGGAGACACCTCACATGGCATGGAGAAGCGCCTCGGAACAAGACAAGCCGCGAGGCTGGCATCGTGAACTCCCCCGCCTGCCGGCGCTCACGGCGCTGCGCGCATTCGAGGCCGCCGCGCGGCACGAGAGCTTTTCGCGCGCGGCGACCGAACTCTTCGTCACGCACGGCGCGGTCAGCCACCAGATTCGCGCGCTCGAGGAGGAACTTGGCCAGGCGCTGTTCGAGCGTCATGGCAAACGCGTCAGCCTGACCCCTGGCGGCCGCCTCTACGCGGAACGCGTGCGCGACGCGCTGCTGCAGATTGCCGATGCCACGCGCGTGCTGCAAGCCGCCAACCGCGACAAGCGGCTCACCATCAGCACCATGCCGTCGTTCGCGGCACGCTGGCTGACGCCGCGCATCGGCGGATTCATCGAACGGCATCCCGAACTGGACGTGGAGCTGCTGTCGTCCAACACGCTGGTCGACTTCGCACGCGAGGAAATCGACATCGCGCTGCGCATGGGCACCGGCGACTACCCGGGCCTGTACGTGGAGAAGCTGCTGGACGACGTGTTCTTCCCGGTCTGCAGTCCGTCGTTCCAGGGCGGGCGCCTGCCTGTCGAACCGCGCGACATGGCGGGCCTGCCGCTGCTGCGCGGCGAAGGCGACCCGTGGAAGCCGTGGTTCGAGGCTGCCGGACTGGACTGGCCGGAGCCGCGCAAGGGCCTGTTGATGGAAGATTCGTCGCTGCTGCTGCAGGCGGCCGCGGAAGGCCAGGGGATCGCGCTGATCCGCTCATCGCTGGCCTATAACGACCTGTTGTCGGGGCGCGTGGTGCGGCTGTTTGACGTCAGCATCGCGTGTCCGTGGCTACTCTACTTCGTCTGCTCGCCCGGCAACCTGAACACACCCAAGGTGCAGGCCTTCCGCAACTGGCTGCTGCCGGAGATGGAGCGGTTCCGGGGCGTGCTGGCGCAGTGGGAAAGCTGAGGACCGACCTGTTCAGGGGCGTGCCGCCGCGCCTCGCCTACTGGCCGTCGCCGTCGTCATCATTGTCGGAATGGCCGCGATCCTTTCCCGTGGCCGCGTTGTCGGCGCCGCCCGCGCCCGGCTTTGCCCGGCTCGCGCGCGGATGGGCCTTGTCGTAGACGCGTGCCAGGTGCTGGAAATCCAGCGCCGTATAGATCTGCGTGGTGGCCACGCTGGCGTGCCCAAGCATCTCCTGCACCGCGCGCAGGTCGCCGGACGATTGCAGCACGTGCGTGGCAAACGAGTGGCGCAGCATGTGTGGATGCACGTCCGCCGGCACGCCGGCGCGCAGCGCCTGCTGCTTGATGCGCAACTGCACGGTGCGCATCGGCAGGCGGCGGCCGCGCTGGCCGAGGAACAGCGCGCTCGCATCCTCCGGGCCGGCGCCCGGATGCAGCAGGGTGTCCCGCACCGCCAGCCACGCGCGCAGCGCCGCCATGGCCTTGCTGCCCACCGGCACCGTACGCCGGCGCGAGCCCTTGCCGATCACCGTGACCTCGGCGCCCTGGGCGTCAAGCCAACCGGCCGACCGGTAATCGCCGTCCTCGGTATAGCGCACGTCCAGTTGCACCAACTCCGACAGCCGCAACCCGCTCGAATAGAACAGTTCATAGACAGCCTGGTCGCGCAGGCCCTGCGGATCGTCCCCGGCGGAATGCGAGACGAGAGCCACCGCATGCTCGACCGACAACGCCTTGGGCAGCGGCTGGCCGGACTTCGGTGCGCGCACGCCGTCGACCGGATTCGCCGTCACGCCGTGGCCATGACTTGCCGCCCACAGGAAGAAGCCGCGCCACGCCGACAGCGTGCGGGCAATGCTGGTGCCCGCCAGGCCGCCGCCGTGCAGACGCGCCGCGAACGCGCGAATGTGATGGGTCTGCAGCGCCAGCAGCGCCACGCCAGGCGCATGCTTCGCAGCCTGCGCCTGCAGGACCGTGAGGTCGCGGCGGTAGTTGGTCAGCGTATGGTCGGCCAGCTTGCGGCTCGTCGCCAGCCAGTCCAGATAGCGCAGAACCAGCGGGTCCGATGCCGGCGCTGGCTGCGCCGGGCCCGGCTCAGCCTTTGCGCCGGGCTTGCGCGTTGTCATGGCGAACGTGCGCGATGGCGCCAGGAATGCCCGCGCTCAGTCGCGCAGGCGGTTCAGCGCGGCGCCGGCCACTTCGCCGATCTGCGCCAGGTATGCCGTGCCCATGCCTTCGTGGAAGCGCCGGGCCTCGGGCGAGCCAAGCACCAGCAGGCCGAACGCCGCGCCCGGCCCCTGCGCCCCCTCTCGCACCGGGGCGCGCAGGGTCACCATCGCCAGTGAGGCAACGTCGTCGCGCTCCAACAGCGAAGCGGCCTCGAAGCCACTGTTGGGACCGCAATACGGCGCGCGCAGGCCATCGGCGAACAACCGCAGGTCGTCGCTCGCGCCCTGGGCGACTTCGATGTGGGCATACGCCTCTGCCACATTCCACAGCCTCAGCGCCACGGCCGGCACGTCGAAGACCTGCTGCAGGCCATCCTGCACGGCATACGGCAGCGCATGGGAATCGGCCTCGGCCAGCAGGCGCAACTGCCAGGCGTGCAGGCGCAGTTGCGTGCGGTCGTTCTCGTGACCATGACGCACCAGGTCCGCCAGACGCAGCTCCAGGCCCTTGTTCTTTTCACGCAGGATTTCCATCTGGCGCTCCTGCAGCGACACCGCGCGGTGGCTGTGCGGGCTGGTGAGTTGCACCGTGGCAAGCAGTTCAGCGTGGTCTTCGAAGAACTCGGGATTGCTCTGGAGGTAGGCGGCTACGTCTTGGGCGTTCATTGGGGTTCTACCTGGGAAATGTTGGGGGAGTTTAGCAAAGGAAACCGGGCGGCTGCCTTAACTCATCGCTGTTGCTGCTTGTTTGTTGCGGCGTTGGCCGTTGAACCCAACGGCGTGTTTCACATCTCTTGCTCGCTGCTGGCTGGCCGCTTTGGCTGTTGAACCCAAAGGCCATTTCACATCCCCCTTCGGGGGCTGCGAGTGTTGTGGTCAAGTAATCCTGGACACTTTCTCAGGCAGTCCCGCTTTTTAGCGCTTCGTACTCGGCCGGTGGCATATTCATCGCTGCCGAG
>JACXTT010006952.1_pt1 | contig 16058 bp, 13 predicted proteins | sample 9270951 | NCBI WGS metagenome assembly JACXTT01 (sample SAMN15532306, study PRJNA645909) | rock metagenome | isolation source: weathered quartz diorite | place: Puerto Rico | collected 2017-06-21 | reverse complement strand
GCGGATACCTTCCTGGCGCAGGTCCAGCTCTCGCAGCTGCTCTTCGATTTCGGTAAGACGATGGCGGCGACCCAGGTCGCGCGCAAGCTCGCCGAGGTCTCCGCCGAGGGCGTCGAGCTGCAGCGGCAGGTGATCGCGCTCACCGTGAAGGAGGCGTATACCAACATCCTGCTGGCGCAGCGTCTGATCCGCGTCCAGGAGCAGGCCGTCGAGCGCGCCGAGCTCAATCTCTCCTCGGCGAAGGGCTTCTACGACGTGGGCACGCAGCCGCTGTCGACGGTCGTCCGCGCCGAGGTCGACGTGGCCAACGCCAAGGTCGACCTGATCAACGCGCGCAATGCGCTGAGGACCGCGCGGGTCGCGCTGAACACCGCACTGGCCATCGACGCCGGCACGCCGACCGAGATCACGGACAACCTCGAGTACGAGCCGACCACGATCGATCGGGCCGCGCTCCGCACCGAGGCGCTCAAGCAGAGCCCGGAATACCGGCAGGCGCGGTTGCAGAGCGCCGCCGCCGAGGCGTCGGTGCAGCACGCGTCGCGAAACTTCCTGCCCAACATCAGCGGCACGGGCTCGTACGGCGGGAGCCAGCTCGAGCTCAATCCCAACTGGTCGCTGGGCGTCGTGTTCAGCTGGAGCATCTTCGACGGCGGGAATCTGATCGCGGCGCTGGACGAAGCGAAGGCCAACCTGGGCGCGGCGACCGCGCGGGTCAAGGTCGCCGAGCTCACGTTGATCCAGAACCTCGAGCAGGCGGAGATCGCCGTCGAGGCGGCTCAGGAGCGGATCCAGGCGGCCCACGTGCTCATCGCATCGTCGCAGGAGAACTTTCGCCTCGCGCAGGGCCGCTTCGACGTGGGCGTCGGCACAATCCTGGAGCTGACGGATGCGCAGCTCGCCCTGACCCAGGCGCAGAACACCGAGGCGCAGGCGCTGGCCGACTACCGCATCGCGCTCGCCCAGCTCGACCGGGCCGCGGGGCGACGCTAGGGCGCCGCACGACTCGAGGAGGACCCATGGATATCCTGCGCATGCTCTCGGCGGTCTGCGTCGCCGGCTGGCTCGCGATCAGCGCGTTCTTCTCGTTCGCGGTCGCGCCGCTCGCCTTCAGGACGATCGACCGCGCGGTCGCCGGTCAGCTGGTCTCCGCGGTGCTCCCGCGCTACTACGACTCGGGCGTGGTCCTGTGCGCGATCGCGCTGACCGCCTCGGCGATCCTCGCGCTGTCCGGCGCCCGGCCGCGCTGGCGCGCGGTCACCGGCGTTGTCCTGTGCGGCGCGATGGTGTGTCTCTTGCTCTGGGCCTCGATCGTGGTCCTGCCCCAGGCGGAATCGGCGCGCCGCGCGCGCGACGACAGCGCGTTCGCGCTCGCGCACCGCGCGTCGGTCCAGGCCAACGGTCTCACGATGCTCGCGGGCGTCGCGGTGCTGTTGCTCGAGGCGTTCAGCCGGCCGGGTCGGCGCGACCGCTGAGCTCGAGCACGGCACGCACTCGGTCGACGACCGCCGAAGGCGGCTCGTGGGCGATCGCCTCGCACGCAGCCAGCACCAGCCACGCCAGCGTGTCCGGCGCGAGCCCGGCGGGTGGCTTCGCCGCCGGTGAGCTGGCGATGGTCTCCTCCAGGCTCAGCCTGAGCTGCTCGCGCGCCCAGCTGAGCGCCAGCGATGCGGTCTTCTCGCGGCGGCTCTTGATCCAGGCGGCGTAGATTTCCCCTGGCAGGTCGGCGCTCGGCGCGAAGGCATCGGCGAGGCGCTTGACCGCATGGTCCAGCGGCGCCCCGGTCAGGTCCTTCGCGAGCGCCAGCAGCATGGTCTCGGCGCGGGTCGGGCGCGGAAGCGTGACGCGAACGGGACGTGGGCGTGATGTCGGGACCGACGCCGCCTTCGTCCGTCGAGGCTTCTTGCGCTGGCTCTTTTCCCGCCGAGTGTTGTTCCGCTGAGTGTTGTTCCGCTGAGCAGGCTTCCGCTGGGTCTTCTTCCGCGGGATCTTCTGCCGGCGGGGCTTGGCCCGCCGCCGCGCCTTGCGCCGGGTCTTCGTCGGCCGGATCTTCTTGTGGGGCCGGCGCGCTCGGGCCATCGCTCTTTCAAAATAGCAGGAGACACGCGCGGCGCCCCATTCTGCGAGCGGCGCACCGGAGGCGCGGGCGACTACTCGTAGCGGAGCGCCTCGATCGGGTCGAGCCGCGAGGCCTTCCGCGCCGGGTAGAACCCGAAGAAGATCCCGATGGCCGCGGCGAAGCCGAAGGCGAGCACGATCGACTCGGGGGCGACGAGCGTGCGCCACTCGGCGAAGTAGCTGATCGCCTCGGAGCCGGCGATGCCGAGCGCGATCCCCATGAGGCCGCCGATCAGCGAGAGCGTGACGGCCTCGATCAGGAACTGCAGCAGGATGTGACGCCGCCGGGCGCCGACCGCCATCCGCAGTCCGATCTCGCGCGTCCGCTCGGTGACGGAGACCAGCATGATGTTCATGATCCCGATGCCGCCGACCAGCAGCGACACCGAGGCGATCGCCGCCAGCAGATACGTCATGACCCGCGACGACTCCTCCTGAGTCTGGAGGATCTCCGAGAGATTGCGCAGCCAGAAGTCGTCGTCCTGGAACGGCTGCAGGCGGTGGCGCTGGCGGAGGAGCGCGCGGATCTGATCCTCGGCTTCCGACATGTCCTCGCCCGGGCGGACCTTGATCGAGATCGAGTTGACCGCGCGCGCGTTGGCCTGGCTCACGCCCAGCACCTTCTTCTTCGCGGTCGAGAGCGGCACCAGGATGATGTCGTCCTGGTCCTGCCCCCACGAGTTCTGCCCCTTGCGCGAGAGGACGCCGATCACCGTGAACGGGACCTTCTTGATCCGGATGATCTGGCCCAGAGGGTCGGATTCGCCGAAGAGATTGAGGGCGGTGGTCTGGCCGAGCAGAGCGACCTTCGTCGCGCCGTCGACGTCTTCCTGGACGACCTGGCGCCCCTCGTCGACCGGCCAGTCGCGTGCCTCGAAGTACGGCGGCGTGACGCCCTGGACCTGCGTGGCCCAGTTCAGGTTGCCGTAGACGACCTGGGCGCTGCCGCGCACGGAGCCCGCCGACGCCTGTACGCTCGGGATCTCGCGGCCGATCGCGGAGGCGTCTTCCTCGGAGATCGTGAGCTGGCTGCCCATCCCGAGCCGCACGCCGGCACTGTTGGTGCTGCCGGATAGCACGATGATCAGGTTCGATCCGAGGCTCTGGATCTGCTCGGCGACGCGCGCCTGGGCGCCGGAGCCGACTCCCACCATCGCAATGACCGCGCTGACGCCGATGATGATGCCGAGCATGGTCAAGGCGCTCCGGAGCTTGTTGACCCGAAGCGCCCGGCCGGCGATGCGCACGCTCTGCCAGATGCTCACGCGGCGTCCTCGTCCTCGCGCGGCAGGGACGTGAGCGCCAGCGCGGCATCGACCGGCTCGGCCACGCGCTCGTCGGCCCTGAGCCGGCCGTCGCGGAAGATGAGATGCCGGCTCGCGTAGGTCGCGATGTCCGGCTCGTGGGTCACGAGGACGATCGTGAGGCCGGCGCGGTTGAGCCCCTGCAGGAGGGCCAGGACCTCGACGCTCGGGCGCGTGTCGAGGTTCCCGGTGGGCTCGTCGGCGAGGATCATCGCCGGGTCGTTGACGAGGGCGCGCGCGATCGCGACGCGCTGCTGCTGGCCGCCCGAGAGCTGGCTCGGGTGGTGGCCGGCGCGATCGGCGAGCCCGACCGACGCGAGCCGCTGCTGCGCGCGCGTGCGGCGCTCACGGGCGGGAATCGCGCCGTAGAGCAGCGGCAGCTCGACGTTTTCGAGCGCCGAGGTGCGCGGCAGCAGGTTGAACTGCTGGAAGACGAACCCGATCTTGGTGTTGCGGATCCGCGCGAGCTCGTCGGCCGAGAGCCCGGCCACGTCCTGGCCGTCGAGCACGTAGCGGCCGGCGCTCGGCGTGTCGAGACAGCCCAGGAGATTCATGAAGGTCGACTTGCCCGAGCCCGAGGGGCCCATGACCGCGACGAACTCACCCTGCTCGATCGTGACCGAGACGCCGCGCAGCGCGTGGACGGTGTGCGGGCCGAGATGATAATCCTTCGTCAGCCCCTCGGTGACGACGATCGGCTCGGCCACGGCTAGAGCCTGAGACGCGGCGCGCCTTGCTGCGGCTGGGCGCCGCCGCGACCGCCGCCGGCGGACCCGACGATGACTTCCTGGCCTTCGCGCAGCTCGCCGCGGAGCACTTCGGTCGACGCCCCGTCGCTCAGACCGAGCGTGAGCGAGATCGCCGCGGGCTTTCCGTCGAGCCCGATCACCCAGACGCGACCGGCGGAGCCGCTGCGCGCTTCGCCGGCCGAGGCCGCCATCTCGTCGTAGCGCGTCTTCTGCTGATCGGTGAGGATCTCCCGGATGCGCGCGCGCTGGGCCTCGCGAATCTTCTGCGCCTTGGAACGGCGCTCGGCGTCGGGCAAGCCCTGCAGGCCGCGGAGCTGCTCGCGGCCCTCTTGCAGGATCGGATCGAGCTGCTTCTGTTGCTCGTCGGTCAGGTTGAGGTTCTTCACCAGACGCTCGCGGATCTGCTCGACGGACGGCGGCCCACCGGTGCCCCCGCCTCCGCTGCCACCGCCGGCCGATCCACCCGCGCCCGAACCGGTAGGCGGCGCATCGACGCCGGGAGGACGGAACCGCAGCGCCGCGTTCGGGACCTTGAGCGCGCTCGGCTTCTGCGCGACGACGAGCTTCACGTTGGCCGTCATCCCCGGCATCAGCTTGCCCGACGGATTCTCGACGCCGACGATGACCGTGTAGGTCACGACGTTCTGGACGACCTGGGGAGCCTTGCGGATCTGGGTCACCGTGCCGGTGAACGTCTCACCCGGGAACGCGTCGACCGTGAAGCTCGCGCTGTCCTCGAGCTTGAGCCGGCCGATGTCGGCCTCGTCCACGCTCGTCTCGACCTGCATCTTCGTGAGGTCCTGGGCGATCGTGAACAGGACGGGAGCCTGCAGGCTGGCCGCGACCGTCTGGCCCACGTCGACCTGCCGCGAGACGACGACGCCGTTCACCGGCGCCAGGATCGTCGTGTGATCGAGATCGACCTGCGCCTGCTTGAGCCCGGCGGCCTTCTGCTCGACCTGGGCCCGCGCGGAGACGAGCATCGCCTGGACCACGCGAAGCTGAGCGGTGGCGGACTGGATCGCGGAGTCGAGCGCCTGATCGTGCGCCTTCGCCGCCTCGACCTGGGCGATCGCGGAGTCGTGGGTGGCCTGAGAGGAGTCGAGGTCGCTCCGGGCGATCAGCTTGCGGGCGAACAGCTCGGTCTTGCGCTCGAAGTCGCGCTTGGCGTCGACCACGGCGACCTGCGCCTTCGCGGTCTGCGCCTTCGACTCGGCGAACGCCGCTCGGGCGTTCTCGACGTCCGCCCGCGCGCGCTCGATCTGCGCCTCCTGATTGAGCACGGTCGCCCGCGCCGAGTCGAGGTCGGCCTTCGCTTGATTCACCTTGGCCAGGAAGATGTCCGGGTCGATCCGCGCAATGACCTGGTCCTTCTTCACGATCGAGTTGAAGTCGACCGTCAGTTCCTTGATCTGACCGGAGACCTGGCTGCCGACCTGAACCGTGATGACCGCGTTGAGATTACCGGTGGCCGAGACCGCCGCGGTGAGGGGGCCGCGCTCGACGCGCGCCAGGCGGAACTTGGGAACGTTTCCTCGGCTCTGAGCGTAGAAGTATCCCCAGACGGCGCCCCCGATGACGACGGCGACGACGACGAGGGAAAGAAGCCGCTTCATCAGCTTGTTAGACGTAGGGGCGGGCGAACCGTTTCCTCGGGCTCAGCGGCGTCCGACGGCACGATCCAGCCTCGCGAGCGCGATCCGGTAATCGGCCAGGGCCTGGCTTTCGGTGTTCTGTGCTTGCGTCAGCGCGAGCTGGGCGTCGGTCAGCTCCAGGATCGTGCCGACCCCGGCGTCGAATCGCCCCTGGGCCAGCCGGAAATTCTCCTGGGCCGAGGCCACGAGCGTCTGGGCCGCCAGGATCCGTTCCTGGGCCTCCTCGACGGCGATCTCCGCCTGCTCGACGTTCTGGATGATGTCGAGCTCGGTCGACTTCACGCGTGCCCGAGCGCCCTCGAGGTTCGCCTTCGCCTCCTGATACCTCGCGATCCGGTTGCCGCCGTCGAACAGCGACCAGTTCAAGGATAGCGTGGCCGACCACGACTCGTTGAGCGGCGTCTGGGCGCCGCCGTAGGCGCCGGTGCCCGTCACGTCCGGAAAGAAATTACGGAACGTCTGGCGCTCGGTGGCCTCGGCGGCGGCCGCGCGCAGCTTGGACTGCCGGTACTCGGGGCGCTGGCGCAAGGAATCGCCCCGGAGCTGCTGGCGGTCGAGCGTGATCGGCTGATAGATGAGGTTGTCGACGATCTGGGTCTGCGAATCGACGTCGATCGCCATCGCGATGTTGAGCGCGACGATCGCCGTCCGCAGCGCATTGCGCGCCCTGATGAGATCGACGCGCGCGTTGGCCACGTCGACCTCGGCGCGCGCCACGTCCGATTTGGGCCGCGTGCCCACGTCGAAGAAGCCCTTCGCCGAGCGGAGGTTCAGCTCGGCGCGCTCGACGGCCTGCTCCTGCACGCGAATTAGCCGCTGGCTGAAGAGCGTGTTCGTGTACGCCTCTTTCACCGTCAGCGAGATCAGCTGGCGCTGCAGCTCGACGTCCTCGACCGCGACCTCGGCGAGCTTGCGGGCCGCGTCGGTCGCCGCCAGCGCCTTGCCGAAATCGAAGAGGAGCTGCGAGAGCTGGACCTGGGCGACGAAGCTGTCGCCCCACTGCCGAGTCTGCACGACGGTCGCGTTCGCGCCGGTGGTCGCGCTGGTGGTGACGGTCGGGATGTTGCTCCGTGTGGCGCTGACGAGGCCGCTCAGCTGCGGAAGGAGCGGCGAGAACGCCTGATTCACGCGATAGCGCGCCGCGGCATAGTCGGCCAGCGTGGCCTGGATTCTCGGCTGAGCCTCGAGCGCGATCGCGATGCACTCCTCGAGCGTCAGCAGGCGGCCCGCGACCTGTGTCGACGGCGGAGCGGGTATGGGGGATTGCGGCGCTGGGGGCGGCGGCGTTTGCTGCGGCTGAGCCGGCGCCTGCGCGCTCGCGTCCGTGAAGGCTGCGAAAAGGAAGAGGGCGATCAGCGCGAGCGGCGCAACCACGCGAGCGGTGGACATAGGCACAAGAGGATACCACGCTGTGTTGTGGGGCCTGGAAGGACCTTGCGCGCGTTTTTGTGGACAGGCGGTGGATGCACGGTGGATACCTTTTTACTTGACGCACGCTAGATTCAGCGTGCTAGTCTGCCGCACACCACAAGATATAGTGAAGTGAAGGTCTGTCATTGCCGTCGAATTTTTAGGAGGAGGTCCTGCGATGCTGTCTGAGACTCGCCCAGCAAAAGTCGGGAAGTGGACCGAGCCTGCCTTGCGGGTTCTGCGGGAGCGATACCTCACGAGGCAGGGGGGCGAGGTCGTCGAAACTCCCGAGGAGATGTGCTGGCGGGTTGCGCTGACGATCGCCCGGGGTGAGGAGCGCTACGGCCGGAGCGAGGCGGCGGTACGGGAGATCGCCGAAGCCTTCTACGACATCATGATCGAGGGCAGCTTCCTGCCGAACTCGCCCACGCTCATGAACGCGGGCAAGGGCAACGGGCTGCAGTACTCGGCCTGCTACGTGCTGCCGGTCGGCGACTCGATGGAGGAGATCTTCGACTCCGTCAAGGCCGCCGCGATCATCCACAAGTCGGGCGGCGGGACCGGTTTCGCGTTCTCGCGTCTTCGTCCCAAGGACGACATCGTCGCCTCGACGGGCGGCCGCGCCTCGGGCCCCGTGTCGTTCCTGAAGGTCTTCAACAGCGCGACCGAGGCGGTGAAGCAAGGCGGTACGCGCCGCGGGGCGAACATGGGGATCCTCCGCGTCGATCATCCGGACATCCTCGAGTTCATCGATTGCAAGCTCGACGGCGGCATCACCAACTTCAACATCTCTGTGGCGGTCACCGACCGCTTCATGGAGGCGTTGGCCTCCGGCGCCGAGTACGACCTGATCAACCCGCACACCGGGGACGTCGCGGGCCGTCTCCTGGCAAAGGAAGTGTTCGATCGGATGGTCCGCGCCGCGTGGCGCACCGGCGATCCGGGGATGGTCTTCATCGACCGGATCAACCAGAGCCCGGCGAATCCAACGCCCGCCATCGGCACGGTCGAGGCGACCAATCCGTGCGGCGAGCAGCCGCTGCTGCCCAACGAGGCGTGCAACCTCGGCTCGCTCAACGTCTCGAAGTTCGCCCGCCGCAGCGACGCGGGCGAATGGTCGGTCGACTGGGACGAGATGGAGCGGGTCGTGCGCCTGGCCGTGCGCTTCCTCGACGACGTCATCGAGATGAACCCGTACCCGCTGCCGGTGATCGACGAGACCGTCAAGGCCAACCGGCGGATCGGTCTGGGCATCATGGGCTGGGCCGACCTCCTGTTCACGATGGGCGTCCCGTACGACTCGCAGGAGGCGATCAAGCTGGCCGACCGGCTGATGGTGTTCGTCAAGGACAAGTCGCACGACCAGTCGGCGAAGCTCGCCGAGGAGCGCGGCACGTTCACGAACTGGGATCGCTCGATCTATCGCAACGAGCGGCCGATGCGCAACTCGACGGTCACGACGATCGCGCCGACCGGGACGATCTCGATGATCGCCGGCTGCTCGTCCGGCGTCGAGCCAATCTTCGCGCTGGCGTTCGAGCATCGCGTGAAGCAGCCGGACGGCGAGCGCGTGCTGACGTTCGTGAACGAGACCTTCGAGCGCATCGCCAAGGAGCAGGGGTTCTTCTCGGACGCGCTCATGCAGGAGATCGCCAAGCGCGGCTCGCTGCACGGCATCCGCGGGCTCCCCGAGCGCGCGGCGGAGGTGTTCAAGACCTCGCACGAGATCGGGTTCGAGTGGCATGTGCGCCATCAGGCGGCGTTCCAGCGCTCGACGGACAACGGCGTCTCGAAGACGATCAACCTGCCCAACAACGCGACCGAGGAGGATGTGGCGCGCGCCTACCGTCTGGCGTGGGATCTGGGATGCCTGGGCATCACGGTGTTCCGCGACGGCTGCAAGGGCGAGCAGGTCCTCAACATCGGCCTCGGGGCCAAGAAGGACAATGCCGCGGCCACTGCGGCGCCGGCGAGCCCGGCGACCATCAAGCCGCGCCCGCGGAGCCTCAAAGGCTCGACGTACCGCACGCACACGCCGATCGGCACGGCGTGGATCACGATCACCGAGAACGACGAGCACGAGCCCTTCGAGGTGTTCGTGCAGGTCGGCAAGGGCGGCTCCGATACGATGGCGGTGGCCGAGTCGCTCGGCCGGCTGATTTCGCTCATTCTCAGGCTGCCTTCGCCGCTCTCCGCTCAGCGGCGGCTCGAAGAGGTGATCAGCCAGCTCAAGCACATCGGCGGCGGCCAGCCGACCGGCTTCGGGCCCGACAAGATCCTCTCACTGCCCGACGCGCTGTCGCGCACCCTGGCCGAACATATCGGCGATGCGAAGCCCGCGTCGGTGGACGCGCCGCCGATGGCCGAGAGCCGCAAGCAGATCGGCGATCTCTGCAAGGAGTGCGGCCAGGCGACGTTCGTCTACGAAGAAGGCTGCAAGAAGTGCCTCTCGTGCGGCTTCAACGAGTGCTGATCGACCAGCGAGACGACGGGGCCGGTCGCCGGCCCCGTCGTGTGTGCCACACCGGAGGGCACCGGAGATGATCACACCGATCTCCCGGTGCTAGAATGCCGCCGTGTTCTCGGGCGGAACGTACGAAGAAGTCGCTCGCTGGCTCTGGAACTTCCTGACGGCGCACGCCAAGCGCGTCGATCCCCGCATCGAAGTCGTCCTCGACGCCGAGGACGCGCGTGAAGGGAAGTCCTACGGGGCTCGGCTGAGCTTCCGCCACCGGCTGGGCTCCACCATCGAGTTCGAGTTCCGCGAGGTCGCCGACAACCGCGGGAGCCTCGCGTGGTGCTCGGCGCTCGCCGAGCGCACCAAGAGCCTCGCGCGCGAGCTGGTCGGCGCGCGAGGGGTCGCCGACGTCAGGACACCCTAGCTTCCCGCGCTGGATCCGGCCGGGGGACCTCAACGGCTTCCTCGGCCTCGCCCTCGACAACGTCACACAGCTCGTCATCCTCGCGTCGCTCCTGATCGGCGTGTTCAAGTTTCCGGCGGATCTGGTGCTGCAGCGCATGGTTCCGGGCACGGCGCTCGGCGTCCTCGTCGGCGATCTGGCCTACACCTGGCTCGCGGTCAGGCTCATGCGGCGCACAGGACGCGACGACGTCACCGCGATGCCGTTCGGCATCGACACGCCGACGCTCTTCGCGATGGTGTTCGGCGTGCTCGGGCCGGTCATGGTCGCGACCGGCGACGCGGTGCTCGCGTGGAAGGTCGGGATGGCCGCGACCGTCGCGATCGGCCTGGCGAAGCTCGCGCTCGCCTTCGCCGGAGATTGGGCGCGCCGGGTCGTGCCGCGCGCGGCGCTGCTCGGATCTATCGCCGGCATCTCGATTCTGTTGATCGCGTTCCTGCCGATGCTCAAGATCCTCCGCGACCCACTCGTCGGCCTGGTCGCGCTGACGCTCCTGTTGATGGCACTGGTCGGACGCGTACGCATGCCGTTCGGGCTTCCCGGCGCGTTCGTGGCCGTCCTCGTGGGCACCGCGATTTTCTGGGGACGCGCGGCGCTCGGCCTGGGCCCGACCGGCGCGATCGGCCCGAGCCCGCCTGGCCTGTCGCTGCCGTGGCCGGCGTTCGGCTGGCTCGAGGCGCTCCCGGAGACCTTGCCGTATCTATCAATCGCGCTCCCGTTCGCGCTCGTCACGATCATCGGCGGCATCGACAACACCGAGAGCGCGGCGGCCGCCGGCGACGAGTACCGGGCCCGCGATGTTCTGTTGGTCGAGGCCGCGGCGACGGTCTTGGCCGGGTGCTGCGGCGGCGTGGTGCAGAACACGCCCTATGTCGGTCATCCCGCCCACAGGGCGATGGGCGCGGGGGCGGGCTATACCCTGGGGACCGGTCTCGTGATCGGTGCCGGCGCCGCGACCGGATTGCTGTCCGCGCTGGTCACGCTCTTGCCCGAAGCCGCGATCGCGCCGATCCTCGTGTTCATCGGGCTCGAGATCACGGCCCAGGGCTTCCTGGCCACGCCGCCGCGCCACGGCGCCGCCGTCGCGCTCACGTTCGTGCCGGTCGCCGCGGCGGTGGTGCTGATCGAGTCCGGCAGCCTCCTGGCCGCCCTCGGCACCGCGCCGACGGCGCTCACCGGCGAGGCGGCGCACGGCTACCAGGCGCTCGTCGTCTTGGGCAATGGGTTCATCCTGACCGCGGTGCTATGGGGCTGGGCGCTGGCTGCGATCATCGACCACCGATTGGTGCTCGCGGGGCTCCTGCTCGCCGTAGCAAGCGCTGCGTCGCTGTTCGGCGTCATCCATTCGCCGCTCGCGAGCGGCGCGCTGTTCTGGCCGTGGTCGCCGCCCTCGGCGATGCCGGGCCACCTCGCGGGCGCCTACGGCGTCGCGGCCGCACTCTGCTGGCTCGCTGCGGGGCGCAATCGCCGAATAACCGCTTGACCTCTTTCGTCGGAGGAGTGTTAAATGGGTTCCGATTTTGTGAACATGCTCACGATCGTACGAGAGGAGGCTTCATGAGCGCCCTCGAGAAGTCGCTCTGCATCGCCGTCGCCGCGACCACCGTCCTCCTGTCGGCCGGCGCGGCGATGGTGTCGGCCCAGGGGCCCTGGGTCGCGCCGCCCGAAGCGAAGGCGGTGAAGAATCCAGTGAAGGGCATCGGCAACGCCAAGAAGACCGTCGAGACGAACTGTGTCTCGTGTCACGGCCCCGGCGGCAAGGGTGACGGCCCGGCGGCCGCGGCGCTGCCTCCGCCTAAGCCGGCGAACTGGACCTCCGAAGCCGTCCAGAAGGAGTCCGACGGTGAAATCTTCTGGAAGCTGTCGAACGGCCGGGGCGCGATGCCGCCCTGGAAGCACCTCCCCGAAAAAGACCGCTGGGAACTCGTGAACTACATCCGAACCCTGAAGGGAAAGTAGCCGACCACGTCCCGATGTCCACACGCCCCGCCGGGAATCCCGGCGGGGCGTCGTTGCGTTTGGCCATGCGCTTGGGCGCGATCGACGTCGGTAGCAACACGGTGCGGCTCCTCGTCGCCGACGTGACCGGCCCCGCCAGCTGGCGGATCGCCGACCAGGATCAAACGATCACGCGGCTCGGCGAAAATCTGGCGTGCACGGGCTGCCTAGGCGAGGCACCGATGGCGCGAACCCTGGCGGCGATCCGCGACTATGTCGAACGCGCCGCGCGCCTTGGCGCCCACGACATCCGCATCGTCGCGACCAGCGCCGTTCGCGAAGCCTCTAACGGCCGTGACTTCGCCGCGGCGGTCGAGCGCGCGACGGGCCGCCGCGTCGATGTGGTCAGCGGCGAGGTCGAGGCGCGCCTGACCTTGCGCGGCGTACGCCATGGCCTCGGCGCGATGCCGGGGCCCTTGCTCACTTTCGACATCGGCGGCGGCAGCACCGAGTACGTGCTGTCCGAGGGCGACGCGATCCGGTCCATGGTCAGCCTTCGTCTCGGCGTCGTTCCGCTCGCTGAGCGGTTTCCGTTTCCGGGGCGGGCGGACCCGCGGGTCTACGCCGAGCTCCTGGACGACGTTCGCCAACGGCTCGCCGCCGAGCTGCCCGAGCCGATTCGCACCGCGCGCGGTGCGCAGCTGGTCGGGACCGCGGGCACCGTGACCGCGCTTGCCGCCCTCGACCTCGGCCTCATTCGCTACGATCCCGACCGCGTGCAGGGACACGTGCTGAGCCGCGCCGCGGTCGAGCGGCTTCTGGCCCGGCTCTTGGATCTCACGGTGGCCGAGCGGGCGGTGCTACCGTGTCTCGAGCCCGGTCGCGCCGATCTCATCATTCCGGGCACGGCGATCGTGATGGCGACCTTCGATCAGGTCCGCGTGGACGCGCTGCGGGTCAGCGAATACTCCTTGCGCGAGGGCATTCTGGTAGACGCGATCGAGGAATCCTACGGATTTCGGCCGGGCACTGCTCCTTAGGCTCTCGACGCATCGGAAGATCGGCGACGCGATGGACCGGCTTCCGGCGGCGCGGCGATTCGTCCGGCGCTTCGTCGCCGGCCCGGCGCTCGAGGATGCGCTCGGCGTCGCGGCGCGCCTGAACGCCGAAGGCGTCGATGCCGCGGTGACGCACCTGGGCGAGAACGTCGCGACGGCGGGCGACGCCGCGCAAGCCGCCGAGGCGTACCTCGAGGTACTCGAGCAGATCGACCGCCGCAAGCTGAGGGCCGTGCCCTCGCTGAAGCTGACCCACCTGGGCCTCGACCTCGGCGAGGCGGTGTGCCAAGCGAACCTCGAGCGGGTGGCGGCGAGGGGACTCACTGCGCGCACCCTGGTATGGGTCGACATGGAGTCGTCGGTCTATACCGACCGCACGCTCGACCTGTACTGCCGCCTGCACGGCACCTATTCGAACCTCGCCTGCGTCGTTCAGGCATACCTGCGCCGCACGGCCCGGGACATCGAGCGGCTCATCGAGGACGGCGCGACGTTACGGCTCTGCAAAGGCGCATATCGCGAGCCGCCCGAGATCGCGTTCCCGGCCAAGCGCGACGTCGACGAGAGCTACGCTCGGGGAATCGACCGTCTGCTCTCCGCTGGCGCGATGACGCACAACGTTTATCCGGCCTTCGCCACCCACGACGAGCGCTTGCTCGACCGGGCTCGCGAGCGGGCCAGGGCGGGAGGCCTCGCCGCCGACCGGTTCGAGCTCCAGATGCTCTACGGGATCCGCCACGACCTGCACGCGCCGATGCGGGCCGCCGGCCTTCGGCTGCGGGTGCTCGTGCCGTACGGGGAGGACTGGTACGGCTACTTCATGCGGCGCCTCGCCGAGCGGCCGGCGAACCTGGCGTTCTTCTTCCGGCAGCTTCTGCGCGGATGACGTCGTGATTTGACACCCCGGGACGCCCCGACTAGACTAGCTCGGTAAGTATGGATGAAATCGCGGTATTAGTGCTCAACTACACCTTTGAGCCGCTGCATTTCACCAACGCCCGCCGCGCGATCACGCTGCTCCTGGCCGGCAAGGCGGAAGCCGTCGAGGCGTCGCCGCGTGTCGTCCGCTCGCCGTCCGTGACCTTCGCGCTACCGGCCGTCATCCGGCTGGCCATGTACATCCGCAAGCCGTTCCTCGACCGCGTGGCGTTCAACAAGAAGAACATTCTCCGGCGCGACGGCTACACCTGCCAGTACTGCAACCGGCGCGGCGAGCGGCTCACCGTCGATCACGTGGTGCCGCGCTCCCGCGGTGGGGAGACCAGCTGGGTGAACGTGGTCGCGGCCTGTCTGCGATGCAATCTGAGAAAAGGCAACCGCCTCGCCGACGAGGTCGGCATGCGACTGATCCGGGAGCCGGTGCATCCCAAGTTCGTGTTCTCCACGCACATGCTCCGGCATCCGCACGCGCACTCGCTTTTGGATTCGTGGCGCAAGTACCTCCTGGCCGTTCCGACGCCGTCCTGACGTAGCACTGTGTTCCGGTTGTCGTCCGAATACTCGCCGCGCGGCGACCAGCCGCAGGCCATCGCCGCCCTCACGGGGTTCGTGCGCGAGAACTGTCGCCACATGGTGCTGCGCGGCGTCACCGGCTCGGGCAAGACCTATTCGATCGCCAACGTCGTTGCCAGCGTCAACCGGCCGACCCTGGTGATCTCGCCGAACAAGACGCTGGCCGCGCAGCTCTTCAGCGAGTTCCGGGCCTTCTTCCCGACGAACGCGGTCGAGTACTTCGTGTCGTATTACGACTACTACCAGCCCGAGGCCTACATCCCGCAGTCGGACACCTACATCGAGAAGGACGCGCTGATCAACGACGAGATCGACCGGATGCGGCACTCGGCGACCAAGTCGCTGCTCGAGCGCCGCGACGTCCTGGTGGTCGCCTCGGTGTCGTGCATCTACGGCATCGGCGAGCCCGACACCTATCAGGGCCTGCACCTCGAGCTCGGCGAGGGCGAGCGGATGGACCGCGACGAGATCATCCGCCGGCTGATCGCGGTGCAGTACGAGCGCAACGACTACGACTTCCACCGCGGCACGTTCCGCGTGCGCGGCGACGTGGTCGAGGTCTTCCCGGCCAACGAGGAATCGATCGGGCTCCGGATCGAGCTCTTCGGCGACGTGATCGACGCGATCTCGCGCATCGATCCCCTGCGAGGCGCGGTGCTGGAGCGGCTCGACCGCGTCCACATCTACCCGGCCAGCCACTACGTGACCGAGGCCTCGCAGCTCGCGCGCGCGTTCGAGACCATCCAGGAAGAGCTCGGCGAGCGCCTCTTGTTCCTGCGCCAGAAGAACCGGCTACTGGAGGCGCAGCGGCTCGAGCAGCGCACCTTGTTCGACATCGAGATGCTGCGCGAGCTTGGGTTCTGTCACGGCATCGAGAACTACTCGCGCCACCTGACCGGCCACAAGCCCGGCGAGGCGCCGCCGACCCTGATCGACTATCTGCCGAAGGACGCGCTGATCATCATCGACGAGAGCCACGTCGCGGTGCCGCAGGTCCGCGGCATGTACTATGGCGATCGCTCCCGCAAAGAGGGGCTCGTCGAGTACGGGTTCCGGCTGCCGTCGGCGTTCGACAACCGCCCGCTCACGTTCGACGAGTTCACGCACCGCACGGGCCAGACGATCTACGTGTCGGCGACGCCGGGACCGTACGAGATGAACCTCGCCTCCGACACGATCGCCGAGCAGGTGATCCGTCCGACCGGGCTCACAGATCCCAAAATCATCGTGCGGCCGGCCAAGGACCAGGTGGACGACCTACTGGCCGAGCTCCGGGCGCGGGCCGATCGCGACGAGCGCGTGCTGGTGACCACGCTGACCAAGCGGATGGCCGAGGACCTGACCGAGTATTACCAGCAGCTTGGGCTGCGCGTTCGCTATCTCCACTCCGACA
>JACXTT010006951.1_pt1 | contig 16059 bp, 12 predicted proteins | sample 9270951 | NCBI WGS metagenome assembly JACXTT01 (sample SAMN15532306, study PRJNA645909) | rock metagenome | isolation source: weathered quartz diorite | place: Puerto Rico | collected 2017-06-21 | reverse complement strand
AGCTGACGTTGGGAAGACGCCTCGCATCCGTTCCTGACAATCCACCTGTCGCCATCAGGCGTTCGACGAACTGGCTGAATACGTTGTTCATGGCGGCCATACACGCCGCCGCCGCAGCATCGCTCGTGTGGGCGGTCGTGTATCCGCCGGCGTGGCAGAACGTGGCACTCGGTTTCCTTCTCTTCTGGTTCTCGGGTCTTTCGATCACGGGCGGATATCATCGTTTGTTCGCGCACAGGAGTTACCGCTGTTCTCAGATCGTCGCCGCCTTTTATCTGTTGTTCGGCGCAGCAGCGGTGCAGAATTCCGCACTCACGTGGGCGTCAGATCACCGTCGGCACCATGCACACACCGATGCAGACGACGATCCGTATGACGCACGCCGGGGTATCTGGTGGTCGCACATCGGTTGGGTGCTCTACGACGATCCGATGCGTGATTACTTGAACGTGCGGGATCTGATGAACAACGGACTCGTGGCGGTCCAACACCGCTTCTACACGATCATCGCGATTACGATGGGCGGCATCTTTCCTGCGCTCGTCGCATGCGCGTGGGACGACCCCCTTGGCGGCTTCTCATGGGGCTGCTGCATCCGACTCGTCGGTCAGTACCATTCGACGTTTGCAATCAACTCTGTCGCGCACCGTTTTGGCCGCCGTTCGTATTCAACCGCAACGTCGGCGCGCGATAACGCGTTGGTCGCGTTGCTCACCATGGGCGAGGGGTATCACAATTTTCATCATCGATTCCCGTCCGATTACCGCAACGGAGTCCGTTGGTTCGATTTCGACCCGACGAAATGGCTGGTCAGCGTGCTGGCACGCGTCGGCCTCGCCTCGGACCTGAAGCGGACGCCGGACGGAGCGATTCAGCGCGCCTGGCGCACGCGCCACTAATCGACCCAGACATGCCGCACTCCGCTGCTCGTCCCGGATTTCCGCTGTCGCGAAGCGTGCCACGGAAGACTCGGTGTCAAACGGCCGTCGAGGCGATTCTTTCACACGCGGACGTTCAGATCGGCGGGCGGCGGTCGTGGGATATCCACGTGCACGCGGAACGCTTCTTCGCTCGCGTGCTCGCCGATGCCGAGCTCGGCTTCGCTGAGTCGTACATGGACGGCGACTGGGACTGCGACCGGCTCGACGAGCTCGCCTCTCGCCTCTTCGGCGCGGACCTGGACAGAAGTGTTCGTCGCCCGGTCGATGTCCTCAATGCGCTCGTCGCTCGCATCATGACGCGGCAGACACGGCACCGTGTACTGCAGCACGTGGCGCCACACTATAACCTCGGCCACGATCTGTTCGAGGCAATGCTCGACACTCGCTACATGGGATACACGTGCGCCTATTGGCGCGGCGGAGCATCCACTCTCGAGGAAGCGCAGGAGGCGAAGCTCGATCTCGTCTGTCGAAAATTGACACTCGGGAAGGGCATGCGCGTGCTGGACATCGGATGCGGGTGGGGCGGATTCGCTCGGTTTGCCGCCGAGCGCTATGGAGTATCGGTCACCGGCGTAACGCTGTCTCGCGAACAGGCGGCGCTTGGCTCAGTGCGGGCGTCCGGGTTGCCTGTAGAGCTCCGTGTGCAGGACTACCGTGATGTCACCGGAACATTTGACCGTGTGGTGTCCATCGGATGTCTCGAGCATGTTGGTCACCGGAACCATCGACGATTTTTCGAAGTCGTTCGGTCGCGGCTCGCGCACAGTGGTTATGCGCTGGTGCATTCGATCGGTGTCTGCCGGACCGAGTACCGCAGCGGACGCTTTCTCAACAAGTACGTGTTTCCCCTTGTGAACCTCCCATCGATAGCGCAGATCGGGCGCGCCATCGACGGCGTGTTCGTGCTCGATGATGTCCATAACATCGGCATCGATTACGACCAGACGCTGATGGAGTGGCACGCGCGTTTCGAGCGGGCCTGGCCTGAGTTGCAGAACCGCTACGGGTCACTGCTCGGCGGCCGATTCAAACGAATGTTCGATTTCTATCTTCTGACGTCGGCCGGCTTTGTCCGCTCACGGCGCGCGCAGGTCTGGCAGATGGTGCTCACGCCCCCGGGCGTGCCACAGCCGGCCTGCCGGTGCTTTTGAGGTGAACAAATTGTGACTCGATCTGACAGTGCTCCGGTATATGTCCGGTTCTACTGAGTGAAGTCGAGCAGTTTCGGAATGACACCAATAACAATGGGTGCAAACGTTGAGATCGCCGGTCAAAGCGCTCCTCGGCGAGTTGCGCTAAATTAGCGACGCGAAACATATGCGAAAACTTCCAATGATGCTTGTGATGGCCTGGGCGGTTGCGGTGATCAATCCCGCAGCCGGAGACGCCGCCGATCTCCGCGTGCTTGCCTCGAACGGCGTGAAGGCAGCGGTTGAAGAACTGAAGCCGCAATTGGAAAAGGCGAGCGGCAGCACGCTGTCAATCGACTTCAGCACGACGGCGGCACTGCGCGAGCGCATAGAGAAAGGAGAGGCATTCGACGTCGCCATCCTGACCGACGACGCGATCGATGCGCTGATCAAATCGGGGAAGATTTCGCAGACGCAACGCGCGAAGCTTGCCAGGGTCGGAATCGGCGTCGGCTACCGCAAGGGCGCGCCGAAGCCCGACGTCGGGTCAGGGGCGAGTATCAAGCAGGCGCTCCTGAACGCGAAGTCCATTGCCTACACCGAAAGCGGAGCGAGCCGTCCGGGGATCGACCGGATGTTCGAGCGGCTGGGGATCGCCGGTCAGTTGCACACAAAGTCACACCTGACCGCCGCCGGGGCCGCACCTGCTTCGGTGGGAAAGGGCGAATCGGATCTTGTCCTGACCTTAATCAGTGAAATTCTTCCGGAGCCCGGCGTGGAACTCGCGGGACCAATTCCGTCAGAGTTTCAAACCTACATCGGCTTCTCCGCCGCGCCGTCCCCGAAAGCCGCGGGCTCGCCCGCGGCAGCGACCTTGATCATGTTCATGAAGAGTTCCGCAGCCGCGGCGACCTACAAAGCAAAGGGGATGGAAACTGCGAAGTGAGGGCCCAAGCCACCGCGTGAAACGCAGCGAACGCAACGACGGAATTTGGAATCGACAAACAATTCTGAAATAGCGATCGACTGTTTTTCGTCTCACACGCGCGATTTTGGCGTAACCTGAGCTGGCACGCCGCTTGGTCCTGCGGCGCGCATGGAAACAAACGCCGCGCGCGTCCACGAGCCGCGCCAGGCCCTCTTCAAGGACGGCCTCGGCACGAGATACCGGCGGGACGGATCTGACGGACCCCTCGACGTCCTCGTCTTACGCGACATCTTCGCGTCGATTCCATCGTTCGAATTCCTCATCAGGGAACGCATCAACAGGCTCGCGCATGTGCGCAGCGAAAGCTTCGCGCAGGTGCTCGACCTCGAGCATGTGCCTGACGGCGCCAAGCTCGCGATCGTCTCCAAGGCTGTCCCCGGCGTAAGGCTCTCGCGGATGCTCGCAGTTGCGGAGCAGAACCTGCTCCCACTCGACATCGACTCGGCCCTCTATCTCGTTCAGCAGCTCCTGAGCGCGATGTCGGAATTGCACGGCGATGCACCTGACGCGTGCCATGGGACGCTCGCCGCCGAGCGCGTCGTCGTCACACCGGACGGCAATCTCGTGATTGTCGAACATGTCCTCGGGGCGGCGCTCGGTCAGCTCCGTCATTCGCCGGAGCGCTACTGGAAGGAGCTGCGGATCGCACTTCCGATGGCGGTCACGGCGCCACTCCTCGATCGACGTGCCGACGTTGCGCAGGTCGGCATGATTGCGCTCGCGCTCGTGCTCGGGCGGCCGATCACCGATGACGAGTATCCGGAGAAGATCTCCGCGCTCGCCAACGGCACGTTTGGCCTTGGCGGCAGTTTCGAGGCGATTCCCGAATGGCTGCGCGGCTGGCTGACACAGGCGCTGTCCCTCGAGCCGACGCGCTGGTTCGCGTCATGCGTCGAAGCGCGTGAAGCATTCGAGGTTGGATTGAAAGCGGCGGGCATCGCGCCGTCAGCGGAGAAGCTGGACGCCTTCCCGCGCGAGTACGCACTCGTCGAACCGTCGCGTCCAACGCCGGTGTCCGGCCCCACGCTCGTCACGACACCGCCGCCCCAGGCGGCTCCTGCACCCGTCCCAGCGAAGCCGGTTGCAGCGCCGCCGTCAAACGCGCCTGCAGCGACCACCCCGGCCCCGGAGAAAGCGCCGAAACCTGTACCTGTACCGACTCGCATTACGGAGCCGGCGCCCGCGCTGGCCGCATTCCGAAGCGAGTCTGAGGTGGCGCTGCCACGCATGCCGCACTGGACCGCAGCCGCGCGCGAGAGCGCCAGCAACCGGCCGCGGATGATCGCAGCCGCTGTTGTTGTCGTGGCGCTGACATCCGGCGGTGTCTTTGCCGCCCGCCGGTATTTCTCCACTCCCCCAACGGCCCCACCGACCACAGGAACAATCGTCGTGAACACCGACCCGGCTGGCGCCGCCGTCGTGATCGACGGCGAGGCGCAAGGAGCGACGCCGGTGACCGCCACGCTGAAGGCGGGCCCTCACACAATCGAACTGTCAACGAAGGACGGCGTTCGGCGGACGATGACCGTCAATGTGACGGCGAATCAACAACTCTCGCAGTTCATCGAGATGCCCAAGGCGGCGGCAGGCACAGGTGATCTCCAGGTACGGACCGACCCGCCGGGTGCGAAGGTGGTGGTCGACGGACAGACGCGGGGCACGTCGCCCGTTACCGTGAAAGACCTTGCGCCTGGCAGCCATGTCGTGATCCTGCAAAACGATCTCGGGTCCGTGAACGAGGACGTGACGATTCAGCCTGGAGCAACGGCGTCGCTGGTGGTGCCGTTGAAGGCGCCGCAGGGAGCACCGGTCTCAGGCTGGATTTCGATCACCGCGCCGGCGGAACTGCAAATCTTCGAGAACGATCGTCTCCTCGGCACGAGCCGCACCGACCGGATCATGGTCGCCGCGGGGCGTCACGACATCGAGGTCTCCAACGAGGCGCTCGGCTTCCGCGCGACGCAGTCGATTCAGGTCGCGCCCGGACAGGTCGCCCGGTTGAGGCCGGACTGGCCGATGGGCACGATTGCCATCAACGCGACACCGTGGGCCAACGTGACGCTCGACGGCAAGGAACTGGGTGAAACGCCGGTCGGCAACACGTCGGTCCCGATCGGTGCGCACGAAGTCGTGTTCCGGCATCCGCAGCTTGGAGAGCAGCGCTTTACCGCAACGGTGACCGCTAACACGCCCGCTCGCCTGAGCGTCGACATGAGGAAGAAATGAGAAACATCATCTGTGCGTCCGCTCTGCTGATCTCGGTCGCGTGTCCGGTCACCACCTACGCCGCCGACGCAAGCCTTGCCGCCGCACGCGATCTCTATGTCTCCGCCTCCTACGATGATGCGCTCGCCATGTTGGGCACGTTGTCGAACGGCACGCGCAGCCTCGACGAGCGTCAGTTCATCGACCTGTACCGCACCCTGTGTCTGTTCGCACTCGGCAAGACGGCCGATGCCGATCGTGTGATCGAGGCGATGCTGCTCCGCGATCCGCTCTACCGCGCCGGTAACGAAGAGCTGTCGCCGCGCGTCGAGACCGCCTTCCAGACGGCGCGCCGCCGAATCCTTCCGTCCGTGATCCAGCAGAAATACGCCGAGGCCAAGGCGGCATTCGACAAGCAGGATTGGGCGACGGCGTCGACGGGATTCGGGGACGTGCTCAAGAGCATCGCCGATCCTGACATTGCCGCATCGGCAAGTGCGCCTCCGCTGTCTGACATCAGGACGCTGGCCTCCGGATTCCGCGATCTCGCGGTGAAGTCGACACCGCCGCCGACTCCCGCACCGAAGCCCGTTGAGGCCAAGCCGCCGGTAGTCCGTCCCGTGAAGGCCGTCTATACGGCGGAAGATCGCGATGTCATGCCACCGGTGGCGATCGTGCAGCGCGTGCCGAAGTATCCCGCGAACGTCACCCGTCCGATGCAGGGCGTCGTGCAGTTTGTCATCGATGAAAACGGCGCCGTGCAGACGGCGACGATGCCGGTCAGCATCGATATGAGCTACGACGGCATGATCATGTCAGCAGCGAAGAAGTGGCAATACACGCCGGCGATGCTGGACGGCAAGCCCGTGAAATATATGAAGCGCCTGACCATCAGCGTCTCTGTTTCGCCGCCGGGGCAATAAGTCGTTCGAACGATCCGAACGTTTTAGTTCGTCGCGTTCGTCCACACCGGCTTCACCGGCTTCGCAACCAGATACGCCGGATTCGCGCCGGGCCGCGGCTTGAACTTCTGCACGCGTCCGCTATCAACCTCCGCGACATACAGGTTGCCGTCGGAGTCGACGCTCATGCCGTGCACCCCCCAGAGGCCGCCCGGGAAGCTGCCCATCGTGCCCCACGCATAGATCAGCCGTCCCTGCTGGTCGTACTTGACCATCTTGTTCGTGCTGCGATCGAAGGTCCACACATTGCGGTCCTGCCCGATGTAGAGCAGGTGGAGGCTCGACGGGTCCGCATTGATGTGCCACTCGGACAGGTACTTTCCGTTTTCATCAAAGACCTGGATCCGGTGGTTGTTGCGATCGTTGACGAACACGTGGCGGTTCACCGGATCGACGGCGATGCCATGCACGTTGTTCATGTAGCCCGGACGCTTCTCGTTGGGCGGGTTCCCCTTGATGCCCCACTGCGCCACGAACTTTCCGTTCTTGTCGAACTTGGCCACGCGCGTGCCCGTATAGCCGTCGGAAACGAAGAACGTGCCGTCAGGCAGCCAATCCAGATAGGTTGGACGGTTGAAGTGCGTCGCGTCGGCTCCTTCGTGCTCGGGGGTCCCGATCGTCTGCAGCAGCTGCTTTCCGTCGTGTGTGAAGACGTAGATCGCCTGCATGTTGTCGTCGACGACCCACACGCGCTTCTGCATGTCGTACGGGCTGATGTAGATCGAATGCGGACGGCGGAACAGTTTGTCCCACTGTTTCCAGGTCTCGATGATGTTGCCCTGGCCGTCGTAGACCACAAGGCAGTTCTCCCACTGGGCGTCGACGCCGAGTTTCCAGTAGGGCGGCCCTTTGATTCCGAGCTCTTCGTCGCGCCCTTCCCATGAGGTGAGCCACTTCCTCACGTCCTGGTCGGTACCGCCAGTGCCGGGAAGCGAGGCCACCGTCGCATCGCGCCAGAAGCCTGCGACGGGGAAGCTGATGCTCGGCCCGACCTGCGGCAGTTTCACTGCCTTTGGCGGCGGGATATTCGGCAGCTCGCCCCGGTAGAGGCCGTAGATGCGGTTCGGACTTTCAGCAAAGACGCTCTCGCCCGCGCCGTAGGTCCACTTCTGATTGCCCTGTAGCGTGGAGATATCCTTCGGCCAGCCCTTGACGACCTCGTAGGGTCCCGTGACATCCTGCGTGCCGACAGCATTCGGCACGGCGGAAAAGCCGCCGGCTGCCGCGGCTGGTTGTGCCTGTCCCTCGACGTTCCTGCCGTTCAGAAACAGAACGGCAAAGGTGGCGCCGAGAGCAAAGGTCAGAAGCGTCATGGCGACTTTGCGCATGCATGTCTCCTGGTTGTTCGTTCGTGGCTGGTTCGTGGTCGCAATTATAGCCACGCCCTCACTGGCTGCGGCGCAGACGACGCAGACGACACTGCCGGAAACGATTCCGATTTTTCCGCTCGAAGACGTGATGCTCTTTCCGGAGATGTCGGTGCCGCTACATATCTACGAGCCGCGATACAAGGCGATGATCGCCGATGCGCTGAAGGGCAATCGCGTCGTCGGCATGGTGCTGCTCCGGCCGGGGTACGAGAAGGATTACGAGCGCTCGCCGTCCGTCTTTCCGATCGGATGTGCGGGCGTGATCAACGAGGTGGAGCAGCTGCCGAATGGCGAATACAACATCGTGCTCGGCGCGTTGACGAAGTACCGGATCACACGCGAGGAAGCGAGCCGACCTTACCGGATTGCGCATGTGACGCCGATTGCCGATGTCGTCACCGACGCCGATCGGTCCGCGCTGCACACCCGTCGTCAGCGGCTGGAAGCGCTGATTCGCGAATCGGGAGGACGAACCGGAATCGCGGCTCCGCCGCCCAACATCTCGGACGAGCGGCTCGTCAACGGCATCTCGCAGCTGTCCCACATCGACGAGCTCGATCGGGAGCGGCTGCTCGAAGCGCCGAACCCACTCGCGCGCGCCGATGTGCTGATCGCGATTCTCGAAAAATCCATCGCCGAACGTTAGTCCACGGGTGCTGCGTTCAATGGCGCCCGGATCGCACGGTTCGCCGCCGCCGACGGGTGATGCGCGAATCCGGCGCGGCTGACCTTCGCCACTCCCGCGATCCGGCCGAGCGTCGAGGCAAGCGTCGCGGCGTCGTCATCGAACGCGCCGTGCGACATGGCGCCCGATGCTTCCAGCGAGGAATTCGGATTCGCGTTCGGCGCCTGCACCCAGTTCCAGTTGCGCTGCGCCGCCGGCAGCTTCGAGACGAACTTGGCCATGCCGAGAAGCGGTTCGCCATTGCGCTCGCGAAAAAACGGCGCCTTCTGCAGCGCCGATTCGAATGCGTTCGACACGAGGTAGAGGAGCGATTTGTGATAGATGTTCGCGCACGTGTCGTCGCGCTCGGCCTTGTCAGTCAGCGTGAAGAGCGTGAAGTTCCGGATCGTCCCGCTGCGGATGGAGGGCAGGTACTGGTGCTGATAGAGGTCCATCGTGCATGCGGGCGCCCACAGCGTACACGTCTCAATCGGCACCCCCTTCGCGCCGGTGGCCATCCGCTCGATGAGGCCGCCAAGCAGGATTGAACCGGCGCTGTGTCCGATCAGGTGGATGCGGAGCGACGGGAAGCGCTTCGTGAGATCACGCAGCAGGTCGGCGACGAGCGCCAGCCCGCCGCCTGGTTGACTCGCGGCGATCGCGTTCTCCTTCATCTCGTCCCACTGAGATTTGCCGCCAATGACGCGAGCCAGCGGTTCGAGCGCATCGTCGAGGCGGTCGAGCATGAAGTCCTTCGACGAATCGAGGAACCCCTCAGGGCGCCGCCTCGACACAGCGTCCTCAAGAATGTTCTTCAACGTTGTCCAGAAGTCCGTCTTCCAGATTATCGAGATCGGATAGATGCCGGCTTCGAGCATCGGCACCCGCAGATCCGCAATCTTCTGGATGGCCGAATCCTCTGCGACCAGCCCGCCGTGCGCATACAGCAACAGGTGCCGTCGGGAGTCGACTTGATCGGCGACGTGTTCGAAGATTTCCTGCACATCCTCAGCGGAGGTGCCGTAGGTGCCTTCGGTCCGGAGCAGTCCGTTGTTGCCGAGGCTGATGATGTGCGGCCGAAGATCGCAGAACATGTAGCTGCGCGACCCGCCTGCGGCCACTCCGACGCCGCGCGACACCGTGCGGTGTGAGCGGAATTCGATCGGTGCGCCGAGCCGCGCAACCCAGACGTCGCTTCCGTGCGCGAGCCAGTCGTCGTAGTTCACGTGGCCGAAACCTCGCCGTCCCCAGTCTTTGCCCCAGGAGTTCTGGATCCAGAAGCCCTCCCTGTCATAGGCCACGATGGCGAAGGCATGTCCACCCGTGATCATCGACGTCGCCGGGTCGTACTGGATCGCACCGGTTGCGTCGACACTGTTCCAGCCGTCGTGGGCCGTCGCCGTCGCATAGAGCACACCCACTTCCGAGATGGCCGAGTGCATTGCGACGACATCCTTGTGGTTGACGCGCAGGTACGCGCCCAGCGGTCGACGAAGGGCTTCGGCATATCGGACTCGGTACCGCTCGGAATCGCGGTCCACCTTCGTCCAGTTCCCCTTCGAACAAACGCCGTGCTTATGCCACCCCTTCATCGTTCCTCGTGCGCTCGAACCCTCGTAGCGCTCGCCAGGCCACTCGTCGTAGCGTCGCGCCATTTCGTAGAGCATCCACGGGCTCACCTCACCTCGATCCGGCACGATCCTTCTGGTTCGAAGGAGATAGTGAATGACGGTGGCGAGACCGAACCCGGTGCACGCGCCTTCCTTCCCCTGGTCGAGAATCGGCACGCCTGCTTTCAGGTAATTCGCGAGCGGGCGTTCGGTCGGCACTTCGATCAGTGTCGCTTCGAACATGCGGTCTCTGAAGTCGAGCGTATCGGGCCTGGCGTCGAGCCGACGCGCTCCAGTCTTGGCGCTTCGACGTTGGGCTTGCGACGGTTTGCGCTTTGTCATGGCGTCGTATTATCGACGGCACACACCCGTGGTGCGCATCCATCGCGTTCATCACCGTGCAACGGTCAACCGTCTTGCTGAACCCACGTGCCGGCACACAGAACGAAGCAGCAGGTAATCACCGTCGAACATCGCGTATGGGACGCCTCATCGCGGACCTTCATCAACGGTGAGGTCCAGCGATTCGTGCACACCAGCGACGGGTGGGCAGTATCAGGGCTCGATCACGAGCAGCTTGAATGTGCCGGGGACGACCGTGGCGCGGCCACCACGTCCTGGAGGTGCGCCTGCGGGCGGCGCCGGTGGCGGAGCGAATGAGGCGGCCGCCACATACACCCGGTGCAGCGAGGCGTCGAGCCCCATGTTCCGCGAGCCGACAGGGGTCATGATGTTGCCGACGACGTGGTACTTGTCCGCGGTGTCCTGATGAATGACGGTAAGCGTACCATCCGCGTTGGTCGCAAACACATCGGCGCGTGCTGGATCGTAGCCCGCGCCATCGACACCCATGCCGATCGGCAGCGTCACGATCGTTTTGCCCGCTTGATAGTCTGAGACCGCAAGGACACCGCTCCGGCAGCCGCTGAACAGCCGATGATGCCGCGTGTCGACGGCCATGGACACCGGCTGTTTGCAAGCCCCTGTCGGCCATCGTCGGAGCACCATCGCGGCCTTCGCGTCGATCTCGACAACTTCGCTCGTATCGGTCAGGTTCGCGTACACCTTGCCGTCGCCAGCCGAGGCGCCATATTCCGGTTTTCCTCCGAGCGCGATGTTGGTAATCACCCGGCCACTGGGCGCGTCTACGACCGTTGAGGAGTGCGCGTCGCCGTTGAGCGAGAACACGCGGTTCGACGAAGCGTCGTAGAGAATGGCATCGGCATCCTCAGCGGCCGGTATTCGAGCGAGTTCCTTGAATGTTTTCAGATCGAACATCACGATCGATTGATCGTTTCCGGAGGTCGCGAAGCCATGACCGCTCGAGAGTGCGATCGCAGTCCCATGCGCGCCCTTGATGCCCATCACCTCGCCGAGGAGCTTGCCGTCGTTCTCATCGACGACCATCACCCGGTTGGTTCGTCCGATGTAGACGCGATGCTCATCGGTTGACGGGACGATGTAGTCCCATCCGCCGTCGCCCCCAAGCTCGTAGGTATGTGTAACGTGGTAAGGAACGTTCGATTGCGCCAGGAGAGATGCAGAAGAAGCAATGAGGATCGCGAGTCCGATGCGCTGCATGGCGTGTCCTCCGTTCGGCCGTTATACGCTCCTGAAAATGAACCGCGGATGACAGGATTGAAAGCGGCGCATCGTATCTGTCGTCGCCAGAACGGGCGCCAAAACGCCCCAGCGCGAAGTGGTTGAAAACCAAGGGCCCTGCGAAGCGCCCCGGTGGTCCGGCTGTTGCCACAGAAGGAGTCGGAGGATTTACCACCATGCGTTGGCCCATCGTTCTCGCCCTCACCGTTGGAATCGCGACCTCCGCGTGCGGTTCAGGAACCGGTCCTTCCGGCTCCGGAACGTTGCGATTGACGTTGAAAGACGGTCCGTTCAGCGACGCAAAAGCGCTGCTCGTCACCTTCTCCGAAGTGGATGTGCACAAGAGCGACACACCGGACGGGGCGTGGATCAAAATCGCGGGCACGCACACGTGTGATTTGAAGCGGCTCGAGACGGCTCAGGCTCCGCTCGGGGCCCAGACGCTCGACAGTGGCCACTACACTCAGGTTCGCCTTGTGGTGACCAGTGCAGTTGTGTACTTCGAAAACCCAACGACCGAAGCAGACCCGTGTGCCGTGACACCGCCCGGTGGCAAGAGCGCTGAGGTGACGATCCCCTCGGGCGAGGTGAAGCTGATCCATGGGTTCGACGTACCGGAAGGGGACACGAAGACGATGCTGCTCGACTTCGACGGCGACAAGTCCGTGCACCAGGCCTCGGACCAGAAGTACATGATGTCGCCTGTGATCAGCGTCGTGAGCGTCCATTAATCGTTCGGATCGTTCGGATCGTTCGGATCGTTCGGGTCGTTCGGATCGTTCGGGTCGTTCGGGTCGTTCGGATCGTTCGAGTCGTTCGGGCGTAAGATGATGGCCATGCGCACGGACATATTCGCCATCGTCTGCTTCGCTTTTGCGTTTTCCATCGGGAGCGGGGCCGCGGGTCCCGCTTCCTTTTACGACCTGAAGACGCAGACACTCCTCGGCAAGCCTGCGGATCTCGGCGACTACCGCGGCAAGGTGACGCTCGCCGTGAATGTTGCGAGCTACTGCGGATACACGCCGCAGTACAAGGGCCTCGAAGCGCTGCATCGCGAGTTGAAGGACAAGGGATTCGCCGTGCTCGGCTTTCCGAGCAACGACTTCGGCGAACAGGAGCCAGGCACCGCTGAAGAAATCGCGACCTTCTGCAAGCGCACCTACGACGTGACGTTCCCGATGTTCTCGAAGGTTGTCACGCGGCCCGGCCGGGATCAGTCGCCCGTGTACTCCTACCTGGCGACGAGCGGCCATGTGCCGGCCTGGAACTTTGCGAAGTACGTGATTGGGAAGGACGGGCGCAGCCTCGCCTTTTTCCCCAGCGAGGTGACGCCCGAGGATCAGCGCCTGCGTCGCGCGATCGCCGATGCGATGGCGGACAAATAGTCAGGTTCTGAAGTAATCGTCCGTGCCGTCGATCCAGTCCTGACGGATGGGGCTGAACAGATCGAGCTCGAACGTGTCTTCGATCGCCTCCGCGCTGTGCGGCATCCATGACGGGATGCGAAGGAGTTCGCCGGGGCGCACGGTGATGTCGCGTCCATCAAGCGTGAATTTCAGCGCGCCGGTCAGCACGTAGGTCAACTGCTCGCTTTCGTGCGAGTGCTCCGGAACAATCGCGCCGCGTTTCAGCGTGATCTGCGCCACCATCTCGCGGTCGCCCGCGATGTATTTTCTCGAGATGCCGTCACGGACGTTTTCGACGACAACGTCATCCCACTTGTAGAGTTGCGGGGGAGTGGCCATGGCCGCGCATTTTACTTTCCACTTCTCACTTTTCACTTACTTTTCCAGTTATGCGACGAGGCGTCGTTCGTCCATTGGGAGCAGCCCGACGCAAGCGCACCCGACATCGACGCTGCATTCGAGCGGTTATCACGCGAAGGAAAGCTCTCGAAGGTGCATCAGCCCTCCGCGCGGCAGCAAGCCGGCCACACCCTGTCCGACACGCGGCCGCGCGCGACACAGCGACTGAAGAAAATCGACGCCTGAGGTATCCTTACCGCACTTTTCAGCGGCTTGTCCCGCCGAAGCGCGAAGCGCGTAAAGGCGAAGGGAGGAACCATCATGGCGCACAGAGTCGTCGGGTTCCTGTCGGTGTCGGCGCTCGTCGGTGTCTGCCTCACCTGGGTCAACGTTTCCGGTCAGGTGTTTGTCGGCGCGCCAATCCCACCTCAGTTCGCACCTCATGTACAGCCATCTACGAAGAATGGCGAGTGGCCTCACTACAACGCAGACCTGAGAGGCTCCAGGTATTCGCCGCTCAGCCAGATCGACGGCTCGAATTTCGGGAACCTCCGAATCGCATGGCGCTTCAAGACCGATGCGTTCGGCCCGTTCCCGGAATACAAGCTCGAGGGCACGCCGCTCATGGTCAACGGTGTGCTATACGCGACCGCTGGTACCCGCCGGTCCATTGTGGCGTTGGACGCGAAGACCGGCGAGTTGATCTGGTCTCAGAGTCTTCGCGAAGGCAAGCGAGCGGGTCTCGCACCACGGCAGCTGTCGGGACGCGGCCTCTCGTACTGGACCGATGGCAGGGGTGACGACCGCATCGTCTTTGTGTCTACGGGGTACCGCCTCGTCGAGCTGAACGCGAAGACCGGCGCGTTCGTCACCTCGTTCGGGAAGGACGGTACGGTGGATCTGAAGGTCGGCGTCGTGAGCGGTGTCGACAAGCAGATCGATCTCGAGAGCGGTGAAATCGGCGTGCATTCCACACCTGCCGTCGCCGGCGATGTGGTCATCGTCGGATCCTCGTTCAGGGAAGGTGCGACCATCGCCTCGCATAACAACACGAAAGGCCTGGTGCGGGCGTTTGACGTGCGAACGGGGAAAAAGCTCTGGCAGTTCAACACCATCCCGGGCCCGCTGGACCCCGGCGGCAGAACCTGGGAGAACGACTCGTGGGCGAGCAATGGCAACGTCGGCGTGTGGACTGAGATCAGCGTGGACGAGGAACTCGGTCTCGTCTACCTGCCGGTCGAAACGCCATCGTCCGACTACTACGGCGGTCACCGCCCGGGGGACAACCTGTATGCCGAGAGCCTCGTCTGCGTCGATCTGAAGACCGGCCAGCGGAAGTGGCACTTCCAGTTCGTGCACCATCCGATCTGGAACTTCGACATGTCCTCAGCGCCGATTCTCGCGGACATCACCGTTGGCGGCCGGCCTATCAAAGCCGTCGCCGTACCGAGCAAACAGGCGTGGCTGTATGTCTTCGATCGCGTGACGGGCCAGCCGGTATGGCCGATCGAAGAGCGCCCTGTTCCGCAGTCCGACGTGCCTGGTGAGAAGACGTCGCCGACCCAACCACATCCCACGAGGCCAGCGCCGTACGCGCGCAACTACCTCAAGGTTCCGGACGATGTGATCGACTTCACGCCGGAGCTGCGCGCGCAGGCGCTCGAAGCGCTGAAGCGATACAAGATCGCACCGTCACCGTTCACGCCGGCGATCGTGGGCAACGTCAATGGACTGCTGGGTGCGCTGGGCGGAGGAACCGCCACGAACTGGCCTGGCGGTGGATACGATCCCGAAACACACGTGGCGTATGCGCCGGCAGCAAACCTCGGCTTCTCGGTGCGATCCCTCGCGGAACCGCCAAAGGGCATTACGGACGTTCGATACGTGACCGGCATAGCGGGGCGGCCGTTCGTTGAGGTGTGGGGACCGGGCGATTGCTGCTCCGCGGATTCGGGCTTCAAGACGCGTGAAGATCTTCCGCTGCTCCCGCCCGGGTACACGCCTCCCGCGGGGACCCCGCCGCCGCAGCCTGCCGGCGAAGGCGGCGGACTGAATGTGCAGGGATTGCCGATCGTCAAACCTCCGTACGGGATTCTCGCAGGGATCGATCTCGATCGCGGCGAAGTCCTGTTTCAGACACCGCACGGCGATACGCCGGACAATGTGCGGAACCATCCTGCGTTAAAAGGTCTGACGGTTCCAAAGACCGGACAGCCCGGCACGGCCGGCGTCGGGTTGATGGTGACCAGGACGCTGGTCGTCATGGGCGATCCGCAGGCCACGACGACGCCGGAACATCCGCGTGGCGCAATGTTGCGCGCCTACGACAAGCGCACCGGACAGCAGGTGGGGGCCGTCCTGATGCCGGCGCCGCAAAGCGGCTCGCCGATGACGTATATGCTCGACGGCAAGCAGTACATCGTCGTGGCGGTGAGTACGATTGCAGGGCAGAACAGCTATTCGGGCGAGTACCTCGCTTTTGCGCTGCCGTAACGTAGGTGGCAGGTTGCAGGAGGCAGGTGGCAGAAGGAGGCAGGTTGTGGATGGCAGGAGTCACTGCCACATCCTGCCCACTGCCACCTGCCACCTGCCTGCTGTATTAACGGAGTAACCATGACGCGAAGAGTGATCGGATTGAGAACGGTGCTCGTGCTTATTGGCGTTGGACTGCTGGCTGTCGCCGTGTCGGGACAGATCTTTGTCGGAACGCCGGCGCCTGGGCAGTTTGCCGCGAAGGGGCAGCCGTCAACCAGGAACGGCGAGTGGCCGCATTACAACGGCGACCTCAAAGGGTCCCGCTATTCGCCACTCGATCAAGTCGACGCGTCGAATTTCAGCA
>JACXTT010006950.1_pt1 | contig 16068 bp, 13 predicted proteins | sample 9270951 | NCBI WGS metagenome assembly JACXTT01 (sample SAMN15532306, study PRJNA645909) | rock metagenome | isolation source: weathered quartz diorite | place: Puerto Rico | collected 2017-06-21 | reverse complement strand
CCGTATCCGGGAGCGGCGCGGCCTGCGGATGCGCGTCGCCCTGCCAATATTCCGCGGCGAACTGGCGCGACACCGTCGCCGCCTCGAGGTAGGCGCCGGTGTGGAACCAGCTGCGCGTCACGATCGGCGGCACCGCGAACGCATCCGGGGCGCGGGCATCGAACGACTCGCTGTCCGTCTGCTCGACCAGTCCGAACCCGCGAAACTCGCGCTCGTGGCCGTCGTAATGGCCGTGCCGGTAGCGATACGACGTGACCAGACGCTGCCCGCTCACGCCGTCGCGCTGCTCGACCTGCTCGACGACGTGAACGGGAAAAGGCAGCCGCGTGGCCCACGCGCGTCCTGCGGCGCGATCTTGCAAGTAGAACTTGGTCGACGACGCGTAGCGGAGCCGCGTCTCGAGCCCCATGTTGTTCGCGACGGAGATGAGGAGGTGCGGTTTGCCGGCGCTCATCAAATCGACGAAGCGAACGTGGCGCGCGCCTGCGCCCGGCAACGGCGTCGACCACACCAGACATGCGGTCCCGCGGCCGAGCAGATCCGTCACGGCGATCGCCGCGTGATTGTCCGGCGCCGGAACGTCGCGGAGCCGCTGGATCGGGCTCCAGCCGTTGCCCGCCTGGTTGAAGCACACGCCGATCCCGCGGCGGCCCAGGTAGACGATGTCGGTCGTGCCCGTGCCGTCGATGTCGGCGAGGCGGATGCGTCGCGGATCGAAGGACGCGACGTCATCGAGGCGCGGTGGCGCGTCCATCGTGACCTTGGCGCCGAAGCGCCCGTAGCCGAGGTTCGGCCAATAACAGATCTCGCCGTTGCGAATGCGGACCAGATCCGCCAGCCCGTCGCCCGACATGTCCGCGAGGAAGACCGACTGCTCCGCATCGGCGAAGACCAAGGTCGGCCCTTTTTCGTCGTCGCTCGCCTTGGGCACGATCGCGGGCGCACCGAAACCCTCGCGTCCGCGCGACGGATACCAGCGGAAGACGTCGTCCTCGGCGATGAGGACGTCGGCGAGGCCGTCACCGTCCAGATCGACGAGACGGAGATTCGGATCGTCCCACGCGACCGTCGGGCGCGCGGCAAAAGGCCTGAACGGCTGCCAGGCACCGGCGGCATCGCGCCCGTAGAAACCCGAGGTAGGCTCGCCGAGGCACACCAGATCCAGCTGGCCATCGCCGGTCACGTCGATGAGCTGCGGCTCGCGCGGTTGCAACGCAGTCATCGCCGGCCGCGTCGCCACGCGGCGCACGGGTGCGAGGTCGCCGTCGCCGAGATTGCGCTTGTAGAACCATGCGCCGGCCTGGTGCACGAGCACACCGGCGATGCCTTCGCCATCGAGGTCGACCCAATGGTGATCGCTGCCGTCTGTGGCGCCCGCGAGATCGTCGAGCGCGCCGGGGGCGAGCAACTGGACGCGTGGATCGATGATCGCCGGCGCGTAGCTGAGCTCGGTGGGCGGAAGCGACTTCCTGGTGTAGCCATTCTTGCCGGGCGCGTACCCGGAGAGCCGCACCGACGTGAGCTGGCTCACCGAAGGGCCTTCGTCGTAGGCGAGGTCGAGCGAGCGCACGAGGCCTTCGCCGTCGGGCTCGGGGACGTGATGGAACACGAGCACGCGCCTGCAGAGACGGTAGGTGCGCACCTCGAAGCTGGCGCGATGGCTCGAAAAGGCGTCGGCACGGCACGGCCATTTTCGCTGCGCATCTTCCTCGGGCGTGGGCAGCGCGATCGGATGGGCGCCGGCGGCGAGCAAGCTGGCGCTGTCGGGCGAGTGCTCGCCGTAATCGAGCACCACCTCGAAGAGGAAGTCGGTGGCCACGCCAGGCACGCGGTTGCCGTAGCGGACGCGTTTCAGGTAGCGCTGCGCGAACTTGCCACGGGCGAGGCGGCTTCTTTCGCACGCGAGCGCGCGATTTACGTTGTACGCGTCCTCGCCCTTGTACTCGTAGACGACGACGTTGCCCTTCGCGTCGCGGGTTTCTTCGACGAGCCACTCGAATACGCGCAGCGCATCCTCGGGATCGGCGATGCGCGCCGCCGCGTCACGCCCGTAGAGGGTCGCGACGTTGTCGCGCGAGATGGTGCGCCAATGGATGTCGCCCGTCGCCACGCGCGTCCAGCGTTCGATGCGCGCGAACGAGCTCTCGATCCGCGGGCGGTAGCGGCGCACGCGGTACGCTTCGGCTCCGTCCTCCGCGGGCTCGTCGTGGATCTCCCACGCGCCGCCGTTCTTGCGTAAGAGCGGCACGAGATCCTCGGCGCCCGAAAAGACGTAGACGTCCGAGTCCTCGGCGTCGCGGTAGCGGGGAAGACCCTTGTCCGTCTTGCGGGCGATGCCGGGAGAGGACAGCCGCCATCCGAGCCCGAACGGACCGTTGCCGCTGCCCGAGTCGTACGACAGGGCGAGCTGGGGCGTGCCGCCGGCGCGGCCAGGTGACAAGGGGAGGGGGATCGAGAACGACGCCGTGCCGGTCGCCGGATTGACGGCGAGCTTCTCGTCGATGCCGCGGATCGCGCCGCCGCCCTTGGGGAGCGCGGGTGCGGGCGCCTGCACGGGCGCGCTTGCGTCGTTGCGTCGCTGGCTGTCCCCCGACTGCATCCGGGGGCGATCGTCGTCCTAAGGCCAACGTCGTCGCCATAGTGATTTCGGCGGTCACGCTCACGGGTCGTGGTGCCGCCCGAGCAGACCGCCGAGCCATCGCGCGACATCGGCGCGCGATCGAACGCCGAGCTTCAACATCGCCGAGGCGAGGTGAGTCGCGACCGTCGACGGCGCGAGGCCGAGCTCGTAGCCGATGAGCTTGTTGGTATGCCCCATCGCCACGTACGCGGCGACTTGACGCTCGGTGACGGTCAGCGCTTTCGGCGCGACCAGCTCGGGGTCGTTCTTGTGCGCCACGAGATAACGCCGCCCGTCGCTGTCGAAATGATCGACGAGCGACCAGCGTCCCGCGGCCAAGCCCTCCCACAAGCGTGTCGCTTCGTCGGGATCGCTGCGGCGCAGCTTGCTGCGCGCGCGATCGACGGACTTGGCGAAGGTCCGCAAGGCGGCACGTGCGGCGCCCGACTTGGCGGCGGGCTCGGCGTGCGCGATGCGACCGTCAGCGTGGAGGATGGCTTCGCCGCCCGGCGCGTCCGACCGTACGGCCACCGCGGGTGCGGCGGCGGCGCGCTGCCGGCGCAATCTCAAGCCCGTTGCCGCGTGTACGGCGAGACGGCGCAACAGCACCGTCTGGCGGCGCGGCACCGTCGTCACGCGGTCGAGCGAGGCGAAGAGCACGCAGCCGCGATGGGTTACGTCGGTGCAGACGACGCGAATGTAATCGAGGACGCCGAGCGGAATGGTCCAATTGGCGCGCTCGGGACGCGCGAGCCAAGCAGCGCGCCCGACCGCCTGGCTGGCGGTAAGACCGGGCTTGGGGCAGCGGTAGATCCGCTCCAACAGCGGGGGCGGCATCGCGTCGAACATCCCGAGCATGCCGTCGCGCGTGCGCGCGTGCCAATCGCGCTCGTCCCAACCGCGTGGGGCGCCAATCGTGCAGCGGCGCGGAGCCCAAGCGCGTGGCGTGGCGGGATCAGACACGTCGAAGAACATGCCTTGCACGCCGAGCCCGACGTTGAGCACGGGCTGCACGGCCTCGAGCAGCGCTTCGAGCCAGGCGTCATCGGACGCGAACGGCCGGTAGCAGCTCTCGATGACTTCGACGACGTCCGCCTTCACGCGTCCCTCGCGGGTGCGCTCAGCCGTGCGACCAGCTCGAACCGCGACCGGACGCGCAACTTACGAAAAATGGCGGCGAGCTGATTTCCCACGGTATTCACGGACGTTCGGCGTAGCCGGGCGATCTCACGGTTGGAGCGACCCTCTGCGACGAGCCAAGCGACGCGTCGCTCGGCCGGGGTGAGGCCGTCCGCGACGCGGCGTGGCCGTTCGAAGCTCGCGACCACGTACTCACCGCCGCCGACCGCGAAGGATGCGACGCGCAACCGTCGGGCGTGGTCGGCGCATTTCCCCGGTGTCATCGTCTTGCCCCCCAAGGCTGCGCAAACGCTATCACCGTCGCCACCGACCGTGAAGGACCCCTGCCGGGGGCGGGCCATGCTAAACGGACGTGCAACGCACGCGACCGTGGCGCAGCTCGCCAGCTCGTCGCGAGTCGCCCTCGTAGCTCAGTGGACAGAGCAGCGGTTTCCTAATCGCATCGAGCGACCCCAAAAACACGAGCCATTACGTGTGCTTCCGCGGGGTTGGATGCAGTTGAGGGAACGGGGAGGTAACGGAACGGACCTGTACGGACCGCGAAAATCGGTTGGTTGAGGTAACGGCAGGAGCGACCGAGCTGGGCGCGTTAGCCCTTCGGCAGACGCTTCAGCGCCCGCCGCAGTTCAGCGACCGTTGAGCACACGGCCACGGTCTGGCCGATCGCCTTGGCAACGGTGCGCGCGATTCGCTGGTCTGGGCCTCCCACGTCGGCAGTGGCGCGCCGAGGTCGGAGCACGACGATCGCGTCCGCAATCGCCAACCTTTCGGTCTGACGCGGCGTCTGTAAGAGCCGACATCCAGCGGCCTCGTCGACATCGACGTGGATGAGCGTCTCGGTGTAGTGCGCCTGTGACGGACGGACACGCACGACGCCCGACTCGACGAGGGGCAACACCACCGTGCCGAGTTCGTGCATGCGGCGCCAATCTCCGGCACGTGCCGCCGTGGAAAAAACGGACTGGTCGATGTAGATGTCCAACGGCATCGTCGCGTGCGACCTCGGTAGGAGGGCGTTAGGGTACCCCGCGCGGCCGGTTGCGCAAGGACGGGCGGGGGGCGCCGCGGAAGCGACACGAATACGCTCCGCGGAACGCACGGCGCGTGACCATTTCGGCCATGCTTTCCTGCGGACCTCAACATGTGGGATCCTGGCGCATGGCGCTCACGCCGAAGCAATGGGCTGACTGGAAGTACGACGCTGGCGGCGCACCCTGGACGCATTGGCGGCCCCTGAGTGTCGAGGTTATTCGCACCGAAGTTCCTGCCGGGCCCGGCGCCTACGTGCTCGGCCTTCCCGACGAGCGGCCACTGGGCCGGCTTCTCGGCCAAGATCCACATGGAATTCTCGACATCGGCGAATCGGCGGGATTGCGGCAACGACTCGGTGATCTTCTGCGGTGCGCAGGTCAGGCCGGCGAGCGCGGTCACATGGCCGGCTGGCGTCTCGGTTCCGCCGGACTGCTCGCGCGGCTCGGAATTCCCGTGGCGAAGCTGCGCGTGAGCTGGTGCTCGGCCGAGACGAAGGACGACGCCTACTTCATCGAGGGGTCGCTCCTCCGAGACTACTACGAGCTCTTCGGCGAGCTCCCGCCGCTGAACTACAAGTTCAACTGGGCGGCGTGGGAGGAAGGCGGATAGTCGACCGTGGCCCTCGCGCCCTATGGCAAAAAGTCGAAGCGCAAACGCGAGCAAGCCGCGAAGCGCGAGGCGCGGGAAGCCATCATTGATCGAGCCATCGGTGCCGCCCAGCTCGCCGTGAGCGGAAGCGGGCTCTGCTTGCCCATGTGCGTCCTGTTGCAACGCATCCTCGAAATGGTGTTGCCGCCGCCGCGCTTCTCGCTGCGACTCGGCTCGCTGCACGTACGTCCGATCGACGAGAGCATCGATCCCATCTCGTTCGACCCTCGGACGCCCGAGGGCATCGACATCGACGCCGGCTTTCACTCATGGCTCGAAGACTCGAACGGGCGCCTGCTCGAACCCTCGGCGTTCCTGACCCTGCATTCGCACGGCTACGCCGTTGACCCCGACGACTACTGCCTCAGCGATGGTCCGACGTTCGTCCACGACGGTCTCCGATTCCGCTACGAAGAGCTGAGCGAGCTCGAGCTGACGGGCCTCGCGGAGTCGGAGCCGCACATCGCCGAACTCATGGCGTACGCCATGGACGGCGTTCCGCCCACTCCTGGCCACGTGTACCTCGACGTCGTCTGGCGCGTGAAATAGTCCGGACCTCGACCTCGCAGCTTCCTCAAGAAAGACGCCGACGCGTGCAACAAGTCGCGCCCGCGGCGCCATCTTCCTCTTGAAGCGTTAAGACGGACTGCGCGGTGGAGCAGCCACGCAACGCCGACCGAACGCGGTCGCTCCTTCAAGTTGAGGAATCATGGGTCGATTTCCGCATGTCCTGGGTTTCATGGGTCTGCTCGCGACCGTGGGGATGTCACCCGCCAACGCTGCATCGCCGACGGGACCGCGCTCGGCGGCTTCAGCGCCGCAACGCTTGATCATCGCCGTGGACAACAGTGGCTCCACGATGGTCGGCCGGCGATTTGGGCGCGAGGTTCGCGCGGCCAAGGCGTTGGTCTCGGCGTTGCCAGTGGGCTCCGGTATCACCATCGAGCTCGCGACCGCGAGCGACCGGATCGACCATTTGGCAACCATTCGACTGGTCGGCGAAAACGACCGCGAGTCGCTGTTGCAACGTATCGACGAACTCCAGGCGATTCCGACGACTACGACCCGATTTCGCGCCGTGGATGATGCCCTCGACGACCTCGTCAGGCGGCGGCTGCTACCGAACGAGAACATCGCGGTGGTCCTGCTCACCGACGGCGTCTCCGACGACCCGCTTCACGATCTGCGGGCCGAAGATCTTGGTGACCGCGTGATCGGGCTCGAAGCCGGCGTCATCGCCGTCCTCGCGGGCAACATCCCGGAAGCTTCCGCCCTCTCCAGCTCGGCAGGCGCGAGCAAAGCAGCTCCGCCCGGAAGGATGAGGAGCGGCCGAGCGAGTCGCCTCCGGCAGCTCTTTGCGCCCCCGCAGCTCGTGTTGACCCTCCCGGCCGACGTGATGAAGACACTCGACCGGGATCTCTTGAATCGCACCGATCCGCAGACCATCACCTTCGGCATCGACGTCCGCGGGTCACTACCGCGTGCAATCGGGCTAGATGTGAAGGCCCCGCCTGGCGCGACCGCAACGGTATCGCCACAGGTGGTGTCTGTAACCGCCGATGGCTCGGCCATGGCCACGATCGTCGTTCAGCTTCAAAGCGAAGCGGCGCGCGGAGCGCTCGAGGTGATCGCCCGGGCGCCCGACGGCACGGAGTCCTCCAGCGTGATCGATCTGAACCTCGCCGCAAACTCATACCTCACCTCGAACAAGCTCCCGCTCGGCGGGGGCGCCGTTTGCGTGCTTGTCCTGTTCTTCGGATTTTCGCTGCTCGGCCGCCGAACGGTGCCGCTCGGCGTGCCGGGGAGCGTCGACAAGGTCGCGCGGATGCGAGTCGGTGACCGCGCGCCGCTCGCGACTTTCGAGCCGAAGCTCGCGCTCACCGCGGGCGAGATTGTGCGAGGCCGCTTCGGTTGGCGCGTGGTGGCGGGTGACACCGAGATCGTCGTCGGCTCGCGGCGCGTGTCGCCTGGCGCGTCGACCACCTGGGAGCCCGGTGCACCAATAAAGATGGGCGACGCGCTTATCCTTCTCGATGTGGGAGCCACCGTGGCGCCGACGCCCGGCAGCTACGACCTCGACATGGGCAGCGGAGGCCGCTTCCGCGTGCGCTAGCGCGGCCACATCGAGACGTTCATCGGATTGTGCACAGGATCGGAGAATTGCAATGAGTCTGCACGAACTATTCAACCGAAGGCCAGACGGCAAGGCGAGGAGAAAAGGCCTCATGATCGCTGCGTTCGCCTGCGGCGGGGAGGGCCGGAATTTCGCCGAGCTCGTGAGGGATTCGGAAGCATTGCGCGATCAGGTCGGTGTTTCTTATCGCTTCGTCGAGACCAAGTGCCCCGAGGGCATCGCGCCCAGCCGTTGCATCGAGCTTCGCCCGGATCATCTCCCGACGGACGTGAACGGCTCGTTCGCCGATCTGGTTGCCATGACAGGCCTCACCAGGGATCAATACGCCACGCTCCGCCTTCTCGTTTCGCCGACCGGCCTTGCGCAGCTGCCGAGCATGGGCTTCCTCGCCACAATGCGCGAGTTTTCCCGCATCGGGGATGCCATCGACGCCGACATGCGCGCCAACGCCGCGGCACGCGGCGGGTCGGCGAACGCGCTGGTCCTCACGTTTGCAAGCACGTGCGGAGGGACGGGGGCGGCGGGTTCGCGCGTCGTTGGTTGGGCGGCACGGCTGGCTGCTCGGCGGTCGTCGCTCCCTGCAGATACGCGTTGGGTCCATGTTGCCGTTACGACGAGCATCCTCCCCGATGGCGTCCGCGCACGAAGAGTCCGCGCCCTCGAGCACCGCTACTTCCTGGAGACGCGGGAACTCATGCGCCCCGGAGCCGAAGTTCGGTTGCCGGGACTCTACGAACCGGTCCGCAATCCCGGCCCTGACGAGATCGTCCTCGTCGCGAGCTCCGCGGAGGCGCCCCGAACTCTTCCCGAAGCGGCGCACGAGTTCGCACTCGTGCTGCGCAACCTGTTGTGAAACAAGGCAATTAGACGGTGGCACCAATGTCGACTGAAGTCACGAAGGTCACGAAGAGCAACACGATCGCGTCGGTGCGCACGAGCGGCAGCTTGGCCGAGCAAGGCGACAACGCGATCCAAAAAATCGTGTCCGCCCGCATGAGTCGCGGTGGTGGATACGAGGTTACCGCGGTTGGCGGGATCGAAATCCGCTCCTGGTCGCCGGCCACGCAGGCTGCGATCGAGATCGTTCGGCGCGCGATCGAGGCCAGCATCGATTCCGGCAACGACGCGGTCATCGAGAACACCACGGAACAGCTCGGGAAGGACGCGAAGCTCACCCGGGCGGCCGTTCGGCAGCACGTGGTCGAGCCACTCGTCGGCCAGGCGGAATTGCGCGTGAAGGAGCTCCTCATGCGGGGGGTCGCCGGCATCACCTGCGACAACGCCGCCGCCGCGTGCGAGCAGATCATCCACCGCGCCTACGACGTCATCGGCGCGTTCGACGAGAGCGTGAAGAGCCAGGTTGACATGTTGCTCAGTGAAGAGCGCGTGCTCGGAGGGATCGGGGACGCAATCCGCAGCTCCACTGCCGGCGTCGGCACGATGGTTTCGGCACTCGGGCGTGCGGAGCGGGACGCGCAGCAAGAGCCGGAAAGGATTGCCCACGACCTTCGCGAGAGCGCCGAGGCTGCGACAAACAGCGAGCAACGGTTGAAAGTCGTCGCCATCGAGGCGGGTCGGACGATGTTTTTTGGAAAGAGCCACGCAGCCGGTCGGGTTGTCCGCGAAGTACACGTCACCCTTCCGACGCTTACCGCCGAGCGGCTCGCCCAAACGTACCTGCCTCGGTTGCGCGAGGGCCTTCCTGCGGTCGTGGCCGCCTGCCGCCATCATCGGGAGCGGCTCACCGAGATCCTCGGGCAGCTGCGCCGCGATCGCGAGCGCGTGCTCGCGCTTGCAGCTCGGGCGGAGGCCGAGCTCTCCGAGCGCGGCAGAAGCTATGTCGTCGGCGCGCCCCGAAGCGAAGTCGCCCGTCGCGCCGAGATCGACAAGCTCGTGGACGCTGTGTCCCCCGCCACCGAAGCGGAGCTGCGCGCGACGATCCTCAACGCGCCCATGGCGACGGTTCTCGAAAAGATGCTCGCCATCGCAACCGGAGCGGTCCGCGGCCAGGCGGCATCGCCCTCGGTCGATCAGATTGTGCTCGCCGACCGCGATCCGGCCGAAGTCGCGATCAGCCTTGACGGGGAGCTTCAAGGCATCGAAGTGCCGGTGGCGCTCCAGCCGGGGGCCGATCACGCACGGCTCCGTGAATGGCGCTCGCGGGTGCTCTGCACGGCCCCGGGATCGCGCCTCGCCACCGCCCTCGTGGAGCACGCTGGGTACAGCGCCGACTCCTTCAACACCTCGGCGAGCGCCGATACGTTCGAGGCGCTCGTTGTTCAGCAAGGCGTATCTATCGAAGACACAAGGGTCTTCCACGACGGTGCCGCTGCCTACCATGCCGAAACGACCGATCCGGCCACCGCGCCGGTCCAGGCGATGTCCGACAAGACGCTCGCCGTGCTCGCCAATCGACAACGAGAACGCTGAGGAAAAGTTCCCGACGCGTGCAACTTTAGGCGGCCCATGATCGCTCATGTTTCCAAGCACGCACGAATCGCGTAACTTCACCAAAGGAGCAAGAACCAGCACGGATTCCACAGCAGCTACGCACCACCGGCTCACGGCGATCCCCATGACGCTTTTCGGCAACTTCGGCGGGGACCTCGGGTGTGAGCACCCCGCAGAAGGTGCACGCAGCGATGGAACAGGAACGCACGCTCATCGAACGGGCGCGGCGCGGAGACCGCCGCGCCTACGACGAACTCATTCGCCCCCACCTCGCGGTCATGCTCGGTATGGCCGTGAGAATCACGGGCGACCGATCACGAGCCGACGACGCGGTGCAGCGCGCCACCCTCAGCGCGTGGCGTCGACTCACCACTCTCCGTGACGAAGGTCGCGTGCTCGCGTGGCTGTCCCGCATCACACAGAACGCCGCGCTCGCCGAGATTCGGCGCGACCGTCGCGACGTGGTTCGCGACGACATCGACGCGCTCGTCGAGGGCTCCGGCTCCACGGAGACTTCGGCGAACTACGCGGCCCGTCGCGAAGAGCGGGAGGAAACGAGGCGTGTCTTCGACCTGCTCTATGGCGTTCTCGCGAAACACGTCCCGCCTCGCGTCGCCCAAATCTACTGCCTGCGCGAGATTGACGAGCTCGAGATCGACGAGGTGGCGACCGAGCTCGGCATCAAGCACAGCACCGTCGTCCAGCAGTATTCTCGCGCCAAGCGCGCACTGGAGGAGGAGGTCGTCGCACCGCTCATGCCGCCGGTTCGCGGCGACGGCGCTGGCCGTTGCTTGTCCAAGACCGAGCAGCACCGCATCGTGGAGCTGCTCTCCGTCGCAAGCTGAGGGGCGTGGGCAGATGCCGCACCATCAGGGGCAACCTATTGACATTGCTGTGCTTTCATGCCATAGTTGATGTGTTCACGGGCCGCATACCTAGTTAGGGGGATTGTACCGTGACGATGGCCTTTCCCACACTGCGCGGCAGATCGATCACGCTCGGCTTGGCCATGGCGAGGGAAAGCGATCTGCCCTCCTCAATCATCGACCTTTTGAGCAGTTGTGCACCGCCTGGTGCCCGCTGCTCGATGGTCGGGTGGGGGGCAGCAGGTGTTGCGGAACTGGGGAGCCATACCTCATGCCCAAAGCGCCTGAACGCACCTACCGTGACGAGACTGCGCGACGTCGCGCAGAACGGCTGCGCGACCGACGTCGCGCAGCGGATCGAGTGGCTGCACCAATGTTTTTCCGCAACATCGCGGAAGCAGAGCTTGCAACACAGCGGCTCATCGACCTCGACGCGGGAGAATACCTCGTCGATACCGAGGGCGACGGCATTGCAACCGTGTCCAGTCGCACCGTCCGACCGTAACCTCACTCACCGTGGCGAGACGATGTAATCGTCTCGCCTTTTTCTTGTTATGAGCTCAGATGCAATTACCCAATGAACTGCGGCTGGCACGGCAAATCCAGGAGCTGCAAGATCGCTTTCCTTCTCCGATGCCTAGGGAAGGTCAGGTTTGGTTTGCGTTGCCGGAGAGCGCGTTTACCCAACTCTACGACGCACGCGATCGGGAGAAGGGCTACAAGAAACCGCTGGACAACTCCGGCGGCAAGGTTAGCCAACATCGATACGTTCGGACGGGCCTGAATGGCATTTCCAGTCCCTGGCTAAAGCTCTTCGTCGATCCGACGGGTGCGATCTCGGGCGCGGCCCACTTCCGGCCCGGTGCGATTGTCGGGCATCTTCAGAGTCACTTGGATCGCGCGGCTCTTCTCCCGGGTTTCTCGGAACCGAGCAAAGCGGGCCTCCCGGAGTTGACGATCGACTACCGACATTCAACCGTGCGGCAGACCGTAGGCCGGGATTATGTTCATTACGGATACCATGGAATTTGGAGTATGGACTTCGAGGAACTGCTCGCTCTCTTCATACACGTAAACGACGGCGCCCTTCCGCCTTGGCTATCCAGCACGGAAACTCCGGCACAACACGCAGCGCAACTCCTGGCTGACGTTCTACGTCTCGATGACCGCACCGAAACGGCTTTTTGGCAATACAACCCAAAAACGCGTCGCGACGAGAGAGTCTCCCCGCGAACAGGAGAGCTTGTTAGCGTCAGATTTCAGCACGGCGGCGAACGCGTGCCCTGCGTGGTCGTGTCCGCGGATGACTACAATGCCCAGATGTCACGGCACCTGGTTGTTATGCAGTGTATTGAGTTCGAAGCAGAGGACCAAGGCGACGAATTCCTCGTCGCTCTGCCCGGCAGAGATTTGGAACTCCTCGGTCTTCCTGAGCTCACTGACAAGTCGTGGACCGTTGACTTAACTCTCCTCCGCGGAATCAAAGCCAGGCCAGAATTCGTCGAACGGGGAAACCCTCCCGTCCGATATGCAGCCGATGACCAACTGTGGCGAACGATTCAGGTGGGTTTGAACAAGCTCTATAGCCATGGCCAAAGCACCTGACCGCACTTATCCCGACGAGGCTTCGCAACGTCGCTCAGAACGGCTGCGCCAGCGACGCCGCGCAGCGGACCGCATCGCCGCGCCAATGTTCTGCCGCAACGTCGCGGAAGCCGAACTCGCAGCCCAGGGGCTAATCGACCTCCAAGCTGGAGAGTATCTCATGGATATTTCCATTAACGACGACAATTTGGTTGCGACCATCGCCAAGCCCACCCTCGATGACCTCGAGCGCATGGAACAGGTCATAGACGAACGTCCCGAAGTTCAACGGCTTCGAGCACCGCAAATAATCAATGAGAGCGGTGTTGACTTGGCGGCCTCCGATGGCGAGATACGCGCGGGCGCACGCTCTGCTCAAACGCTCGTGTGGGAATGGGCCGATGGCTGGCGCATGGAGGCGCGCCAAAGAGGCGGTCCCGCACTACTGGAGGTCATTCCGCCCTACCGCGTTCAGTCATTCCGCGCGACCGTCCGCGTGGCGGCCAGCGAGTTTCCGGTCACCGATCAGGATCCGACTTTCAAGGTCGATGACGTTGCTCCACTTTTGGCCGGAGCCGTCGAGTTCGACCTCCACGAATACACGCTGAATCCAGAACGGTAGGCCGCATGTTTCGCTGGTACTCCGCGGAAGCCGCTCTACTAGCTCTCGTGCCCGCAAGCGATCGCTTTTCGTTTGTTTGGCATTGGTCCACCGATCTGCCGGCTGGGTGCCTGCATCCCACTGCCGGTGTCGCGCTGGCGGAGTCCATGGCAGAAGCTGGGGGCCTCGTTGGGCGTCCCTTCAATCATCATCTTCGGCGGCGCCTCGAACTTGCAAGTGCCAGCGTAGAACGCCACGCCATCGAGCACTATGCGCTCCTGGCAACACTCTGGGACCAAGCCGGAATGACTCTTGAGCGCTGGACGCGGTCTGCTCGTTGGATTCTTGGCTCGTCGGCTATTCAAGCAGTGGAAGCGGCTTGGGGCTCGCGGAAGCTCGACGTCGACGACCTTCGCACCTTGAGCCACATTGAAAGGGGTCCACTCAATGGGTTCCTGTTGGCCGACGCCCTAGCACGTCGCAGGTACCGGGCCATCACCGTCGTGGCCGGTGGCACCGGCTACGCTGTCCCTGCCCGAATGACATTTTCTCGGGACCTAGAGGGCTCCGTAACCATTACGGGAATCAGCGCCGACCAAGCGTTCAGAAGCGCCGCTGCGCGAGCGCTGCGCGCGGCGAAGGTGACATGGCGCCGCACGCACCAACGTTGGCCCGAGAACCTACATGACACGGTGGCAGCGTGTTCCGTGAACCTCGACTTCACACTCGCACAGCACGTGATGAAATGCGTCGCCTATGAGAACATCCCAATAAGTGGGGGTTCAGTTGGCTTAGCCGTGGCGCTGTCTGCGTACGCCCACTTTCTGGATGAGCGCCTTGACGGTTCGATCCTCGCTACCGGTGAGGTAGATGAGAATGGCCGTGTCTATTGGAGCAACGAAGTCGCCATTGAGGACGCCGTCACCAAGGCCCAAGCGAGTAGCGCGTACAATGTGTACCGTAGAATGATTCTGCCAGCATCATCGCGCAGGCGGACGGGCGCGACGCGTGGCATGCATCAGGTCTACGTGGAGGACTTGAATCAAGCCCTTAAACTATGCTTCCGCATGCCGTTTGATGAGACGCGCGAGTTGCGACGACGTCCCGCCGATGAAGCCGTAAGAGAAGGGCTTTCAACGAACGATGGAACCGCAAGAGCGGCTTCTGGGGGTCACAGGGCTTCACTGCCGAGGCAGACAAAGGGCGCCGAGGGCACGAGGATAACAATCCGGATCAACGAGGGTCGCAAGAGCATCATTCGCGACGGATATCTATGGCGCCTTCTCCTCGAAGAACTATCGGCCACCGAGGAAGAGACGCAGGCGTTCCACAGGGCCTTCAGCCACGATGAAAAGGCCGAAGTACTCGCCCGTGTGCTCATGAAGGAGGGGACGTCGTGGGACCTGCGTCGGCGATGCGGTCCGATTACATTGTGCCTCGACCTCGACAAGCCCGACGATAGGAAGTCGGACCCAGCAGCGAGGCCTTACGACCCGGCCCCCATCCTTCGGGCGCTTGAGCTTCGCACGCATGAATCTATTCGCGAGGGAACACACCCGCGCCTGGTTCTCTCTTGGCGATCCGCGAAAACAGGGCGCATCCCAGAGGCAGGGTCCGCGAGAGACCCAGGATTTGGCGATGCGGCGGACGAGTTGGCGTTTCGTTTGTCCCTGCTACGAAGTCCATTTAACGTCGCCGCGGCGCATGCACTCTCGGTGCCGCGACGTGGAGACGTGTTGCCTCCAATTGAAGATGTTAATCGGGCGATACAACATCTATTGACGCAGGAAATATTGCGGATAAACGCCGATGGGAAATTCGAGTTCTCGGAAGCCGCGCACACGGCTGCCCGAGCCCGCCGCATGGCTTCCGGTAACCATCCAGGGCTACGCCCAATACTCCACGCATCTAACATGCGCGCGGCCGCGTATTTTGTGCCGTTCCTCGTTCCCTTTCTGAAATTCCCCGGCCTGCCGAGCGTCTTGCGAGCGGACGCGCTTCACGCTCGGCACCTGCTTGAGGCCCTCTATCATCTCCAGGAGGCCGAGGACTATTCACCACAGGAGGACGTCGAGGGGCGTAGCAGCATCAGGCAGGCGCGCGAGTTCCTCTGCTATTGTTGCCTTGGAGATTGTCCTGATTCTGCTTGGCGCATAGAGCACATGCCAGTGCAGGCCGCTGACGTCCTTGAGGGTTGGTGGGAGTCGTCGCGCGTGGCCCCGCATCCGACTTGGCTGGCCGATGCGGCGGTTTGGCATGCGCGGTATCTTCGGGATTTCGCCCACGCAGACGAATATCTAGCAAGGGCGCAGGAGGCGTTGCCTCGCGTGGCCGCCGCGTACCGCGACTGGTCGCAAGCCCTTCTGCAGCAGCGCGGGGACTGGGTTGATATTCATCGCCTTCGAGGCGATGACACGCGAAAAGTTGAGCTACGCGGACTCATCGAGCGTATCCGCCATGGACTACATGCGGCCAAGCCACCAGGCGACATGATCATGGACGCGATTGAGGCCGCAATTGACGCCGGCGGCAGAGCAATGCCCTTCGAAATGGCACAGTGGAGCGTCAAGAACCGCCCGCGTCACTTGCAACCTTATGCGGCGGCGGTCGGACTATGCGACTTGGTGGATAAGCCCTTGGAGGGGGAGCGCATTGAACGACTATTCCGCGACCTCGATGTGCGCGACAAGGAAGGCGTGCTCCGCCGAGAGCTCCGCAATCGAGAAAGGGCGCGAGAGGGGGATTCGGGTGAGTCGGTTTCGTTAAGAGTGTTCCGGCAAGGGGTTGAAGCACTAGTGCGCTCGCATCGAAACTCCGGGCGCCATCATCGGGAGCATCGGTGAACTCTCGGTTCGAACTGCCCTCCCCTGGGGCTACCAACGGGAAAACGCGCTGATTCGCTACGGTGCGAGCAGCGCGTTTTTTCGTTGGTTGAGGAGAGAATCGGCCGCGCGTCGGAGGTTGGCGTCACACGGTTTTTCGCGTGCCGCGA
>JACXTT010006949.1_pt1 | contig 16071 bp, 10 predicted proteins | sample 9270951 | NCBI WGS metagenome assembly JACXTT01 (sample SAMN15532306, study PRJNA645909) | rock metagenome | isolation source: weathered quartz diorite | place: Puerto Rico | collected 2017-06-21 | reverse complement strand
CTCCGCTCTGTGTGTTAGGCTGGTCGATTGGTAAGTTCATGTCGTTACTGGCGTTTGCTTTGAGACGGCTTGAAAATCGCGGGCTATTTCTCCGGCCGACTGATATCGCTCGGCAACATCTTTCTTCAGCATGCGCTCGATGACCGAGACTAGCGAGTCGGGTGCGTCTTTGCGGTGCTTCTTGATAGCCGAAGGCGCGCGCTTCTTGATCGCTTCGATCGTTTGAAAGTAAGTTTCGCCGTCGAAGGGCAGACGCCCCGTGGTCATCTCGTACAACACAACACCAAGCGAGAATATGTCCGCCACGTGGGTCACTTCCCCGCGCCCCGTCGCCTGCTCCGGTGACATGTAGCTCACCGTTCCCAACAGTACCCCCGATTCAGTCAGACGCGCTTTGCTGGAAGCCCGGTTGAGAACCGGCAAGGGCTTCGCAAGACCAAAATCCAGCACCTTAACCTTGCCGCGAGGCGTTATCATTATGTTCGAAGACTTGATATCTCGATGGACCACTCCACGCTCGTGCGCTTCCGCCAGCGCCTCGGCAGACTGCACGCCGATCTCGAGGATCTCATTCAGCGCAAGCGCGCCAACATCCAGTCGTTGCGAAAGCGTCTGCCCCTCCACGTACTCCATCACGATATATGGATTGCCCGCGGCCTCGCCGATTTCGTGAATCGTCGCGATGTTTGGGTGATTGAGCTGTGATGCCATTCGGGCCTCTCTCAGAAACCGTTGCTTCATCGTTTCGTCTTCGATATGTTTCGACGCGAGCACCTTGATGGCAACCGTGCGCTGAAGCTCGGTGTCGTACGACTCGAAGATCTCGCCCATACCGCCCGCGCCAAGTGAACGCCGTATCTGGAACCTCCCGATATGCCCATCCGGTTCTATCAGCGGCGGCGCCGCGACCTTCTCGGTCTTGCCATCATGAACGGCCATTGCCGCTCGGTCGGTCTCCCGCAACTCGGTGGTGATGATACGCGGTCTCGATATCACACTTGAAAACAGCGTCGAAAAAATGCGAGGCCCCCGGTCATCCTGGATAAAGTAGCCCGCGCGCTTCAAATCCTCGTAAATGTGTTCGTGCTCTTTCTCGACCCGGCCATTCTCAATGGATTCGCGAATCGAGCGGCGGAAGCTGTCGCTCAAGTGATCCCAGATGAAGCGGAATTGCCCTTTTGCCTCGTCCAGAAACGTCCCTTCGACTTCTTCCCGATCGAGCTTCCCATCGTTCTCCAGGAGGTAATCGAAATAGGCTGAGCAGGCGATCTGCAAGAAGTATGGGAAGTAACCTGCGATCTCTACTATCCGGCGGGCGTAGCCTTCAAGCGGCACACCCGCCTCCGCCGAAGGCCGGGTGATCAGCTCCAGCGATTCCGTACGGGTCAGCGAGCGCAGGAAGACGTTGGTAAAGATATTGAAGAACGGCGAGTCGGCGATTAACTGGGTGTGACACAGTTCCTGAAGGTCGCGCGCGGAGCTGGTCACGTAAGCAACGTCATAGTTGTTGGCGATCGATCGAAGTAACGAGTAGAACTCCAGGTCAAAGGCTCGATTGGTGGTGATGGCATCGAACTCGTCGAACAACACGACGAGCTTGCGACCATCGCGACGAAAGCCCTCGAGCACTTCGCGCAACGCGTCCACTGAAGGCTGTAGCCTGGAGAGCGCCTTGTCACCGGTCTCTTTCGCAAGAAGCGCGAACAGCTCCTTGAAGAACTCGGTGAGCGTCAGACCTCGCTTCTGCTGAAGGTCGATAAACGCGAAGGCATAGGACTCAGACCGGTCCAGCAAACGGTTTCGGACCTCTGGATGGTTTATGAAATTGAGCAGCGACGACTTCCCGATACGCCGCTCGCCGACGACCGAGATGGCCTGCGGCCGCGACGCGCCGATGCGCGAAAAGATCTTGGATACCTCGCGCGCACGCCCGAAGAACTGCGTCGGGTCCTTGATCGCCACTCGATTCAGGTATGGATTACGCGCCATTTCATCAGCAAACCCCAACAAATTCGATCACCTAGGATTCGCGCCATTCGCGCATCAGTCTTTGATTCTAAAGCGTCCTTACTTCTTTCACCACTTGCCAGATCGAATGTGATCGCCGGATCCAAAGCCGAAACAGATCGATCTTGAATCTGAATCCATCGGTGGGGTCCTTCTCCAGCAACTCGCGGCGGAACATCTCTTCAAGCGTCAGCCGTATCGTGTTCTCAGAGAGGTTCACCGGATAGTCGTTCGCCTTCACCGAACCGCGCAGCTCCCCGGCGGTCGCATAACCGATCCCGTCCGCCAGCACCTCACCCAGCAGCGACAGGCCGAGCTTCTCGTCGTCCGACAACGCATCCCACGAATAGATCATCTGCGGGAGCGGGTTGTCGACGATGTCCGTGATCACCTGTCCTAAATCCGCTACCGTGACCCAGTTCTGGCGGTGCTCGTTCATGAAATCCACAACATTCTGACAGATTACCTGGGTGTAGAACGGCTGGCCGGCGGTCAGTCGATAGATGACGTCCATAACGCCCCGCCCATAGACGACACGGCCTACAACCGGCTCAGTGATCAATCTCACGGTGTCCTTTTCGGACAGAAAACCGATCTTGCGGAACAGCGATCTTCTCAGGAGTTCTCGCCAATACTTTCGATCTCTCTCTTCAAGCCTGCGAGACCCGGTGAAGATGAGTGCAAGTCGCTCCTTGTTATCCATCAGCCCGGCCAGAAATGTAAACAGTTCATTCGAAAGCTTACCCTCATCGACCTTGCCTTCAAGCAGTTCGTACTCGTCCATCAGTATTAGCAGAGTGCGGCCCCCGATCGAGTCCAGCACTTCATCCAAGAAATCGAGGAACACCGGATAGGGATTTCTGCCGTCGAACTGAGGTACGGCGATCTTGGTCGTGTGCGTCAGAGCCGTCTTGCCTGCGGTACCCGCGGACCCGCTGCTTATCATCGCAACGCCCTCAGGAGTCCCGACTGTGTTTGCCGCCGCGGCGGGCTCAATTTCCGCGCCGCTGTCTGCCCGAGCGACCGACTCGGCAATCGCGCGGGAAATGCGCGCGAAGAACTCCGAATCAGACGCGATCACCATTTCCTGAAGATCGACAAACACCGGAATAAACCGCTCGCCCAACCTGCCGCCCGCAACTTGATAGAGGATCGAACTCTTACCAGCACGCCTCTCACCACAAAAAACGATCACCACTCCCTGGCTCGTGCCCTCGAGCTTAGTTCGGACGTAGCGGAAGTCGTCTTCGCGGCCATAGAACATTTTCTCGGTGCGGATCGGGTTACCGACGATGAACGGGTTCGGCTCGATCGGAACGTAGCTTCGCAATTCTTTGGGTAGCACATATTCACGGTCCCCAAACCTGCGTACCGCAAAGGCGGCTCCCAGAGCCAGTCCTATGACCGCGATCGTCAGCGCATAAAACCACCAGCTCTTCCAGAAAGGCAAGCCCACCCGCACCGACAAGGTCGCCACCGGGGCATTCGCGCCGTAGAGGTCCCGGTTCAACGCGATCAGCTCAAACGTGTGTGCGCCTTCGTCGAGGTCCATGCGCGACACATCGCGCTCCGCCCCCTGCTGCATTGGCAACACCTCCCAAGGCGGCTGACGATCTCCAGAGTCGATGCGATACACATAGCGCGCCGGCCCGCTCGCGCAGGCAGCACTAAAATGAAAAGTCAGCCGGTGCCGCCCATAGGAAACGTCGTAAGAGCCAGACTCCGAGACTTGCTGAGTCTGGCCATCCACTTCGAGCGAAATCTGAGACAGGGGTGCGATCTCAACCGGAATATGCCGCACCACTCCTTTATTGGTGGCGATCCAAATGCGACCGTCGGTATCTTGCGAGATCGAATTAATCCGGTTACCGGTCAACGCATGAGGTTCACCCGAATAAACCGTCGAGAGCGTGTGTCCGCCAAACTCAAGCAGTTTCTTGACCCGCCCCTCGTCGGTCCCAGACCACAGATAGCCGTCGCGATCGACGAACATGGTGTTGGTGGGCTCGGGATCGATCGTGGCGAACACCGATCTGGTGTAGGCCTGGATGCCTGCGCGAGTCGCGATGAGCAAGTTGTCATTAAATCGCGTGATCCAACGGACGTCGTTATCCGCCAGCCCTCGCGAGGTATCAATCAGTTCGTCGCTATCATTCTGGCGGTCGACAGTTAGTACGCCGTGAGCCGTTGCAAACCAAATTCGACCGTCGTTGTCCTCGAACACATGCCGCACATCGTAACCGGCGAGTGCCTCAATGCTGTGCAACGAACCGTTTCGAAACACGGAAGCGCCACGGGTGGTCGCGAAAACAATTGCCGAGCCGCCGTCCAGAGCACTGACCCACTGAACGTTGTTTGAAGCGAGCCCGCTGCCTTCGTTGAACTGTGTGAGAGTCTCTCCGGTCCATCTGAGTCCTCCCTGGTCGGTAGCAAACCACGCTGAGCCCCATCGGTCGAACGCGACTGCCTGCACGCTGATGCCCGAGCGGAACCCTTCGACTGGAACGATTCGCTCGCCTTCAAGCCGGGAAACACCGCCAAGCGTCAAGAACCACAAGCTGTTCCGACCGCGCGCGCCTGGGACGCCGCGCGCGACAACCACTTGTTGTACGTCGTTATCTGCAAGGCCCCGGCTCGTTGTGAAGCTAACAAAGGAGTAGAAATCGGAGCCGATCACGCCGTTGTCGGTTGCGAACCAGACGTTACCCTCGCGGCCGATGAAGATTGCGGCCACGTGATCGCGGTCGAGAAAGTTGACTCTCTGAGATTCGCGTCTCGCCGGATCGAAAACAACCACTCCTCCTGCTTCGAGCGCGAACCACATCCTTCCGGCGCCGTCTTCGCCTATCGCCCGCGGACTTCCGCTACGCGCGCCGTTCGCGCTTCGCATCGCTTCTATGGCCGGCCGCTGCACGCTGCCCTTGTCGACCAGCAGGATGTCACTCGAGGTCGCTAACCACATCCTCCCGGCGTCGTCCACAAATAAGCCTCCGGCGTCGACGATCCCGGTCTGCTCGTCGGTTTGAGTCCGCGCGCCGCGCGATTCGCGCCAGCTTTGGAACGAAGCGAGCTTGTCGCCCTCGAGGATCGACACGCCGTTTGCAGTGGCGATCCAGATACCGCCGCTCTTGTCTTCGGCAAGCGCTCTCACATCAGCGGAGGGCAATTCGCGCGAATGGGCGAAGAGAATGAGCCCGCGTCCATCGTAATTGGAAAGACCATGAGATCCGGCGACCCAAACCGTGCCCCCCGAATCGACGAAGACCTGGCGAGGATCTTGCACATCGAACGCGGGTCCGGCACTCTCGCCGTTCTTCGTGATTCGCCGCACGCTTCGCGAAGTCGCGAGCCAAATCGTTCCGGTCCGATCTTCTGCGATCGAGCGCACATCCTCTCCAGCCAGTTGTTCGAGGGCCGATCCCGCGACCGCCGATGATTTGAAATCGGCGCCGTTAAACCGGGCGACACCTTTGTCGGTGCCAAACCACATCCAGCCCTCGCTGTCCTGCAGCACCGCCTGAACATTCTTAGACGGCAGATTGGGAACGGTGTAGCGTGAGACCGCCTTCTCGTTTATCGGAATAACCGGCGCTACCGTTAGTTGAAGCGGGAACTCGGTGGTGATGCCTGATGAAATAAAAACATCGTTCCGGTATTCATCGTAACCTCGCAGCGCCGCGCTCAGTTGAAATGACCCGGGAGCCAGCCTTCCGAAGTAGGCGTCGCCGTACTCGTCGGTCACGCTACGCGCCGCGAGCGCGCCGACCGAAGCGCGTTCCTTGGCGTAGAGACTGACGGTCACCCCAGCGAGCGGCTGGCTGCTGGCGTCCAGTACCGCGACGTGCAACGACGAGGGTGTGAGCTTGATTGGCGGAGTGGCAAACGTCTCATCGGGGCGGAGGGCGATGTTGACCGACGCCTTCCGGAACCGGGCAGCGTCGACGGTGATGCGATACTGTGCCGGCCGGAGATCGCGAAATTCAAACTTGCCGTCTGCCTGGGTACCCTTTGTCGATAACAGATCGCCGGAAGTGAGAGTAACCTTGGCGTTAGCCAGAGGAGCTCCCCGGTCGTCTTGAATCACACCGATGATGGCACCGCCCGCGCCCTGACTCGCACCCTGCCGGGTTGCGAGATGCGCCTTTTCTGGGAGGGTAGACAGCAGCAACGCCGCGAGCAACAGTCGTCCACAAACTCGGTTGGTGTAAGCGGTCTTGTTTGGGATGCGTGTAGACACTTCTTAAGGTTCGTGACAGTCAGATGCGGGACTAGTCGCGTGTTTGAGTATACACGCGTCAAAATAAGGCTATCAAGAATCCAGCTAGGCCTCAGAATGCCGGACCGGGTCCCTTAGCAGCTTCACGGTACGCCCGAGGAGTGACGCCGGTAACTGATTTGAACATCTTTGTAAAGTGGCTTTGACTCTGGTAACCGACGACCGATGCGATCTCGCTTATCGGAAGTGCCGTCTCCGCCAGCAGCTTGCGGGCGCGCTCCAGCCGGAGGTTGGAGAGGTATACGTGAGGTGTAACGCCGCTGATTTGTTTGAAGAGCCGAGCGAAGTGATATTCCGAAAGATAGGCCGCGGAAGCGATCTCTTCGAGAGCGATCTCGCGTCCATAGTTATCGTGCATGAACTCAATCGCTCGTCGTAGACGCCGGTCCACCAGACCAGCGCGTGACAGTTCGATCTGATCCGACTTTCTCACGGTAAGGTGACACCGGAGCAGTTGAATCACAACCTGACGCACCAACGCATCGAGCATGGCTGCATGCCCAAGCTCCTGAGCAGAGATCTCCCTGACCATTCCACGAGCAAGCCGCGTGATGGTCTCGTCTGTTATGACGTTGTCCCGAAAGACTATGTCCGCCGAAGCGCGCAGGACCCCGATCTCGGCGACAAGTTCACTTACCAGGACCGGGCTTACGCCGATTGAGAGGAACTCGACTTCCGGTGCATGAGCCGAGTGGCTTTGCCCTATGTTGATCAGCGCTATTTCTCCGCCGGACAACTCGTAGCGGCGCTCGCCGATGGTGACCGACATCCGGCCCGCCAGCACTGCGGTCACAGTGAACGCGGAATGCGAGTGCGGATGGAACTCGCAGCTTGCGGTTACTGTGTGGCGGACGGCGAACTGAGGCCGAGAAACGATTCTCTGGACCTCGCCGTCGGTCGGATCGTGGTGTGACTCGGACGGGAATGGACTGTTGTAAAGCGCCGCACCGTTCATCAGTTTTATTTCGAGGAAGCACGAGCTTTCGCGGCTGCGGACTTTTGAGTTTTCTGGCAGTCGACGCAGATTCCGAATATTCGATGGCTGTGATGAAGCGGCTTGAACCGGTAGCGGCGAGCGATCTCATCTTGCAGGTGCTCGATCTGTTCACTATAAAACTCGATCAACGCCCCGCAGCCGGTGCAAATCAAATGGTCGTGATGTGTGTGCTTGTAGTCGTGCTCGTACAGCATCCGCCCGTCGTGGAATTCGAGCTCGCGGGCCAGGCCGCACTCCTTGAGGAGCTTTAACGTGCGATACACGGTCGTGAACCCGACCGACGGGTCCTTGGCTTTGACGATCGAGTACAAATCCTCGCTTGAGACGTGCCCTTCGGTATCCAGGAATACATCGAGAATCAAGTCACGCTGAGTTGTCCGCTTGAGCCCTGCGCGCTTGAGATGCTCCTGGAAAATCGTCTTCTCTTCACGTTCCATAACGCTCCGGCTGGATTCGTTAAGATTATACACACAGCGGAATCGAACTGGCAAAACTCGAACTGTTGTAACACTCGATTGCCTTTACAGGGAGTAATAAGGCTTACCTGGTCGTTGCAATCGTCAAACACAGTCTGTCGGGCTATTGATTCGAGACCGAACCACCGACGCACGGGTGCGCGGCAGGTTTTTGCGGATGCCCACACGCGGCAGCGGTGGGAACTTGACGCTGCAGCCTACAGAATCGCTCCTGGTTCAAGATGCCCGCACGCGGCAGCGGTGGGAGGTTCACGCTGCAGCCTACAGAATCGCTCCTGGTTCAAGATGCCCACGCGCGGCAGCGGTGGGAGGTTCACGCTGCAGCCTACAGAATCGCTCCTGGTTCAAGATGCCCACACGCGGCAGCGGTGGGAGGTTCACGCTGTTGCAAGCGACTTGGCGTCGGCGAAGAGTCGGGCTGGTATCGGTATTCTGCGAGTGGCCCTCCAAAGAGGCCTCGAGCACGAGCAGCCCAAGGCTGTCGCCTGCGGGCCCCTTGTCAGACGACGCTATCTGTAGGTTGCAACATCAAGTACCCACCGCTGACGCGTGCGGGTATGCTCAAAATCCTCACGCGCACCACTGACATACTATCTGTAGGTTGCAACATCAAGTACCCACCGCTGACGCGTGCGGGTATGCTCAAAATCCTCGCGCGCACCACTGACATACTATCTGTAGGTTGCAACATCAAGTACCCACCGCTGACGCGTGCGGGTATGCTCAAAATCCTCACGCGCACCACTGACACACTATCTGTAGGTTGCAACATCAAGTACCCACCGCTGACGCGTGTGGCTATGCGCAAATCCTGACGCGCACCACTGACACACCCGGATTTGATTCAAATTGCGACGTAGTTTATGCTCAGAGCTTCGCGCTGACGCGAGTCGGCCGCGAATTGATGGCATGAAATCAATCTTCCTCTACTTATCAACAAGCGACCGCTTCAAAAAGTTTCTCACTCGCTTCCAGTCCTTCAACAACGTGACCCACAGATTCGTGGCAGGCGAGGCACTGGCAGACGCAGTTGAAGCTATCCGTCACCTGAACGGCCAGGGAATCAGTGCCTCCTTCGATCATCTCGGCGAGTCGATCACTTCCGAAATCGAGACTCGCACCGAGGTGAACGAATACTTGCGCGTGCTCGACAGCATCGATGAAAGCGGCCTCAACTCGAACGTGTCGGTCAAGCTGACGCAGCTTGGACTGGACGTCAGTCAGGACCTCTGCTACGCCAACACGCGGAAGATCGTCGAGGCCGCGCTCCGCTATAACAACTTTGTTCGCATCGACATGGAAGACTCAACGAAGATCGACCCGACACTCGAGGTGTTCAAGCGGCTGAGGGCAGAATTTGAAAACGTGGGCATAGTTATTCAGGCGTATCTCTATCGCAGCGAGAAGGATGTTGAGGAATTGTTGGGACTTGGCGCCAGGATTCGACTGTGTAAGGGCGCGTACAAAGAGCCGCCTCTAGTGGCGTTTCCAAAAAAAGCCGACGTCGATGCGAACTACATAAAGCTCACAAAGCTACTGTTGACCTCTGACGCATACCACGGAATAGCCACTCACGATGAAAACATGATCGCGGCAACGATTCAGTTCGCGAAGAAGCGAACGATTCCGACTGATAAGTTTGAGTTCCAGATGCTGTACGGCATTAGGCGCGATCTGCAAGAGAAGTTGGTCCGCGAAGGTTACCGCATGCGGGTGTATGTCCCTTACGGGCGCTACTGGTATCCGTATTTCATGCGCCGGCTGGCCGAGCGTCCCGCCAACATGTGGTTCGTCCTGAGAAACATGCTAAGAGGTTAGGGTCGCCTTCAAGAATTCAAAGAAAAAGCCGCTTCGAGGGAAGCGGCTTTTTAGTCCTGTCTTTCGACTCTCAGACCAAATCCTTAAGTCGTGATGCGGACATCGTGGGCGACAGTGTCGGGAATCGGAGCCTTCATCGCAGCGCGCTTCTGGGCGGCCTGAGCCTTCAGAGGTGTCTGCTTGATTATTTCGAAGGCCTTCTTTAGTTGAATGTCCTCAACCGGTTGTACCGGCTTCGGAGGCGTCACCTGCGGCTGTTGCTGCTCGGGCTTATCCTCGGTGTCGTCGTCGTCATCGCCGTCAGGCAGAATGACCTCCGCTTCAACCGGGCGGTCAACCTTGACCGTCGGGTTTATGGGTTCCTCCATGAAAGCTTTACCGGCGGCCGGCGCGTACTTCGCAATGGTTATCAGCAACGCGCCCTCATCTGAGAGTCTAAACATTTGCTGGTCGGAGCCGGCTCCGAAGGTTCTCTCGCCGACCAGTTCACCCCGCTTCTGATCGCGCACTGCGGCGGCGATCACCTCGGCAGGTCCCGCGGTACTCCGATCGATCACAACAGCGAGCGGGCCGTTGAACACAACCTTGCTCGCATCAGCGGCGAAGGTTTCAGTTTCTTTCTCGCCCTTGCCGAGCACTCTGGCGATTGTTCCGGAGCCTGCGAACAGATTCGCCACCGCGACTCCTTCTTGCAGTTTGCCGTTGGCAGTGCCTCGCAAATCCAGCACGATCTTCTGTGCGCCTTTCGAGACCAAATCGTTCAGGGCCGTTTTCACTTCCGCCGCTTTTCCGTCAGCGAGGGTTGTGATTCTGATGTACCCAACTCCCGGCTCTTCCATGCGCGCCTCTAGAGCGGGCTGAACAATCTTGGCGCGTGTGAGAATCACCTTGTGCGATTGGCCCTGGTGCAGTATTCGCACCTCGGCCGAGGTTCCCGGTTGACCGCTGAGGAGTTGCTCGATGTCATACAGGCTCAAATCGCGGGATGGAACCTTGCCTACGTATTCGATGAAGTCCCCCGAGCGGATGCCCGCCTGCTCCGCAGGCGAGCCCTTGAGCACCGCGACGGTGTAGGCGTATCCGCCAACCTTCGAGAGCAGCAGCCCGGTCTCAGCGCGAGTCGCCTTTGGATCGTACTGCTTAACCTGCTCCGACGTCAGGTAAGCGCTGTACGGATCGAGCCCTTCGGCGAGCCCGCGCAGGCTGCCGATCCTGACCTTCTCAAGATCAGGTTGATCGACGTAGTCGCGGATGATGTGGCTGAGCACTTCGTCGAATATCTGAAGCTGGCCGTACTGGCTTCCGCGGGCGACCACCTGGCCCGACTTCGACATGAAGCTGCCAACGATAGCATAGAAAGCAATGATCGTAGAAAAGACGACGATGGCTATCTTTGTCTTAAACCGCATCTGATGCTCCTTAATGGGCTTTGGGCAGAAACTATATTAACCCGCGAGAAATGTTCGGCGCAAGGTTTATGAGGGAAGGGGGGAGGATCGAGGGTGGAGGATCGAGGGTGGAGGATCGAGGGTGGAGGATCGAGGATGGAGGATCGAGGATGGAGGATCGAGGATGGAGGATCGAGGCTCGCCTCCTCTGCTCCTCTCCTCCTTTGCTCCTCCACTCCCCTCCTTTGCTCCTCTATCCTCGATCCTCCATCCTCGATCCTCCACTCCCCCTCCCCTTCCACTCCTCCGCCTCGCCTTGCCCTTCGCCCTTTGTCCTTCCTATACTTTAGGTCAATGCGCGTGCTGGCCATTGACCTCGGAACTAAGAACATTGGAACGGCGATATCAGATATCCTGGGCTTGACGGTTCGACCGGTTGAGACAATCCGCAGATCCAGCGACCAGCGGGACATTGCGCGAGTGAAGTTTTTGGTTGAAGACCTTGAAGCAGAAGCGGTGGTCGTCGGGCTACCGCTCAGGATGGACGGCACGATAGGAGACGCGGCTACCGCTGCTATGCGATTCGTTGAAAAGTTGCGCGGACGACTCGAGGTGTCGGTTTTTACGCAGGATGAGCGGCTTACGAGTTATGAGGCTGAACAGATGATGATCGAGCGTGGCTTCGCGAAGAGCAAGCGGCGCGCGCGATCAGACGAATTCGCCGCTATGATAATTCTTCAGGACTACTTATTGGCGGCAAAAGCAAAGAACTAGGTTCAACCAGGCACCGGGACACTGACGCCTATATGAGCGTTTCGCGACGGCCACTTCGAACTTTAATCCGACTACTGATTATCGTCATTCTGGCCGGTGGTGCGTTCGCACTGTGGGTCAGGAAGACTGTGACGACTCCAGTCGAGCACCAATCCGCTGACCGAATAGTCACCATCGATCAGGGCACCGGGACTCAGGGGATAGTCGCTCGCCTGGCTGATGCCGGCGTCGTGGCCCATCCACTGGCGCTAAAAATATACCTGCGAATAACCGGCCGAGGCGGCAACCTGAAGGCTGGCGACTACAAGTTTTCTTCTCCGATCTCTCCACTCCAAGCGGTCGAGAAGATTCGACGGGGCGAAGTCGATCTCGAGCGGGTTACGATACCTGAGGGCTTCAATCGATTTGACATCGCTGAGACGCTCGCCACAAAGACTGGCAAGGCCACCTCCGAAGAGTTTCTGCGTTTGATGGAAGATCAGACACCTATCGAGGGAATCGCGCCGACGGCGCGCGACCTTGAAGGCTATCTCTTCCCTGACACCTACAACTATAACTCGAAGATGACGCCCGAAGAATTGATTCACGCGATGGTCGGTCGTTTTGAGGAGGTGTTCACGCCCGAATGGTCGGTGCGGGCGGGTCAACTAGGGTTAACTGTTCATCAGGTCGTCACGCTTGCCTCGATAATCGAAAAAGAAGCGAAGGTGGCGGACGAACGCCCACACATGGCCTCAGTCTTCTTTAACCGAATGAGACGTGGGATGCCGCTCGCAAGCGATCCGACTTTTATTTACGCGGCGATACTTGCGGGAGACTACGACGGCAATCCGAACCAGTTACGGCATCGCAACCGGTTGTCGCCTTACAACACCTACCTGGTTAGCGGCTTGCCGCCCGGTCCGATCGCTTCGCCGGGACGCGCGTCACTGGAAGCGGCGCTGAATCCGGACACCACTGATGACTTATACTTTGTGGTGAACGGAAGCGGCGGCCGGCATAAGTTCTCACGGACCGCCGCCGAGCATGATGCCGCGGTTGAGGAGTACCGGCGCCAACAGCGCGAGCTCCGACAGCAGCGAACCGACGGCCGGTGATCCGTCACGTCCTGACTAACCCGCCTCATGTCCTCCATCATTATCGCGGCAATCCGCCGACCTGATTCGTTTCGGTCACGCGTCTCGCCTAGCGTTGGTCCACTGGACGTTCGCTCAAGCGCACGGGCACCGTAAGTCGCCCGCCCTGTCGAAGAAGTTCTACGTCCACCGTTTCACCGGGCTTCTTGTCTTGCAGGGCGTTTTGAATATCGGCCGTGTTGGCGACCTTTCGTCCGCCGACTGACAATATCACGTCGCCTAGTTGCTGAAGGGATGCGCCATAGATGGACTCGCGCACCGCGGCTCCGCGGAGTCCGGCCGCCGCGGCGCCGCTGTTACGGTACACATCGCCAATAATGATGCCTTCTTCGACTTGCAACTCGAACGCGCGCGCAATATTTCGATTCAGGGGCCAGGTGGAAATGCCCAGCCACGGTCGCGACACGTATCCTTTGCTGATGATTTCCGGAATGATCTTATTGGCGATATCGACAGGTACGGCGAATCCAATACCTATCGACCCACCCCCCGCGTTTGGTTGAATCGCCGTGTTGATGCCGATCATCTCGCCCTTCGCATTCAGAAGCGGTCCACCAGAATTGCCCGGGTTGATCGCCGCGTCGGTTTGAATGGCTCCGTTGATAGTCCGACGGGCGACCTGATCTCGAAGCGGTCTCTCGAGTCCGCTGATGATGCCGGTGGTCAAGGTGCGCTGAAGCCCAAACGGGTTCCCGATCGCCAGCACCTTCTGGCCGACGTCGAGACCCTTTGAGGTTCCAAGCTTTACGACCGTTAAACGCTGGGCGCGGGGGACGTCGACCTTGATAACCGCCAGATCGTCGTCTCTATCGGTGCCTACGACTTTCCCCGGAAACTTGTCGTTCTCAACCTGCACCTCAAGCTGACTGGCCCCCTGGATAACATGATAGTTGGTCAGGATATATCCGCGTTCATCTACGATCGATCCGGAGCCGCTCCCTTCGGAAGGAAACACCCCCCAGAAGTTCTCCTGATATCCGCGATTGGTGATATTGACGACGCCGGGGCTGACAGCTCGATATATATCGATGTTGTTCTGTTCGTCAGTGGCGACCGTCGGGTCAGCGATGGCAACCGGTTCAACAGACACTGGCCGCCGTTCAAGCGCGCGCTGTGCGCAAGCGACGATCGCTCCCGCAAGCAACGCTGAGAACAACGCCACGGACACCGACTGTTTGACCGAGACCCTGTACATAATCAACTCCTCCTTCGATTGTTTGGCACTGATATAATGTTAGTCGAAAACCGTGGGTCTCGGCCACCCGCAGACAGCCGGAAGAGTCGAAGGCAACGAGCCGGAAAACTAGAATCCACTTTCAGCCGGTATGAGGCGATAGCTTACGCGCTGGAGCCGCTCGCTCCAGGAGAAGATTCGCACGACGCCCACGTCAAGTTCGTCCGCGATATCGAACAGGTTGAAAAATGGGTCCAGCGGTAGTCGAGTTTCTGTCCCGCTTCGGCGTTAAGTAGTTGCTTGATTCTGGCTGCGCGCCCTGCTCGCGCGCGGCCTCAATTCAACAATTGCATCATGAACGAGAGGACTTTTCGCCGACGATGATGTAGCTGCGCAGCCCGCCAGCGACCTCGGTGACGTCTTTTGAATAAGTCGCCTTCACCGGCCGGTATTCTTTGATCAACTCGATGATGTCCTGTGCCGTTGCCAGACCCGGTTCTTGATATTCGACTGCCCAGATTTTGAAGTTCGAGGCCGGCCTCAACTGTCGGTCGAGTGCTGCCAGATAAGACTGCTTGGATTGAGGGGGTGTTGGGCGCTTGCCATGTTGTTCGCCTTCGTTACCCGCCGGCGAGCCGTTGACCCAGGACTCACGCCAGTCCGATCTTGCTTCAGCTCCGCCGCGATCGCTATGCGAGGCGGCGGAGCGCAAGTAGAGCAGGTCCGCTCGGACCTGCTTAATGAAGTCCTCGGCTGGCTGATTGAAACTGCGATTGAGTGGAAGACCCACCGGTCCAGCGAAAGACTTGCCGGCCAGCCGCCAGTATACCGTAGTGAGCGGCCGCCGGAGATCGAGAGTCTGTTCATCAAACGACAGGGCGTAGTCTCCAGTGTGAAGCCCTAGCGCAAGCGCCTGCGCGCGAAGGAGTTGATCATCGAGGCCTTCGATGTTGCGGCGGAGATTATCCATCCACCACGCATCGGTTTCGCCGAACCAACGCCGCAAGCCCGGATTCCCGAGCCTCACTCTCGGAATGTAAACGTCTTCAAGGATGCGAGTGATCGTGTCCTCGCCCAACGATTCGGTGGCTTCGATATTCGCGCGGGCGACAATTCCCGCCCAACCACGGGGATCGTTGGCGAAGATGAGCTTGCCCCACGCTTTCAGGTACCAATCCAAACGCGCCTCGCTCCAAAACGGAACGGCGATCGAACGGAACTCGAGCTGGCGCAGCACGCTCGCCTGGAAGCCGAGCAGGGCCTTCCTGTTGTAGCGAGAACCAGTCCATCCGCGCCAGCGCTGCGAATCGCTGTTTGCGAGATCATTTGACTTGGCGCTCGCGAGCAGCGATTCGATCAGAGGGACTGAAGGGGCTGGATCGTGAACGTCCGGCTGGGTCGGCGCCGCAGTATGATTCCATTGCGTTGGGTCTAAAGCTTGCTGCTCGCTTGGCTCAGGAGTCGTTTGGACGAACGCATGTAAACCCTCGCCCCACGAGCGCGGAGTTTGGACAGACTCAGAGTTGATCGGGTCGCTGGCGGACAGCGCCTGAGCTGACCACAAATTGTTGGATGGCTCTGGTAAAGTCAGTACAGGAGCCGATTCAACAACGAGAGGTTGCTCGGTTGACGGCTGCTCTGGGGCGGTTTCAACTGCAGTCGCTTCCTCACGCCGTGCAGCAAGCGGCTGCGGGATGCCGGCCCGCAACTCGTCCAGCAATGTAAGCAGGGCTTTTACTACATACGGGTCGCACTCGATGCCCGCGGATGAAGTCAACGCTTTAATGGCCTCGTCCTCGTCGAGCGCAACTCGATAAGGCCGATCGCAAAGCAGCGCCGAGTATAGCTCAACCGCCCGTAGGATGCGCGCGCCGACAGGAATGTCTTCAAACGCAAGCATGTCGGGATAGCCTGATCCGTTCCACCATTCATTATGCCAACGCACCAGTACACGCAAGTGCGCAATCCCGTCGGCTTTCCCCACCGCACTTTGCGCGGACACCGGATGCCCGCAGAAGGTCGAGG
>JACXTT010006948.1_pt1 | contig 16073 bp, 15 predicted proteins | sample 9270951 | NCBI WGS metagenome assembly JACXTT01 (sample SAMN15532306, study PRJNA645909) | rock metagenome | isolation source: weathered quartz diorite | place: Puerto Rico | collected 2017-06-21 | reverse complement strand
GCTTACCGCGGTCACCTGAAGATCATCGGTGTGGGCAACGGCGATCCCAGCAGTCATGAAGCGGACAAATGTGATGACAGCGCCTGGCAGCGCCACCTGTTCAATGGCAAATGCCAGGTTATTGTACAGTCCACGCACCAGCAAGACATCATCAAATTTGAAGCAAGCGGCGCAGGCCTCCTGCCGGGCTCCACCGATATACATACTGTTCAACCCGCCAACCCGCACCCGGTTACCCTGGATAAATATCCTGCAGCCGCTCACCCGGTGGCAAGGCCCACCGGTAAAATGCTGGGAGCGGATATTTCGTTTTTACCGCAGCTGGAAGACCGGGGCGTCCATTTTTCCGATAAGGGTGTACAAAAGGATGCCTTGCAGATATTGAAAGAACACGGCTTTAATTATATCCGGCTGCGCATTTTCAATGACCCTGCGCGTGATAGTGGCTATTCACCCAAAAAAGGGTTTTGCGATCTTGCTCATACCCTGGCCATGGCAAAACGTATTAAAGCCGCGGGCATGCATTTGCTGCTCGACTTTCATTACAGCGATTACTGGGCTGACCCCGGCAAGCAATACAAACCCACCGCCTGGCGCAACCAGGACTTCCCTGAGCTGAAAAAATCAGTGTATGTATGGACGAAAAACGTACTCCAGCAATTAAAGGATCAGGGCACCCTGCCCAATATGGTGCAGGTAGGCAATGAAATAAATCATGGTATGATCTGGCCCGACGGAAGCATCAATAACCCCGATAACCTGGCGCAGCTGGTATATGCCGGTATAGCCGGGGTAAAGACGGTTGACCCCGGCTGTATTATCATGCTGCATATTGCATTGGGCGGGCAGAATGATGAATCGCATTATTTCATCGACAATATGCTGGCAAGAGCTGTTCCCTTTGATGTAATAGGGTTATCGTATTACCCCAAATGGCATGGCACGCTGGCGGATTTAAAATACAATACCACCGATCTCGCCAATAGCTATGGTAAGGATATCATAATTGTGGAGTATTCCCAGTTTAAACAGGAGGTAAATGATATTGGCTTTTCCATTCCCGGCGGAAAAGGCAAAGGCACCTGCATCTGGGAGCCGCTCAGCACCTGGGAATCGATATTTGAAAAGGACGGAACTTCAAACGACCGCCTGCTGGTGTACGATGAAATAAGCAGGAAGTTTATGGTAAAATAAAAAAAGGTTTACATTTTGTATGTAAACCTTTGACTTCCAGGTGGAGGATATCGGGGTCGAACCGATGACCTCTAACATGCCATGCTAGCGCTCTAGCCAACTGAGCTAATCCCCCTTTTTGCCGCCAAACTGCTTTAGCGGAGTGCAAATATAGAATGTCCATTCGTTCCATCCAAAATAAAAACCCCGCTGTTTTACCACAGCGGGGTTACAGGCCGGCGAGCCTGTAAAATAAGGTATTAGGCCTCTTTTATCAGCTCTGCGTTGACGTGCAGCTTTACTTCGTCAGCCACCACAATGCCGCCGGTTTCGGTTACAGCGCTCCAGGTTAAACCGTAATCCTGGCGGTTGATTTTGCCGCTGATTTCAAAGCCGGCTACGGTACGGCCGTAGAAATCTTTCTGCACGCCGCCAAACTCTACTTCCAGCTCAACGGGCTTGCTGATGTTTTTAATGGTAAGGTTGCCGGTTACGATAAAATCGTTGCCTTTCTTTTTGGCAACCCCGGTAGATGCAAAGCTCAGTTTGGGGTGGTTGGCTGCATCAAAAAAGTCGGGCGATTTCAGGTGCCCGTCCCGCTGTTCGTTGCCGGTATGGATACTGTCTATGTCAGCGGTGAAAGCAATCTTAGCATCGCTGAAATCATCCTTTTCTGCTTCTACGGTTCCTTCAAAAGCAGTGAACTTACCGGAAGCGGTAGAAATAACGAGGTGCCTCACCTTGAAACCTACTTCAGAGTGGGCGGTATCAATTGTCCATTTTGCCATAATATTAATGTTTAGACTGCAAATCTAATGTTCAAACATCAAATTACGAAATTTTGCTCCCGCAGGGACATAAAAAAGCCCCGACTGGTGCCGGGGCCTATGTGGAAAATAAGCTACATTAAGTTTTTTACTCTCCCCAAATCTCTCCTTTGCCCTCCAGCCATGCTTTTACCAGGTCGGTGGTAACCGATTTGGGACGCTCCAGCGGGAAGCCCAGGGCCCTGTCCCAGCAGAGGCTGGCCAGTACACCCAGCGCCCGGCTTACGCCAAACAATACAGTGTAAAACTCGTACTCCATCAACCCGTAATGCACCAGCAACGCGCCGCTATGAGCATCTACATTGGGCCAGGGATTTTTGATTTTGCCAAGCGATTGGAGGATGGGGGGAACCGTTTCATATACATTCCATACCGTTTGCACCAGTGGGTCGTCGGGCATGTGTTTTTTGCCAAATGCCATCTGGGCGGTAAAGCGGGGATCGGTTTTGCGCAGCACGGCATGCCCGTAACCAGGCACTACTTTTCCTTCGCTTAATGTTTTTTTAACGTACTCCGCTATCTGTTCTTTGGTAGGAAGATCAGTTTTCAATTCTTCTCTCAGCTCAAAAATCCATTTTATCACTTCCTGGTTGGCCAGGCCATGCAGGGGGCCGGCAAGGCCGTTCATGCCTGCCGCAAAACTCAGGAAGGGATCGCTCAGCGCCGAACCCACCAGGTGGGTAGTATGGGCCGATACATTGCCTCCTTCGTGGTCGGCATGGATGGTCATATACAGCCGCATCAGCTCCTTAAAGGTTTCGTCTTCAAAACCCAGCATGTGGGCAAAATTACCGGCCCAGTCCAGCAGCCCGTTGGGCTGTATGTGCTCGTTGTTCTTGTATTTGCGGCGGTAAATATAGGCGGCTATCCGGGGCAGGCGGGCAATCAAATCCATTGCATCGTCGTACACCGGGTTCCAGTAATCTTTTTTATTAATGCCTTTGGCGTATTCCTTGGCAAAATTGCTTTCCGTTTGCAATGCCATAATGCCCACCACAAACATGGTCATGGGGTGCGTGCTCACGGGCAGGGCGTCGATGGTGCTGAACACATGGTTGGGTACATGGCTGCGGCGCTGCCAGGTGTTGGTAATATGAGCGGCATCATCGTCGTTCGGCAGTTCGCCCAGCAGCATCAGGTAAAACAACCCTTCCGGCAGGGGTTCGCTCCCGCCTTTTGCCTTGGGCAGTTTTTGCTGCAGCTCAGGAATGGAATAGCCCCTGAACCGGATACCCTCCTGCGAGTCGAGCAGGGAAGTTTCGGATACCAGGCCGGTAATACCCCGCATACCCTGGTATACCTGGGCCAGGGTCACCTCCCCTATCTTCTTAGCCCCATGTTCTTTTAGTAAATCCTTGATCTCAGCGTTGGCTACATCAGCTTTTGTTTTAAACCTGTCTTTGATAATGCCCATGAATCGCTATTTGTGTATATGAAGAGAAAAAATTGTGCGTTAGCAGTGCGGCTAAGTTAGCCAAACCCGCTTACCGGAACAAAATTTAATGATGATGAATTTAAAAAGAATACCCGGGATTAAGAAGGGTTTAATAACCGGCTGGTCCAAAACAAACGTGCGTTAAACCCGCCCAGGTAGCCTATTGCGGGAATTAAATAACGGAAACCGGCCGGCTCACGGGTGAGCAATAAAAAAACCGTCCCTGTTGAGTTTGGACGGCGTACTATTAATAGTTTTTTAATGGAAGCCCCGCGGCTTCTAATACTCATCTTCGTTAAAGAAGAAGTCTTCCTGTGACGGATAGTCGGGCCAGATGTCATCAATACCCTCATAGATTTCCCCCTCGTCCTCCAGTTCCTGCAGGTTCTCCACTACCTCTATCGGCGCTCCGCTACGTATTGCGTAATCGATTAATTCGTCCTTGGTAGCAGGCCAGGGGGCGTCTTCTAAATAGGATGCTAATTCAAGTGTCCAAAACATCTTTAACCTGTTTAATTTTTCGCAAAAGTAGTGGTTAATATGGGAAAACCAAATGTAGTTTTTACACCGGCAAATTTGGCAAATTTATCGGTACGGTCTAAGCACTACAACGAATAATATTGTAGGTTCGTGTTTTGCGGGATGTTATAATTATTTAAATGTTATCAGCCAGGAATATACATAAATCGTACGGGCAGCTGGAGGTACTGAAAGGGGTGGATATCGACATTCAGCAGGGCGAAATAGCCAGTATTGTAGGCCCTTCGGGGAGTGGTAAAAGCACCCTGCTGCATATACTGGGAACGCTGGACCGGGCGGACAGCGGCAGTATTTTGCTCGATAATAAAGGCCTCCAGGCCATGAATGCCAGGACTTTAGCCGCATTCCGCAACCGCAACATCGGTTTTGTCTTCCAGTTTCATCATCTCCTGCCGGAATTTACCGCCCTGGAAAATGTATGTATACCGGGCTGGATTGCCGGGCGGGGAAAAAAAGACGTGGAAGTAAAAGCGCTGGAACTGCTTAACCTGCTGGGGCTGGCCGGCAGGGTGGAAAACAAACCCCAGCAACTCTCCGGTGGCGAACAGCAACGCGTGGCCGTAGCCCGGGCCCTGGTAAACCAGCCCAAAGTCGTTTTTGCCGATGAGCCTACCGGCAATCTTGATTCCGCCAATGCGCAGGAACTACACGAGTTATTTTTTGATCTGCGTAAACAATTTAACCAAACCTTTCTAATCGTTACCCACAACGAAGAGCTGGCCCGTATGAGCGACCGCATCCTGCACATGAAGGATGGAAGGATAGTATAGTCCCGGGCCTATTGTTTGCTGGCTGTAACGCTGCTGCGGGTACTCCCGTCCTGCCCGGCTATTACTTCAATATGCACCCCTACCCCCTCTTTAAAATGAATGGGATTTACGGCGTCTACCGCTTCATTGCCTGTTTTAACCCCTCCCGAAACTTCCGCCGCAAGGTCTACGTCCACTCCCCGTTCCGTCAGGTTCAGATCGCTGTCGTACCGGGCAAACACGCCTATCCCGGCACTGGCCCTGGCGCCAGCAGAAGCGCTCCAGTTGCCCGATTTCTCGCTGTAGGAAACTCCTTTTTCAATACCCACCGAAACACCGGTTTGCCAGAAATCGTCTTCCTTGAATTTTTTGCTGTAGTTCTTTTCTACGTATCCTTTGAAAGGGCCTGATTTTATAGACACTTTGGCATGATCGCAGTTATTTTCATATTCAATGAAAACGGCATCAATATCCGTAGGTTCTGTATAACAGGGACCTGCAAATGTTTTCAGTTTGCCATGCTTTTTGCTGAAGGGGTCGGCGCCTTCCACACCGGCCAGCGGTGTCCGGCAATCGAGCTCATCTCCCTTAATAACGCTGCTCCTGCAATGCCTGCTTTTGCTGCGCAATGCTTTTATGGGGGTCCGTGGTGGCTTGCTGCATCAGCTTATTGGCATCAGGCAGGCTGTAACCGGCCAGCCCGGGGTGGGCCTTTTTCATCGAGTCCAGCCTGGCCCGCGCTGTTTTCATCGCTTTGGCTATTTCCGCCTGCGAAGGCTGCTGTGCCGCAGCGGTATGGAGCAGGTATAAAAAAGCAAGTAACATGACAGGATACCGGGTTGTCATAATAAGTATATTATTTTACAATAATGGCATTGAGTTCATTCCAGCCGATAGCACTTATGCATTGCTGTATAGCCTTTTTATTGCCCGAAAGATGCACTACCACTTCCTGTACCTGGTCGCATTTTATTCTTTTAGCCGTTGTTTTATCGGTAGCTGTTTTATTGGCCACAAACAACGGGCGATACTCGTTGTAGGCATCCGCCTGCAGATTCCAGGGCCCAAAGAGCAACAGGGCGTTATTGACGGAATGCGTAAAACTGTTCAGGCCATCTCCCAGGTCGGGGGTGGCGGTATAATAGCGGGCAAAGCCGGCGCCGGCCACTGCGGCGGTACCTACTGGCTTCCCGGCCGTTTGGGCAATGTCCATGTTGAAATCGAATTGCAGCAGCACTACTGAAGCATCATGAAATAAAATGGCACCAGAGCGCTTTTCATTGTCACCGTTGCTGGTTTCATTCTCTGCCTGTGCATCCTGCTGCAGGGCTGCGGCTTTGTTTATAAATGCATTTATCTTTTTATCGTACTGCGTGGATTCCTTTTCATAAATGGCAATACCGGCCTTGTTATTCGATAAAAGGTCCTGCTGGTATTGCTGTGCATGATCGGTCATGTATCTGGCCTTAAGATCGCTGTAATAATTGGCCGAATCCATATACGCCTGCCGGTTGCCTTCTTTGGATTGCTGCCTGACGGCATACTGCTGCACTTCCTGCAGGCGCCGCTCGCTGAAACCAGTTAACCATGATTTCCATTTTTGCAGTGAGTCGGCGTTTACAATACACTGCCAGGTAATGCTGAACCAATGCGGCGGCCGCTTTTCATACAGCAGCACCGATTCATCGGGTGCGCGAAAGCCTGAGGCGCCGCCTTCCGTTAGTTCAACCACCTCCCAATGTTCTTTTTCCGCCAGGCGGGTCATTAAGGAAGCCACTAATTCGTGCAGCCGGTTTTCCATTGCTATTTCCTGCGGCACAACCGGGTTTCCCAGCTTTCCGATGCTGTCTTCTACCCGGTCGGCATTCGGGTAATCTTTATCGGGGCAGTTTGCCGGATAATAAGGGCATTGCGCATTCACAAGACCAAACGGCAGCAATAGCAGTAACGTAAACAGTAATTGCTTCATGCTTACATTTTTACAAATTCCACCCTGCGGTTATTGGCTTTTCCGTCGAGGCTGCTGTTATCGCTGATCGGTTTGGTATCGCCAAACCCTTTTGAACTTAATCTTGCTGCATCGATACCCATTTTTACCAGTTGCACTTTTACCGCATCGGCCCTTTGTTGTGATAAGGTAAGGTTATGGGGTGCGGCGCCCGAATTATCGGTATGCCCGTCTACTTCAAATTTCAAATCGGGATTGTCTTTCATTACCTGCACAATCATATTGAGTGTGCCCATGCTTTCGGGCCTGATATCGGCCTTGTCTATATCGAAATTAATACCGTGGGTAACGATCTTTGTCTCGGTAAATTTCCTGCCTATCATATTCATTTCGCCGCCGGAAGCAACCCGTACATTTTTGAATATGATGGGGCTTTCCTGTGAGCCAATGCCGCCAAACTGCACAGCCACCGGTATTGTATTAACATTGGGCATGACCAGCACGCGGTATTGATCCACATAACATTTAATCTGCTGGTTTTTATAAATAAGGGCTACATGATGCCACTTGCCGTAGTAGTTATCGCCTGTTGCCTCCTTGTCGGGATAATTGGCGCTGAAATTCTTCTCGAAATACCCGGATGATACCTCGCCCTGTGTATTAAACGTAATGATCCTTTCCGACTCGTCCTGGCATTCCAGGAATACATTTACCCCGTAGCCGCCGCCGTCTTTCAGGTAGTAATCGCATTCTACCGTAAAAGGATCGGTGAGATAGGATTTTGTTTTTACCCGGGGCGCTACTTTTACATAGTTGCCTTCTGTAAGGCAAAAAGCCGGTATGCCGTTGATCTTGTTGATAAGCCCCTGGCCCGAGGTCAGTTCCCAATGCGCGGGAAACTCGCCATCCTGGTCGTCCAAAAAATCATCGGCAAAAAGGATCTTGTCGCCGGGAACGAAATCATAATTCGCATATACCTTCAGTGGTGCTGCATTGTTATTGCCGCCCTGCTGCGCAACCACAGTGGTTGTTTTTGTTGAGGTACTACTACTGCTGTTACTGCTGCTATCCTTCGCTGTTTTATTCTTTTTCTTAAAAAGGCCTTTTATACCGTTCTCGGCCTTGTCAAGGCTGTTGTTAACACCATTGTTGATGTTGTTATTGACATGGTCGGTGGCGCCGTCTTTGGTGGCCTGTTTGGGATCAACCACCTGCGCATGAATGGCTGTTAAGCCGGCGCAGCAGGCAATAAGGATAATCAAGTGTTTCATACCAGATTTTTTTAGGTTAACCGTTTAATGCGTGATCTGTACTTTGTTGAAGACAATGGTTACTGTATATATCGCTAGAAGGGGTTGGATTCACGGTTACTGACGATGACAGCGCAATCCTGGCATTGATCACAACCGGGTAAGTAAAATGTTCGTCTGCATCCACCTGCTTAAGCCGGTAATTGCCTGAATCTTCGGCCGGGCCCTCGTTAACAAAGGAATATACTTATAGCCGCTATTCCCGGGCAGATTGGCAGGTGGGATGCTCTGTGGAACGGATGGCGGGAAACAATTAATAACTGGCTGTTCAGATAGATATACGCTGGTAAAGCGTCAACCCATCGTAATTTATCTTGAGCAGGTAGTTGCCCGGGAGCAGGTTTTTGATATTGATCTTAATGGAAGGTTGCTGTAGCTTATTACCCGCCACCAGCAGCTTGCGCGCGGCGTCGCTCAGCTCAAACTGCAGTTCGGAAGCTGTTTCAATGATCAGGAACTCACCCGCACTATCGGTATAAATGCCGATTTTATCCATAACTTTATTGTACCATTTTGATTACCGGTACTGTAAAGTAAGCAGCATCATGATAAGATAAATGCCCGGTTGGTAACTGGTCCCTTCCGGCTTGTAAATGGCTGTTTTTGTTTGGCAGGCGGGCTATTTATTCAGCGCCTTCAAAAACTCTTCCTTGCGACGCTTGGATACCAGCACCTCGCCGCCATTGCTCATAATGACGGCGCCGCCATCGCCTTTGATGTATTTCTTTACTTCATTGAGGTTGACCAGGAAAGAATTGTGCAGGCGGAAAAAAGGATGGTTTTTCAGTAATTCCTCGTATTCTTTCAATGTTTTGGATACAGTAATCTTTTCCTTGTTTTTTAAATAAAATATCGTGTAGGTGCCCGAGGCTTCGCAATAAATAATCTCGTTTACATGCAATATCACCAGCCCTTCCTGGGTGGAGAGGGTTATTTTTGAAAACCCCGGTTGCAGGGAGCGTATGTTCTGTACCAGCACGTCAATGTTTTCCTGGCGTCCTTTTTTGCCCAGGTTCTTTTCCACCCGGGCTACCGCGTTCTTTAGTTCATCCAGGTCTACAGGTTTGAGCAGGTAATCGAGAGCACTGAAACGAATGGCTTTAATGGCATAGTGGTTGTAAGCCGTGGTAAATATAATATCGAAGTTGATTTCCGGCAGGCTGTTCAGCAGTTCAAAACCGGTTTTATCCGGCATCTCAATGTCGAGGAATACCAGGTCGGGCCGGTAAGTTTCTATCGCAGCCATGCCTTCGGCGGCATTACTGCCCGTGGCCACAATGCTTATATCGGGACAATGATTTTCTACCAGGTGCCGCAGCAGCGAGATACATTTTTTTTCATCGTCTATAATAACAGTCCTGATCATGGTTTAATCTCCCGTTGGTAAAATGATTTTAACGCGCGTTCCCATGGCCTTCCCGTTTTCATCTTCCAAATCGGTAATGAAGATAGCCGGCTTTTCACTATCCTGCAAACGCAAAAACTGCAGGCGGTCGCCAGTTATCCTCATGCCCATGGAATGATGATCCGCCGGGTGCCGGGCCTTTGCGGCTGCAGCCTGCTTCCGGCCAATGCCATTGTCTTCCACTATAGCCACCAGTTGCCCCGCTTCTTCCCGAATGCTGATGGTAAGCTGCTTATTGCCTGCCTGGTGTGAAAATCCGTGCTTCAGCGCGTTTTCTGCAAAAGGCTGTATTACCATGGATGGAATCTGTGTACTGTCAGCATCCACTGCCGGGTCAATGGAAATGATATAGGTAAAGTTTTCAAAGCGAAATGATTCCAGTTCAAGATAAAGGGTCAGCGATTCAATTTCCGTTTTCAGCGGGATGAATTTCTTACCGGAATTTTCCAGTATCAATCGTATCAGCCGTGAAAACTTCGACAGGTATTTGGAAGCCGCTTCCGTTTTGCCGGTTACAATGCTTTCCTGGATGGAGCTGAGCGAGTTGAATACAAAATGCGGGTTCATCTGTGCCCGCAGGGCTTTCATTTCCAGTTCCGCCTTTTGTTTATTAAAAGCCGATTTTACCGATTCCTCTTTTCGTATAGCATGAATGCGCAACCGGAAAATAACATATATAATGCCCCCGAGCAGCAGCAGCAGCAACAGCAGGAACCACCAGGTTTTCCAGAAAGGCGGATGTATTACAAATACCACGGGCAGGTTATTTCCCGAAGCAATACCGTTGGCAGTAACTCCCTTGAGCAGCAGCCTGTATTTGCCGGGCGAAAGGTTGGCATATTGTATTTCACCTTTATTGCCCACGTAACGCCAGCCACTGTCAATGCCTTCAAGCATGCAATAAAAACGGTTGTTGAATGGGTTAGAATAATCGGTGATGGTCCAGTGAAACAGCAAATCTGTAGAACGATGGTCCAGTTGCAGGGGCCGGCTGCTGTCCCATACCAGTTCCCGGCCGTTTACCATTATATCCCTCATTACGGCCGTGGGCGCCTTGCGAACGGTTTGCAGCAATTCTTCCGGGTCAAAAGAAGTAATATATGCCGGGGATGCAAACAATATAGTGCCGTTTTCCCGGCAAAACAGGGTCCCGTTCATATCATTGGACGCCAGTCCATCGGCTACGGTAAACCGCTGGAAAATACCGGCCGCCTCATCAAATACCACCAGCCCGTTGCGCGTAGCCATCCACCATCTGCCGGCTTTATCGGGTACCATGTCTGCCACATCCTTGCTCATTTCCGACGGCAGCGGAAATCGTTGTAAACTCTCGGTCCCGGGCTTCCATTTAACCAGCGCCCGTTCCATCGCGGAATAACAATAGCCGTTACGGTAAAAGATACGCCCCGCAAATACCCGCGGGCCGGTTTGTGCGGCAAAAGGTTTGGAGAATGTTCCTTTTGCCCGGTCGTACAGAATAATACCCTCGTCGAGATCCGCCATCCATATATTGCCGGCGCTGTCTTCGGTGGCATCGGCCACTACCAGGCTCTTTATTTTACCGGCATCCATCGTAAACCCGTTCCATAATTTATGAAAGCGGCCTCCTGCACTGTCCATCTGCCAAACGCCTTCGCGCCAGGGAAATACCCAGAGCCGCCGATGCGAATCCAGGAAAAGATGAGCAATAAAATTCCGGGGCAGGCTATTGCTGTCGGCTTCCTGGTGCCCGTACCAATGGCTCTTGCCCCTGGTAAGATCAAGTTGCAGCAGCCCCCAGGAAGTACCCACCCATATACTGCTGTCGTTTTCTTTTTCAAATGCCAGCGCTGCCGTATGCCGTTGCCCGGCGGCGGGCGGAAATGCCTGCAACAGGGAGCTATAGTCTTTTTGTAGCTGCCAGTTGCTGTTGTATGCTTTCAGAAAATCGGCCGACTGTGCGCCCACCAGCAATGCCTGGCCCGTCTCTATAAAACAAGCCTGCTGCGAGGTACCGGGGCCCGGGAAGCGGTGATGAAAAAGCTGGCGTTGCGGGTTTAAAATAAACAGGCCCTTGTCCGAGCCCAGCCATATCCAGTTATCGGCGGAAAGAAAACAGGGAAATACTGTGGGGTAAGCCGATAGCTCAAACGGTATGGGATACTGGAAAAACTGCTTCAAGGCAGGGTCAAAAGTCAGCAGCTCGCCGTTCAGCCAAAACACATACCGGCCGTCGGCCTGCTTTACTTCTTTTATATCGCTCACTTTATGATCCTGTACAAAAGAATAGCTGTTTACCTTACCGGTATGCGGGTCCAGCTCTTTTAATCCTTTTTCCCAGCTGCCCGCCCAGATGGTGCCGTTATGATCTTCCAGCACCGACAGGATGAGCGGATCATACCTTGCATCATTGGCCGCCGAAATTTCTTTTTTAAATTGCCTGCGCTGCAGGTCAAACGTCCACAACCCATCCCCGCTGCAAACCCATAATTGCCCGCGCCGGTCCAGCATCAGGCTAGTGAGGCGGTTTACATAGCGGTTGCCAGGTTCGGAGGTAATAAAAAAGGGATGAAATGTTTTTTGTTGCTGGTCAAATAAAAACAGTCCGCCGTCGGTAGCGCACCATATCCGTTGCTGCCGGTCCACGACAATCGATTTAATAATGTTGGAAGCGCCGTAATCGTGTTCGGCAGGAGCATACTGTTCAAAACTGCGCTGCGCCGGGTTGTATACATCCAGGCCAAAATCGGTGCCCATCCACAGCATACCGGCGGCATCTTCCGCCAGGCATCGTATATCATTATTGCCCAGGCTGGCCCTGTCATTGTCCCGGTGTTTAAAAACCGTAACCTGCGATCCGTCCATTACATTGAGCCCATCGGATGTGCCAATCCATACAAAACCCTGGTGGTCTTTCAGCACACAGTTGATATGATCATCGCTCAAGCCATTCTGTTCCGTTACCTGGTACAGTGCCAGCGTACGTGTAGCAGCCGGCTGGCCGAAGCAACAGCCCGCGGACAATAAGAAAGCAAGGAATAGAAGGGAGCGCATGTGAACAGGAAATTACAACTATATTAGTTGATAGCTGGTAGTTGGTAGTTGGTAGTTGGTCAGCGCTGCAAACTATCAACTACCAGCTATCAACTATGAACTGATCAGGTTCTCGGCCGCCACGGCATTTCTTCCACCTGTAGCCGGTGGCTGGTATAACGGCTCAATACAAAGAGATAATCGCTCAGGCGGTTCAGGTATTTCAGTACAATGGGATCTGTTTCCAGGCTTTCCAGCTCCAGCCGCACGCAGCAGCGCTCCGCCCGGCGGCATACGCAACGGGCTATATGCAGCTGTGAAAGCGTGGCATGCCCCCCGGGTAAAATAAAATGTTTCATAGCAGGAATAACGCTGTCCATCCGGTCCATCTCTTTTTCCAGCAATTCCACATCTGTTTCCTTTAAATCGGGAATGCGCATTTTCGGTTCCTTAACGGGGTCGCAGGCCAGCGAGGAACCAATCGTAAACAGGCGGTCCTGTACTTCGCGCAGCAGCTGCCGCCCCTGCTCATCCTCCAGCAAATCGCGGCAAAGGCCGATATAGGAATTCAGTTCATCTACTGTGCCATAGGCTTCTATGCGCAGGTGCGATTTAGGCACTTTGGTACCGCCAATAAGCGAAGTAGTACCCTTGTCGCCCGTCTTGGTGTATATTTTGAGGGCCATGGTGAGTAGCTTTTGTTAGATTAATGCACCATCGACACGCTTTCCTGCCGTTTGTCGGTTTCTATAATACCGTCTCTCAGCCTTACCACGCGGCGGGCATAATTGGCAATGTCTTCTTCGTGCGTAACCAGCACCACGGTATTCCCGGCCGCCTGTATGGCATTGAAAATATCCATGATTTCAATAGACGTTTTCGTGTCCAGGTTGCCGGTAGGTTCGTCGGCAAGTATGATGGAAGGGTTGTTTACCAGGGCGCGGGCTATGGCAACGCGCTGGCACTGGCCCCCGCTCAGCTCATTGGGTTTGTGATGGCTACGGTCGGTAAGGCTTACTTTTTCCAGCACGGCCATGGCCATTTCGGTACGCTGTTTCCTGGCCACGCCGGCATATACCAGCGGCAGCGCCACGTTTTCCGCGGCGGTAAGCCGGGGCAGCAGGTTAAACTGCTGGAATACGAAGCCGATTTCTTTATTGCGTACATCGGCCAGGTCGTCATCGGCCATCTTGCTCACGTCCTGCCCGTTAAGAATATAACGGCCTGCTGTAGGCGAGTCAAGACAGCCCAGTATATTCATGAGCGTGCTCTTGCCCGAGCCGGATGGGCCCATCAGGGCCACGTATTCATTTTTGAATATTTCCAGCGAAATGCCTTTCAGCACGGGGATGGCCTGTTTACCCATGTAATAGGCCTTTTGGATGTTTTCCAGGTGTATAATAGCGGGGCTCATAGTTGAAGTCCGAAGTCTGAAGTCTGAAGTCAGAAGGCGATGCAAATGCTCCTACCTCCGACCTCATACTTCCGGCTTCATTTTTTTATAACTTTCGGTACTTTAAAATAATGCTCGTCGGCCGAGGGGGCATTGGCCAGGGCCTCCGCCTTGCTCATGGAACCCTTTACCTCGTCCTCCCGGTACATATCGAGAGCATCTGTCATATGCAGCAGGGGTTCGGTACCCGAGGTATCCACTTCTTTCAGCTTTTCCACAAAGGCAATCATGCGCTGCAAATCACCCCGGATTTCCGCCTTTTCCTGTTCGCTGAAGCTAAGCCGGGCCAGGTTGGCCAGGTTGTCTACCAGTGCGTCGTTTACTTCCATGCAAACAAAAATAAAGAATTGCCCGGTTGGCGGGGTCTTTTATGATGAAAGGCAGGAAAATTTCTTTTGGAGAACTGCCATTTTTTCACTAGCTTAATGGAACGAAAAAACCGGGGCTGGTATTCAAAAAACGAGGTCCCGGATGGTAAAAAAAAGCAACTCATGGCTTCTTGTTTTACCTTTTTATCTCCTCTTTTTTACCCGGCAAACCGCCGTGGGTTTCTCCATCATGATAAGTTCATCTTACTGTAGGCTTACTGTTGGTATGCTGTTAGCTTGCTGATGGCTTGCCGAATCACTTTAGTATCCTGTGAGATGGACAGGGGGTTACTATTAAGGTGCCCGGAACGGCCTGTACCAGTAAGTCAATGGGCGGGGACAGGTTGTTGCAGGTTGTGAAAATGGAAAATTGCGTCAAAATGACAGGCACCCGGGCTGAAAGAAATGGGAATGGCTATGGGCGGATGGCGGCCACTACCCAGTCTTCCGTTACACTGTCGCGGGTACGGTAATTAATAAAGGAGCCTGTAAGCTGGCTGATGTGAAAATGCGGGAAGTGCCGCAGGGTTTCTACCGCAACGCCTTCAGCGGCAAGTGAATCCAGCTGGATGCGCTGTGTAAAAACCAGTACCGGCGCTGAACTATTTTTTACATCGGCACGGCGCCAGTAATGCACGGGCGCCTTTAAGTAAAAGGCAAAGGAATAGGAATTGTTTTCCAGCAGGCCCACCGGTTTGCCGGGGGGCAGGCCATTGATATAGAATGCCGCTTCGCTGCCCGACTGGTACCGCAGGAGCGTGGGGTAAAAGAAGCAGTTCATAAAACCATACAGGAAAATTGCTGCAACAAAACTGCTTCCGAAAACGCCCGACAGAAAGACGTTGCCCGTTGGCCGATGTTCGTTGACCGGCTCTTGCGACGATTTCGGAAGTCCCGCCGCGTTGGTTCGTAAGGGTACGAACCAACCAAAAACCACCACCGCCAGCACGACGGCAAAAACAAACAGCAAAAAAAGATGCGGGGGCTTGAAAAATAATGCCACTGCTATAACCAGCAGCACCAGTAAAATAAGTACCGGGTACTGCACCCGGCGTATGGCCCGCAGCGTGGCCGGCTGCTTTACCGCGCTCAGCCAATGCGCCAGCAGGATGGAAAAAAACGGGAACAGGATGTTCATATAATGCGGCAACTGGAAACGCGATAAGGAGAATACCAGGAAGCTTACCAGTACTGCTCCCAGCATAATATACTCAGGTTGCTGCTGTAAAGCCGTGAGCTGCGGGCTGCGAGCTGCAAGCTCTTTGCCGTGAACAAGGCTCGTAGCCCGCAGCTCACGGCCCGCGGCTTTTATTTTCCATCCCATAGCCGCATACAACAGCAGCGACCATGGCAGGAAAGCCCATAACAGCGTGTGAAAATAGAAGAAGGGATCTCCCTGGCCGCGTATAGGGCCGGTATTAAAGAAGCGGCCAAACTGGCTGTCCCAAAAGAAAAACCGCAGGCCCGATACCCCCGTTCTGCCAAATACTATTTTCTGCGGTGCAGCATCAAACTGCACATAAAGACAATACAATTCCGGCAGGATAAAAAAAGCCACCAGCGTCAATGCCAGCCACCAACGCGGATGCACAAACTGCTTCCAGTCTTTTTTGATGATCCAATGGATAATAAACCCCGCACCGATGGTAATGAGCACAAACGGCCCCTTGGTCATTACGGCGCAGGCCGCCAGCAGCGAACCTATCACCAGCTGCCAGCTGAAGGTTTTCCGCAATGCCTGGCTGTAATAATAGACACTACCGGCAATGAGCCCGGTAAGATAGGGTTCGGCCCGCACATCGTTGTTGGAAATGACCAGGTGCGCGGCTGTAAGATAGATTAGTACCGATAAC
>JACXTT010006947.1_pt1 | contig 16075 bp, 15 predicted proteins | sample 9270951 | NCBI WGS metagenome assembly JACXTT01 (sample SAMN15532306, study PRJNA645909) | rock metagenome | isolation source: weathered quartz diorite | place: Puerto Rico | collected 2017-06-21 | reverse complement strand
TTCCGAAAGGACAAAAGTGACGCTGCCTGAGGCAGGGGAGCCGGGGGTTGCCCGGCGGCAACCTACTTTCTTTGCTTCGCCAAAGAAAGTAGGCAAAGAAAGGCGACCCCAGGTTCGCCGCCCCTTCGGGGTTCCCTGCGTTACTCGGAACGTCGGGCCGCTGCGGAACTCGCGGCTCGTGGGAAGAACTGCGCAAAAGATTGAGTTTGTGCTCGCCGCTTCGGACAGTCCTCGCGGACTTCCCCCGACGTTCCTGCGTTACTCGGCGGCTCTCATGGGGACCCCGGTTCGCCCACTCCCGACCTGCCCCGGATTTAGTCCGGGGCCCAATTTGACTTTTGGCAACCATGGCTGAAATAAAACTTAGCGGCGTCAAAAAATCCTACGGACAACATGCCGTGGTCCACGGCGTTGATGCCGACATCGCTGACGGCGAATTCATCGTCATTGTCGGCCCCTCGGGCTGCGGCAAATCGACTTTGCTGCGCATGATTGCCGGGTTGGAGATCATCAGCGGGGGCGAGATTTCCATCGGCGGGAAGGTGGTGAACGACCTGGAGCCCAAGGACCGCGATATCGCCATGGTGTTCCAGAATTACGCGCTATACCCGCATATGAGCGTGTACGACAATATGGCTTACGGGCTGAAGATTCGTAAGTTCAGCAAGGCCGAGATCGAGGCACGGGTGCAAAAGGCTGCCGGCATTTTGGAGCTGGGGCCGCTCCTGCAAAGAAAGCCGCGCGAACTTTCCGGCGGGCAGCGCCAGCGCGTGGCCATGGGGCGGGCCATCGTGCGCGAGCCCAAGGCGTTCTTGTTCGACGAGCCGCTGTCCAACCTGGATGCCAAGCTGCGCGTGCAGATGCGACTGGAAATCCAGAAGCTGCACCGCGAACTCAAGACCACCAGCATTTTTGTGACCCACGATCAGGTCGAGGCGATGACGCTGGCCAACCGCATGATCGTGATGAACGCGGGCCGCGTCGAGCAGATCGGTGCGCCCATGGAGGTGTATGAAAACCCGGCTTCGATATTCGTGGCGGGATTCATCGGCTCCCCGGCTATGAACTTTCTGCCGGGCACGGTGCGGGGCAGGGCGTTGGAGCTGGGCGAGGGGCTGTCGGTGCCGCTGCCGCAATCGTTGCAGGCGAAAGATGGAGACGCCATTACCTTCGGCATCCGTCCCGAGCATTTGAGCGCGGCGATGAACAGCGGCGCGGGCGGCCTGCCGATGACCGTAGAGAGCGCAGAGGCGCTGGGTGCGGATTCGCTCGTTCATGGGACCATAGGCGCCCATGCCGTGGTGATGCGTGTGGATGGTTACGCGAAGCATCCGGCCGGTAACAAATTGCAGGTGGTGCCGCAGGCGGAGAAGTTCTTTTTCTTCGACACCGCCAGCGGCAAGCGCCTATGAGTGCCGAGCACGGCGCCACGCTGCGGCTGGAGGAACTGACGCTCAATACCGCCCCTGCCGTACACCAGGTTTTCTACGACGGCTGGGTGCTGCGCGCTTCGGGCTCCGAGGTGCGGCGGGCAAACAGCGTGACAGCGCTGGGGCCTTCCACCTTGCCGCCGGAGCAGAAAATTCTGCATTGCGAGGATTGGTACCGTCGCATGGGCCAACCCGCCATCTTCCGGCTCACCGAAGCCTATATGCCGGCGGAAATGGATGAGCTTTTGGCCGCGCGCGGCTATACGCGCGAGGTCGAGACCTACATGATGACGGCACCCATGGAAAACCGTGTTGTGCAGCCTCTTCCGGATGGAGTCAGGCTGGTGGAGCGGCCGGAGACGGAAGGGGTAGCCGACCTGCACCGCATGAAGGGCTCCACGCCGGAAGGCATGCAGGCGGAACTGCGCCGCCAGGCCCTATGGCGCGGGGAACAACACCATCTTTCATTGAAGACGATCAATGGCGTCGTGGCGACCGGCATGGCGCGCCAGGACGGTGAACACGTGGGCATATTCAGCATGTACACGGCGGGCAACGCGCGCGGCAAGGGCTACGCAAGCCTGCTGGTTGGGCATTTGCTGGCCTGGGGTGCCGCGCGAGGCGCCAAGGCTGCCTTCCTGCAAGTGGACCGCAGCAACGAAGCGGCCATTTCCGTTTACAGAAAATTTGGTTTCGCGCCGCGTTATACCTATTGGCATCGGGTGCAGGGAGCCGGGGCCGGCATGGTGTAGAGTTCTTTTCCATGAACAGCATGAACAATAAAGATCTGGACCCCCTGGCCGCCGCGATCGGCGCCGCCCTCAAGCAAAAAGGCCTGATGATGGCTGCCGCAGAGTCCTGCACCGGCGGGGGTATTTCGGAGGTCATTACCGATATTCCCGGTTCTTCGGCCTGGTTCGACCGTGGCTTTGTGACCTATTCCTACGAAGCCAAGGTCGATTTGCTGGGGGTGAAACGCGAGACCCTGGTGGACTTTGGGGCTGTTTCCGAGCAGACCGCCCTGGAGATGGTCGGGGGCGCCATCAGCCATTCCCGGGCGCAGGTGGCGGTGGCCGTGACCGGCATCGCCGGGCCCGACGGTGGCATGCCGGATAAGCCGGTGGGAACCGTCTGGTTTGCCTGGAAATTTCCAAAAAGACCAGCAATATCAGAGATTTGCCAATTTGCCGGGGATCGGGCAGCAGTGCGTCATAAAACCATAGAACACGCTTTGCAGGTGCTGTTGGATAATCTCTCCTAGCCGAATTTGGCTACGTCCCGGTGAATTTGGCCGGCCCGCAAATTCTTGTTGCAAACCCCAAAAAGTTCCGGTACTGTACGGAAATACAGGCTGTATAGGAATACAGCTTCTATTTACCGAAACCCATACAGCACTGGAGCGCGCCATGAATATGATGAAGGAAGGTTTTATGGACGAAAACAAATCGAAGGCTTTGGCGGCTGCGCTTTCGCAAATCGAAAAGCAGTTCGGCAAGGGCTCGATCATGAAGATGGGCGAAAGCGCCATCGGCAACGACATTATCCCGGTGTCCACCGGCTCCCTGGGCCTGGATATCGCCCTGGGCATCGGCGGCCTGCCACGCGGCCGCGTGGTGGAAATCTACGGCCCGGAATCTTCGGGCAAAACCACGCTCACCCTGCAGGTGATCGCGGAAATGCAAAAAACCGGCGGCAACGCTGCTTTTATTGATGCCGAACACGCGATGGACCCGCAATACGCGGCCAAGCTCGGCGTCAACATCAACGACCTGCTGATTTCCCAGCCCGACAACGGCGAACAGGCTCTGGAAATCGCCGATATGCTGGTGCGTTCCGGCTCGGTAGATGTGGTGGTGATCGACTCGGTAGCTGCCCTCACGCCGCGCGCCGAAATCGAGGGCGAAATGGGCGACCAGCTGCCCGGCTTGCAAGCGCGCCTGATGTCCCAGGCCCTGCGCAAACTTACCGCCAATATCAAGCGCTCCAACACCCTAGTGATTTTCATCAACCAGATCCGCATGAAAATCGGTGTCATGTTCGGCAACCCCGAAACCACCACCGGCGGCAACGCGCTCAAGTTCTACGCTTCCGTGCGCCTGGATATTCGCCGCACCGGCTCCATCAAGTCGGGCGAAGAGGTGATCGGTTCCGAAACCCGCGTCAAAGTGGTGAAGAACAAGGTTGCTCCTCCCTTCAAGGTTGCCGATTTCGACATCCTCTATGGCGAAGGCATTTCGCGCGAGGGCGAGATTATCGAACTCGGTGTCATCCACAAGATCGTCGACAAGTCCGGCGCCTGGTACGCCTACAAGGGCGAGAAGATCGGCCAGGGCAAGGACAATACGCGCAACTTCCTCAAAGACAATCCGCAGATTGCCCAGGAAATCGAAGCCAAGATTCGCGCCGCAGTCGGCGTCGCCGGGGCAGCTGAAATGCCGGAAGGCGACGACGAAGAGGAAGCCGAGGAGTAATTCCCCGGCACTAAAGAACGATGGTTGGGCCGTTCGGATTCGCGTAGCGGGTAGGACGGCCTTTTTTTCGAGCCAATACAGAACTTAAAGAGGTTTCTCATGTTCAACATCTATTACGTGCGCGATGGTGCCGCCAACAATCGCATGCAAAAGCGTGCTTCCATGAGCAATGAGCAGCTGCGTCTGTTCGAGCAGTGCAATGTGCGTTTTTCTGCCAAGCCGATCGCCATCAACCCGCAGAAGAAGGGTGCCTGCTGGTACTCAAACCCGAATCACGTTGTCATCGAGACCGAGTCCCGCAACGGCACAACCCGGAATTTCTCGGGTCTCGGCTACTACCATTTGCTGGGCCTTTCGCCCAAGGATTGCGATGCCATTCTTCAGCAGCAGGATTGCGGCAGCCTGTCGTGAATGAGGAATCGGCGCCGGCCGTAGTTTCCAATTCGGTTGCGAAGCCGGAAAGCCGCGAGCTGGTTTCCGCGGCCCTGCGTATCCTCGCCGGGCGCGATATGAGCCGGGCCGAGTTCGTGCGCAAACTCAAGACCAAGGAATTTTCCGCACTGGAAATCGAGCAGGCGGCCGACTGGTGCATCGCCGAAGGCTGGCTCAATGAGGCGCGCTATGCTGAAAATGCGTCGCGCCGCCTGGGCGCCCGCTACGGCGCCAGCCGCGTGGCCCAGAAGCTGCGGCAAAAAGGCGTGACCGCAGATCAGGTCGATAGCGGCATGGCAGCCCTCAAGGAAACCGAAGCCGCCCGCGCCAAAGAGGTTTGGGAACGCAAGTTTCACCAGGCCCCTGCCAGCGGGGAGGAGAAGGCCAAACAGAGCCGCTATTTGCAGTCGCGCGGCTTCAGTTTTGACGCAATTCGTCAATTGTTCAAGGACTTGGCTACAGCCGCATAGCTTAGTCACAAGCGCGTTTTATACCCATAAAACCGCCTTTCAGGCGCAGAAATGGGAACGTTCCGGGCTAGAATCCGTCTAGTGCTGCGAGCCGTATAGAAGCTTTATGCGCCCCGCATGTCCACCAATTACGGATTCCGCTTGAAGAATATCCTCGTGTTATTTGAAGCCGACTGGGATAATGCCCAGTTGCAAAAAGCTGGGGAGCATCTCTCGCAGCGCACCGGCGAACAATACCGCTTCTATTTCGAAGGCTTTGACCTGTTCAGCTTCCCCAGCAATGCGCGTCTGCTGACCTTCGACATTTTCAAATTCGTCGAGCGCATGGCAAAGAAGTACCAGCGCATCAAGATCGACGGCGTCACCACCAGCAACGAGCAATTCGGCGCGCTGACCGCCGCCCTGCTGGCGGAGCGCCTGGGCCTGCCCGGCGCGCAGCCCACCGCCATCCTCGCCGCCCAGCACAAATACGTGGCGCGGCGCGTTATCCAGGACGCCGTGCCCGAGGCCAACGTCGGCTTCCATCCTTTTCCCTATCGCGAAGACAATCACTACGATGTGCCGCTGCCGTTTCCGTATTACGTGAAGCCCATCAAGGCTGCGTACTCGGTGCTGGCGCGGCGTGTGGACAATCTCGCGGAGCTGAAACGCCACATGGATTTCCGGCCCTGGGAGCGCTATATCATCAAACGCCTGGTGCGGCCTTTCAACGATGTGGTGCGCCGCCTGACCGAATTCGATGTGGACGCGCACTGGATGCTGGCCGAGGAACTCATCGACGGCCATCAGGTGACCGTTGACGGTCTGGCCGAGCGCGGCAAGACGCATATCCTGGGCGTGGTCGATTCCGTCATGTACCCGGGCACCGACCAGTTCCTGCGCTTTGAATATCCCTCGCGCCTGCCGCCGGAGCAGGAAGAGGGCGCGCGCGAAACCGCCCGCAAGGTGATAGAGGCGCTGGGCCTGGATCACGGGCTGTTCAATGTCGAAATGCGCGTGGACCGGGCAACAGGGCGCTGCCGCGTGATCGAAGTCAACCCGCGCATGGCGGCCCAATTTTCCGATCTGTATGAGAAGGTGGACGGCATCAATCTGCACGACGTCGCCCTGCAGCTCTCCGTGGGCGATACGCCGGACCTGACTCCCCGCCGCGGCAAATACCAGCACGCCGCCAGCTTCGTGTTCCGCAAGTTCGATGGCACGCCGTTGGCAAATCCGCCCACGCGTGCCGACCTGGACTGGCTGCGCGAATTCGACCCCGACGCCCTGCTGGCCCTGTTTATCAAGACCGGCAACGGCCTCAAACGCGAAATGAAGTGGCTGGGCAGCCACCGCTACGCCACCCTCAATATGGGCGGGCATTCCGAGGAACACCTGTTCGAGAAATATCAGACTTTCAAGAACACCTTCGGCTTCGATACGCCCTGACGGGCTGTTGGGCGCCTAGCCGGCCATTACGCGGCTATTGCCCGCCTATTACCGGCCTATCGCCCGGCCATTCTCCCTATGGGAGACGTGCTGCACTGCGGTAAAATAGTCCCTTCGTTAACCGCATCCAGAGCATGCCGCGCCCATGAACGTTTCGGAAATCCGCCAGGCCTTTGTCGACTACTTCGTGTCCAAGGGCCACACCCACGTCGCCTCCAGTTCGCTGGTGCCCGGCGACGATCCGACCCTGCTGTTCACCAACGCGGGCATGAACCAGTTCAAGGACGTATTCCTGGGCTATGAAAAGCGCGCCTACGTGCGTGCCGTCACATCACAGCGTTGCGTGCGCGCCGGCGGCAAGCACAACGACCTGGAAAACGTGGGCTACACCGCGCGCCACCACACTTTCTTTGAAATGCTGGGCAACTTCAGCTTCGGCGATTATTTCAAGAAAGACGCCATCCATTTCGCCTGGGAACTGCTCACCGGCGTGTACAAACTGCCCAAGGAAAAACTGCTGGTCACCGTCTACGCCGACGATAACGAAGCCTTCGATATCTGGGCCAATGAAATCGGCGTGCCCAAGGACCGCATTATTCGTATCGGTGATAACAAGGGCGCCAAGTACGCCTCCGATAATTTCTGGATGATGGGCGACACCGGCCCCTGCGGCCCTTGCAGCGAAATTTTCTACGACCACGGCGCGCATATTCCCGGCGGCCCTCCCGGTTCGCCCGGCGAGGATGGCGACCGCTTCATCGAAATCTGGAATCTCGTGTTCATGCAGTTCAACCGCGAGGTCAAGGACGGCCCCATGATCCCGCTGCCCAAGCCCTCGGTGGATACCGGCATGGGCCTGGAGCGCCTCTCGGCCGTGCTGCAGCATGTGCACGCCAATTACGAAATTGATCTTTTCCAGACGCTGATCAAGGCCGCCATGCGCGAGACCGGCGCGACCGATATCGCTTCTCCCAGCCTGCGCGTGATCGCGGATCACATCCGCGCCTGCGCCTTCCTGGTGTGCGATGGCGTCATTCCCGAAAATGCCGGCCGCGGCTACGTGCTGCGCCGCATCGCCCGCCGCGCCATGCGCCACGGTTACAAACTGGGCCAGAAGAAAGCGTTTTTCTACAAGCTGGTGGACGACCTCGCCAAGGTCATGGGCGATGCCTTCCCGGAAATCGCCGAGCATAAGGAACGCGTGAAAGCGGTGCTGAAGCAGGAAGAAGAGCGCTTTGGTGAAACGCTGGAGCATGGCATGACCATTCTCGACGGCGCGCTCGCCAAGGACGCCAAGCGTCTCGACGGCGAAACCGCCTTCAAACTCTACGACACTTACGGCTTCCCCATCGACCTGACCGCCGACATCGGCCGCGAGCGCGGTTTTGAAGTTGACATGGCCGGTTTCGAAAAAGCCATGGCCGGCCAGCAGGAGCGCTCGCGCGCGGCCGGCAAGTTCGCACATAAGGAAAAGCTCACCTACGAGGGCGCCACCACCGCGTTCAAAGGCTATGAGCTGCTGGAGACGAACGGCGCCGTGCTGGCGCTGTACCGCGATGGCGCACAGGTGAAAGAGCTGAAAGCCGGCGAGGCCGGTGTAGTCGTGCTCGACCAAACGCCGTTCTACGCCGAATCGGGCGGGCAGGTGGGTGATCAAGGCACGCTATCCACCGCAGCAGCCAAGTTTGATGTACAGGACACGCAAAAAATCCAGGCCGATGTATTTGGCCATCACGGTGTAGTTTCCAGCGGAACCTTGAAGGTGGGCGACAAGGTTCAGGCGGCCGTCAATCACGAACTGCGCGCGCGCACCGTGCGCCACCACTCAGCCACCCATTTGATGCACAAGGCCCTGCGCCAGGTGCTGGGCGATCACGTGCAGCAAAAGGGCTCCCTGGTCGATGCCGACAAGACCCGCTTTGACTTCGCTCACAACCAGCCGATGACAGCAGCGGAAGTGGCCAAGGTGGAGGCGCTGGTTAACGCCGAGGTGCTGAGCAACGCGCCCACGCAGGCGCGGGTGATGCCTATCGCCGAGGCGCAAAAAACCGGCGCTATGATGCTGTTCGGCGAAAAATACGGCGACGAAGTGCGCGTGCTGGATATCGGTACTTCGCGCGAACTGTGCGGCGGCACCCACGTGGGTCGTACCGGCGACATCGGCCTCTTCAAAATCGTAGCCGAAGGTGGTGTGGCCGCCGGTGTGCGCCGTGTCGAAGCGGTGGCGGGCACCGTGGCATTCGACTATGTGCAAGGCCAGGAAAAACAACTGATGCAATCGGCGGCACTGCTGAAAGCGCAGCCTCAGGAACTGGAAGCGCGCGTCGCGCAGGTTTTGGATAACGTGAAGTCGCTGGAAAAACAGCTTTCGCAACTGAAATCCAAGCTTGCCGCCTCGGCCGGCGACGATCTGGTCAACCAGGCGGCCGATGTAAACGGCGTAAAAGTACTGGCTGCCAAGCTGGAAGGCGTGGATGCCAAGGGCCTGCGCGAAACCATGGACCAACTGAAGAACAAGCTGAAATCCGGCGTGATCGTACTGGCTGTGGTGGAAGGCGACAAAGTGCAAATCGCAGCGGGCGTGACCCCCGACCTCATTGGCAAGTACAAGGCCGGCGAGTTGGTCAACCACGTCGCTCAGCAAGTCGGCGGCAAAGGTGGCGGCAAGCCCGATATGGCCATGGCGGGCGGCACCAATCCTGCTGGGTTGGCTGCAGCGCTGAATTCGGTGCCGGCATGGATCGCAGCGAAATAAGGCCTCAATGAGCTATCGCTTCTGCCCCACCTGCGCTTCACCCCTGGTTGAGCGCGAAGTCGCTGATGACGGCGGTGCGCGTCTGCGCGTGGTATGCGGCAATGTGGAGTGCAGCTTCATACATTGGAACAACCCGGTGCCGGCGGTGGGCGCCTTGGTGGAACACGAAGGCGAAATTATCCTGGCGCGCGGGGCAGGGTGGCCGGAAGGGTTTTTCGCGCTGGTGACGGGCTACCTGGAAAAGAACGAAGACCCGGTGGCCGGTGTGGCGCGCGAGGTGAAGGAAGAGCTGAATCTCGACGTGATCGAAACCAATATCATCGGCAACTATATTTTTGAGCGTAAGAACGAAGTGATGCTTTGCTATCACGTCGTCGCCACCGGCGAAGTCAAACTCTCGCCTGAGCTGGCCGATTACAAGCGCTACCAACCGCACGAGCTGCGCCCCTGGCCGCGCGCCACCGGGCTCGCGGTGGCGGACTGGATGCGTTCGCGTGGGTTGGAAGTACAGTTTATCGATCGTCCGCCGGTCACGCCTCCGCCTGATCGTATTCCGAACAAGAATTGAATCGTGGACCGCAATAAAGTAGCGCCCGCCACCATCGCCGCCCAGGCATTGGGCCAGGTCGATGAACGCACGCGCGAAATTGTCGGCACTATCCACACGTCGACCACCTACGTGCGCGACGAGGACAATCAATACCGTTCCGGCCGCATTTACGCGCGCGACCACAATCCCACCTACGAGCAGGGTGAAGCAGTTCTGACTGCCCTGGAGCAGGGCCATGCCTCGCTGATGTTCTCCTCCGGCATGTCGGCTGCCACGGCGGTGTTTCTGGCCCTGAGTCCGGGCGACCACGTGCTGGCACCCAAGGTGATGTACTGGTCGCTGCGCAACTGGCTCAAGAACTTCGCCACCAACTGGGGCCTGCAAATCGAGTTCATCGACATGCATGAGCCCGATGTCGTGCAGAAGGCCATACGCCGGGGCAAAACCAAACTCGTTTGGCTGGAAACACCGGCCAACCCCATCTGGACCGTTACCGATATTGCCCTGACGGTTGAGATCGCCCACGCGGCCGGCGCCACCGTGGCGGTCGATTCCACCTGCGCCACCCCGGTGCTTTCGCAGCCGCTGACCCTGGGCGCGGACATCGTCATGCACGCCGCCACCAAGTATCTCAACGGCCATTCCGACGTCATCGCCGGCACCCTAACCACACGTGAGGACAGCGAGTTGTGGCAACGCATCAAGCCGCTGCGTGCGCAACTGGGTGGCGTGCTCGGTCCGTTTGAGGCCTGGCTGCTCACCCGCGGTATGCGCACCCTGTTTCCGCGCGTGCGCGAAGCCTGTCGGTCGGCGCAGGCCATTGCCGATCATTTTCATGGTCACCCGAGGGTCGCAGAAGTTTTGTATCCGGGGCTGCCGTCGTTCGCCGGCCATGCGATTGCGGCGAAACAAATGCGCGGCGGCTTTGGCGGCATGCTGTCGATACGCGCCAAGGCTGGCGAAGCGGCAGCCATATCGGCAGCGGCCAACGTGCAAATCTGGAAACGCGCAACCTCGCTTGGTGGGGTGGAGAGTTTGATTGAGCACCGCGCCAGCGTGGAAGGCCACGGCACACCTGCCCCCGCCGATTTGCTGCGCCTCTCTGTCGGTGTTGAAGATACGCAGGACTTGATCAACGATCTCGAGCAAGCACTGGCGGCGGTATCATGAGCCAGAGCGTCGCGATACGCGTTCGCAATTACCTGCTACGGGCCGAGCTTCCCGGCTTGTACGAACATTCGGGCCAGATCGAATCCGCATTGCACGCTTTTATCCAGGCGCTGGGCGATCTGCCGGCCCGTTTGTCCGATGAGGCGCTATATACCTACCAGGTGCCCATGCTTTCGGAGGATGGCTCCTGCTCACTGATCGAAGAATTGGCGCCCACCCCCTACGACTTGACGACCATCCTCGGCGGCCGCAGCGAAGCCACCAAGCGCAAACTCCTGCTGCTGAACCAACTGGTCGAGCACGGCACGCAACTGACCGGAACCGACTGGCTGGGCATCTATCAGGCGCGCAGCAATGCCGCAGGCGCGCCGGTGCTGGTAAAGCTCGCCTACCGTGGCCGCCCCAGCCGCGCCGAATTTCCGCTTAACGCGGAATTTGCGAAGGGCAGCACCAATAGCACCGTCGGCCTCTCCGGACACGCCAAAGTGATAGACGACGTCGCGGCCTACACCGCAGAGGGCGGCGGCTTCTATGTATGCGATGACGCGGTGCAGTCCGAAATTTGCATGCCGATATTCGACGAGGCCGGGGAAATTCTTGGCATCATCGACGCGGAAGCGGCGCCTAAGGGCTTTTTCAACATAGAGCGGCAGGCGGATATTGTCGCCATGGCGCTGGTGGCGCCGGCGTTGCTGCCGTGAACTGATCAATGCGCAAGAATCATAAAAGCGAACAATGGTTGCTGAAATTGCTTCTCTACAAAGCAATTGGCTGGGCTGTACTGGCTGTTTGGGCAGGTACCGCGTGCGCGCAGGTGCCTGCGCTCGATGGGAACGGAGTTGATAATTTGATGGTTGTCCTTCGGGAATCGATCGGCGCAAACAAGCAGGATGAAACTCTACGGCCGATGGGAAAGGTGAAGGGGCAATTGGCTGATGGCAAAGAAATTGAAATTGACACCGGCTGGCTTGCATTCATTGGGGACATGCACATTCGCTTTGTATTCGATAGCGAGACTTCGATGCGCAACGCCACGCCCGGCGATTTGGAGAGATTGAAGCTGACTCCCGATAAGGCGCTTGCCATCGCCGTTGCCAACATAAAGCGGGTATATGGAAATCCGGTTGCTGTACCGTGGAATGACGTTTTTCAGGTTAAGGGCAAATCCCCTGACTTTGATAGCAGCTACTTTCTCGATAGAGAGTATTGGGCAGAGTTGCTAAAACGGCATCCGGAAGGATTGGTTGTTTGCGTGCCCAAACGGGGCGGGCTCCTTTTCACACCTTTATCAAACGACAAGGCCGTCCAAGGAATGCGCAGAGGAATTGGCTACCTATACACAAGTAGCGAGCGCATGAGAGTTTCATCGGCGCTCTATCTATTTAAAGATAACAAGTGGACGGTGTTTCAGCCGGCCATCAAGCAATGAAGTCTGGCATTCGTTCAATGTGCAACTACACCAGCCAATCCTCGCCGCCATAAATCTCAATCAAGTCCGAGTCGCAAAGCGCATCAGGTTCCCCATCAAACACAATGCGCCCCTCGCGCAGCCCGATGACACGCGTGCAAAAACGTTTTGCCAGCGGAACGTTGTGCATATTGATCACCACCGGGATACCCCGTTCGCCCGCCAGCGCGGCCAGGCGCTCCATGATGTCCACCGAAATCTTCGGGTCCAGCGAGGACGTGGGCTCGTCGGCCAGCAGGATTTCCGGCCGCTGCAAAATGGCGCGGGCGATGCCTACGCGCTGGCGTTGCCCGCCGGAAAGGCGGTCGGCGCGCTGGTCAGCGAATTCGGCGATGCCGACAGCGTCCAGCAAGGCGTGCGCGTCGGCAATATCCTCGGCAGGAAAACGGCGCAGCCAGGCGTCCAGCGTGGAGGTGTAGCCCAGCCGCCCGGTGAGCACGTTTTCCAAAACCGTCAGACGCTCGACCAGGTTGTGTTCCTGGAAAATCATGGCGATGCTGCGGCGTGCATGGCGCAGGGCCTCGCCTTGTAGCGCGGTTAAGTCTTGCCCTTGGAACAGGATCTCCCCGGTAGTGGGGGCAACCAATTGGGTGACGCAGCGCACCAGCGTGGACTTGCCGCTACCTGAGGCGCCGATGATGGCCGTCATGCCGGAGCCGCCAAGATCCACGTCGATGGGCCCCAGCGCAACCTTGCCGGTCTGATAGGATTTGGTCAGGCCGCGTATGTGCAGGACGCGGTCGGCGCTCTCGGCGCGGCTGGAGGAGGCGGGCGCGGGTATCATGCTGTCATTGTAGCCCGCAAGGCGGGCGCGGCGCCTAGTCTGCCCGGCGTCATAATGCCACCCCAATTCTGCAACCCACCGCGTAGAAAGCCGTCCTTGAAATCTCAGACCCGTTTTTTTGCAGGCGTATTTTCCGGTTTTGTTCTGCTGTGCCTTGCGTCCGCGCCGCTATTCGCCCAGACCGAACCGGCGAAGGCGCCGGATTACGACCCAACCAGTACAAAATCCCCTGAACCGGCGAAACAGCCCCCGGTTGCCCCGGCCCTTGCACTCACACCTGCACCAACGCAGGCCCCAGCCCCGGCCCCAACGCCAATAGAAAAAAAATCCTTCCTCTGGGAAGTGAAATCGGCGACCACAACGGTCTATCTGTTCGGCACCATGCACGTGGGCGACAAATCGTTTTACCCGCTGCCGGATGCCGTGGAGAGCGCCCTCAAACTGGCCACCAAGGTGGTGGTGGAAGCCGATATCAGCAAGATGCCCAATAAGGCGCAGTTCAGCGCCATGACCGAGTACAAGGCGCCGGATACCCTGGAACGAAAAATCCCGCCCGAGCTATACCAGCGCCTGAAGGCGGTATTGGCGAAGTACAACATTCCGCAAACCGCTGTGCGCACCATGAAGCCGGTCATGGTCGGCGGCCTGCTTTCCCTGATGGAGTACGACCGGCTGGGGTACGAGCTGCGCTACGGCGTGGACGCCTATGTGTTGGATACGGCCAAGCTCACCAAAAAGCCGGTGCTGGAACTGGAAACGCAGTTCGCGCAAATGAAAATGCTGGACAGCATGCCCGCGTCCCTGCAGCTCACCTTTTTGGAGAACGCCGTTGCCGGTGTGGAAAACGGCAACGCCGCCATCGAGGTAGCGGATATGGTGCGCGCCTGGCAAAAGGGCGACGAGGCCATGCTGGTTAACGCCATGGCCGAAGCCGACAAGAGCAAGGCCCGCGCCGCTGAACTGGAAGACATCATTTTGTACAAACGCAATCCCGAAATGGCCAACAAGATTGCAGGCTACCTCTTAACCCGTGACGTTTATTTCGTCGCGGTGGGATCCTTGCATCTGGTTGGCGAGCGCGGCTTGCTGGCGATTCTGAAATCCAAGGGTTATCAGGTACGACAACAATGAACATGCAAACTACAACTTTGCGTAACGGCGGCCGCATCCTCGTCGATCAACTGGCGCTGCACGGCGCCGATCTGGCATTCTGCGTGCCGGGCGAAAGCTATTTGCCGGTGCTGGACGGCCTGTACGAGCACCGCGACACCATCCGGCTCATCACCTGCCGCCACGAATCGGGTGCTGCCAATATGGCCGAGGCCTACGGCAAGCTCACCGGCAAGCCGGGTATTTGCCTGGTCACGCGCGGGCCGGGCGCCACTAATGCCTCCATCGGCGTGCACACCGCGTTTCAGGATTCAACGCCGATGATTCTGTTCATCGGTCAGGTCGGTAACGACTTCGTCGAACGCGAGGCTTTTCAGGAAATTGACTACCGGCGTATGTACGGGCAGATGGCGAAATGGGTGGCGCAAATCGACCGCGTGGAGCGCATTCCCGAATACATCGCGCGCGCCTATCAGGTGGCCACCAGCGGGCGCATGGGGCCGGTGGTGCTGGCGCTGCCGGAAGATACCCTCTCGGCCGTGAGCGACGTTGCCGATGCGCGCCCCTACCAGCACGGGCAGGGCAACGGCCCCTCAGCGGGCGACGCGGCAATGGAAAAACTATCGCAAATGCTGGCCGCCGCCGAGCGGCCCTTCGTCATCGCCGGCGGCACTGGCTGGGACGTTGCTTCCTGCGAAGCGCTGCGGAAATTCATCGAGACGCAAAACCTGCCAATGGGCTGCGCTTTCCGTTTCCAGGATTTGATAGACAACACCCATCCCAACTACGCGGGCGACGTGGGCATCGGTATCAACCCCAAGCTCGCTGAACGCATCCGTAATGCGGACCTGGTGCTGTGCGTAGGCGCGCGCCTGGGGGAGATGACCACCAGCGGTTACTCGTTGTTTGAAGTCCCTGTGCCCAAACAAAAACTGATCCACGTGCACCCCGGCGCCGAAGAACTGGGCCGCGTCTATCAGGCCGACCTCATGATCAATGCCGCCCTGGGCGCCTTTGCGCATCAACTGGCGAAGCTGCCACGCGTGACCCGCACGGAGGTAAATGCAGACGCCGCGCGCAGCGATCTCGCCGCCTGGACCGCCCGCAAGGAAATCCCCGGCGATGTGCAAATGTGGGAAGTCATGCAGTGGATCAACGCCAACACCCCGCGCGACACCATCTTCACCAACGGCGCCGGCAACTACGCCACCTGGCTGCACCGCTTCCACCCCTACGGCAGCTTCCGCACCCAGCTGGCCCCCACCTCTGGGGCGATGGGCTACGGCGTGCCCGCCGCTATCGGTGCCAAGGCCTTGTACCCGGACCGGACCGTAGTTGCCTTCGCCGGCGACGGCTGCTTTTTAATGACCGGCCAGGAACTCGCCACCGCTGTGCAGTACGGCTTGAACGTGATTTTCGTCGTCGTCAACAACGGCATCTACGGCACCATCCGTATGCACCAGGAGCGCGAGTTTCCGGGGCGGGTATGGGGGACGGAGTTGACCAATCCAGATTTTGCGGCCTATGCGCGGGCGTTTGGGGCGCATGGGGAGGTGGTGGAGAAGACTTCGGAGTTTGGGCCGGCGTTTGAGCGTTGTCTTGCTGCAGGGAAGCCTGCTCTGATAGAGATTAGGTTGGTGGCGGAGGCGATTACGCCGAATACTACGCTTTCGGCTATTCGGAAGGCGGCGGAGGCAAAGGGGGCGGCCTAATCGGCTGACTCCTTCCCCCTAGAGGGGGGAAGGTGGGGATGGGGGTGGATCTCAAAAGGCTACCGTTACCCTTTCTCCGCGTTGCCGGGGGTAGCCCGGCGGCTAGGTACTTTCTTTTGCTTCGCCAAAAGAAAGTACCCAAAGAAAAGGCGACCCAGGTTCGCCGCCCCCTTTCAGGGGGTACCCTGCGCTGCTCGCAGGCGAAGGCGGCTCCGGAACTCGCGGCTCGTGGTGAGGTTTGTACAAAAGGCTTTGGCTGGTGCTCGCCGCTCAAACATCCTCGCCGACCCCTCCC
>JACXTT010006946.1_pt1 | contig 16075 bp, 10 predicted proteins | sample 9270951 | NCBI WGS metagenome assembly JACXTT01 (sample SAMN15532306, study PRJNA645909) | rock metagenome | isolation source: weathered quartz diorite | place: Puerto Rico | collected 2017-06-21 | reverse complement strand
GTTCAACGCCAGCACTTCGCGAAGCAGCGTTTCAGCCTCTCCCACCTTGCCTTGATGCAAGAGCACGGCAGCGAAGTTGTTCCTCGTCAAAAGGGCATTTCGATCTTCCTCCCTTGCGAGTCTCTTCCAGATTGCCAGGGCTTCGCGGTAGAGAGTCTCGGCTTCATTGTACCTGCCGTGCTGGTCAACGATCAGCGCGAGGTTGCCGATGGCAGTGGCCACGTCCGGATGCTCATACGGCAAGACCTTCTTGCGCAGAACAAGTGATCGGCGCGCCATTGTCTCGGCTTTTGGGAACTCTGCCAGATCGACGTAAACGAGCGCGATGATCTCGCGCAGTTCCGCTTCGACCAAAGGCGCGTGCTTCAAATCCCTTTCGAGTCGCTCGGCGGTCTTGTCCAGAATCTCTCGAAGCATCGTGGTCTCACGGCCCAACGCGATGGAGGGTTTCACGCCCTTGAGCATTTCTTTGAGGAAATCCGCGACCTGATCGCTTCTGGCTGCTTGAGTTTTTGCGGCTGTCTCGGCCGCTTCGGCGCGTGCGCGGGCGACCCGTTCGCGCAGCAGGCCCCAGGTTGCCACGCCCAGGCCTGTCACGAGCGCGACCAGGATCGCCGCGGCAGCGGTGAAGGCCACTTTGTTCCGCCGGGCCAGCTTCTGAAAACGGTAGAGTCGGCTCGGCGGGCGGGCATGAACCGGCTCGTTGTTCAGAAAACGCCCCAGGTCCAGCGCCAAATCGTTCGCTGCCGCGTACCGGCGATGCGGTTCCTTCTCCAGGCATTCTAAACAAATCGTCTCCAGATCGCGCGGCACACTCGGATTCAACAACCGTGGCGCGATCGGGTCGGTGTGCAACAATTGTTGCAACGTCTGTGCCACCGTCTCGCCCACGAACGGGGGCCGGCCCGCGAGCAGGTGGTAGAGAATTGCGCCCAGCGAATAGACGTCGCTGTGCGGGCCGATGCGGCCGCGTTTTCCAGTCGCCTGCTCCGGCGGCATGAAGTTAGGCGAACCGAGAACCTGGCCGGACAGAGTCAGTTGCGGGTTGATGGTTGAGAGATGCGGGTCGGGCGGTGGGTTCGGAGTTCCGGCCTTGGCCGGCTGGTTCGGAGTTCCGGCTTCAGCCGGCTGGGCGTTTGAGGATCGCGACGCGTTTGAGGTATCCTTGGTCCGGCCGCCTGAAGGCGGGACTCCGAACCGCTTGGCCAGTCCGAAGTCAGTGACGCGAGGTTGGTCGTTGACGTCAATGAGCACATTGGACGGCTTGAGGTCGCGGTGCAGGACGCCTTGTTGATGGGCGTAATGGATCGCCTCGGCGATGGTTTTCACATAGCGCGAGGCACGCCTGAACCATTTGTCATTTGATTCGCCCTCACCCCGGCCCTCTCCCCCAGGAGAGGGAGAACCTGCTCCCCGTCTTGCCCGTTCCGCCACTATGCGGGCCAGGTCGCGTCCTTCGACATAATCCATCGAAAAGTAGTGCTGGCCTTCGTGCTCGCCGACTTCGTGAATGGCGACGATGTTGGGATGTTGCAAGCGGGCCGCCGCTTCGGCCTCGGCGCGGAACCGTTGCACGTCTGATGCGCTGGCCAATCGGCCGGCCAGGATCATTTTCACCGCGACCATGCGGTTCAGGCTCAGTTGGCGCGCTCGATAGACCACGCCCATGCCGCCGCGAGCGAGTTCTTCAAGCAGTTCGTAATCGCCGAAGGAACGAATGATCGGATATTCGATTTGCGATTTACGATTTACGATTTCAGGCAGTTCGTCCGCGCGAGCGGGTATTTCAAGCGAGACGCGCACCAGGCAACTGGGACACAGCCCTTCCCAGCCCGCACGGGGCAATGGTGCTCCGCATTGCGGACATGTCGGCGCTTCGGCCATACTGACTCGGGGATTTGTCTGTCTCAGTTTACCGGAAAGGCTCGCGGGAATTACACACAAAACAGAGCTATTTTCATCGGCGCACCAGGTCGATCAGATAGCGCAGTTCCTCTTCCATTTCCGCCGGGCTGGCCACGGTATGGGCGATTTCCGCGCGAACCAGTTGCCCGTAGCGCTGACGCAGCCGGTGCACAGCCACGGCCACCGCCCCGGTGCTCAGACTCAGACGTGACGCCACAGCCGCATAAGCCCCCGCATCGGGTTCAGCCGAGAGAAAGACTTTCAACTCTTCAAACTGTTCGACCTTGCCCGCGGCGACGGATTCCTCGCGCAGTCGGGTCAGCGCCTGCTGAAAGAGCGTGAACGCCCAGCGTTGTTCGAAGATTTTGTCGGGCGCGAGATCTGAGGCCCCGTCGAGTTGGTAGCGGCCCTCGGCCACTTGCTCGTCCCACGGTATGAACGTCTGTCCACCGCCGCGCTTTTCGGTCCGCGCCCGGTCCCGTTCGTGCGCGAGAAAATTCTGGAAGGAAGTGAGCAGGAACGATCGGAACCGGCCGCGCTGCCGATCCGCGCGATTCAGCGAGTTCTTTTCCAGGAAACGCGCGAAGAATTCCTGGGTCAAATCCTGGGCATCATGCGGCGAGTGGCCTTTGCCTCGCGCGTAAGCGTAGAGTGGATACCAGTAAGCGCGGCAGAGATTCTCCAAAGCCTCCGCGGCCTGAGGTGAAGCGCCATCGCTCGCGGTCAACACCACGCTCCAGTGAGTGGTCGCAAACCATCGCGCTTTTGCGGAGGCGGACTCCTGGCTGGAATCGGAAGCCGACATGACTCACGCGCTGGCGCTGCCGCCAGTATTATTGAGGGAGATTAGTCACGCGGGAGCGGCTTCTCAAGCTGCAATTCCGAAGGCTCTGGGTTCGAAGACTCTGCAACGCCTCCGTGCTCGCGGGATTTCCTCGGATCAAAAACTGGCTGCACTTGTCCCGGCTTTGACAGCACCCCGGCGCGTTGGACGCACGAGAAGTCCTGATCGGGTCGGCGAGGGACAAATCCCAAATCCCAAGCTCCAAACTCCAGAGAAACATCAAACCCCAAACTCCACATGCCCCTGCTCGACTGAGCATCAAGGCGAGGAGTTGCCTTGGGTTGGAAACCCTGGCAACAGCAGAAACGCGTTTCCCTCATGGAAATCTTCCGGCTAAGGTGTGAACTGCCATGCAGAGCGACTCGTCAGACGCGGCCGGTTTTCCAGAAGTCGGCCCTTCGGACGCGAACGGGGCTGCTTCCTCCGCCTCTTCATCGCCCACGCCGCCGCGCATTCCCGATTACGAACTGCTTCGTCGCATCGGTGGCGGGAGTTACGGCGAAGTCTGGCTGGGCCGAAACGCGCTCGGAACCTGGCGCGCCATCAAGGTGGTTTACCGAAAGACCTTTGATACCGACCGGCCTTACGAACGCGAATTCGGTGGCATCCAAAAATTCGAGCCCATTTCGCGTTCTCACGACAATCTCATCGACGTGCTGCATGTCGGGCGAAACGACGACGCGGGCTATTTCTATTACGTCATGGAACTGGCCGATGATGCCGCAGCCGAGCGGAGTGGTGGAGTATTGGAGATTTGGGGCGGTGGGACAACTCAACGCTCCATCACTCCACCACTCCAAGACTCCGGTTCGTACGTTCCGCACACCCTCAAGCACGAAATGCAGCGGCGAGGTCGCCTGCCGTTTGAGGAATGCCTGCAACTCGGACTGGCACTGACCAGTGCCCTGGCGCATCTGCACAAGAACGGACTGGCGCATCGCGACATCAAACCTTCAAACATCATTTTTGTTGGCGCTGTGCCGAAGCTCGCGGACATCGGGCTTGTCGCGGGTCTGGATGAAGCCAGATCTTACGTCGGCACGGAAGGATACATTCCACCTGAAGGACCGGGCACTGCTCCAGCCGACCTCTACAGCCTCGGCAAAGTTCTTTACGAACTCAGCACGGGCAAAGATCGCCAGCATTTTCCGGAACCGTTGACTGAATTGGGTGAACTGGGCGATGCATCCCGACTGCTCGAACTCAATGCCGTGATTCACAAAGCCTGCCGCGCCAACGTCGCTGATCGCTATCCATCCGCTGACGCAATGCATGCGGACCTGTCATTGCTCCAGAGTGGACAATCGATCCGGCGCCTTCGAGTCGTCGAGCGACGTCTCGCCCTCCTGACCCGGGCTGGCCTGTTCGGCTCAAGTCTGCTGGCGATCGCGGCGGTCGCTTACGTTGTCGCCGTCAGCCAGGCGCGTCGCTCGGAACAGGAACGAGCGCGCACCGAGCAACTGCTCTACGCGGCGGACATGAGCCTGGCGCAACAGGCCTTGGAGGCGGGAAACATTGCGCGCGCGACGATGTTGTTGGAAGGCCATCGGCCGGGGGCAAAATCCAAGATCCAAAATCCGAAATCTCAAATTGAACATGACCTCCGCGGGTTCGAATGGTTTTACCTCAAGAACCTTTGCCGCAGCGAGGACGCCCACACTTTCCTCGGCCATGGAGATGCCGTCACGAGCGTGGCGATTTCCCCGGACGGGCAGCTCCTGGCTTCAGGCAGCGCGGACCAGACGATCAAACTCTGGGACTTCAATTCCAAATCGAATATCGTCACGCTCAAAGCCCATGCCGGCGCGGTGAACACGCTCGCGTTTTCGCCCGACGGAACCAAGCTGGCGTCGGGTGGTGCAGACAAAGCTGTGAAGCTTTGGGATGTCGCCACACTCGCACTGGTCGCGAATTGGACCAATCCTAACGCGCCGGTCACGACAGTGGCCTTCTCAGGCGATGGCAAACGTCTGGCGGCAGGGACGGATGGCCGGCAGGCCAAGCTCTGGGACCTTGCCACCGGAAAAGAAGTACACGAATTCAAAGGAAACGAAGGCGCGGCAAAATTGGTGGCCTTTTCTCCGGATGGCAAACTGTTCGCCACCGGAGTCGCCCCACCCAGCTTCGGCGTCACGATTTGGGACCCGACCAGCCTGGAATGCGTGGCTTTTCTCCATGACCAAGCCGGCGGCGCCTGGGGCATGGCTTTTTCCGCCGACAGCAAAGTGCTGGCCGTGACGCGATCGGACGGCGTCGTGCTGTTCGACCTGGCCAATGGTTCCCTCCCGGGCAAGCTCAAGGGACACGACCGCGAAGTGCTCGCGGTGGCGTTTTCCCCCGACCGGAAGACCTTGGCTTCAGGCAGCGGAGACTGCACCGTGCGTCTGTGGGATTTCGAGACGCAAAAGCTGCTCCGGGTGCTGAAGGGGCATACCGGCCCTATCGCCTCTGTGGCCTTTTCGGCGGACGGCCGATTCGTGGTCTCCGGCAGTGGAGATCGAACGGTGCGGTTGTGGGAGATCTCGGCACCGAAGGAAACCGAAACCCTTCGCGGACATACGGACGCCGTCAACGCGCTGGCCTTTTCCCCGGACGACAAGATGCTGGCAACGGCTGGCGCAGACCGAAGCATCAAACTGTGGGACCCGGCTACCGGCGCGACCCTCGCGACTCTGGCCGGCCATTCCAACGCTGTGACGGGCGTGAGGTTTTCAGCCGACGGTGTGACTTTGGTTTCCTGTGGTCTGGACAAAACGATCCGGGTGTGGGATGTCCGCAGCCATGAGGCTGTGGCGGTGTTGGCGGCACGACAAAAGTTATCCTGCCTGGCGCTGGCTCCGGACGGACGCACACTGGTGACCGGCAGCGGTTGGTGGGATGACCTAAGCTCGCCCTGCGAAATCAGCCTGTGGGACTTTCCTGCGCGGCGAGTTGTGACCAACTTAACAAGGCCCGCCGCCGGCATGGTTCGCATGTTGGAATTTTTGCCGGGTGGCCGCACACTCGGCGTGGGTTACCTTTCCGATTCGGTTTCCCTGGAGTTATTGGCGGTGCCTTCGATGCAGCCGAGGTTTGCCTCCACAAATCTCGGTGAGGAATTGGCGTTCTCACCCGACGGCCGGACGATGGCCGTTCCCGACGCGACGGACATGGATCGGATTACTTTGTTTGATATCGTCACACGTCGCGTGTCCGGGCGGCTGCAACTCCCCGGCACCGCCACGCGTTACTACATGTTCTCGCCGGACGGCAAAACGCTGGCGGTCTGGTACGCCAACGGCAAGATCAAGCTCTGCGACGTCGCCAGCGGACGAGAGGTGGTTACGCTGGAAGGGCACGACACGTTCGGAATGTACCTGGCCTTTTCGCACGATGGCCAGACACTCGCGACCGCCAGCAATGACGGCACGGTGCGCCTCTGGCGCGCACCCAGGAACGAGGTGGCACCGCTGGAAATGATAAGCAGGCCTAGGAGGTGAAACCGGACGGAAGCTCCAAATCCCAAGCCCAAAGGTCCAGAGAAACCTCAAGCACCAAATCCCAATGCCGAATCGGAAAAGCGTAGCCGTCACGGCAGTATCTGTTTAGCGGTGCTCGACGGCGACGCTCTAAGGTGCTGCCGGCGTCTCGCCGGCAGGCCTTCCGGTGACGCATCATCTCGACCTGCCGGCAAGATGCCGGCAGCACGCTAAACAGATACCCACGGTGACGACAAGAGCCGACGTGAGTAGCATCGTTGGAGTTTGGAGTTTGGAGCTTGGTGTTGGTGTTTCTCCGTCGAGCAGTGGCAGGCGGAAATCCGGTGCCGGCGGCCATTGCACTCATTGAGAGCAGCGAATCCCGCACTGCGCGAGGCAACCCTGCGGATCCTTGTCTTTGCTGCACCCGAAGTCGGGTTTTTTGCACTGGCAATTGTATTGTATTCCCCCACTTCTCGTAGCTAGCGCTGTATTTGCCAACCCGAGTGAGGCGAGCGCCACACCGGCAAGGCCCAGGCCGAATTTCTTCAGCGCGCCGCGGCGCGTGACGGATTGGGCCAAGCCTCGAGTCAGGTCATCGAATTTGTCGTTCATAACTTTCCTTTCGTTTTGGTTTTTGTTTGCTCTGGATTCGAGAGATCAATTTGCCTTGAGTCGGAAGTATTGCTGCGAACCCATAATGAGATTGGTGTGAGGGCTCGTCGCGCCGGGAATGTTGGTGAAGGCGCCGGTAACGACGGGCGCAGTTTGCAAATCAAATGCGGAGTTTGTCCAACTCAACACTAGTTGATTGTTCCTCAATTGAAAATCAAGTGGAACCGCGGTCGGCACGCTCGAAGAATACTTGATCGTCGCGAAATCATAGTGAGCAGGGAAAGTCGTACTGCGGTCGGAAGCTCCCGTCACGAACACGTTGCCGCTGCGGTCGACTGCCATGGCGCGGGCGTAATCATTGTGGTTGCCAGGGCCGTTGTAGCGGTTGATCCAGAGCGGCGCGCCTGCGCCGGAATACGCCAGAGTCGCATAATCGAGATCGCCCGTGCTGCCAGTCGAAATCCCCGTCACAAACACGTTGCCGCTGCGGTCCACCACCACGGCAACGGGCTCATCGTCGTCGTTCCCTGGCCCGTTATAGCGGTTGGTCCACAGCGACACGCCGGCGCCCGAATACGCCACGGTTGCATAATCCCAGGAACTGCCCATGCCGACCGAGTCTCCCGTCACAAACACATTGCCTGCGCTGTCAACTGCGATGCCGCTGGCCCCATCATAGCTGTTGCCCGGCCCATCGTAGCGATTGGTCCACAGCGGCACACCTGCGACGGAATAGGCCACCGTCGCATAATCCCAATTTGTGCCGCTCCAGGATAATCCGGTCACAAACACATTGCCGTTGTAGTCCACAGCGATGGCACTGACCTCATCATCGTTGTGTCCTGGCCCATCATAGCGATTGGTCCACAGGGGCAGTCCCGCGTTCGAATATGCAATGGTCGCATAGTCCAAGTTGGTGCCGATCAGCGAAGCACCGCTTACGATCACGTTGCCGTTCCAGTCCACGGCCAACCGGCGGGCTGCGTCATAGCCGTTTGCAGCGTCATAACGATTCGTCCACAGCGGCACCCCTGCGTTCGAGTAGGCCACGGTCGCATAATCGTAGTCACCGTTGCTGCCAACCGACGAACCTGTCACGAACACATTGCCGACGCTGTCCACCGCGAGGGCGCAGGCCCGATCGTCGTTGTTAGCCGGTCCGTCGTAGCGGTTGGTCCACAACGGCACGCCCGCGTTCGAATACGCGACGGTCGCGTAATCGTAATCGGACGGACCACCGTCACTTTGCGAATATCCCGTTACGAACACGTTGCCGCTGCTGTCCACCGCCACAGCGCAGGCCTCATCATAGCCGTTTGCCGGTCCGTTATAGCGATTGGTCCACAACGGCACGCCCGCGCCAGAATACGCTACCGTCGAATAATCCGTGGGAGAGCCATCGCCTTCCGAATATCCGGTCACAAACACGTTGCCGCTGTCGTCCACAGCGATGGCGACAGCCCAACTCGTTCCATTGGTCAGATCGTTGTAGCGGTTCGTCCACAACCGCGTACCGCCAGCGGCATAGGATTGTGGCGCGAGCGTGGCCAACGCGGCTAAACACAACACCGCGGCCAAAATCATGCCTTTAGAGATGACTGTCATGGTGGAATTAGAGGTGCCGAAGGCTTGATCACTTTCCTTCTACTTGCGCCGCACGTTCTCATGGTGAGACCGCGCGATAAAACCGGCGGTTGAAATTCGGCGCCGACGGATCGGTGATGAGATTTGTCCCGCTGGTGCTGATGAAATTGGTCAGGACGGTCCAGTTCGTGAGATCACCGGAAGCTTCGATCCTACAGCTCTCGTCAGCTTCGAGGACCACGCTGAAATCGAACGAACCCAAAGAAGACTTCGACACCAGTTCCAAGCGCGGCCCGATTGGGTCTGATTGCAGGATCGTGCCCGATTCACCGACGACGACAAACGTGCGACGGCCGTAGGCGACGCCGAAGAGATTCCTGGATGCCGGCGAGGGGTGGTACCTCCAGAAGCTGCCATCAATCGAACTGAGGATAGGAGGTTTGGAACACCAACCCAAGCAAATCGGACCGACACTTACGAAGGTGTCGCGGCCGAACGCTACCGCCCAAAGCCCCGCAAACGAATCCACGTCCCACTCCCCCGTGCTCACCCGTTTCCAGTCAAAAGCGTTGGTTGAACTCAGGGCCACGCCTGTCGGGAAATCAAAACTATTCTTCGCACCCACGACGACAAAGCGGCCAGTGCCGTAAGCTGCACCAGACAAACCTAGAAGGGCAGGCGGGATCTGGGCGGTTCCACTCAGCCAATCATCAACCCACCAGTCGGCGCCCCCATTATTTGAACCGAAAACGCCACGTCGGGAACCAGTCGTCCCTCCCAGGAATGTTCCTTGCCCGTAAGCGATACTCGTTAGCGTGGACTCAGCAAGTATGCCGGGTTGCCTCGGGTCCCAAATAACACCGTCTGGTGAAGTCGCTATCGTACCGTGCGCGCCAACGACCACAAACAGGTCTTGGCCGAAAGTCGCCGCGTAGAGGTCGTTCGTTGTTCTCGAATCACGCGCTGTCCAGTCCAGGCCGTCGGATGAGACGAGGACGGTTCCGACTTCACCAACCGCGACGAACATCCCGCCGCCAAACGCCACACCACGCAGGCTCCGCGACGTCCCCGACGCGCTCAGGCTCCAAGCTGCACCATCGACCGACGTAACAATGGTGCCCGCGTCGCCGACCGCGACGAACTTTCTCGCGCCGTAGGTTACGCTCTGTAAGGTATTTGACGTAGGTTGAGGACCGCTGAAATGCCAGGCATCCAGCGGGTCTGCCAGCAAGGTTGTCCCCGTGAGCCATGCCGCCAACGCGGCCAAACCAATCTCTCGCCGCAGAAGATTGGTTTTCGTTTTCATCAGGCCCAAGGCTCAGCCATCCCGCAGTGAGGGTACTGACCTAATTCTTCCAACCGTTCTCAGAGCCGTGAATCTTTCAAAGAAAACGAGAAAGTTTTGCGGGTTGTCGGTTGTCAGTCGAGGGTGCTTCGTGTGTGAATGGATTTTTTGAAAGAAATTGAGCGAATTCTGCGGTATAGATCGGTGTGGCCATGAAATAGTACGAGCCCTTGGATTCTCTTTGTGCTTTTTGTGCCTTTTGTGGCCCCAAAAAGATTTCCATGACTGAGACTCCAGACAATTTCATCCCGACTCGTCAGAGCCTGTTGAGCCGGCTTAAAGATTGGGACGATGAAGAGAGCTGGCGCCGATTCTTCGATACCTACTGGCGGCTGATCTACAACGCGGCGCTCAAAGCGGGGCTTACGGAAACGGAGGCACAGGAAGTCGTGCAAGAAACGCTGATTTCGGTAGCCAAGAAAATGCCAGACTTCGAGTACGATCCCGCCATCGACTCCTTCAAAGGCTGGCTTCTCTATAGGACCCGCCTGCGGATCGCAGACCAGTTCAGAAAACGAAAGCGGGCCTGCTCGCAAAACCGGTCGGCTTCAGATGATACGGCGAAGACCGCTACGATCGAACGCGTTCCCGACCCAGCGAGCCTCTACCTGGAAGGCTTTTGGGACCAGGAGTGGCGGGCGAACCTGATGCGGGTCGCGCTGGAAAGAGTGAAACTCAGGGTCAGCCCGGAACAATTCGAGATGTTCTACCTCTCAGTGATGAAAGAAATGTCGGTTCAGAAGGTGGCCAGCACGTTGCAAGTCAATGCGGCACAGATTTACCTCGCCAAACATCGCATCTCAAGGCTGCTCAACAAGGAGATGCGGAAATTGCAGAAAGAAAACTTTTGAGCCCGCTTGGAGCGGGCGGCTCCTTTGAGCGCACTTCCCACTGATGGTGCAGGTCGATAAAGCAGTACGGAAGGTAATTGCAATCCTACTTCGAACGACGGTTGTGCCAAAGGGATTAGGATTCCGGTTAAGATTAAGAGCAAGAACAACTGCGCGTCGGAGCGGAGAGACCTTTCCCCTACAGAGGTCTTGCTGTGTTTGAAAGATGCTGCTCCACTCGCTACCGCCGATTAGCTCGAACAAGCCTTGCCAACAGGTCGGTTCTGTTTAACATGCGCGCCACCTTGACACTTCAATTGAAGTGGGACAAGTGTGACAAATGATTCGGTCGTTTGCATTTACAACGCAGGGGCGTTTGCACAGCAAGGACATCGAGATGTTCCTCATGCCAACTTTGCTGGCAGACACGAATCTGTTTCTTTGGGTCGATTTGGAAAAGCCGACGCCTGACGAGACGAAATTTGTGTTGGGGGACGTATTCCATTTTCATCCGCTCTCGATCGACGATTGCGTGAGGCTCAGCCCGTCGCCGAAAGTGGAGGAGTACACCCCCAAAGAAGACGATACGTTTGCGCCGTATTTGTTCATGGTGATCCACGCGGTGGATTACAGCCGAAAGGACGGCGTATTTGCGACCGGCGAGTTGAACTTTTTTTTGGGCAAGAATTTCCTTGTCACCTACCACGAAGTGCCGCTGCGCAGCGTGCAGGTGACCTCGGAACGGTGCCTGAAAAGCACGGTGCACATCGCGCGGGCACCGGACCGGGTGGCGCACACGTTGCTCGATTCGATTGTGGAAAACTATAAGCCGGCGCTGGAGGAGCTCTCCCTGGAGATCGGCGAGCTGGAACAGCAGGCCTTGCAGAACCCGACGCGGGAGACGCTCAACAAGATTCTCCAGATCAAAAAGGAAGTGTTGCACCTGCGGCAGATCATCGGTCCGCAGCGCGAAGTCCTGGCGCGGTTTGCGCGCGGTGAGTTCAAGCTGATTCGCGCGCATTTGGTGCCCTATTACCGGGACGTTTATGACGCGCTGTTCCATATCTCGGAGCTGGCCCAGGCGTACACGGACTCCTTGACCGGCATTTTGCAAGTCTACTTGAACATGTCCTCGAACCAGACCGGTGAAGTGGTGAAATTGCTGACCATGATCACGGTGATCACGACGCCCTTGATGATGATCGGCACGTGGTACGGGATGAACTTCAAGAATATGCCTGAGCTCGAAGTACGGTTCGGCTATGAACTGGCCGCCGCCGTCACCGTGACCGCGACCCTGGCGACTTACTGGTATTTCAAGAAGAAGAACTGGTTCTGATGGCGGCCACCAAATCCAGTTTTCTCGACAAGGTCCTCGGGCGCATCGGCCGGCTCGATCCCGAAGGTCTGCAAACCGTCGTTCAGCGCCTGGCGCGCGAGCGCAGCTTTCTTGAGACGTTGTTCAATGCGATCGAGGACGGCGTGCTCGTGGTCGACGAGCAGGGACGCATCGTCTATTTCAACCTGGCTGTCACCCATCTCCTCGGGCTGAAGGCGCAGGATGCTGAGGGCCAGCCCGTGAAGCGGTATTTGCCCGACTTGAATTGGAAAGAATTGTCCGTGCGAGACCGCGCCGGAGGGCAGCAGGTCGTTCGCCACGAGTTTGAGGTCAACTATCCGCACCATCGTTTCCTCCGCGTGTATGCGGCCGCCCTGGACGGCGAGGCTGCGGGCAGTTCCGGCATGGCGCTGATCCTGCACGACGCGACCGAAGCGCGGCAGAAGGCGTTCGAGGCGATTGAAAGCGAGCGCATCCAGGCTCTGACGCTGCTCGCTGCCAGCGTCGCCCACGAAATTGGCAATCCGCTGAACGCACTCCACATTCACCTGCAATTGATGGAGCGCGAATTGAAGCGGCTCAAGCAGACGCCGGCTGGATTCGCCCACGCCGCGCCCCCGTCGCCGAAGCGTTCCCGCCCGCCTGCGTTTCCTGTGGGAGAAGATATCGACGAGATTGCGCGCCGGCTGGAGAGTTATTTGACCGTGGCGAAAGGCGAAATCGCGCGGCTCGATTATATCGTGACCCAGTTCTTACAGGCGATCCGGCCCACGCCGCCGCAGAGGAAGCTGGTTTCACTGAATGACATCGCGCGGGAGACCATCGAACTGCTTCGGCCGGAAATTGAAAACCGGGGGCAGACGATCGAGGACAGGCTGGCGCGCCAACTGCCGAACGCGCCCCTGGATCCGGCTCAGATCAAGCAGGTGCTCGTCAACCTGATCAAGAACGCGATGCAGGCGATGAGCAAAGGGGGATTGTTGACGGTCCAAACCGGTTCCGGCGCCGACGGCGTCTGGATCAGCATTGCCGACACTGGTTGCGGGATTCCCCAGGACCAGTTGAACCGCATCTTCGAGCCGTTTTTCACCACAAAAAAGAAAGGGTCCGGTCTGGGACTGATGATCGTGCAACGCATCGTTCGCGAACACGGCGGGCTGATCAAGCTGGAGAGCCACCTCGGGCACGGGACCACCTTTCGCATCTGGCTGCCGCTGCATGAGCGACAACCGCGGTTGTTGGAGGCGCGCTGGCATGATTAAACCGATGTTGCTCATTGTGGACGACGAAAAGCCGACGCGCGAGGGGTTGCGCGCGGCGCTGGAAGACCGGTATGACGTGTATTTAGCCGAAGACGCGGGCGCGGCGACCGAGTTGCTGGAGAAGGAACATTTCGACGTGCTGCTGACGGACCTTCGTCTGCCCAGCGAGGACGGCATGAAATTGATCGCCCGCGCCAAGTCGCTGTCCAAACCACCGGTGTGCATTCTGATGACAGCCTACGGTTCCGAGGAAGTGGCGGTTGAAGCGATGAAACGCGGCGCGGACGATTATATTGCCAAAGGCCGGATGCAAATCGACGAGCTGGAGCTGCGCATCGCCCGGGCGCTGCGGCGTCAATCGCTCGAGACGGAAAACGAATCGTTGCGCCAGCAACTGGACAAGAAATATGGCCTGGAAAACATCATCGGCGAATCACCCCTCATGCAGGAAGTGCTGCAGACCGTCCGGCAGGTCGCGCCGGCCAAGTCCAATGTCTTGATCCTGGGCGAAAGCGGGACCGGCAAGGAACTCATCGCGCGCGCCATCCACCAACTGAGCCCCCGCGCACGCGCTCCGCTGGTGACTGTGCATTGCGCCGGGCTGCCGCGCGAATTGCTCGAGAGCGAACTGTTCGGCCACGAAAAGGGCGCGTTCACCGGCGCGCACGAGCGGCGGATCGGCCGGGTGGAGCAGGCGCAGGGCGGCACGTTGTTTCTGGACGAAATCGGCGAGATTGACGCGACGATTCAGATCAAGCTGCTCCGTTTCCTGGGCGAGCGGACTTTTGAGCGCGTTGGCTCGAACAAGACCCTGACCGCCGACGTGCGCCTGGTAGCGGCGACCAACCGGAACCTCGCGGACCTCGTCCAGACAGGCGCGTTCCGTGAAGATCTTTACTTCCGGTTAAAGGTCGTGGAGATTGGGCTCCCGCCGTTGCGCGAGCGAACGGAGGATATTCCGCTTCTGGCGCAAAATTTCCTGCGCGAGTTCGCGAAAGAAAACGACAAGAAAGTGAACGAATTCGCGCCCGAGGCGCTCGAAGCGCTGATGAAGTACCGTTGGCCGGGCAACGTGCGCGAGCTGCGCACTTCCATCGAACGCGCGGTGGTGTTCTGCCGTGCCGAAAAAATTACGCCGCGCGACTTGCCCGCCAACGTGCGGGGCGACGATCCCGGCGCGGCCCAGAGGGATGCCGCCCCGGTGCTCGACCAGAACAATTTGACGGTGGAGGAGGCCGAAAAGCAGTTGATCATCCGCGCCTTGAAGGAGTGCAACGGCAACCGCACGCTGGCCGCCAGAAGAATCGGGATCAGCCGCCGGACGCTGCATCGGAAACTGCACACATACCATCTGGAGGGCTTTTAGTCAGGCCGATGCAAGCGGGGCTGCCGCTTGGCAGCAGGAAACACGGAACTGAGCTGATGTCATGATACGAATACAGGAATGGATCTATAAGTTCGAGGTGGGTGAAGGCGCGCGCGTGATCCGGGTGCTGCTGGCCTTCTTGGCATTGCTGGCGCTCGCGGCCTTATACGATTTCCGCGAGTACAAGAACTTCTCCACGGCGGAGGCAATGGACTCGGCCCAGTTAGCGCGAAACATCGCTGAGGGCAAAGGATTCACCACGCTGTTCATCCGGCCCTTGAGCATCCATCTGGTGGAGCAACGCCAGCTTGCGCAGCGCACCAATGATTTTGCGTTGCTGAAATCGGGTCATCCCGATCTGGCCAATCCGCCGGTGTACCCCGTGCTTCTGGCAGGTCTGATGAAAGTGTTGCCGTTTGAATGGGACATCAAGGCGGGAGTTCCGTTCTCGCGTTATCAACCGGAGATGTTGATCGCGCTCTTCAATCAGCTCCTGTTTGTGGTGGCGATTGTTCTGGTGTTCCGCCTGTCCCGGCGCCTCTTCGACGCCTACGTGGCCTGGACTTCGACCCTGATTCTGGCCGGCACGGATTTGTTCTGGCGGTTCAGCGTGTCGGGGCTCTCGACGCTGCTGCTGGTGGTGATTTTCCTGGGAATGTTTTGGTGCCTGATCGTGATGGAGGCCGCCACCCGCCAAGGGCAGCGGAGTGGGGCCTGGTGGCTCATCATGGCCGGGTTGACGGGCTTGATCGTCGGCGTGGGTGCCTTGACGCGCTATTCGTTCGGCTGGCTGATTCTTCCCGTGCTGGGCTTTTTCGGGCTCTGCTTCGAGCCGCGCCGCGTTAAGTTGTGCCTGGTGGCGATGGTTGCCTTCGCCGCAGTCGTGACGCCGTGGCTGGCGCGGAATTATCACTTGTCCGGAACGCCGTTCGGCACAGCGAGTTACGCGATTGTGCAATCTCCACTCGGTGGGGACCGGTTGGAACGTTCGCTAAGTCCCGACTTCGGCGACTCGTTGCTGCACGACTGCATTCAAAAGTTGTCCATGAACGCAAGCGGAATGGTCCAAAACGAGTTGCCCAAACTCGGCGGCAGCGTGGCGACGGTCTTTTTTCTGGTCGGATTGATGGTGCCTTTCGTGAGTGTTGGGTTGGGCCGAATGCGTCTGTTCCTGCTCAGTTCTCTCGCGGTCTTGTTCCTGGTCCAGGCGCTGGGGCGAACACATTTGTCCACGGACTCGCCCGAGATCAACTCGGAAAACCTCCTGCTCTTGCCGGCCCCGCTGATCTTCATGTACGGCGTGGGGATGTATACACTGCTGCTGGACCGGTTGGAACTGCCGTTCGCCCAGTTGCGGCATCTGGTGACAGCGGCGTTGATTCTTGCCACCAGCGCCCCGCTGATTCTTTTGTTGCTGCCCCCGCGTGAGTTTCCGGTGGCCTATCCGCCGTCCTGCCCCCCCTGGTTTCAGCACTATCCCCGCTGTCTGACCCACAAGGACGCCGTCACTACCCAGATGCCCTGGGG
>JACXTT010006945.1_pt1 | contig 16075 bp, 12 predicted proteins | sample 9270951 | NCBI WGS metagenome assembly JACXTT01 (sample SAMN15532306, study PRJNA645909) | rock metagenome | isolation source: weathered quartz diorite | place: Puerto Rico | collected 2017-06-21 | reverse complement strand
GGGGGGTGAAGGGGCCCTTGGTTGGGGGACGGGGATCGGGGGGGAGGGGGCCACGCATTTCGCCCGTCAATACGGAGAACGGCTGGCGGGGCGCGGCGGGACGCCCGATGATCACGAGCGCCGCATGCGCCGGCGCCGCGCTACGCATCGCACGGTAGGCCTCGCGGAGGCGCCGGCGCGCCCGATTGCGTTGCACAGCGCCCCGAATCTGGCGGCTCACGGCGAATCCAGCGCGTCGGGGCTCATCGGTCGGACGCCAGAGTACGATCATAGACGGCCGGTCAATCCGCTTGCCCCGCTGGAAGAGCGCCTGAAAATCAGCGCTGGTGGTCAACCGTTCGCGCCGAGAAAATCGGCCGGTCAGACTGTCAGCCGTTTGCGCCCCTTCGCACGCCGACGCTTGAGCACCTTTCGTCCGCCCTTGGTCTTCATCCGCTCGCGGAAGCCGTGGGTCTTCTTCCGTCGGCGCACATTCGGTTGAAACGTCCGCTTCATGAACCGTTTTCCCCCTCGCGTCGTCGAATCGACCAAGTGTAGACAGCGCCCCGAAGCGAGTCAACTCGCACGCGACGCGCGAAGGCCCTTGCGACCCGTTTCGGCATCATGCTAGAGTCCGCCATCCACCGTGCGACGGATCGGCGCGAGGAGTTTTGTCCCGATGTGCGCGCCTGGCGGCGCAATACTCCGGCTCTACAAGATGCCCCGAGCTATCCACAACTGTGGATAACTCTGTGTGTAAGTGAGGGCTGCTCCGTGTTGGAAGAAGACCTCTGGGCGCGACTGGTCGATTCTCTCTCTCGGATCCTCCCCACGCCGGTTCTCGAGAACTGGATTCGACCGTGCCGACTCCTGGCGGTCGAAGGGGACCACCTCCGAATCGGCGCACCAAACAAGTTCTCGCGGGACTGGCTGGCGCAAAACTATCTCGAGTCGCTCCACCAAGCGTCCCGCGAGGTGCTCGGCGGTCATCCTAGAATCACGCTGGTCGTGGACGACGTCGTCCCCGCCGAACCAGCGCCGACGCCGCGGGTCGAACGAGTGTCCGCCAGCGGCTCCGTCGAGGGTCTCAATCCCCGCTACACCTTCGACGCCTTCGTGGTCGGCTCGTCGAACCAATTCGCGCAGGCGGCCTGCCAGGCGGTCGCCGAGTTGCCGTCACGCGCCTACAATCCGCTCTTCATCTACGGCGGTGTCGGGCTTGGCAAGACGCATCTCCTGCATGCCGTCGGACACCAGAGCGCGCGGCTTTTCCCGGGCATGTCGGTCGCGTATCTCTCCTCCGAGCGCTTCACGAACGAGCTCATCAATGCGATTCGTTACGACCGCACCGCCGAGTTTCGGGCCCGGTACCGGACGATCGACCTGCTGCTCATCGATGACATCCAGTTCATTTCGGGTAAGGAACGGACCCAGGAAGAGTTCTTCCACACGTTCAACGACCTCTACGAGTCGCGCAAGCAGATCATCGTGTCGAGCGACTCTTCGCCCAAGGACATTCCCGAGATCGAGGAGCGCCTGCGCTCGCGGTTCGAATGGGGGCTGATCGCCGACATCCAGCCCCCCGACTTCGAGACGCGCGTGGCCATCATCAAGAAGAAAGCCGCCCTCGAGCGGATTCGGCTCGGCGACGACGTCGCGTATCTCATTGCGAGTCGCATCAAGTCGAACATCCGCGAGCTCGAGGGCTCGCTCACGCGGATGATCGCGTTTTGCGCGCTCACCGGGCGCGAGATGACGGTCGATCTGGCCCAAGAAGTTCTTGGCGAGCTCTGGGGCGAGGACGAGAAGATCATCACGATCGACCAGATTCAGCGTCGGGTTTGCGATTTCTTCGGCCTCAAGCTGTCCGATCTCAAGGCCAAGAACCGGACCAAGGCCATCGCGTTCCCGCGGCAGGTCGCCATGTATCTCTCGCGCCAGATGACGCATTCGTCGCTCTCGGAGATCGGCCGCGCGTTCGGCGGCAAAGATCACACGACGGTGTTGCACGCCGTGGACAAGATCCAGACGCTCTTGCAGGATGATCCCAAACTCCGCAAGACGATCGACGGACTTGTCCAGAGCGTCAACCTGTGATCCACAGCGCCCGCCACGATCTCCACACGCTTATCCCCGTAGCCAACGTCCTCGAAGTGACGCCGCGCTCGTCGTTTCTCGCCGATCCTCCCGATCCACATCGCCTGACGACGTCTACGACTACGAAGTTGTTTCTTTCTTCTTCTGAACAACACTGGAGAACCTCATGGAAGTAGTGATTGATCGCGACGCGTTCCTCAAAGGCCTCCAGATGGTCCAGAACATCGTCGAGCCGCGTCAAACGCTGCCGATCTTGGCCAACGTCTTGCTTGAGGCCGACGGTGAGAGCGTTCGCCTGACCGCGACCGATCTCGAAGTCGGCGCGCGGGTCTCGGTGCCGGCGAAGGTCGGCTCGAAGGGCGCGATCACGGTCTCGGCCCGCAAGCTCGCCGAGATCGTGAAGGAGCTGCCGGCCGCGGCGGTCGCGCTCAAAGTGACCGAGAACGTGACCGTGAGCCTGCGTTGCGGCGGCGCGACGTATCGCATGGTCGGTCTTGCCCCCGACGATTTTCCGCCGGTTGTGCCCGCGTCGCCCCAATCGTGGGTGAGCGTCGAGGCTAAGACCCTGCGCGAGCTGCTCACGCAGACGAGCTTTGCGGTTTCACACGACGAGACGCGCTATGCGCTGAACGGCGTCTTGTTCGCGTTTCAAGGCAAGGACGTTCGCATGGTCGCGACGGACGGACATCGCCTGGCGCTGTCCACCCGGAGCCTCGGCCAGAGTGTTGCGAACGCGACCGGCATCGTTCCACGCAAAGCGGTGACGGAGATCATGCGCGTCATCGGGGCCGGTGAAGAGGTTCAGATCGCCATCACCGACAACCAGTTCGTGCTTCAGATGCCGAACTTCGTGATGACCGCGCGCCTGATCGAAGGTCAGTTCCCGAATTACGAGGCCGTGATCCCCAAGTCGCATCCCGGACGACTCACGACTGGTCGCGGAGCTCTCGCATCGGCACTTCGGCGCGTCTCTGTGATGGCCGAGGAGCGCAACAAGCCCGTCAAGCTGGCGCTGAGTCCGGCCTCGTTGAAGGTGAGCGCGTCGAGTCAGGAGCTCGGTGAGGCGGAAGAAATCCTCGATGTCGAGTACGCCGGCGAGGAGCTCGTCATCGGCTTCAATTCCCGCTATCTCCTGGAGGCCATGGCGGCCCTCGAGAAGGACCAGGTGGTGCTCGAAATAAAGGATGCGCAGAGTCCCGGCGTGATTAAAAGCGTTGAAGGCGAAGGTTACTGCTGTGTTATAATGCCAATGCGGATTTAGACGTTGTTTTATCCTTTAAAAACAGAGGTTTACAGGGTTGCAGATAGGGTGTGTCCAGTTGCTGGAATTCCGCAATTACCGCACCCTATCGTGGCCACCGGCACCTCATCTGAACGTCATCGCTGGGCCTAACGCGCAGGGCAAAACTAACCTCCTCGAAGCCCTAGGTTTTCTGGTCACCGGGAGGTCTTTTCGGACCTCTCGAAGCGGCGAATTGGCGCGCTGGGGGGCCGACGCCGCCACGCTATCGGGCGATCTGATCCGGGCCGAGACGCGTCGCACGATCCGTCGCGGTCTGACGAAGCTCGAAGACGGGACGTGGCAGGTCACGGGCGAGGCGTCTCCCGAGTGGGCGCGAGCGATCGCGTTCGGCTGGCAGGATCTCGAGATCGTGAACGGTGCTCCGGCGGCTCGTCGCAACTTCATCGATGGGTTCGCCGCGCGTCTCTACGTGAATCACGTGCCGACGCTCCTTCGCTATCGTCAGATTCTCGCGCGCCGGAACCGTCTGTTGCAGCAACGTCCGATCGACGCCAGTCTGTCGACTCGTCTCGGGCCATGGAACGAACAGATCGCGACGGTAGGAATGGAGCTGCTTGGGCGGCGACGCAAGGCCGTCGCGGCGCTCCAGACCGAGCTCGCGCGGGTCTACGCGGCCCTGTCTGGCGCGCGATCCAAGGTCGAGATCCGATATCGGACCGCGCTCGGTGAAGCGGCAGAGCCTGCCGCGCTTCTGGCGGCCCTCGAGCGCAGGCAGCGCGAGGAGATTCGTCGAGGTCAGACCCTGGTCGGCCCACATCGAGACGATCTGGCGATCGAGATCGATGGCGTCGACGCGCGCGCCTTTGGATCGCGTGGTCAGCAGCGGCTCACCGCGCTCGCGCTCCGCCTGGCCGAGGTCCTCCCGGTGACGGAGGCCGCGGGGACGGCGCCGATCCTGCTTCTAGACGATGCGCTCTCGGAGCTCGACCCGATCGTCAGGAGTCACGTGCTCCACGAGATCCAGTCCGCCGAGCAGGTGTTTCTGACGACTCCTGACTCGCCGGCCGTGGCCGGCGCCGCAATGTTCCACGTCAACGCTGGGAGCCTGAGCGCCGCATGAGCGGTGAGACCTATACCGCCAGCGACATCAAGGTCCTCGAGGGACTCGAGGCCGTTCGCAAGCGTCCCGCGATGTACATCGGGGACACCGGCGCGTACGGTCTCCATCACCTTGTCTACGAGGCGGTCGACAACTCGGTCGACGAGGCGCTCGCCGGTTATTGCGATAGCATCAAGGTCATCCTGCACTCGGACGGCTCCTGCTCCGTCGGCGACAACGGCCGCGGCATTCCCGTCGACATCCACAAGGAGAGCGGGAAGTCGGCAGCCGAAGTCGTGCTGACCGTGCTGCACGCCGGCGGCAAGTTCGAGCACTCAGCCTACAAGGTCTCGGGCGGTCTGCACGGCGTCGGCATCTCCGTCGTGAACGCCCTCAGCGAGTGGCTCGATCTCGAGATCCGCCGGGACGGCAAGGAATGGACGCAGCGCTACGAGAACGGCGTCCCGACCGGTCCGCTCACCGCGACGGGCGCGACGAAGAAGACGGGCACGATCATCCGCTTCAAGCCGGCCGCGGCGATTTTCGAGGACACGACCTTCTCGTTCGACACGCTGAGTAACCGCCTGCGCGAGCTCGCGTTCCTCAACCGCGGCCTCAAGATCGTGATCGAGGACGAGCGCGACACGCGGAGCCACACGTTCCTCTACAAGGGCGGGATCATCGAGTTCATCAAGCACCTGAACCAGAACAAGACCCCGCTGCACCCGAAGGTGCTGTTCTTCGAGGGCAAGAAGGGCGACATCGAGGTCGAGGCGGCGCTGCAGTACAACGACGGCTATCAGGAGAGCGTGTTCTCGTTCGCGAACAACATCAACACACGCGAGGGCGGCACGCACCTCACCGGATTCCGCGCCGCGCTGACGAGCACGCTGTCGACCTATGCGCAGAACAACGGGTTCCTGAAGAACTTCAAGGGCGGGATCAGCGGCGACGACGTTCGGGAGGGGCTCACCGCGGTCGTCTCGGTGCGGCTGCCGGAGCCGCAGTTCGAGGGTCAGACCAAGGCCAAGCTCGGCAATAGCGATATCAAGGGCCTGGTCCAGCAGGTGGTGAACGACAAGCTCGCCGAGGCCTTCGAGGAAGACCCGACCACCGCGCGGAAAATCGCCGACAAGTGCGTGCGGGCCGCCCAGGCGCGCGAGGCGGCGCGCAAGGCGCGCGAGCTCACCCGGAAGAAAGGCGTCGACGACGAGGGCCTCGCCGCGAAGCTCGCGGAGTGCTCGGAGCGCGATCCACAGTATCGGGAGCTGTTCCTGGTCGAGGGTGCCTCCGCCGGTGGCTCGGCGAAGGAAGGACGGGACCGCCGCACGCAGGCCGTCCTCCCGTTGCGCGGCAAGATCATCAACGCGGAGAAGGCCCGGTACGACAAGGTCCTGTCCCACAATGAAATCCGGTTGCTGATCTCGGCACTGGGCACCGGCATCGGTCCCGAAGAGTTCGACGTCACCAAGCTCCGGTACCACAAGATCATCCTGATGACAGACGCGGACGTGGACGGCGCCCACATCCGGACCCTGCTCCTGACCTTCTTCTTCCGGCACATGGTGTCGGTCATCGAGGCCGGGTACCTCTACATCGCCCAGCCGCCGCTGTTCAAGGTGAAGAAGGGCAAGGTCGAGAAGTACCTGATGTCCGACCGCGAGTTCGAGGACTTTTTCCTGTCGACGTGGGTCGAGGGCGCGGGCGTGAAGGTGCCGGGGACGAAGGCTCCGATCACGGGCGAGCCGTTGCGCGAGCTGCTGCGAGCGGTCTCCGAGGTCGGCGCGCTCTTCGCCAAGTTCACCAAGCGCGGCGTGCCGTCGCCGGTGCTGAGCGAATTGCTGCGCTCGAAGTTCCGCGGCACCAAGCGCGGGATCGGACACGCCGAGATCGCGGAAGCCGTGGTGCGCGCGGCGGCGGTCGTCGACGGCTACGACATCAGCGTCCAGGCCGGCGAGGCCAACGAAGGGCACACGGTGACAATCGCCGGGACGCCCACGGTCTCGTTCAGCACCGATCTCTTCAAGTCGCCGGACTACGCGAGCCTCGGCGAGCTCTGGGACCAGGTTGCGCCGGCGGCCAAGGGCCCGACGGCGATCCTCGAAGGCGAGAAAGAAACCGCGGTGTCCTCGCTCGACCAGCTGCATCGGATCGCGCTCGAGCACGCCAGGGCCGGCGCGACGTTCCAGCGATACAAAGGCCTTGGCGAGATGAACGCGGAGGAGCTGGCCGACACCACGATGAACGCCGAGTCGCGCACACTCCTCAAGGTCACGATGGAAGACGCCGTCGGTGCCGACCAGATGTTCACGGTGCTGATGGGCGATGCCGTCGAGCCGCGCCGCGAGTTCATCGAGAAGTACGCGCTGGACGTCGCGAACCTCGATATTTAACCCCGTCGGCGGCTGATGAGCCGTCGGCGTTGAGCAGTGACGGAGTCCCGCGATGCCGAACGAGCGCCAGGTCCCGGTCCCGATCGAAGAGGAAATGCGGAAGTCCTATCTGGACTACGCGATGTCCGTCATCGTCGGCCGCGCGCTGCCGGACATCCGCGACGGCCTCAAGCCGGTCCACCGCCGCGTCCTCTACACGATGCAGGGGCTCGGGCTCAACTGGAACCGCGCCTACAAGAAGGCGGCGCGCGTCATCGGCGACTGCATGGGCAAGTACCATCCCCACGGCGACGCGCCGATCTACGAGGCGCTCGTCCGCATGGTGCAGGAGTTCTCGCTGCGCTATCCGCTGGTCGACGGGCAGGGGAACTATGGGTCTGTCGACGGCGATCCGCCGGCGGCCATGCGCTACACCGAGGCGCGGCTGGCCAAGATCGCCCATGAGATGCTCGCCGACATCGACCGCGACACCGTCGACTTCGTGCCGAATTTCGATGAGTCCGAGCGGGAGCCGGTGGTCCTGCCGACGCGCATCCCGAATCTCCTGATCAACGGCTCGGCGGGCATCGCGGTCGGCATGGCCACCAACGTGCCGCCGCACAATCTGACCGAAGTCATCGACGGCCTGGTCACGCTGATCGATACACCGGACACGCCGATCGAGCAGCTGCTGAAGATCATCAAGGGACCCGATTTCCCGACGCGGGGCTACATCTACGGCGCCGGCGGCATCCGGGAGGCGTACACGACGGGCCGCGGGGCCATCACGCTCAGAGCCAAGGCGCACGCCGAGAAGATGCGGGGCGGCCGCGAGGCCATCATCATCACGGAGCTGCCGTATCAGGTGAACAAGGCGAGCCTGATCGAGAAGATCTCCGAGCTCTCGGCGGAAAAGAAGATCCCGGGCATCTCGGAGATCCGGGACGAATCGAATCGAGAAGGCATCCGGGTCGTGCTCGAGCTGGGCCGGGGCGAGATCCCGCAGATCGTGATGAATCAGCTCTACAAGCACACCCAGATGCAGACGACCTTCGGCATCATCATGCTGGCGCTGGTCGAGCGGCGGCCGCAGATCGTCAACCTCAAGGAGATGCTCGAGGCGTTCGTTCGCTTCCGCCGGGAGATCGTCACGCGGCGCACGCGCTACGACCTGGCCCGTGCCGAGGAGCGAGCGCACATTCTCGCGGGCCTGCGCAAGGCAGTCGAGAACCTCGACCTGGTCATCCGGCTGATCCGTCAGTCCGAGAGTCCCGACGCGGCGCGCGACGCGCTGATGCGGCAGCTCGAGCTGTCCGAGATTCAGGCGCGCGCGATCCTCGACATGCGACTGCAGCGCCTGACCCAGCTCGAGCGGCACAAGGTCGTCGAGGAGCACGAGCAGACGCTGGCCCTCATCGAGGAGCTGAAAGGCATCCTGGCGTCCGACGCGAAGCTGATGGCGATCATCCGCGGCGAGCTCCTGGCCATCAAGGAAGAGTACGGCGATGCGCGGCGCACCGAGATCCTGACCGAGACCACCGAGCTCACGATCGAGGACCTGCTGGCCGACGAGGAGATGGTCGTCACGATCTCGCGCGCCGGCTACATCAAGCGTACGCACGTCGAGGCGTACCGCAGCCAGCGCCGGGGCGGCAAGGGCGTGACCGGTATGGAGACGAAGGAAGAGGATATCGTCGCGGACCTCTTCGTGGCCTCGACACACTCGTATCTGCTCTTCTTCACGAACCGCGGCAAGATACACTGGCTGAAAGTGCACGAGATCCCCGAGGGCGGGCGTCAGGCCAAGGGCAAGGCGATGGTGAACCTCCTGTCCCTCGGCGAGGGCGAGGAAGTCGCGACCTGCGTGCCGGTACGCGACTTCGCCGCCGGCGGCTACATCTTCTTCGCCACCAAGCAGGGCACGGTCAAGAAGACCGAGCTCGACGCGTACTCGCATCCGCGCGCCGGCGGTATCCAGGCGATCGGTCTGGACGACGACGACCGCGTGATGACCGCCCGGCGTACCGACGGCCAGCGCGAGGTCATGATCGCCACCAAGCTCGGCATGAGCATCCGCTTCTCGGAAGAGGAAGTGCGCCCGATGGGACGCGGCGCCGGCGGGGTCAAGGGGATCGAGCTCGACGAAGGTGACGAGGTCATCGCCGCCGACGTCGTGCAGGAGGGCGTGAGCATCCTGACGGTGACCGAGCGCGGCTTCGGCAAGCGCACGCCGCTCGAGGAATATCGTCTGCAGGGCCGAGCCGGCAAGGGGATCATCGACATCAAGACCGGGGGCCGCAACGGTAACGTGGTCGCGATGCTGCAGGTGCGCGACGCGGACGACATCCTGGTCGTCACGACGAAGGGCAAGATGATCCGCTTCCACGTCTCCGACGTGTCGTCGCAGGGGCGCAACACGTGGGGCGTGCGCATCATCGACCTCGAGGCCGACGATCGGGTAGGCTCGGTCGCGCGCGTCGAGTCGGAGAGCACCGCGCCGGTCGAAGCTCAGTAGCGCGGCCGTGCTCGACATCCGGCAGATCCGCGAGCAGCCCGATGCGGTGCGGCGCGGGCTCGCCACCAAGGGCGGCGCCGATCTCGTCGCCGACGTGCTCGCGCTCGACACCGACCGCCGCCGACTCGTTCGCGAGAGCGAAGATCTGAAGGCGCTCCGCAACAAGGCCTCGGAGGCGATCGGTCAGGCCAAGCGCCGCGGCGAGGATGCCGGCGCCGAGCAGGCCCGCATGCGCGAGGTCGGCGAGCGCATCAAGACGCTCGAGGTCGAGCTCAAGTCGGTCGACGAGCGACTCGACGGACTGCTCCTCCAGCTTCCGAATCTTCCCCACCCGTCGGTCCCCGTGGGCAAGGGCGAGGACGACAACGTCGAGGTTCGCCGCTGGAGCGAGCCGCGGACGTTCGCGTTCCCTCCGAAGCCGCACGAAGAAGTCGGCGCCGCGCTGGGGCTCGATATCGAGCGGGCCGCCCGGATCGCGAAGGCGCGCTTCGCGGTGCTGTGGGGCGGCATGGCGCGTCTCGAGCGCGCGCTGGCGCAGCTCATGCTCGATCTGCACACGAAGGAGCATGGCTACACCGAGGTCTGGGTGCCGCACCTCGTGAACGGCGAGACGATGACCAGGACCGGTCAGCTCCCGAAGTTCGAGGAGCAGCTCTTCAAGACCGTAGAGGCCGACGAGGGCCGCGCGCTCTACCTGATCCCGACCTCGGAGGTGGCGCTGACGGCGCTGCACGCGGGCGAGGCGCTGCCGGAAGCCTCGCTGCCCCGCCGCTACACGGCGTTCACCCCATGCTATCGCCGCGAGGCGGGCACCTACGGCAAGGACATGAAGGGGATCTACCGCCAGCATCAGTTCGACAAGGTCGAGCTCGTGAAGCTCGCGACACCGGCCCAGGCGTACGAGGAGCTGGAGTCGATGGTCAGGAACGCCGAGGCCGTCCTCGAGCGCCTCGAGATCCCGTACCGCGTGGTCGAGCGCTGCACCGGCGACCTCGGCTTCAGTACCGCCAAAGGCTACGACATCGAGGTGTGGCTGCCGGGGCAGGGGCGCTACCGTGAGATCTCGTCGTGCTCCAACTACGATGCGTTCGGCGGGCGCCGCGCCGACATCCGCTATCGCCCCGACGGCGGCGGCCGGCCCGAATACTGCGCGACGCTGAACGGCTCCGGTCTCGCGGTGGGCCGCACGGTGATGGCCGTCATCGAGAACTACCAGGAGGCAGACGGCGCGGTCACCATACCCCAAGCGCTTCGACCCTACATGGACGGGCTCACGCGGCTCACCCCGCGCTGACGCCGACCCGGGCACGCATGAGGCGCTCCCTGGCGTGGCTCGCCCTTCTCCCGGTGCTGGCGGCCTGCGCGACGACGGGGCGTGACCGCGACACGGCGCTACTCAGGGACGCGCGAGAGTGTGAGGCGGACGCCGACTCGCAGCTACAGAACGCCGGGCAGAACGATCCAGGGATCCGGCTCTTGTTCTTTCAGGCGTGCATGGGCCTTCGCGGCTGGCAGATGGAGTGACGCCTAGCGGCGCTTGATCGGGTCGTCGCTGCGGCTGCTGAGCACCTTGTAGTCGAGCAGCCGAATCTCGTACGAGCCGCGATCGTAGTCGATCCCCATACCCCACGTCCTGAATCCCCGGGTCGCAATCGGGATCGAAACCTGCTTGGCGAGACCCGGCGGGATCACGGTGCCCCGGAAGTCGCGCAGATGGAAATCGAGCACCTCGCCGCGCGGGCTCTTCACCACGACCAGCACGCGGACGTCCGAGATCGTGTCGCTGGTGCGGTTCTGCAACGACGCGGTGAGCGTCGCGAGCGTGCTGCCCTCGGCGAACACGCCGAATTCCTCGATGATGTTGTTGAAGTAGACCAGGTCCTTGAGCCGGTCGCCGTCGCGCAAATCGAACGGCGTCGGCTTGGCGCCGGCGAAGGCGATCGATGCGGGCGGCACGTCGCGCAAGAGGTTCGCGGGCAACGCGAAGTTCAGGTTCTGGCCCTTGGCCGAGGTGGCGGTCGAGATGCCGATGACCCGCCCCTGCGAGTTGAAGACAGGCCCGCCGCTGCTGCCCGGGCTGATCGGCGCAGTGATCTGCAGGTATCTGACGCCGCTGATGACGCGCAGCCCGCCGATGATGCCGGTGGAGACCGTGCCCTCGAGCCCCTGCGGGCTGCCGAGCACCACGACGTCCTGACCGACCGCCGCGGTCTCCGAGTCGGCCAGTAACACCGCGGGCGTGGACGTGAACGACGTCTGGATCGTGACGAGGTCGTACTTCTTGGCGAAGTTCAAGATCTTGACCGCGGTTCCATTCTGACCGCGCCAGCGCACGAACACTTTCGCGGCGCCGCCGACGACGTGGGCGTTGGTCACCAGCACACCATCGCGCGTGATGAAGAATCCGCTACCGAGCGCCAGCGGCTGCTCTCGCTCGTCGAGCGCGATCAGCGTGACGACCGACGAAAGATTCTCGCGCGCGATGCGCGCGGCCAACGGCTCTTGTTCCTGCGCGGCGACGGCCGCGGCGACGGGCAGCAGCGCAGACAGCGCAAGGCTCGCCGCGGCGCCGATGCGAAGTGCCTCACGCGTACGGCGCGGAGTCGAGGTGAGGCTCGCGTCGTGGTGGAGCGTCGCGCTGTTCGTCATGAGCCGATTCCCTTCTGCGTTCTGCGCTCGATGAAGGCCGAGAACCTATTGTTAGACGAGACTCTCAATTCTGACAAGCGCGGTTTGGCGAAAAACGCTTTCCGGAATCTATTGTTCCTCGGCGACCCGGGTGCCATGTGGTGTTCCGCAAATTCTCGAGGCTCGGCCAGACTCCGCCGAGTTGCTGTGAAGCGAGGTGCACATGCTCGAAGAGGCCGATCGTCAAATCGAAAACGCGCGAACGCGAGTGACACGTCACCGTCTTGCAGCGGGCACGCACACCGGAATCCATCGCCACGAGTACGACTACGTCGTCGTCCCGATATCCGGGGGCCGCATGCGGAGCGTGGCGGACGGCAAGATCGAGTTCGCGCAGCTCGCGAGCGGTGTTGCGTACTTCAGACCGGTGCCCTAGCTGGTGCCGAAGGGCGGCCCGTCCCAGCGCTCGTGGCGAGCGAATTCGGCGACGGGCTTGCGCTTGAGCCGGGTAAGCATGCGGGCGGGCTTGCCGAGCGGCATGACCGCGCACACGGCAACGTGCGAGGGAATGCCCAGTAGCGTCTGGATGTCCGGCTCGCGCGCCGTGGCCAGCGTGGTGATCGTACCGCCGAAGCCTTCGTGCCTCGCCGCCAGAAGGATGTTCCACGCGAAGGGGTAGATCGACGCGCCGCTGATGATCCCGACACGCTTGAGGTCCTGGTCGATCGAGGCCACGACTTTCAGATCGACGCAGACGACCAGCACGACGGGCGCGGTCGCGATCGACTGAGTGAGGTGCGGGGGTACCTGGGTGCGCGCAATCGTGTCGGCGTTGACGCGCGGTGAGTCGATCGTGTTCCAGGGGCTCTCGCCGTTCGCGGCCTGCGCGGCGTAGCGCTTTCCGGCGACCGTGCTCAGATCGGCGAGCGTCCGCTTCGTCGCGGCGTCACGGACGACGATGACGCGCCAGCCCTGCCGGTTGCCGCCGCTCGGCGCGAACCGCGCGTGTTCCAGGATCCGCGCCAGCAGGTCGTCCGGGAGCGGATCGGTCGTGAACTGCCTGGCGGAGAACGTCGCGCGCATCACGTCGTAGAGCTCCATCGGTCGATCTCCTTGCGCGTACTCTACTCATTCCTCTGCGCCACTCAAGGCGGTACTTCCGGCGTCGCGGACCCTCGCCCTGAGCTATCCTCTGCACTGCGCCGGCCACACGCGGCGGCAGGGAGGCTCGATGGCTCAACGCAATGTCGCTCTCCTGAGCGCCAATCGTCTCCGGCTCGGACTCTTCGGCGCCAATTGCTCGAGCGGGCGAACGTACGCCTCGCTCCCCGAGCGCTGGGAAGCGAGCTGGGAGAACAATCTGCGCCTGGCGCAGATGGCGGACGAGATCGGGATCGAGTGTATGGTGCCCATCGCTCGCTGGAAAGGCTACGGCGGCGCCTCGAATCCGAACGGCTCGAGCTTCGAGTCGATCGCCTGGGCCTGCGGGCTCTTGGCGGCGACCCGTCGCCTGCACGTGTTCTGCACGGTTCACGTGCCCTTGCATCACCCCCTCGTCGCGGCCAAGCAGATGGCGACCGGCGATCACATCGGCCGTGGCCGCCTCGGGGTCAACATCGTATGCGGCTGGAACGAGGATGAGTTCCAGATGTTCGGCGTGACCAAGAAAGAGCACGACGCCCGCTACGCGCAGGGCGAGGAATGGTGGAGCACCGTCAAACGCATCTGGGCGGGTGAAGAACGGTTCGACTACAAGGGCGCGTACTACCAACTCAATGCGGTCGAGGGGGCGCCGCGGCCCTTCGGTGACGCGGACCCGTTGATGATGAACGCCGGCAGCTCGGACACCGGGCGCTGGTTCGCCATCCGTCACTCGAACTTGCACTTCGACGCGGTGGAGACGCCGGAAGCCAGCTCGCCGCGCGTCGCCGAGACCAAGCGATTGGCGCGAGAGCGCGGCCGCGAGATCCAGGTTTGGACTCCCGTCGGTATCGTGTGCCGTCCGACTCAGGAGGAGGCCGACGAGTACCTGCAGTACGTCGTCGACCACGCCGATTGTGGTGCGATCGGGCACCTGGCCGACCTGCATGCGAAGGAGGGTCGGCAGCAGACCGATCCTCAGCGCCTCGTGCACAGCGGCCACAATTCATTCGGGCGCCGCGCTCTCGCCCGTGGGTCGTACTGCGTGGTGGGTGATCCAGACGCCGTTGCGCGGGAGTTCGCGCGGCTTTCGGCCGCGGGCCTCGACGGCCTCGCGGTCAACTTCGTGGACTATCTGAAGGAGCTGCCGTACTTCGCCGCCGAGGTGCTACCCCGGCTCGAGCGGCTCGATCTCCGGGGCGCCGTGCGGTCCGCGGATTAGAACGAGCGATGAGCCGCCGGTCAGTCCGAACTCAGGCGACGGCGGCGAGCTGGCCGATGATGGCGACGCACGCCTCCGCGAGCTCCGTGCCCTTCGTGTGCATATGCTGTTTGAAGAATTCTTCGTGCACGGCGTGCTCGTGGAAGTGATGCGGCGTGAGCACCGCGGAGAGCACGGGAACGCCGGTCTCCAGCGAGGTCTGCACGATCCCCTGCAGCACGGCTTGCGCCACGAAGTCGTGCCGATAGATCCCGCCGTTGACCACGAGGCCACTGGCGCAGACCGCGGCGTAGCGGCCGGTCTGAGCGAGCTTCCTGGCCATCAGCGGAATCTCGAGGCTTCCCGGCACCGAGAAGTGCTGAACGTCGGGCGCCCCGTATCCGTGCTTCGCCATCTCGGTCATGAACGCTGTGCGGCAATGGTCGGTGATCTCGGTATGCCACGCAGCCTGGATATAGGCGATCGGCTTCTGCGCCATGGACGTCCTCCCTGTGATGTGAGCAGTGTAGCTCAGCGAAAGACGGCCCGGTGAATCGCCCGGCCTTCGCCGCCGGTGCCGCCATGGCGCGAACTGCGCGGAACACCGCGACGCCGAGCCGAGGATGTCGCAGTAAGGCGAGGCGTGGCCGCCGAGTCTCAGGGGGTTCTGCATGGCGCGAATGATCAGTATTCACGAATACGAGCTTAGGCCGGGAACCGATCCCGAGAGATTCGAGCAAATGCTTCGTGATGCTGAGACGAGCGGGCTGTTCGACCTACCAGGCCTGATCGCTCATCACTTCGTCAAAGGTGTGAAGGGAGCAAGGCGCCACGCCTACGCGGCCGTGTGGATCTACGAAAGCCGGGAGGCGTGGGAACGATTGTGGGGCACGCCCGAGCACCCGAGGAAGCCCACCGAGTACCCCGAGCAGTGGCGAATCTGGGAGAATCAGTTCCTGGCGCCAGTCCTGAGCGATCACCCCGATGCGGTCAGGTTTACGGCATATGAGGTGCTGCGACTCGACGAATGATCGTGCACCATCAAGAATCCCGAAACTCCTAGCACCTCTCAGCTCTGCTAGACTCTTCCGCCACCGAGGTGCTGATGCGTTGGATCGGGCTTGTGGTCTCATCACAATCATCTCGTTGACCGCACCAGACCATTGGACTGTTCGGTCGGTCGCCGACGAAATGGCGACACAACCGCCTGCCACCGGCCCAACATTTCCGGAACTAAAGTTTCGTCCGATCGGGATACGCGCCGGCGGCGGCACGCGGCCGAAAGTCGGGGCATTGGCGCTGCGAGTCGAGCCACCACGATGAAGATTTGCTTCCTGTCGGATCCGCGTTATCTCCATACGCAGCGATGGGCGCGCTTCTTTCGCGAGCGCGGCCACGATGTACATATCATCGGCGATCCGGTCGTCGATGGCCCGCGATTCGCCGCAGATCCCGACCCATTCCCTGGGCGACGCGAGCTTCAGGGGACCATGGATTTTCAAGACGACCCTGGCCCTCGCGCGACGCTTGCGCCAATTGCGCCCGGACATTCTGCACATGCACTACTTGACGGCGCTCCCGGCACCGGTCTTGCTGAAGTTTCGGCCGTTCCTTGTGAGCGTCTGGGGCGCAGACATTCTTGGAGAGAAGGGCCTGGCCGCTGACGAACGGAGATTCAGACTCTTCAAGACCCTGGTGCTGCGACGCGCACACGCCGTCCTGGCGACGTCCCATTTCCTGGCGGCCGCCACCTGCCGCTACGCAGGGCTCGGCCCCAAGAGAGTGATGGTCTCTCCGTGGG
>JACXTT010006944.1_pt1 | contig 16076 bp, 10 predicted proteins | sample 9270951 | NCBI WGS metagenome assembly JACXTT01 (sample SAMN15532306, study PRJNA645909) | rock metagenome | isolation source: weathered quartz diorite | place: Puerto Rico | collected 2017-06-21 | reverse complement strand
ACGGCGGGGAGAGTGTAAAAGTGGTCGTGAGTAAGCGTGTCGGTAACAACGAACCGATAAAACCGCCCATCCGTGCCTTGGACGATGCGTTGAGGCATTTCCAGGGATTTTCCAAGAGTCGAAGGAAGTCGGTCTGCATACCATTGCACATACTGATTCATCCCCCCATAATCGTCCCAATTATTGACAAAAGGGATGATCAGCTTTATCGAATACTCAGAGGCCTTGGCAACCACATAATCGAGAGCGCGGAGCCCGTTCTCATTGAACTTTTCCGGTCCCCACTGCAGGCCCGGGAGCAATGCGCTGTCTTCACAATCAAAAAATCCCCACGTTCGCATCGTCGTGATACCGAGATTTCTCGCCTCGCGAAAGACTTCAATGACGTGCACAGTATCTCCCAGCGCGGCGATATTTTCAAGAAAATAACTATTCGCCCCGATCGCGTAAAATGGTCTTCCGGAAAGCATCAAAGCGCTCCCAGACCTTTTTACGTACTCTACGCGATCGCTCCCGGCCGCGATCTCACAGGATATGAGCAAGCCGATGACAAGAAATCTCACAAATGCTTACCAACTGAGGTTATTCCCCCCTGACGCATGTGACATCGCCTGAAGAGTAAATCCCTCCCTCACACGGGTTTAAAATTGACGACTACTTCTGATCGAGGGAAACGAGCCGGATTCCCACGGGAAGAATAATTTCCTTTGAATCTCTTATCAGCTTAAAGTCGACGTGATCATTCTCGTGCGTAAGTTTTTCACGCAGATCCCCCAGCGTAAACTCTTTCGATGTTTTTTTGTCCATCCCCGAGACAACATCTCCCTTCTTGAACCCATCGCTCTCAGCGGGAGAATTCGGCCGAACAGCGGTCACCGTGTAGGTACGCAAATCCGCTCCCGAAGCAATGATGGTCAGGCCGTACGTCCGTCGTTCCGGATACGGTTTATCCGTCTCTGAGGTAGGTTCAAAAATCACCCGGTCCCGGGCATAATCAAGAAACACATGATACCGGCGATAGATACCTTCTCCAATCGTCCCCGAAAACCTTCTGCTCGCGTAGGCCCCCTTCGTATTCACGGAAAAATTTGCAGGAAAGGATTTCACCTGAAAATTCCCGAGTGAAAGTTTGTCGATACGTCCCCTGACATTCTGTTGGGAAAAGAACTGATTCTCAAGCCCCGCCAGCTTATTCACCGTAGAATTCGTGCCAGCAAGCGCGACAAGATCATGGGCTTTCACAAAGGGGGAGGTCAGCGTCATCGTCTCGGCTGCCCCGAAATCCAAAACCATATAAGCCGGAATCGTCGTCCTTCCCGCAACAGTCATAGTTGCATCGGCGAAGGGAATCCCTTGATCAAACGTCACGGGAACAACAAAACCCTTCCCGGTATAATTCCAAGAAATCGGATCATTGAGAAACAGCTGCTTGTGCTCGTAATCGATTTCAATCACAAATCTGCTTATGAAATCATACCCCAGAATGCCCCCGAGCTTCATCCCCAGAGCCTTTTCGAGCCCGGTTTCATCGAGAATGGCGACATGCTGGTTACGGATCTCGACCCCGGGCATCCGGAATGTAGCGCCTGTCGCAAAACTATAGGCCGCAGAACCTCCCCCGCCTGTCGTCATCGTCGAACCATACGGCTTGAGTCCGAAATCGGCAACGTACGGCGTATTAATAACCTCCTCATCAGCTCCCGTATCGAGCAAAAATAACACAGAATCCTTCCCATTCAGTTTCAGTGAAAATATTATATGACTGTTCTCAAAATTAAAGGGAATGGGTGGAATAACCGAGTCGAGGAAAGTATCCATAAATTCAGGCGTCGTTGAACCGAAGTGGTTTCCCGAAATCTGCGGAAGAATCCTCACATTCGTGCGGTTCCAGGTGAAAGTCGGTTTGTCGGCCTCTTCGACGCGACCTGTGAAGGGAATTAGTATCCCATTTGCCTCCTGCCATCTCTCATAAAACGTCGTGATCGCTTCCTCTTCCCCGAGATGGGACGATCTTACAGGAAGCCATGATTTCGGATCGATCACGAATTTTACCGTATCGCCCCCGGGCGCTAGAATTGACAATTCCAGCGAATCCCCGACACTGCGGAACTGAGTTGAGGGCGGCAGAGACGCGGGGGGACCGAGAAGTGTCAGCTGATCTTCATAGGCGGCAGCTTTTGTCCGAATCAATTCCCTGCCGCGGAGATTTCTTATAAAACCGTTCGGATCGCGGCGTATCGATCTTTCTTTGGTAATGAGCACCTCGGACGTATCGTAATTGCTTGTTTCCACAGAATGATAATCCCCCGTTATCGCAAAAAACTCCTCGATAGTATACTGAACCCCATCCTCATCGGAGTTTTTCATCACCTGTGCCTCGTTCAGCACATTTTCTGTCGGAGCATGTATTGCCTGCCGCCACTGGCGAAGAATTTCCTCCGGGGGAACGTCGGCAAAATTCGCGGAGTGAGTCAGGAGGATCGGAAAACCGAGGAGAAACAGCATAGGCCTTTCAGGATACGGTGATAATGGGTGATGGGGAAATCTACACAATTATGGGGGATTAAAAAACCGGCCGTCGATTCTGGATGATAGATCCGATCTATCGTTCCAGCCAATGGTATTTTAGTGAGTCGTTATCCCGAAACAGGGTAAACCTGCTCTCGTGGTTCTCATGAAAAAAGAGCCAATCATAGCGAAGCGTGAGATCAAATTGGGCACCGGAGAAGTCCCGGTGGCTCGCAATTCCCCCTATATGAATTTCCCGATTCCCGAGCGGGGGTATATCCCCAATCTTCAGGACATAGTGGAGAGTCTGCCGGGGGATTGCGCCTCCACTGGGATCAAAATCAATAATCGTCGAATCTATCGTGCATTCCGCATTCCGGACTGTACAATAGCGGCTATTGTTCCTGAGTTCGAAGGGTATTTGGTACGGTACTATGTCATAAGAGGATGATTGGGGCATGGGAGTCACATCTGGACAACTCGCGAGAAAAGTTGAAAGCAAGGCAGACAAGAACGCAAGTATGGTGCTGACACGCACTCACCAATGAAATGAACGCCAATGAAATGAAACGGTGTTCTTCTTCTCCATCAGGCGCGATACCAGGCATAGAAGAAATTCACGCCTAAAGATAATCCCCTAGGTGAACGAAGTCAAGGAAACGGAGGGCGTCGATCCGATCGGATTCAACCTACTGAAGGTCTCGAGTGGCTTCGTGGCAACGAAAATTTCCAAGCCCCGGCGTAACAAACCGGTTTCGATGGCGCTGCCCGCGCCGCGCCCTCAACCGAAATATCTTGGAAGACACGCACGCGCGGTTCAGGGAGCACAACCCGGAGGGGCTCAGGAACGCCAGAGGTAGGACATTTTCAGGAATAATCCCCGGTTCAATTCCAGAAGATTTTCGGCGGGCACATAATCCGAGCCGTCCCAATGGACCCGTTCGAAAACCGAACCATATCCAAGGTAAACGGCGGTACCGGGAATATAATTGAAGGAGGCAAGGAAATCCGTAGTTAACCGTTCACGGAAGTCGTTATACTCTGCGATCGTCCGGAAAAAAAGATACGGATTGGGCTGAAAGATCAGCTTGCCGCGTGTGATTCCATAGTTAAAGAGCTTGCTCCCGTCTATATCCTTGTAAAAATCTAAATACGAGTAAGTCGCTTCTGCCTGGAAAGTCTCCCAGGGTTGGAACACAAAGTCGGCGCTCGCAACGTTGCTGCTCCCCTGCTCCGGCGTATGGTAATAGATGGCCCTGATCCGGCGGTAGAGAAGATTCGCATAAAGCTGCTTCGTAAACTGGGCCCGGAATTGCGTGTGAACCCCGCTCGTCTGAAACCTCTGAGCGTCGAACACTTCGGTCGAGTAATTCAACCGCGTGCGAAAGAACCAGTTTCCGAGGAAAAACACATTCACGGCCAGGTCATTAGACGTTTCCCAGAGCCCGCTGAACTTATCTTCCGTTTGCCCTAGCGTCAGTTCAAACCCGATCCGCTGAAAGATCTTCGAATCCGGGAAGATTCGCGGGTTCAGATATTCTATAAAATTGAGCACGCCGGTTCTCGTGAGATAACCCATATCTGCCCTGAAATTCTCTGACACCTCCCTGACATTCAGGCTATACCCGAAAAGACGTTTATCGCTGGATAACCGTGCGCCGAAAGTATTCCCTGAAAGAGTGGCGTAAGCGGGACCATCCTTCGCCCAGGAAAGGAACCCGTTGGACTCAATAACAGCGTCCTTTGAAAGCCGGTACTGTTCATCAAAACCTCCCACGCGGTCATGCGAGTTATCCAGCTCGCGCGCAGCGTAGAGGAGACCGACGTAGCTATTATCGGCAACATTGCGCTTAAACCTTATGACGGGCACCGACACATAATGCCCAAGTGAATCTCTTTCCGATTCCAGAACCCTGTCCAGGGCATAAACGGTAGCGATCGTATTATCCTTCAAAACCCTTCCGGTAAGTTTCATGCCAAAGGCGGGGTCGGCGATCGATCGGGAATAGTAGATTGTGGGATCGAGCGGATTCGCGTTGGACGCAACGCTAAAATTATCTATTCCTTCTAAAAAGAATGGCCGTTTTTCCTGATAAAAGAGACTGGACCGGAGATTTATGTCGATTTGCCCGGCATCCGATTCCACCTGGCTGAAATCGGGATTCAGAGTCCCGTCGAGGATCAGATCGGAAGTCAGGCCGTACTTTGCATTAAGACTGCCCTTCCCTTCCTCCTTCGATTTTTCCAGGGAATTGCCTGTACGAACATCCTGGCGTGTCGCCGTAAACGCGGGTAAAATCTCGACAAGCCTGTAATGGTCGATCCCCGGATAGGCGACAGGCGTCATTTGAGTGAGAAAGGCTGCCCCTTTTGCCGGATCGAGACGGGGGTAGGAGCTATGCTCTGAGCGGCGGCTGATGTATCTTTCGAGAACAACCTCCATCGTCGTCGTATCGTCATTGGAATACCGTAGGCTTTTCAGGGGAAGCTGAACCTCTATCGTATAGCCCAGCGAATCGATCTTCCCGGCGCTGTACCAGACAAAATCCGGGCTAAAATCCTCGTTGTTGTTACTGAAACGGCTGTCGCCCTGTATCCCGAGGGGATTCACGTAAAAAGCAGTAAGAGCTTGCTGGTCGTTGAACGAGTCCAGATTGATACAGATAAAGTCATCATTCAGCATCCTGTCGCGCGGCGACACTGCGGCCTTAACCTTCTGCGGATCGTCATAGCATCTGAACGCAAAATAGAGGTTCGAGTTATCGTAGGCGAGAGCAACGTCGGTCTGTTCCTTGGGGACAATGTCGAAATCGGGGAGGAAAGTCGTAAACCCGGAGACATGAGGTGCGAGACTCCACACCGGGTCGTCGAGAGTCCCATCGATCACAGGCGGGGTTGTGGTAAACATCGGGCGCAGCGTCTTGGGCAGACCTGGAGTAACGCGGTCTTCCGGAACCCCGGCAGAAAATGCGGGCAACGCCAGCCAGAACGTGACCACCAAAAGAGCTTTCCCGGCAGACCGGAATTGGGTATTCACACGAATTCGGCGAGAAGAAATGATATACCGCATTGTACGCATAGATTTTTCAGTGGTTACAACGAAGAATTCCTACAAATGAATCCCAATTAAATTCACCATTTACACCCCCTTTTTGACATCTTTGGAAGATTTTCTACATTAGAGCCCCAACAATTTCAGGAAAAAATGGGCCTTGCACGCAAAACTCTCCTCTGGATATCCGAGAACCGAAAACTCCGTCAAAGCCTCCCGAACCTCGGCTTCATACAAAGGGCTGTCAAGCGATTCATGCCCGGGGAAAAACTCTCCGATGCCCTCTGGGCGGCTGAGGAGCTCAGAGCAGACTCTGTCAATACCATCATCACCCACCTCGGCGAGAACATTTCTCAAGAACGTGAAGCCGCTCAGGTCAGAGATCACTACATTGACGCCCTACAGCAGATTAACAATCACAGTCTCGATGCCTATCTCTCCGTCAAACTGACACAGCTGGGGCTCGACCTGAGCGAGGATTTCTGCGCAAAGAGCACCACAGCCATAGTTGAAGCTGCTCACAAGCACCGGAACATGGTCTGGATAGACATGGAGCAGAGTCATTATGTCGACCGCACCCTGAATATTTATAAACGAATCAAGCAAAAACATTCAAACGTCGGAATCTGCCTTCAGGCATATCTCTACCGCACTGAAAAGGATATCCGTGGACTGATTCCGCTTGAGCCAGCCATCCGGCTCGTCAAGGGAGCTTACTCCGAGCCTGGCAGCATCGCATTCCCAAAAAAAACTCACGTCGATGCAAATTACCAGAAAATTCTCAGGCATCTCCTGCAAAATATTAAAAAACACAACCTCCGGCTTGGCGTCGCGACACACGATCAGAAACTGATCCGGTACGCAATGGAGGAGGCTTCCAGGGAAAATCTGGGGCAGGGCGATTACGAATTTCAGCTTCTTTATGGCATCCGGACGGACCAGCAGAAACGCCTGGCAACGGAGGGTTTTAAGGTAAGAGCACTGATAAGCTATGGAACGTACTGGTTTCCGTGGTATGTCCGCCGGCTGGCCGAGCGGCCGGCCAACGTATTCTTTGTGTTAAAAAACCTCACGAAGCGCTGACCGGGCGCTCTTCCTCCAAGAACCTCAAGTCAGCCTAAAACTCTTCCATCATCCGGCGAGAATTGCTCGAGATTAGTGCCCGGAACGCGAATCGTACAGCGCAAAATTAGAGAGAGCGGGGGCGGCAATTGCATCCTTGATCAACAGTCGCACCTGATCCGTCCTGACGGGATTCACCCGTAAAAGCCTCTTAAAGCCCACGGTAGTGCCCGACCCAATTTCCTCCCACCGCCCGTTATTGAAAACCTCGATACTGAACGATGAGATACGCTGGCCCAGCTGAATCGGCTCCTGTAGCAAAATCGTGTCAAAATTTCTAGATGAATCCATTTTCACCGTAACCGTCGCTTTTTTCTCGGATTCCTTCGCAGCCCAATACGTTGAATTATCCCCATCCACAGTTTTTGACGGTCCGAAGTTCTCGGAACGAGAATTTGACGCTGTTACCTTCCCCTTCAGCGCAAGATTTTTGCTGAAAATCCCGCCCAAAATTCTCTTGAACCCTTGAAGCGAACGAACATCGTTGTCGCTGAATGCACCGCTCCGGTCCGGCGGAATATTCAATAAAAACACCGCATTCCGTCCCACCGACTTAAAATAGAGATCAACCAGAACCTCCGGGGATTTTACCAGAGAATCCTCGTTCGAATGATAAAACCATCCCGGTCTGATTGAAACATCGCACACCCCCACTAACCACTGCTTTCCATGAGGATCCCCCGTATTGAGATACTTTTCATCCGAAGCCCCTATGACAAGCTTCTCGGCATCGATCGTAGACCAGAACGTCTCCCCGGCAAAACCGTTTTCATTCCCAATCCACCGGAGGTCGGGCCCTGCGTCCGAGAAAATAGACGCCTGCGGCTGTAATTCGTAGACGATATTGGCAAAATCCTTCCAGGGATAGTAGGTTTTTTGGTCGATGACCCGTTTCTCCCGCGCGCCGCCATAATAGCCGTCGCCCCCATTCGCACCATCGAACCATACCTCATTGATCTCGCCGTATTTTTCCAGAAGTTCATGCAGCTGGTTTTCATAATATTCGATATAAGCGGGAGTGCCATAAGAACTGTTATTACGGTCCCAGGGTGAAAGGTAAATCCCAGCCCTCAGCCCGTACTTCCGGCACGCGTCCGTGAATTCCCGCACAATATCCCCCTTACTATTCTTGTAGGGGCTGTACTTAATCGAATGCTTCGTAAAGGCTGAGGGCCACAGACAGAATCCGTCGTGGTGTTTCGCCGTAAGTATCAGCTCCTTCATCCCCACATCTTTGGCCACCCTTGCCCATTGTTCAACATTGAGTCGAGCCGGATTGAATTTCTCTGGATCCTCATCCCCGTAGCCCCATTCCTTATCCGTAAAAGTATTCATATTGAAATGAATGAAGCCAATGAATTCCATCTCCTGATACTGGATCTGTTTGGCTGTGGGAATCACTTTGTTGGGAGAAATTTGCTGGCCGGACGTAAAACCACAGATCACCAGAACCCCTAACAAACTCTTAAAGACTCTGTTCATTGAACCGATCGAACAAATAATTGGACAGCACAGGCATAGTCAACGTGTAAGAAACTTTCAACGAGAGTGGATTTTTGCCGAAAAGCTCCCCCCTGTACGGAACTTACCGTGCAACCACCAATTTCCTCGTCTGGGAAAAATTCCCCGCATTCAGACGATAGAAATATATTCCACTCGGAATATTTTCTGCAAAAAAGGTGGAGAATTTGTCACCGGACTCCTCGACGCCATTCACAAGCGTCGCTACCTTCTCCCCCAGCACATTATAAACGATCAGCGAAACATACATTTCTTCTGGAAGAACATAATGAATCGTTGCTGACGGGTTGAAGGGATTGGGATAATTCTGATCCAGCAGGAATTTCCGGGGAATTGCCGAAAATTCCGAAGGAGGATCGGGCGGATTCCCTGAAATTGCCTGAATACGGATTGGCCCGACGACTCCCCGGGAAATTCCCGGCAGGCTGCCTGCAGAGTTCAGATAAATCCTCCCCGGCTGACTGACTTTAACCCAGTATCCTTTGCCGGGCAGAAGACTGTCCACAATTGAATAATGCCCGATGAACTCAAAAAACTGAGATGTCACCAACCCGGGCGGGCTGGACAGAACACTTGCAGCAGCCACCGAACTATTCACCGAACCCACCATATTCCATCCCTGAAAAACGTCTGCCGAGTCGGAGCTTATTGGAACCCCGGCGATGGAAACCGATTGCGTATCCGGGTATTTAATCCAGTACCCGATTCCATTAAGAAGAGAGTCGCGCAAGACATAACCTGAGCCAGGGACATAGGCAAAAACCCTCGACACCGCACCGGGATAGAGGACATTAGCTGCCGGATTCTCTACTGAAAGCGGGAGCGAGATGAGATTCCAGCCTTTCAACATTTGAAAAATCGTCGAAGAGAGCGATGTCCTGAACGACCATGTCGCCGAATATGGGCCGATACCGGTAAAATTCTTCCCCCGCACCCTCCAGTAGTACGACGTATCGGCGATAAGAGGTCCGACCTGCCGGAAAGAATCCGTCAGCGCTGTGTCGTCGAGGACAATCGTCGAAAAATTCGAGTCCAGGGCAAGCTGGCACCGGTAAGAATCCGCAGTAGGAAGCACCTGCCAGACAAGACGCAGAAGCGACGGCTCATTGGTCGCCCCATTAGCAGGTGAAACAAGAGTCGCCTGGGGGGGAGGCGCGGGCGGATCCACGGTGGTAAAATGCCATGTTGGCGAAAACGCACTTGTGCCGCCGCTATTTGATGCGTTCACATGCCAGTAGTAAATCGTCGAGTATGACAGAACCCCTATAGACTTAGAGGTATCCCCGGTTAGCGTGTCGCTCACCGGCGAAGAAGAATTCGAATCGGTCGCAACCTGTACATGATAGTTCTGCGCATTGTAGGCATGAGACCATCTCAGGGTGGGGGTTCTGGAGACCCCTGACTGGCCGTACGCGGGCTGGCGCAGTGTGGGGACAACCGGGGGAAGGGCGGCAAACTTATAAATCTGCTGTTCACTGTAACTGCAGAGGTAGAGTTCCTGGTGCTTATCAACGCCGAATGCCGAGATATTCTTCCCCGAATTCAGCACGACATAATTCGTAGAATAAGGTGCAACCCGGCTATCGAAGGCCCAGATACGGCCCGCGCAGAAATCCCCGTAGACATAGAACCCTGAAAGAGCGGGGATCGACTGTCCCCTGTACACGTAGCCTCCCGTAATGGAGCACTGGCTATTTACATGCCCGTACTCGAGGAGGGGCATAGACAGGCCCGAGCTATCGCACCCCGAGGGGGGATTATAGCAATGAAACGCTTCCATGGTATTCCATCCATAATTTCCGCCGTTTTTGACAGTATCCACCTCTTCCCAGTCATTTTGACCCACATCGGCCACCCACAAAACTCTTGTGGGGTAATCAAAGGAAAATCTCCAGGGATTCCGGAGCCCGTACGCGAAAATCTCCTTCTTAGCACCGGGAAGGTTCACAAACGGATTTGTGGCCGGAACTGAATACTGAAGACCGGGTGCAGCTGAGTCGACATTGATGCGCAAAATTTTTGCGAGCCAGGTCGACTTACTCTGGCCGTTGCCGTGGGGATCCCCGGCGCTCCCGCCGTCGCCCAGCCCTATGTAAAGATATCCGTCCGGGCCGAAGGCCAGCTGGCCGCCTTTGTGGTTATCGTAGGGTTGATTAATCCTCATAAGAACCACCTCGCTCGATCTCACGGCAGAATCGGGATTGGCGGAAACGTGAAACCGGGAAATAACCGACGCATAGGGATACCCGGAGACATTTTGGGGCACAATGTAATCCGCAAAAAAATACCCGTTCGACTGATAATTCGGATGAAATGCAATGCTGAGCAGACCCATCTCGCCGTTACTGATTACGCTGTCGGAAATATTCAGAAATGTGTCAGTCGACGTAACCGAAGAATTGTTGGGAAACACAAAAACATACCCATCCTGTGAAACCACAAAAACCCGGTCAGACGTATCGGGCGCTGCGCAGAGAAAAACAGGGTTGGAGAAAGTGAGGTTGGGAAATGCGTTTTGCAGAAAGACCTGGGAAGAAAGCCTGGAAAACCCAAGCAGAACGGCGGCCGACACGATCGCCGTGCGAATGGACAGCAGAGATAGACCTTGCCCCCTGTGTTGAACTCTCATAGACCCCCGCGAATTAAAGGCCCTCAGCGACCGGACCCGGGATTTTTGAAAATCTCCAGTAAATTAAGAGATATTCTTTAATACAATCAAGTCACACAGGCCGCGAGTGAATTCAGCAATTCAACCGGGAAGATCCTGGGATGTTCAGTGACCTTGTGCCCAAGAATTCGGGGATAATAGGCCATAAGGAGTTATGTAATTTTAAACTCGCAGTTTAAAATTGCATTGCAAATCCCACACCGTCGAGGGGAGGTCTACCCAAACGACGACGAGCGGGTCAGTATGGCCGTCTGAGAATGAGCGCCTCCGGCTCCTTGCGTTCCAGGACTAATGAATCCTTGATTCACCGCAGCGCACATTCTTCCCCATTCCGAGAACGGGATACTCACTCCCCGGTAATAAACCTATTCCACCTTTTGACGTACTCACTCTTAAAATCCCTGACAGCACGGTCATAGCTCATCGGACTGACTCCGTCCTTCCTGCTCCAGGAAATACTTACTGTCCTAACGTTGACCGGCAGCGCCGCCGAACCCCGAGAAAAACCGATTTTCTTGCCATCTGCCATTATAGATTTAACGTTCATAAACCATGGGAGGTGCAGTATCAATGAATCAGGCGGATCGGAGAATGAATTCGCGAACTTCATCGTTCCGCCCGAACTGCCTGATGAGAGGACGAAGTTAGCGACCCCGAACGCCGTCGGCGCATTGTGCACCGCGATCGAATCGTGACCCTTCAACCATTCGAGAGAAATGACGGAAAGGAGATGAAGGTTTCTCCCCTCTTCCCTGACAAGCATATTCCGGAGCAAAGTTCTGTACTTAGCGGCAAACCAGCCGTGGGGGGAGAGATTGCCGTGAAAATCGCGGGTCTTCCAGGGAAGAATATCATACTCAAAGCCGGCGTGCGTGGCGCTTGTGTGCACGAGAATGGCATAAAGCTCTTCGAGAGCCGTCTTATCTTCCCCCCGGACCACCTCAGTTTCCGTATTTGACATCGTCAGGTAGAGATGCAGCCACCGCCCGTCCCCATAGGTCATAATCCCCTCCTGATATTTCGCCCTTGTCGCTTTCAGCGTCGCGCTCACCATCGGATCCTCCGGGCTGAGAATTTCTACCGGCGAGACTGATTCCATATTTCCCCAATCCTGGCCGCCGAGCGTATCGAGGCCGGGGGGAATATAGCCGTTTGACCTTGCAGTCACTCGACTCAGAACCCCGGTAAAAACGCTCAAATAGTCATCGTATTTTCTCTGCCACTCTCCGGCCAGGTCGCTCCTGCCGGCGGCGTTGGCGATCAAGATTGCACACCTGATACCGCCGAGAGCGTTGAAATTATGTCCCGTGATATGCCCCTTAATATCTTCGTTATCTCCGGGGGCTGTAACAGGGACAATATTCAGGGGATCGCTCCTCCTAGCGCTATCAAGCCAGACCATTGCGCGTTGAACGGAGGGAAGAACCAGTATTGCGAAAGAACTGTCGTGGGATAACCGGAGATGCTGGCCGTAGGCCCAGAGAGTCTGTCCCCATCCGTCGAACTGACCTTGTTGTGAAACGAAATTGCCGTCGGGCTGCTGAAACTGAGCGAAAAAATCAAGGCACTGGCGTGCGACCGCATGATATCCCGTAAGATCGTACATGTTCGTAATATAGGATGCATCCCGGAGCCAGAATGCGTGATAATGAAAATCATTCACCGTCTGAACAAAGAAAGAGTCCACTTTATTACGGGCGATCAGGTCATAGATAAGGCTCGTCCGGAACGTATCGACAACCTTATTCTCCGGAAGGGAAATCCGCATCCCTTCCCCAACAATCTTTTCCCATGCAGCAACGGTTTTTTCAAGTAAATCATCGAACCGGGCCGCCTGGACTTGCCGGAAGTCCGGGCTATCAGGCGAAATGGGTTCAGCGGGCATCACGAAATCAAGCGCAAAGTCTTCACCGGGACGGAGCAGGACTTTGTAGCGGGCTATCCCTGCCGGAGTCGTCGGGAGAATATGCAACGATCGTGTCGTCGTATCGACCGGGTCATCTTCGCCATCTTTCAGAGCCATCCTCAACTCTGGCCTCGGAGATTTTGGAAACACATAAACAGCCTTTCCGCCTCTGAGAACCGCATTATCCTTGAAGCCGTACGTCCACGAGGGATCGAAGGATATCCCCGGCTGGTTGTATCCTCCCGGACGTTTCGCAGTCGCGGGACGGCGGAACCGGTTATCCCCGTGCCCGTAGACCGTATTCACCTCGTTCTGATAACGAAATCCGGATGCAAGGAAGGCATTCCTTTTCGTTGGATTTCTATTGGAAATAGTCACCCGGATGAAATTCATCAAGGAACTCTCCGGATTGCCGAGGGTAGCCGCGAACATCCTGAAGGCGTAATCAAAGCCGTCGTAGCGGTAGCGAAATTCAACGACGGGCAGATAGCCTTTATAAAGAGTTTTCACCCGCTGATTGATCGGCTCCAGCGGATCGCCGGTGAAAAACATCATCTCGCCATAACCGGTGTAGAGAAACCCTTCAGGTGACACGAGAGTGGCCTGCTTTCCATCCATAACCCCGATCTCGTCGGTGGGATGGCTGAAATAGCAAAATGGCTCATCGGGGCGATCGATGGAAGGATTGACCATTTGAGCCTGGAGTGTAATGCTGCCCGAAAACGACAGCGCGATACAAAGAGTCTTCAACGTTTTCATAGCGAGGATAAGGATATGGTAGGGTTCGTGAAAAGGCAAAAACCTCGGGAAAGCGAGCGCCGCAAACCGTTATGAGGATTATTCACGACGTGAATGATAATAATTCATGGTGTGAATAGCGAGAGTATCGATTCTCAGGTACTGTCCTAATTAGGTAGGGTTTGCCCTAAATTGCGGATGGTACGCGAGGGGAGAGCGTTCTCCAATTGGAAGGACATATTAATTTCTGGCCTTCACAAACGTCGAATTCTTGAGAAAATACACTTTGTGGAGTGCTTGACAAGCTAAGGAGAGATTTCTATCTTCCATCGATAGAAATCGAGGCACTTGCGCAGGAAAGTGTGCAGTAGAGGAGTTCAGAGCTGGAGGAGAAGCCCACGTATTGAAAACCAGTCTAATCACGTGCTTTTAGTCTGAGATGGCCCCCGCGCATTTTATCCCTAGACCGTTGAGAGGATGGGGCAGGAAGACATACGCGAGTTTTTCCAAGGAACCCGAGGTTCGAACCGCCTGTATCTTTGTCCACGGTTTTAACGGCAGCCCAGCACTAACTTGGTTGAACTTTCCGGAATTGTCTGAACGAGGTGTGGAACTTAGGAAGGCGGATATCTACTACTATGGGTACGATAGTCTCTACCAACAGGTCAATGTGAGTGCGGTTCATTTTGAAGAATTCTTGACTGTCTTGATGAGCAACCCCGGAGCCGTCACTCCATCGTTCATAGACAAGTATCGTAGGGACGAGTCCTTTTTGGACCGGCCCCACTATCAGCAGGTCTTGATAGTAGGTCATTCCCTGGGAGCCGTAATAATTAGGCGAGCGCTGCTCTTCGCCCATCGCAGGGGGGTCGCATGGCTTCCGGTCGTCAAAACGATGTTTTTCGCTCCGGCCCACCTAGGTGCAAGAATAATTGCCCTTCTGAAAGATTCCCTCTTCGAAAAACCGTTGGTGGTGCTAGCAGTGGCGGTGCGATACAAAATCCCAACGATCGACGACCTCAAACAAAATTCGCCGACCTTGGCGGGGATTCTCAACGAAACTATCACCCTTCAGGCGCAAGATCCTAGTCCTGAGCATTTCACGATCGCCAAGTCTGTAATCATAGCTGGCGATGAAAAGATCGTTTACACCGACCCCTTTTGTAAGGATCCACCTCCTCACCCGATTGATGACAAGCAGCATTCGAACGTGTGCAAGCCGAAGGAATACTTCATGGAACCGGTGCAGTTGGTTGAAACGGTTCTTGATGAGTTGAAGGGTTCAAGGTAGCGATGAACTCTGCGGATCCAAATTTCCTAGATCTGTTTGACTTTTTTTTCCCCTTAGTTGGACCTGATGCGAATTTACAAGCGGGGGCTCCTACCACTCTTCCCGAACTTGCGCGAGAATTCCGGTCTAGAACTGATGCTTGGAGCAAGAGATATTTCGACGGGCGGACTGACAGATCTCCCTCGTTCAAGTTTTGTGCAACACTTGAAATCGCTCTTTCGATTGGCTACATCAGGAAAGAAATCGGTGATGAATTCCGTCACCAGATCATGCACTTCGTGGGATCCTCCGAGACGCGAGAATACTGGCAGGGAATCTACCTCAACAGGTTGATCTGGGCGTTAGTAGAACGACTGAGCGATTGGAAAGATTTGCAGACGGAAGCGAACGATCAACAAGATGAAATATTCCACGCATTTCTAGCGCTGGGTACGGTTGTAGATAGTGATCCAGATCTGGATACTTTCGTAAGGTTGTTTATTGAGGAGGCGGATGTCGAAGTACTCGAGACGGTACGGAAGACCTGGACATCTCCAAACCTATTTCAACACGCGTTTGAGCGGCCTGAGGAAAAACGATCCCGGGCTGAGAAGGCGTTCCACGGTTCCATTGTCCATCTGAATTTTCTTTTGGCATTCGATCGCTTCTTGCTTGAGTGTCCTGATCCGGGCTTGCGATCAAGGATGTGGGAATACCATTTTCCGTTTAGGGATGAGACATTCTCGAAGATTCTGCAGTTTTACCGAACTCTGCTGACAGACCTCTACGATGTTACAAGCACTTTGAAAGCAGAAGAATATCATGAGGCACTAGGTAGCTACGGGGAGTTAGTTGAGCTCGATTTTGATGAGCTCAGTGCTGACGTCAATGCCTCTCTCCTTTCGATTCAAGAGACGGAGACAATCCTCACCAGGATTCTATCATCCGACTATTCATTGACACCGACGAGCCCCATCGGGACCCCTGGAGTGGCTGGCCCTGCAACGATTGATATGAATCGATTCGCCTAAGAATGGCGCATTCGCGCCTTGCGCTTGTATCTGCGCCCCCAGTCGCCCTCCGCGGGCTTTCTTCCAATGCATGAAATCCGGATTAATCACCCTCCCCCCTTGCCAGTCCTCCCAAGATCAGTAATATCCCCCCTCTCCAAAATCCTTTTCTGATGTCTTTAGGTAACCACCCGGATCATGGAGCGGCCCACCTCTTCCAGCGTGCCGCCATATGCAGACAAAAAGACACTCCTCGACGGAGAGAACCGTGCCGCAAAAGT
>JACXTT010006943.1_pt1 | contig 16080 bp, 16 predicted proteins | sample 9270951 | NCBI WGS metagenome assembly JACXTT01 (sample SAMN15532306, study PRJNA645909) | rock metagenome | isolation source: weathered quartz diorite | place: Puerto Rico | collected 2017-06-21 | reverse complement strand
TTAAGTTGTTGATTGAGTTTGATTTAGAGGTCGTATTGCTATTCCCAACCGATTAACTTAATCAACTTAACCCAACTCAATCAACCATTCAACCAATATTAAAGATCGCGTCGCTCGACGGCACCGGTTTTCTTGTCTTTTAGAATTAGCTTCTTCTCGCCGTTTGGCAGGATCTCTTCTTTGATCAGATAAAATTGATCATCATAGGAGGCAAACTCATGGCCTTCAGTCACATCGGTCCTGCCGCGCCATACATCTAATTGCACTGGTTCCCAGTTCCGCGATTTGGCGGAACGATAAGCAGCATCGATGATGCAGTTTACTACATAACCATCGTAAAAGCTTTCTAATGGTTCACGTTTTTGTTCTATGGATTCAAACATATCTGTAAACATGTGGCTGTATCCTAACTCATGTACCTCATCACCCACAGGGAACAGCCAGCCACTGCTTGATTCTGCTTTTTCAGCCACATAATTGGTGCCTTTTCCAGTGCTGAACATTTCAAAGCCGGTACGAAGAAAATTGTTCAGCCAGATGGTACCCTCGCTGCCCATTACCTCGTCGCGCAAGTCCATGCCACCGCGGAAGCACCAGCTAACTTCAAACTGGCCGATCACGCCGTTGGCATATTTTACAAGGCCAATAGCATGATCTTCCGCAGCGATAGGGTGAACCTGCGTAGCTGCCCAGCACATTACCTCAATCGGTTTTATATCTTTACCAATAAAGTTTCTTGATATCTCGATACAATGGCAGCCCAGATCGACAATGGCACCGCCTCCGGATTGCTCCATGTTCCAGAACCAATCACTGTGAGGGCCAGGGTGTGTTTCTCTTGATTTTGCCCACAATACCCGACCAATGCTTCCTGCCTTTACGCTACTAAGTGATTTTAGGAATTTAGGGGTATAACACAGGTCTTCCAGGTAGCCGCCCATAATGCCTGCCTTTCCCACCAGTTCCATCATCTTTTTGGCCTCTTCGCCGGTACGTCCCAAGGGTTTGGTGCACAGCACATGCTTCTCGGCTTTCGCGCAGGCCTCAACAGCCCCCAAATGGAGGTCATTGGATAAAGCGATCACCACTACGTCAACATCAGGGTGCTCAACAACTTCGGCCAGGCTGTTACTATAATGTGGCAGACCGTAATCTTTTGCAAATTTTTCGGCCCTTTCCATACTGCGTGAATAAACGCTTACCAAAACATCTTTCCTGCGCTGAGCAGCCAGTGAGTCAGCATAAAAGCGGGCGATGAAGCCCGACCCAAGCATAGCGATTTTCATTTTTTGTTATTGTAAAGTTGTAATGTTGTAAAGTTGAAAGGTTGTAATGTTTTGGTTGGCAATGTCGGAAGGTGAGTTAGAAAGTAACTTTCCAACTTTCAAACCTGTTTTTCCCATCCTGTATCCTTCAAAGCAGGGTCGTTTTCTTTTTTCAGGAAATCATTTCCGGACAATGATTCGGCTTCCCATTGCAATATCGCTTCGTCAGGTACAATGTCAACCGGGGTCTTCCATGACGTAGAAGTTTCATTATAAGCCAGATTAGATTGCGATGAGAAGCAAGATATGATGGACCAGCGGGGATGATCGGATAAATTAGCCTCAGACCTGTGCAACAAATTGCTATGGAAAAATAAAGCATCACCCGGATTCAGTTCGCTATAAACAAGCTCCATCGTTTTCAGTGCATTATCTACCATCACCATATCGGCACCAACTTGTTCGCCAGAGAAACCGTGATTTACACGTCCTAACTTATGTGAGCCTTTAATCACTTGTAAACAGCCATTTTCTTTATTGGCAGGTGTTAACGCTACCATCACACTGATCAGCTGATCAGGAAACATAAACTGATTTTTATACCAGTAACCATAATCCTGGTGCCATTCCCACGCGCCGCCTACTTTTGGCTCCTTTTGCATCAGTTTGGAATGAAAATGGCAAACTGGTGCAGCGCTATCTAATAGTTGGGCAACTGAGTTTATCATCTTCTCGCTACGGGTAAGATATCCGAAAACATCATTTCCGGGAGTAAACCATAAGGATAACCTTGTTTTTTTTCCGCTCAGATCATTCAGGTCCAATGCATTCTTGCGCATCGCATCGTCTTCAATGGCGGTTTTATATAACTTATCGGTTTCCTGCTGCGAGCAGAAATTCCTCACCAATACATAGCCGTCGCGATGAAAGTCGGCTATTTGACCGGGATTAAAGCGTTTAAAAGACATATAATTGGTTTATGTGTTAAATCTATAATATTACGCTCTATTTTAGAAAACGTTTCTTTAAAAATTGTTTTAATTTCGGTCAGATTAACATTAGAAAAGAGATAGGATATTAATTTTAAATACTTCGAATTTATTTTTACAATTGTAAACCAAGATAACCTTTATGCAGAGATATACCGGCGAAAAACGAATTTTAGTTGCAACAGATTGTATCATGTTTGGATTTGATGGCTGGAATATAAAACTGCTGCTTGTGCAACGGGCTATTGAGCCCGAAAAAAATAAATGGAGCCTTATGGGCGGGTTTATGCAACCCGATGAGTCTCCTGAAGATGCGGCTATTCGTGTATTGGAGCAGCGCACAGGGCTGAAAAATGTATACATGGATCAATTTCATGTTTTTGGTAAGCCAGACCGTGACCCAGTTGAAAGAACGCTGTCAGTAGCTTATTATGCTTTGATCGATATACATCAGTATGAACAGCAGATAAGCGAAGCATATCACCCGGAGTGGTTTCTATTAACAGAATTGCCTGAGTTGATATTTGATCATGCTGAGATGGTAAAGCTTGCTTTGCGCCAATTGCGCTACAAGGCTGCTTTGCATCCGATTTTGTTCCAATTATTGCCTGAAAAGTTCACCATCCCACAATTACAGGCTTTGTATGAAGGCGTTTACCAGACGGAGTTTGACGACCGTAACTTTAGCCGTAAACTGCTTTCAACCGGCCTATTAGTCAAGTTGCCGGAAAAAGATAAGATGTCATCCAAGAAGGGGGCATTTTATTATCGTCTGGATCAATCGCACTACAAAGAAAATATGGAATCGTTTTTGAACTTAGTACCCAACCCGGATAAGTTCTTTTAAATCATTATTCGAGGTTTTTAGGGAGTGAAATGATAAAAGTGCTGCCTTTATCCGGTTCGGATTGTACTTCGATTTTACCCTTATGATCTTCAATTATACCAAATACTATTGATAAACCGAGTCCAGTGCCTTCGCCCACCCCTTTGGTAGTAAAAAATGGGTCGAATATCTTCTGCTTTACTTCTTTGTTCATTCCTACGCCGGTATCTGTGATTTGAATAATAATATACTCCGGACTATCTGATGTGGTGATCGAAATGGATTCACTTATCTGATTTTCTTTAATCCTGATTGCCTGGATGCCATTATTGATCAGGTTAACCAATACTTGGTTGATTTTACCGGGATAGCAATTTAATAAGGGAAGCTTATTCAACATCGGTTTCATAACGATATTATAAGGTATCGAGCTCCTCAACAGAATTAGAGTATTTAACACGGCTTTATTAATATCAATCAATTTCAATATTTTCTCATCCGTTCTGCTAAAGGTGCGCAGGCTTTGCACAATTTCTGCAGTACGGTATGCCCCTTCTTCAATCCCGTCGAGCAGAGTGATTATTTCTTTTTTCAGAAACTCAACATCAATATTCTTTTTATATTGATTTGCTAATTCAAACAATTCCTTTCTATCTGGTTTTTCTCCGGCTTCCTTGTATTTATCCAACAGTGAAAAAATCTCCAGAAAATCGAGCCGCAGCGGTTTAACGTTCGAACCGACAAAGTTAATTGGGTTGTTGATCTCATGAGCTATGCCTGCTGTAAGCTGGCCCAACGATGCCATTTTCTCCGTTTCTATCAGTTTAGTTTGAGTCGATTGCAGGTTCTCGATGGTTGCGGAAAGGTTTTGGTTAGTTTGTATTAATTGATTAGTGCGGGCATTTACTTCCGATTCAAGTAATATATTTTGTTCGGTAATAAGTCGCTCATTTTCCTTTGCGATGTTGAGAGAAAGTTGCTGCATTTCGATAGTTTGCCTGCGGTAAAAGCTAATCTTGTCGGCTAGGGCTATTGAGAATAGTATCAGCTCAATTGAAGAGGTATAAAGTACGATATTGACTGTAAAATCATTGTGGATAATATAACCCCGGCTGCGCGCCACAGACATTAGGATAGATACCAGGAAAATGCCCCATCCCAGCATAAAATACTTCGCTGGTTTAAACCCACGGAAGTATAGCCACCCGCCTATGCATAATAAACTCAAGGCAGTTATCACACTGGTGTAAGTAATGAAATTATATGCAAATAAGACATGCGAGGTGATAATAGCAACGAGCGCAACCGTGTACAAGGCATACAATAAGTAATAAAATTTATAGTAGGATTTAAGGGTTTGTTTTAGTTGCAGAAACTCGGACGTAAATAATAATATTGAATAGCCGAAGAATATCCTGGTAAAAGGGATAAAAAAGTTGTTTAAAATTACTTTTTTGGTGAGGAAAAAAGTAATGCCGTAGCCACGCAGAAAAAGTTGCGACAGACCTAAAAATATAATGTAGAATACATAGTACAGGTAACTCAAATCTTTGACGATAGTGTAGAGCATCAGGTTATAAAAGACCATTATTAATACGATTCCAATAAACCCACCGGCCACAATATTGTTGAAATCCGAGCTTTTAAAATATTCGTTAGCGCTGCTTATTTGAATAGGGATTATTCCCGGGGCGCTGCTTCTGACACGAAGGTAAATGGTACGAACAGAGTCGGGAAAAATGATACAGTTAATGAAAGTATTATTTTGCTTGATCAGTTTCGAGTCGCGCAAAGGAAAATTTGAGATTAACATGATAATTTGCTTGCTTTGATCAGGATCGGCATAATAAATGTCAAAATTATCAATCACTCCCGGACCAATATTTATCGGAACAAATGCACGTGTGGTTTTATTTCTTAACACAAACTTCAGCCAGATAATTGATTTGGAATAACTTAAAATAGGTAGCGACGAGCTAATAGGATGAAAGTTTGTGTTAGATATAATATCCTGTATTTTATAAGTGCCAGTTGGGTCTTCGAGCTCAAAAAAATAATTATGAGTTAAAAGCTTTGTTTCCTTTTCGTAAATAGTTAATGTATCTGCCGGGGCCGCAAAAAGTAAAGTATTTTGTATGATAAGGTAAATGATTAGGAATATTTTTCTCATTTTTACAAATGGCGTCTCCGCAATTGATCTGATTTTCCATTAAAATTGCGTAGAAAATTAAACTTTTAAGAATTTTTTCAGTTAAAGTTTTTAAACCTAAAACTCTAAAATCTAATTATATGCCTTACGGAGTACTGTACGTTGACGACGAAATTAATAATCTAAATAGTTTTAAGGCAGCGTTCAGGCGCGATTTTGACATCTATACGGCACATTCAGCCCGTGAAGGACGAAAAATCTTAGATACCAATGAAATTGGAGTGATCATTACCGACCAACGTATGCCCGGAATGACAGGAATTGAATTTCTTGAATCAATTATACCGGTATATCCGGATACCATTCGAATTCTGTTGACTGGTTTTTCCGACATGAATGCGGTGATGGATGCGATCAACCGGGGTCAGGTTTATAAATACCTCGTAAAACCCTGGCAAAATGATGAGTTAAAACTCTATATTCAAAATGCGCTTGAGATTTATCATCTGCGTCGTGAAAATAAGGACTTGGTTCAAAAATTACACCAGGCGCATTTGCAATTAGCCCAGTTGACCAAACAGGGACGGTAAGTTTTCTCGTTCGTGCGCCAGCCTGTTTTATATACTCATTTCTGCTTATTATTTTGTTTCTTTGAATAAGGAATAAATGGTTATTTTATTCAAACAAACCTTATTGACAAAAAAATCTATTTTCTGAAGTGTGATGTTGCCCACCAGTATGAAAAAACTTTTACACGCGCTTATCTTAATTTTATTCTTTCACATAAGTAGTGCGCAGCAAAAGCCGCAGTACACGCAATATGTATTTAATAATTTGTTGTTAAACCCTGCTGTAACAGGTATTGAAAATTATATCGATCTGAAAGCAGGTTACCGCAGCCAGTGGACCGGTCTTCAAGGGGCACCGGTAACAAGCTACCTGTCAATTAGCGCACCGTTTGGATCTGATTTTGTACGTGGTGACGCCGCTTCTATGTCGCCCGGTAACGAGGCAAACCCTTATAGCCGATTATATAATCAGAATTATGAAGCCGCCGAACCACATCATGGCCTGGGTTTTATGATGGTTTCAGACCAGGCCGGACCGATAAGCACTACCAATATCGACGCAACTTACGCCTATCATATGGGTTTGGCAAGTAACTTTAATTTATCATTGGGCATGGCCGCGGGTCTTAATCATATTAGTCTGAATACATCTCAGCTGTTACTTGAAAATCCAAATGATCCTGCGATTACCAATGGGAATAATAGTCAATGGAAACCAGATCTGAGCATAGGAGTATGGGGATATTCTGCAAATTATTATTTCGGAGTTTCAGCTCAGCAATTATTATCCCAAAACCAATATTTTACCACCACTAACAAAAGCTATGGCCAAAGTAAAACAGTGCCACAATACTTTGTTACCGCTGGTTATAAAGTTTACCTGTCTGATGATATGACGCTTATGCCTTCTGCATTGTTGAAAATTATACAGCCTGAGCCTGTTGCCTTTGATGTAAATATGAAGCTGGCATTCAGGGACCGGTTCTGGATAGGAGCAGCATATCGGAATCAAGACTCAGTTGCAGGACTTTTGGGCTTGAATATCAGTTCATTGATCAATGTCAGTTATTCTTATGATTATACCACTTCTGCCTTGCGTACTGTAAGTAATGGTACACACGAGATCGTAATCGGATTGATGCTTAATAACCAGGATAGAGTGGTATCGCCCCGGCGTGGGTGGTAATTATAGTTCTTTCCTTAGCCGCGCTACAGGAATATTCATTTGCTCGCGATATTTGGCAACCGTTCTGCGGGCAATATTGTAACCAGCATCCTTCAAAATCTCCGTCAGTTTCTCGTCTGCCAATGGATGGCGTTTATCTTCTTTGCCAATATGCTCTTCCAGTATCTTTTTCACTTCTTTGTTAGATACTTCCTCACCGCTTTCGGTTTGTATGGCTTCTGAGAAGAATGATTTTAGCAGATAAGTTCCGTGCTCGGTTTGTACATATTTGGAGTTGGCAACCCTCGATACGGTCGAAATATCCATACCAATCCTGTCGGCAATATCTTTCAGGATCATTGGCTTCAGATTTTTTTCGTCGCCTGTCAGGAAAAACTCATACTGGTACTGCATAATGGCATTCATGGTTTTCAGCAATGTTTGCTGGCGCTGTTTGATGGCGTCGATAAACCATTTTGCCGAATCAAGCTTTTGTTTTACAAACTGAACAGCTTCTTTCAGTTTTTTGTCTTTTTGAGATGCTTTATCATAATGCTCAAACATCTCCTGGTACGAGCGGCTTACACGGAGTTCCGGTGCGTTTTTGGCATTTAAAGTCAATACCAGCGTACCGTCATTATTGCTGATATGGAAATCGGGTATTACCTGCAGTTGCTTACTGTTAACCTCGCTGGAATCACCAGGCTTAGGGTTCAGTTTTAATATTTCATTAATTACGCCCCTCAATTCAATGGAGTTCATATTGAGAACCTTTTCCAGCTTATCGTAGTGTTTGCGGGTAAATTCCTCTAAGTAATTTTCTACTACCTGTATCGCTTTCTTTATTATTGGATCGCCGGTATCTTTCCTTTTCAGCTGAATCAACAAACATTCTTGTAAGCTCCGGGCGCCTACACCCGCAGGATCAAACGTTTGAATTATCCTGAGCATTTCCTCAATTTCTTCGTCTTCAGCAAATATGTTTTGAGAGAAGGCCAGGTCATCCGTAAGCGATGTTGTAGAACGGCGCAGATAGCCATCATCGTCAAGGCTGCCTATAATTTGCTGCCCTATTCTAAAATCTTTATCTGACAAGGGAAGCAAGTCGAGCTGGGCCTGCAAGTTTTCGAAAAACGAACTTTGTACAGCTATCGGTATTTCTTTGCGGTCATCTTCATCATCGCCATTTTGGTCATAACGTGAGCCGTATTCGTTCAGGTTATCTTCCTGCAAATAATCGTCGATATTAAACTCGTCCGCGGGACCTTCGTTTTCATCATTATTATAAGAGTCTTCTTCGGGGTCGCGGTCAGGATACTGCTCTTCGGGTTCGTTAAGGTTTGTCAGGCTTAAATCTTCAAGAGCGGGATTTTCTTCAAGTTCTTCTTTTATACGGGTATCAAGTGATACCGTAGGTACCTGCAACAGTTTTATAAACTGTATCTGCTGCGGGGACAGCTTTTGTAAAAGTTTTTGTTGAAGATTCTGTTTTAGCATAATTAGACCGCCAAAAATACATCAATTAATGTTAACTAAAAAGTTAACTTTTTGATTAGGATTACATCCCTTTAACGTAATTTGACTATAAGTGTTTACCTTGTGAGGGCAATATTATTTTTTGTAACTGAATATTTTAATATCTTTAATTAACTAACAATCCTATTAACTAAATCCTTTTTGCTATGGCTATTGTAAAAGAGTTTAAAGAGTTCGCGATGCGCGGCAACGTAGTTGATCTTGCTGTCGGTGTTATCATTGGTGCTGCTTTTGGGAAGATCGTCACTTCCCTGGTAAATGACATCATAATGCCTCCAATCGGCTACCTCACCGGTGGTATTGATTTTAAGAATCTAAAGATTCTGATCAAAGAAGGCGACCCCGCTAAAAAGATAGCTGACGTTTCCATCAACTATGGTAATTTCATCAATACTTTAATTGAATTTTTGATCATTGCTTTCTGCATCTTTATGATTGTGAAAGCTATTAACTCCCTCAAGAAACCAGAGCCTACTCCTGAACCTGCTGCAGCAGAACCAACCAAAGAAGAAGTTCTATTGACCGAAATCAGAGACCTTTTGGCAAAAGGCAAATAAATATATTGTTTTTTTGAACTTGGAATAAAATTGTACCCTAACTGTCTTTAGATGGTTAGGGTATTTTACTGCTAGTAAGTTTTGGCCAATTTTGGATCAGTCAGAATAATATAGTCATTATTCTTGCTGAATTTACTCCAGTCCGGATTGTCAAACTGATCATCCGAAAAGCAGGCTATGTTGAGGGTTTTGGTTTTTGATGAATATTTTTTCAGTTGTGCTGGTGCGCCCAATTTTTCTTCGCTGTGAAAGCCTCCATTTAGCTGTAATATTTTATAATCCCGGTGTTTCTTTACAAATTGAGCTATAGACCAGCCCATGGTTGCATCCCACAGGTTTTGGGCCTGGTACATTTGCATGCCGCCCATATTGGTATGTCCGCCCATTATTTGAAGAAATTTTTCGTAATAAGTGCCCGTTGCTGTATCTATCGGCTGGGGAGGTAGCCATACTTTCCCAATTTTGTTTAGCTTTTCCAAGCCGGTTAACCCCAAGCGGTTCACCATATTCACATAACGGGCCGGGGCGTTTGCTGCGATCACCGGAATTTGCTGTGACTTTGCCATTTCAATTAAAGGCCGGTAATCTTTATAGTTATGCCAGGCACGTGCCTCAGTGATAAAATTCTTTTCACGGATCAATCCTTCCAGATACTCATTCAATACAGTCTGGCAATCGGTTTCAAACATTTCCATAGAAAGTGCCGTTTTGCCGGGATATTTTGCTGCCAGTTTGGTAAATAAAGCCAGCTCGAGAACATGGCAGGTCGAGTCATTATGTTCTTCGCCAAAGAAAAGGACATCTGCATTGCTCATGTCGCTAATGATATCATCGACGGATGTTATTTTCTGATTTCGGGTGTCGTAAATTTTGTAATGACTGGAAAAATCTTCCTGGCAAAAAGCAAACAGTGGGAGGAACAATAGTGGCAAGACGATGCTGATCTTCATAACAATCTGAGTAAATTTAAATATAAATAACCTGTATATGGTTAAATTGGGCCCTCATTTAGCATCCAAAATAAGTATTTAACAAATAGTAATTTGTATTTGATAAGTTTAAAAAATACGCTACATTTGCACTCTTGTTTTTTAAAACGACGAATAGAATAAAAATACGATGAAAAGAACGTTCCAGCCTTCTCAAAGAAAAAGAAGAAATAAACACGGTTTCCGTGAGCGCATGGCAACTGCTAACGGCAGAAGAGTATTAGCAGCTAGAAGAGCCAAAGGCAGAAAGAAATTAACAGTTTCTGACGAACGCAGCCACAAAGCATAATTTAGACTAAATTGCTTATTCCTCCATATGGGGGTGGGGGCCGGCTGTTTTATAATTGCGGTTCTGACCATGAGCAAAACATATACTTTTACAAAAGAAGAACGTTTATGTAATAAAAAGCTGATCGATCAGCTTTATCATAACGGTTCTTCTTTTTTATGTTATCCTTTTAAGGTTTCGTGGGCCTTATCTGTTGATCCCCAGCCATTTCCGGCGCAGGTTTTATTTTCGGTATCCAAGAAACGATATAAAAAAGCAGTCGACAGGAACCTGATAAAGCGACGTCTGCGCGAAGCTTACCGCCTGAACAAACAAAAATTTTTATATTCATTACTAAGCGATACAGGCAAAAGCATTGTTTTTTCGATTGGTTTTATTGGGAAAGAAATAGCCCCATATGATTTTATTGAAAAAAAAATGTTGAAAATGTTATCGCAGCTTTCCGAGCAGGTGACCAAATGAAGATCATAATTGATATATTGAAAAAGATCATAGGGGGCTTTTTTGTCATCCTGATCAAAATATATCAATACTTTATCTCGCCGCTTACTGGTGCTTCGTGCCGTTATACACCCACCTGTTCGCAATACGGTGTTGAAGCCATAAAAAAGTACGGAGCCTTTAAAGGAGGCTGGTTAACTTTGAAACGCATAGCCAGTTGCAATCCATGGGGGGGGCACGGCCACGATCCAGTACCTTAATATACGATGAGCCTGATATTACAAATAGAAACCGCTACTACAGTATGCTCGGTGGCACTTTCAGAAAACGAAAATGTGCTTGCATATAAAGAAATACAGCAACGCAATGTACATGCTGAGGTGATTACTTTGTTTATTGATGAGCTTTTAAACACAGCCGGCAAACAATACAGTGAACTGAGTGCCGTGGCAGTAAGTTGTGGTCCAGGTTCATACACCGGACTGAGAATTGGTATTTCGGTTACTAAAGGCTTGTGTTATTCATTGGATATCCCTTTTATCGCTGTTGAAACGCTTGAAGCAATGACTGGTGGAATGATGGCTAAAGCAGATGCAGACGATGTGTTATTTTGCCCGATGATCGACGCCCGTAGAATGGAAGTATTTACCGCTGTGTTTGACGCAGAGGGGAATCGCGTAAAACCAACCTCGGCGGAAATAATAGATCAAAATAGTTTCTCAGACCTACTTAAAACCAATAAAATAATATTTTTTGGTGATGGGGCAGCAAAGTGTGGTGAAGTGTTAGGTGCAAATCCAAATGCTCAGATTGTTCCCGACTTCCATAATTCTGCATGTCACCTCACCAAAAAGGCAACTGAAAAATTCATAAATAAAGATTTTGAGGATATGGCTTACTTTGAACCTTATTACTTGAAAGACTTTATAGCTGGAAAAAAATCTGTTTAATTTATTAGTTTGCCTTAAATACCCTGTTCCACAAGCGACCAAGGAAACCTTTGTTACCATCAGGGATGACATTAGCGTTTAAGGGGTGTTCAATCACCGGTCCAAATTTTATTGCAAAACCAAAATAAATATCGCCACCTGTAAAGGAGCTATTGCTATGAGTGGCTGTTTTGCTTGTTGAACCGGCAAAAGAGAGCGTATTAGTTAAACGATCACTGCCAATAAAAACCTCCATATTGTTGGGCTTGTACATAAATTGTAAACCTATATTAAACAGGTTTAAATTGTCGTACGAAGCTGTTAAGCTGCCGTTGAACGCCTTGTATTGAAAACGGTTAACCATTGCGCCGGCAAAACCATTATAAAGTAGTTCCTTAGCTGCGATCAGGGTTGGTATGTATTTTACCGTATTGTCATCATTGATATAATCCGATTTAGTAGCACTCAGCTCTTCACGGCCATTGGTTGCCGATTTCAACGATTTAGTATGATAACCAGATTTTAACAAACTATAAATTGCATTATAAATGTGTTTTTCGCGATTGGGCCCTGAGATACCAAATGTGCCTACTGAGCCGTCAAAATTATTTACAACTGAATTGTTGTACCAATGTATAAATCCAATATCCTTAAGATTGCCCTGGAAGGTAATATGATCATCAGTTATATAAGACAAACCCACGCTAAATTGTAGACCTGGGTCGCGTGCCGTTGGGTAAAAACTCTGCTTGTCAAATGTTCCCGGTCCTTTACTATAGGAATATTTTCCTCTGAGTGCAATATTGGCACCATCATTCAGTTTGTCAAGAGTCAGATGGGACTCGTAAATATCCAGTTTGGTGTAATCTATTCCCATCAAAAAACCCACTTTAAAACCTACTGCAACCTGATTACTTAGCTTTTCGCGATACGTAAACCCAAGATCATGATATATCTGGTTATAAAAGTGGTCGTTAAGAACGTTGTCATAAATATTATTCGGAAATGCAGAAGGTCCGTTGAACAAGGCAATTGATTCATCGGTGAATACCCCTTTGCCTTCAGATTTCGTTTCCAAAAAAAAACCCATCTCTTCATCACCATTCAAACTGGTAAACATCTTAAACATCAGGCTGTATACTGAAGCGTTAATATTTGCCCGGTTTAAAGCACCGGTGCCAATCTGAAGTGCGGAGTTATCATATTTTGAGCCAAATGCCCTGCTCATTAGGGTTGATTGCGCGTTGCCAGTTAGGAAAAGGTTGCCGTCAAAGTTTGGAATAAAAAAATTGAAGGCATATTTTTTACTGGTATCGGGTATGAATGACCGTTGTGAGGGGTTCTCAAATGAATCGAACAAAGTACCCGTATTGTACAACGAGTATTGCTGTGAAAAGCCCGTGACTGTTAGTAGCAAAAAACAAAAAATAAGTAGAATCTTCTTCATTTAAATTGAAATAAGGGGGCTTTATTAGCGTAAAAATATTAAAATATAAGCTTTTTAAATTTTATTATTCAATTAAATTTAAATTGACCGCCAAGTGCCTTAAACGAATTTTAGACTCAATTGGTTGTCTTAAATATATTTTTTTGAAAAGTTTTCATCGGGCGGCAGTGTCCGCACTGAGCTGTATGCAAAAATTTGTATAGTAATTTTTGTCCGAAGAAGTTAACTGCCAGGCAGCTGCATAATAATTTTTCCATCCCGGGGAAGTGCTTTGAAAAGCTTCATAAAATGAAGGATTCATGTCTTCTTTAAACAACGGCTGTGCATTCTTGAATTGTATAAAAAATGAAACATTGCTTCGTTCAGAAAGTAACTTATCAAACTGGCTGTAACCATCTGTTTTATTCAGAAATTTGCGGTTGTTGTAGCTGTCGTCATAACTCTTCATTTCAAGTATGCTATTGGTAAGGACCAGGTAATTATCAAATACCTTAAAATAGGGCTTTTTAAAGACACTAAAGGCTTCACCCAATAGTAATTGCGGTACTTTTTCGTAGTTGAATAGCCCGATATTATTATCGCCCATCTGGCTGATGTTGCCCAATAAAGTTCGTACCCGCGAACCATCTTTTACCTGAACTATAGCAATTCGTTCGTGGAAACGTGTTGTGATCTCGGCAAATTCATTGCTGAGTAATTTCGTAAATTCCTTTCTCAAAGCAATGCCGGTTCCCAATTTAACTTTATTGACGAGCGCTGATCTTTCGTCTTTGAAATTGGATTGGGATTGCCAATCATAAAGGTCTGATTCGAATTTCTCCGGGTCAGAAACTACAAAACTGGTACTATATGCTGTTGTTGAAGGGAAGATTTCTTTCAAATGAGTTTCCATCGGTTGCTGATAACTGAATATGCCAAGGTAACTATCGAGACGGCCGTCCTGTATTTTTGTGGAACCATTAAACATCAAAGCGTCCGTTTTATAATTTAAACTGAGGGCCGCAAATGCGGGAAGCTGTCGGAAAGTTCTAAACAGATCCGGATTTTTGCTTAAGAATATTTGCGAAAACAAAGGGGATAACGCACTGTAGTTGATGTAAAGATTAGCCAATGAATTAGAACTCTGCCGGTCGGAAAGCAGGACAAAAGCCTGCCTCTCTTTCTGATAGTCATATTTTGAGCATTTTTCGATCAATGCTTTTGAAAAGCTTCCGGACAGTGTCTGATCATCTTTGTTTATTAAATAGAATCGTCTTTTAATGTCGCTCAGATAAATAACATAGCCTTGTTTTTCGCCAATATTAAACGTATTGAGTACCAGCCCGTTTTTCTTTTGCTTGGATAGTTCATCAAACAGTTGTGGTTCAAAACCTTTAGGGATAGATATTGTGATCAGGAAATCAATGTTGTCACCCTTTTGGGGATGCATAGATATGTATAAGTTCTGACCTGACAAATGGGGCTCTATTACCGGGTTTTGTAATATTCTCTTTTTAAGTGCGATCAATTCGGCCATTTTATCCTCGCCAATCAGAGTCATAAAAAGCCTGTTGCCGGCAAAAATGTCGTAAAAGCTTTTTTCATTGTTGAACTCAAGGATCAGTGAAGCATCATTTGGAATTGTCCGAAGTGCTTGGGTGGTTTGTTGTGAAACGCCGCCCAGGTTTTTGAAATAGACGACGGTTACCAGTACAGTAGCGATAAGCAGTATTATAGTGGCAAATACGAGTCGTCTCATGTTGTGTGTTACAAAGGTAGATTTTTACCGTATGCCCGTAAAGTAATACTTTCAATTGGTAACTTAGCACTTTATATCTACATGAACAGACGAATCATTATTACCGCTTCGATATTTGGTTTATTGGCGGTGATCTCCGGCGCTTTTGCAGCCCACGGATTAAAGCAATATTTATCGGCCTCGCAATTAGAAATATGGCATACTGGTGTTCAATACCAGTTTTATCATGTGTTTGCGCTGTTATTCCTGGCTACTTTTGCTAGACCTGATAATCGCTTAACGGACGCAGCTTATTATCTTTTTACTTTCGGTATTATCTGCTTCTCCGGCTCGATATATTTATTGGCCTGCCGCGAACTGCTGGGCTGGGGCTGGATAATAGCAATGGGGCCAGTAACGCCGCTGGGCGGCTTAATGTTCATAGCGGGTTGGGCTATAATGGCTTTGGCTGCTTTCAGAAATAAACTTAGCTAAGCGTTCTCTTTGAGCATCGCTGGAAAATAAACAAATCGCGAAAAATAATAATAATGCTCGAATTTGCCGAAGTACAACATGCTGATAGGGAAACGCTTTTTGTCGAGGTGATTTTGCCTCTGGCAATAGCGAAAAACTATACCTATCGCGTGCCATTCCAGCTCAATAATGAGGTGGCTATAGGCAAACGGGTTGTAGTGCAATTCGGCAAAAGTAAGTTATACACAGCGATAATCGCTTCCATTGGTCATCAGGCTCCTGAGAAATATGAAGCCAAGTACCTGATGGAAATATTGGACGATCGTCCGGTAGTTTCTGAACGTCAATTGCAATTCTGGCAATGGCTGTCAGAATATTATATGTGCACAGTTGGCGAGGTGATGAACGCCGCTTTGCCATCGGCATTAAAACTGGCCAGCGAAACAAAGGTTGTTCTGAATAAGGGTTTTGAGTTCGACAGAACTGCTTTGCACGATAAAGAGTTTATGATCGTCGAGGCGCTTGAACTTCAATCTGAGCTCACTGTTGGTGACATCGCAAAACTGCTTGGCCAAAAAACGGTGATGCCGATTCTGAAGCTGATGTTTGAGAAGAAGATCATTAATATTTCGGAAGAAGTAAGCGAGCGTTATAAGCCTCGAAGGAAAACCTTCATCAAGCCCAACCCTGTTTACAATTATCCTGAAAATTTAAAGGAACTTTTCCCGATACTGGAAA
>JACXTT010006942.1_pt1 | contig 16080 bp, 21 predicted proteins | sample 9270951 | NCBI WGS metagenome assembly JACXTT01 (sample SAMN15532306, study PRJNA645909) | rock metagenome | isolation source: weathered quartz diorite | place: Puerto Rico | collected 2017-06-21 | reverse complement strand
GAAGATTGCCGTCCGCGCGCCGCCGACGTGCAGGTGGCCGGTGGGGGAGGGGGCGAAGCGGACGCGAGCGGGCATGGATTAATTACTGTAATACAATTGTCGTACAAACGTAGGACATTCGTATGACACTCAGCGTTCGACTCGACGATGACACGAAGCGGCTTCTTTCACGACTAGCGCGCTCCCGCCGAACTTCACGGTCAGAGATCGTACGCCAGGCAATCCACGCGCTGGCGAAGGAAGATCCGGCATCCGAAGAGTTCAATCCGTACGAGCTGGTCAAAGATCTCATCAGTAACCTGAAGGACGAAGGACTTCCGCGGGACGGTTCATCACGCGTCAGCGAGTACTTTCAGGAGTACCTGGTCGATAAGAAACGAAAGGGCACGCTCTGATCCTCGTCGATGCGAGTCCGCTCGTGGCGCTCGTCTCACCGACAGACAAGCATCATGAGCGGTGTACCGCCGCGTTCGCATTACTTCGTGAGCCGATGCTGACCGTATGGCCGGCTTTTGGCGAAGCGATGTACTTCATCCGGAGATCACAGACTTCTCAGGAAATGCTCTGGGGCATGCTCGAAAGAACCGTAATTCGATTTGCAGACCTGGATCTCGACGACTGCGCGCGTATCCGGCACCTCATGCGCAAATACCACGACCTTCCCATGGACCTCGCCGACGCCGCACTCGTCGCAGTTGCCGAGCGCGAACGGATCAACCGAATCTTTACCACTGATCGACGCGACTTCAGCATCTACAAGCCCGCCGGCATGAAGCGCTTCGACATCATCCCGTGATTTAGAGCGCCCCTTCGATCGGCGACCCGCTCAAATCCACCACCAGCGCCACGATGGCCATGGCGCAAAGCCCTTCGCCGCGACCGGTGAAGCCGAGGCCGTCGGTGGTGGTGGCCTTGACGTTCACGCGGCCGGCGGGGAGGTCGAGGAGCTTGGCGATCTTCGCGGCCATGGCCTCGCGGTACGGCGCGAGCTTCGGCTTCTCGGCGATGATGGTCACGTCGACGTTGGCGATCTCCGCCTCCATCTCGGCCACTACGCGCTTCGCCTCGCGGACGAAAACCGCGGAGTCGGCGTCCTTCCAGCGCGGATCGCTCGACGGAAAGTGCTGGCCGATGTCGCCCGCGCCGGCCGCGCCGAGGAGGGCGTCGGTGACGGCGTGCAGGACGGCGTCGGCATCGGAGTGGCCGGCCAGGCCGCCGCTGTCGCTGATGCGCACCCCGCCGAGAATGAGTGGACGGGCGTTGTCGAAGGCGTGCACGTCGATGCCTTGGCCGACGCGGATCATTTCGCCTGCTCCAGCAGCCGCTCAGCCAGCTCGAGGTCCTCGGGGCGCGTGATCTTGAAGCTCATGGCATCGCCGGGCACCACGCGTACCGGGTAGCCGAGGCGCGCGGCGAGGCCGGCTTCGTCGGTGGCGTCGTCGCCCGCGGCGCGCGCCAGCACGTCGCGCAGCACGCTGGTGCGAAAGCACTGCGGCGTCTGCGCCGCGAACAGCACGCGGCGCTCAGGCGTCTCGACGATCACCTCATCGCGCACGACGTGAATGGTATCCGTGACCGGCAGTCCGGGGAATGCCGCGCCGTGCTCGGCCGCCGCCTCGAGGAGCGCGCCGAACGTGTCGTAGGTGAAAAAGGGTCGCACCGCGTCGTGGACGGCGACGAGATCTTCGTCGCCGACGACGGCCAGCGCGTTCATCACCGACTGCTGCCGCGTCGCGCCGCCGGCGACGAAGTGCACGCGGTCGGTGTTCTTCACCTCGGCGAGCAGCATCTCCGCGACGGCGACGACGATGCGCCCCACCCGCTCGTGGACCAGGAAACGCTCCACCACGCGCTGCAGGATCGGCTTGCCGCCGAGCATGACGAATTGCTTGGGGATGTCGCCCCCGAATCGGGAGCCGCTCCCGGCGGCGGGGATGATGACGGCGACGGGCATGAGGACTGCGGGCTCACACCGCCATGATGTCGGCTTCCTTGTGCTTGAGGATGGTGCCGACTTCGTCGATGTTCTTGTCGGTCAGCTTCTGGATCTGATCGAGGGCGTGCTTCTCATCGTCCTCGGAGATCTCGTGGTTCTTGAGCATCTTCTTCAGCCGGTCGTTGCCGTCGCGGCGCACCTGGCGGATGGCGGTGCGCGACTCCTCGGCGATGTGGTGCGCGCGCTTGACCAGCTCCTTGCGCCGCTCCTCGGTGAGCTGCGGGATGGGGATGCGGATCACCTTTCCGTCGCTGGACGGATTGAGCCCCAGGTCGGAGTTGCGGATCGCCTTCTCCACCACGGAGACCATCGACTTGTCCCACGGCTCGGCCACGATGAGCGACGACTCGGGGACCTTCAGCGAGGCCACCTGCGCGATGGGCGTCGGGGTGCCGTAGTAGTCGACGGTGAGGCCGTCGAGCATGGCCGCGTTGGCGCGGCCGGTGCGCAGCGTCTTGAACTCCCGGTGCAGCGCCTCGATGGCGCCGTGCATGCGGTGTTGAACGTCTTTGATCACGTCTTGAATCATGGTTCTAAGTCTATCCTGAGCCGAAGGCTCGGGATCTGGCGCCCAAGAACGCGAACCGTCATTGGGCACCAGATCCTGAGGCGCTTCGCGCCCCAGGATAAACTGGCGGCTCATCGCAAACGATCGATCCGATGTCTTCGCCGAGCAGCGCGCGGCGAATGTTCCCCTTCTCGCGCAGCGAGAAAATATAGATCGGAATGTTGCTGCCGCGCGCCAGGTCGATGGCCGCGGCATCCATGACTTCCAGGCGGTCGGCCAGGACGCGCTGGTACGTGAGCCGGGCGATCTTCTTAGCGTGCGGGTCCTTGGCCGGATCGGAGGTGTAGATCCCGTCGACCTTGGTGGCCTTGAAGATGATCTCGCACTCCAGCTCGTTCGCGCGCAGCGCGGCCGCGGAGTCGGTGGTGAAGAAGGGGTTGCCGGTGCCGGCGGCGCAGATGACGATGCGCCCCTTTTCGAGATGCCGGATGGCGCGGCGGCGGATGAACGGCTCCGCCACCTCGGCCATGGTGATGGCGGAGTTGACGCGGGTGTTCGCGCCGCGGCGCTCCAGCGCATCCTGCAGCGCCAGCGCGTTGATCACCGTGGCCAGCATCCCCATGTGATCGCCGGCCACGCGGTTGATTCCCTCGGTGGCGGCGGTGACGCCGCGGAAGATGTTGCCGCCGCCGATGACGATGGCGATCTGCACGCCGGCGCGCTGCACGTCGACGATCTCGTCGGCGATGTTGGCCAACGTCTCCGCGTCGATGCCCGTCCGCCGCCCGCCCATGAGCGCCTCGCCGGAGAGTTTGAGAAGGATGCGTTTGTAACGCGCCATATGCCGGCGGTTATAGTCGCGCCGTATGCAATACGTCAATCTTGGCAGAAGCGGTCTGAAGGTATCGCGCCTGTGCCTCGGCACCATGACCTACGGCACGCCCGAATGGCGGCCCTGGATCCTGTCGGAGGAGGAGAGCCGGCCGCTCATTCGCGAGGCGCTGGAGGCGGGAATCAACTTTTTCGACACCGCAGACATGTACTCCAACGGCGTGAGCGAGGAGGTGGTGGGGCGCGCGCTGCGCGATTTCGCCAAGCGGCACGAGGTGGTGATCGCCACCAAAGTCTTCTTCCCCACGGGGAAGGCGCCGAACGACCGCGGGCTGTCACGGAAGCACATCATGGCGGCGATCGACGACTCGCTGCGCCGCCTCGGCACCGACTACGTCGATCTCTATCAGATCCATCGCTGGGACTACGACACGCCCATCGAGGAGACCATCGAGGCGCTGCACGACGTGGTGAAGAGCGGGAAGGCGCGCCACGTCGGCGCGTCGAGCATGCACGCCTGGCAGTTCGCCAAGGCGCTGCACGCCGCGGAGCGCCGCGGCTGGACGCGCTTCGTCTCCATGCAGAATCACTACAACCTCATCTACCGCGAAGAGGAGCGGGAGATGATTCCGCTCTGCGCCGACGAGGGAGTGGGCCTCATTCCGTGGAGCCCGCTGGCGCGCGGCTTTCTGGCCGGCAATCGCACGAGGGAGGGATGGGGCGAGACGCTGCGCGCCAAAACCGACGACTATGGGCAGAGGCTGTACTACCAGGACTCCGATTTCGAAGTGGTGGAACGGGTCTCGGAGCTGGCGCGGAAGAAGGGGGCGCAACCGATCCAGATCGCGCTGGCGTGGCTGCTCCACAAACCGTACGTCACGGCGCCGATCGTCGGCGTGAGCAAGGCGGGGCAACTGAAGGCTCTGTTGGGGGCGTTCGGGATTTCATTCGATGCGGAGGAAGTCAAGTCGCTCGAAGAGTGCTACAAGCCGCATGTACCGCAGGAGTTCCGATGAGGAGAGGTTCGAGGTTCGACGTGCGAATTAAGAATGATGAAGGGGGCCCGCTTCTTACTTCTTCATTCGCACTTCGAACCTCGAACCTCAGTTTCATAGGCCCTATCTCAGCGCTGCCGCCACTTCCCCCGCGAAGTCGTCCCCACTCTTCTTCTCCACCCCTTCGCCCAGCTTGTAGCGCACGAAGCGCGTGACGGCGTAGTTGCAGCCCTTCTCTTTGCCCGCGGCCTGGAGGTACTGCGCGACCGACTGCTTGTCGCCTTTGATGTAGGGCTGCTCGAGGAGGCAGGCCTCGCCGTAGAACTTCTCCATCTTCCCGGTGACCATCTTCTCCACGATGTTGTCGGGCTTGCCGGACTGGCGTGCCTGCTCGCGGGCGATCTCACGCTCGGTGTCGAGATCCTTCTGGGTCACGTCCTCGCGGCGGAGGAAGCGCGGATCGGAGGCGGCGACGTGCATGGCCACTTCCTTCGCCACCTCGTTCGCGTGCGCGGACTTCTCCCCGCTCGCGGCGACCAGCTCGGTCATCACGCCGATCCTGCCGCCGGCGTGGATGTACGTGGCGATGACGCCGTTCGCGGCGGCCTCGTAGCGCGTGAAACGGCGGATGGCGATGTTCTCCTTGATGTTGGCGATCATCTCCTGCGTCTTCTGCCCGACGGTGAGGTCGCTGCCCGGCCACTTCACGCCGTTGAGCTGCTCGACCGACTCGGCCTTGCTCTTGGCGATGACCTTCGCCACCTCATTGGCGTAGTTGCGGAAGTTGTCGTTGCGGCCGACGAAGTCCGTCTCGCAATTGACCTCCACCAGCACGCCGACGCTCCCCTCGACGTACGCCGTCACCGCCCCCTCGGCGGCCACGCGACCGGCCTTCTTGCTCGCCGCGGCCAGCCCCTTCTTGCGGAGGACCTTGGTCGCCTCCTCCATGTTGCCGTCCGCCTCGACCAGCGCGGCCTTGACGTCCATCATCCCCGCGCCGGTCTGTTCGCGCAGTTCTTTCACCATCTTTGCAGTGATCTCTGCCATGTGACACCTCCACTACGTGTAGCGGCGCCCGCTTCGGGCGCCGGCGGCCGAAGCGGCCGCCGCTACACACTCAAAGTCGTCAGATAAAACTAGGAAACCGCGGGGACTGCCGTCATCGCTTCGGCGGGGACGGGCTCGGCGGGGATGGGCGCGCCGGCAGGCGCTGCTTCCGCCTTGTCGTCCGTGCCGATGTACCGCTCCTCGGCGATGTTGTAGCCCTCCAGGACCGCATCGGCGACCTTCTGCGTGAAGAGACGGATGGCGCGGATCGCGTCGTCGTTGCCCGGAATGACGTGGTCGATGTCTTCCGGATCGCAGTTGGTGTCGACGATGGCCACCACGGGGATGCCGAGCTTCTTCGCCTCTTTGACCGCGATGTACTCCTTCTTCGGGTCGATGACGAAGAGTGCGTCGGGCAGGCTGTCCATCTCGCGGATGCCGATCAGGTTCTTCTGCAGCTTTTCCCGCTCGCGGTCGAGCGCGGCGCGCTCTTTCTTCGACAGCTCCTTCTCCGCGTCGCCAAGAATGGCCTCGAGCTCCTTGAGGCGCTCGATCGACTTGCGGACGGTGGTGAAGTTGGTGAGCGTGCCGCCGAGCCAGCGGTTGTTCACGTAGAACATGCCGCAGCGGTTGGCCTCTTCGAGAATGGCGTCCTGCGCCTGGCGCTTGGTGCCGACGAACAGGACGCGCTTTCCAGCCGAGGCGAGATCGGCAATGAATGCGGAAGCTTCCTTGAAGAGCTTGAGCGTCTTCTGCAGGTCAATGATGTAGATCCCATTGCGCTTGCCGAAGATGTACTTCTTCATCTTCGGGTTCCAGCGCTTGGTCTGATGACCGAAGTGAACGCCAGCTTCCAAAAGCTCTTTCATCGTAATAGAGACCGCCAAGTGAACCCTCCTTTGTCGTTTGACGTTGATGTCATTCTGAGCGTAGCGACGAAACGGTGTGGCTGGGTGGCGCGATCATCGTGCCGCCGCCCACACCGATCCTTCGCTCCCGCTCAGGATGACAAAAAAAGACAGGAGCGGGGTTCGCTCCTGTCTGAATGGAAACCGTTGGAACGAAACGAACATCGAGAATCAGCGCTTGGAGAACTGGAAGCGCGCGCGGGCGCCCTTCTGTCCGTACTTCTTGCGCTCCTTCATGCGCGGATCGCGCGTGAGGAGGCCGGCCTTTTTCAGGCGCTTGCGCAGCTCGGCGTTGTAGATCTGCAGGGCGCGGGAGATGCCGTGGCGGATGGCGCCGGCCTGGCCGCTGGGGCCGCCGCCGTCGACGGTGACCACGATGTCGAACTTGTCGACGGTCTCGGTCAGCGAGAGCGGCTGCTTGATGATCATCTTCAGCACGTCGTTGCCGAAGTACTCGTCCAGCGGCCGCTGGTTGACAGTGATCTGGCCGCTGCCCTGACGGATGTGGACGCGGGCGGTGGAGGTCTTGCGCCGTCCCGTCCCGTAGTATTCAACCAGAGCCAAAATGATTCCTCCTCGTTATTCAGCCGTTACTCGGCAAGGTCCAGCCGCTCGGGTTTCTGCGCTGCGTGCGGGTGTTTGGTCCCGCGATAGACCTTCAGCTTCTTCAGCATCTTGCGGCCGATCTTGTTCTTCGGCAGCATCCCCCACACCGCCTCCTCGATCATCGACTCCGGCTTTTCCGCCCGCACGAACCGCGCCGCCTTCTGCTTCAGGCCGCCGGGATAGAGGGAGTGCGAACGGTAGATTTTGTCCGTTTCCTTCTTGCCGGTGAGGACGATTTTCTCCGCATTGATGACGATGACGTGGTCGCCGGTGTCGAGGAACGGCGTGTAGGTCGGCTTGTTCTTGCCCGAGATGATCGTGGCGATGGTCGTCGACAGGCGCCCGAGGACTTTGCCTTCCGCGTCGATGATGAACCAGCGCGGCTCGATGTCACCCTTCTTGGGGAAATACGTACGCATGACTCTCCTGAAACTGCGGTTCTCGGTGTTCGGTTATCCGTTGTCAGACAACTGACGACCGACAACTGACAACCCAAAGGACTACAGACCTTTCCTGAGGAAAGGGGGGAAACGGTAACACTGCCGAACAACGCCAGTCAAGGTGAGCATTCCCGGGAGTTTGCTCTGTGGTAAAAGCCGCGCCGTGACCGTACAACTGATCGACGGAAAGGCCGTGGCCAAGGTTCTCGAAGCGGAGGTCGCGGCGGAGATCGCGCGTCTCGGATACCGTCCCGGGCTGGTGGCGGTACGGGTCGGCAACGATCCGGCGTCCGAGGTCTACGTGCGCAGCAAGGCGCGGAAAGCGCGGGAGCTGGGGCTGGCGGGAACGGAGCTGGTCTTCCCCGATTCGCTGAGCGAAGTGGAGTTGGTGGCGGAAGTGACGCGCCTCAACGGCGACGACGACGTCGACGGCATTCTGGTGCAGCTCCCGCTGCCGAAGCAGATCGATCCGCGAAAGGTCATCGACGCCATCGACCCGGCGAAGGACGTCGACGGCTTTCACCCCGTCAACGTCGGCCTCCTTCACCTCGGCCGCGCCGCTCTTTTGCCGTGCACGCCCGCCGGCGTCATCCGTCTGATCGAGTCGACGGGCGTGGCCATCGAGGGAAAGCAGGCGGTGGTGGTGGGGCGCAGCGATATCGTCGGCAAGCCGGTGGCCGCGCTGTTGCTCAACCGCAACGCCACGGTCACGGTCTGCCACTCGCGCACGCGCGATCTCGCGGCGGTGGCGCGCGAAGCGGACATCCTCGTCGCCGCCATCGGCAAGCCGCGCTTTGTCACAGCGGCCATGATCCGGCCGGGCGCCGTGGTCATCGACGTGGGCATCTCGCGCGTGGAAGGAAAACTGGTGGGCGACGTCGATTTCGCAGCCGCGCGCGAGGTGGCGGGCTGGATCACGCCGGTGCCGGGCGGGGTGGGACCGATGACCATCGCCATGCTGATGAAGAACAGCGTGCTGGCGGCGACGGGGAGACGCGCGTGATCCTCCACGCCGGCCTGTACGTCGGTTTGACAGGGGGCATCGCCAGCGGGAAGTCCACCATCGCGCGGATGTTCGCCTCGCTCGGCTGCACGGTGTTCGACGCCGACGCCATCGTCGCCGATCTCTATCGCCCGGGCGCGGCGGGACACGAGGCGCTGGTGCGCGCGTACGGCGCGGGCATCCTCAGCGAGGACAGCGAGATCGATCGCGCCAAGCTGAGCGCGCTGGCCTTCGCCGCTCCGGAGTCGGCGCGCGCGCTCAACGCGCTGATTCATCCGCTCGTTCTGGCGGAGGAGCGGCGGATGCTCGCCGCGATGCTGCCGGACGACGACCGCATCGCCATGGTCGAGGCCACGCTGCTCATCGAGGCGGGGAATCTCGAGCGCTACGACAGGATCGTGGTGGTCGACGTGCCGCCGGAGGTGCAGATCGCGCGAGGCGTGGCGCGCGGCATGGCGCGCGAGGAGATCGTCCGCCGCATCGCGCACCAGCTTCCGCGCCAGGAGCGGCTCCGGCACGCCGACTACGTCATTGACAACAGCGGCGACGAGGGTGCTGCGATGGCGGAGACGCGGCGGGTGTACGACGCATTGCGCCAGGATCTGCGAAGGAAAAAGCTGGGCTGAAGCTGGGTTGCCAGTTGCGACTTGCGAGTTGCGAGGAAGGAAAACTAAGGACAACGCGCAACTCGCAACGCGCAACCACGAAAGAACGCCCCGCACCTCGCGGTACGGGGCGTCGAAGCCAAAGGCCCTACTTCAGTGCTTCTTCTCGGTCTTCGCCTTCTTCTCCATCTCTTTCTTCACCGTCGTGCCGCTGGTGGCAGTCGCGCCAGTACCGGTGGTGTCGCTGCCGGTCGTCGCGCTGCTAGTAACCGACGTGCCGGTGGACATCGTGCCGGTCGTCTCGGTGCCGGTGGTCATGGTGGTGCTGGTGGTCTCGGTGGACATCGTGCTGGTGGTGGCCGAGGTATCGGTCATGGTGGTGGAGCTCGTGTCGGTGGCGTTGTTCGTGCTGGTCTCGCTCTTACAGGCGAAACCGAACAGCGCGACCGCCGCGATGGTCAGGAAAACCAGAATTGTCTTCTTCATTCTTCAAATCCTCTCGTTTGGGTTGTATGTGTGAGTTGGTTGATCGATTCGGTGTTTTCGATCGAGAGTGCCTGCCTCACCTCCTTGCGCAACTGTGGTCCCTTGAAACCGAACGCCCCGCAGACTGCGGGGCGTGATGCAAACCTAGTATGTCTTCGTGGTGCCGGTGGTGGTTGTGGCGGTGGTCGACGTGCCCGTTGTGGTGGTCGCCGTGGTGGCCGTCGTGCCGCTGGTACCGACCGTGCTCGCTGCGGTCGTGGTCGTGGTGGCCGTGGCGCCCGTCGAGCTAACGCCGGTATCCACCGCGGCCGTGTCGGTATTCACGTTTTCCTCCTTCTTGCAGCCGAAGGAGAAGAGGGCGACCACCGTGATCGCCAGGAGCGTCAGAACAAGAGACTTCTTCATTTCGTAAGACTCCGAGGCGCTGGAAAAAAACCGGGGATTTTGAAACTGCGGGATGTGAGCGTGGTTCGCTCACGAGGCGCTATAGTTTAGGAACGTACCTCACGATGTCAAGCTCTCCATTCACGCTTCATGCCGCCGAGCCCGGTCCTGCGGCTCACTCCGTTCGATCTTTCGACGGCACTTCGATTTACTACGACCTTTACGACCAGACATCGCGCTCCGCGGTCCTGGTCATCCCCGGGTTCTGGCGCGACCGCCGGCACCGCTCGATGGTCTCGCTGGCTCGGCACCTCAACGCCCTCGGATACAGCGCGGCGATCATGGACCAGCGTGGCCATGGTGAAAGCGGCGGCACGTACGGCTTCAATCTCCACGAGCATCACGACGCAGCCGGCGTGGCGGAGGACGTGCTGCGGCGGTTGCCAGTCCAGTCGATCACGCTGATCGGCTTCTCCTACGGCGGCGCGGTGGCGGTCTCCACCGTCGCGCGCCACGCGCTGCCGATCGCCTCGCTGCTGCTGATCTCGTCCGTCGCCGACTTTCAGAAGATCGCGCCGCGGATCAATCTCTTCACCATCCACCGGCACGTCGCGCTGTCGCAGGCGCTGCACAAGCCGCGCTTCGACTGGCGCATGTGGCGCGGCGAGAAGCTCCGCCCGCTGGACGACATCAGAAGCGTGCACGCGCCGCTTTGCCTCATTCACGTGAAGAACGATTGGCTGGTCAGCCACGCGCACTCCGTCGCGCTGTACGAGGCGGCGAATGAGCCGAAAGAGCTGCACGTGATCGACATCGAGGGGAACTACCACGCGGACCGCATCTTTTCGGTGGCCTCGGCGGAGATCGATCCGATCGTGGCAGATTTTCTGGAGCGGCATACGCCTAGGTAGGGGCGACCCTCATCCGGCCTTCGGCCACCTTCTCCCGCTAGTGCGGGAGAAGGACGCATATGGGCCCTCTCCCGCGGGAGCGGGAGAGGGTGGCCGAAGGCCGGGTGAGGGTTCGCGTTACGTGTTCCTGCTCACCACCACCAGAGTCACATCGTCCGCGACCGTGGCGTCGCCGATGTGCGAGAGCACCTCACCCTCAATCACCGAGGTGATCTTCGCGGCGTCGGAGCCGTGCAGCTTTGCCAGCCGCGCCACCAGCCGCTGCGATCCGAGGTCGTCGCCGTCGCCGTTCTCCGCCTCGGTGACGCCGTCGGTGAAGAGCACGAGCGCGTCGCCGGGGGCGAGCTGCAGAGTGCGATTGAGATAGTCGGCGCGCGTGACCACGCCGAGGACCAGGTCGGTCTCTTCCAGCTCGTCGACGCGATCGTTTCGGATCCAGAGCGGCGGCGTGTGGCCGGCGTTGGCGTACTCGATCAAACCGGTGGTCATGTCCAGGCGGCCGAGGAAGAGAGTGACGAACTTCGACTGCGGCAGGTTCTCCTTCAGCGCCACATTGAGCTGCGAGACCAACTCCGCCGGCGTGGGGTTCGCTTTGCAGAAGATGCGAAACGAGGCCTGCAGGCCGGCCATCATCAATCCGGCCGTGACGCCCTTGCCGCTGACGTCGGCGATGGCGAAGTAGACCTTCCCGTTCGGCCGCACCACGAAGTCGTAGTAGTCGCCGCTGACCGTGCGGCACGGCCGGCTGGAGCCCACGAAGGTGTAGCCGGGCACGCCGGTCGGCGCGTGCGGCAGAAGCCCCTGCTGGATGGTCGAGGCGGTCTTGAGCTCCTCGTCCATGATCCGCTTCTGGATCGCTTCGTCGCGCAGGCGCGTCGTCTCCAGCTTGATGGCGGCGAAGCGGGCGATCTGCGCGACGAGGCGCACGTCCTGCTCGGAGATGGTCCGCTGCGTGAAGAGGTAGTCGACGTACAGGACGCCGACGACGGAGCTCCCGATGGTCAGCGGCGCGCAGAGGATCGAACGGATGCCCTGCATGACGATCGACTTGGCGCGGCTCAGCTTCTCGTCCATGCTGACGTCCATGAACGCCAGCGCCTTCTTCTCCTTCACCACTTCGTCGAGGACGGTGCGGCTGATGCGCAGCTCGGAGTTGTCGCCCTTGTCCTCCCGCCGCACTTCCACGTTCACGAAGGACTCGCCGTCTGCGCCGAGCAGCCCGATCGCGGCGCGCGAGGCTTGCGTGTGCTCGAGCACGCGCTCGGTGATGAAGCCGAAGAGCTGATCCATCGGCCGGTCCTCGAGCAGATCGCGCGCGAGCTGATTGAGCGTCTTGAGCTTGGAGAGATCGCCGGTGTCGACGCGGATCTCGCTGTCGTGGACGGGGATGGAAATGGTGGTGCTGGCGGCGGTGTCGGCGACGGCGAGGAAGCGGTCGGTGTTGTGCTCGGAAGTCTCGAAGACGATCTCCGTGTCGCCGAGCCGGATGCGATCGCCGGCGTGCAGGCGTAGCTGGCGCTCCACGCGCGCGCCGTTGAGGTAGGTGCCGTTCGCGCTGCCGAGGTCCTTCAGAACCCAGTGGCCGTCGGTGGAGAGGATCTCCGCGTGTTTACGCGACAGATAGCGGTCTTTGATGGGAATGCTGCAGTCGGACGCGCGCCCAATGGAAACGTTCGATCCCTGCAACTGCTGCCGGAAGGGCGAAAACAGCGGCGAATAGACCGTGACCTCGGCGCGCGGGGTGGCGGCGGTGACCATGGGGTATCTAGAGTCGAATAAGGGACGGCCATTGTAGCATCCGACCTCGTGTCCGACCCTTACTTTGTAGAGATCGAAGCGCACTTCGCCACGCGTCGCGGCACGCCGTTCATCCTCTCGGCGAAGGACTGGGCGCTGATGAAACGGTGGCACGACGAGGGCGTCCCGCTGCCGGTGGTGATCGAAGCGATCGACACGGTCTTCGAGAAGAACGAGTCGAGCGGCCGCCGCAAGGTGATCTCCAGCCTCAGCTACTGCCGGCACGCGGTGAAGGAGCTGTGGCAGGACCGCAAGGATCTGTACGTCGGCGAGGGGGAGATGACGCCCGAGCGCGAGCCGGCGGCGATTCTGGAGACGCTGGCGCAGCAGCTCGAGCCGTCGAGCCTCGGCGCGCCGTTCGCTCCCCGCGTTCGCGAGCTGGCGCGCGAAAAGAGCGTGCCGAAAATTGAGGAACGCCTGCTCGACCTCGAGCGCGAGCTCGTCGACGCCGCGATCGCCGCCGCGCCGTCGGAGGTCGCCGCAATGCGATCCGAGATCGCCGCGGCGCTCGGCGACACCTCGCGCATCGATGAGAAGACCGTGGCGCGCACTCTCGAAGCGAACCTGCGAAGACTCGTTCGCGAGCGGTTCGGGTTGCCGAGGCTGACGCTGTTTTGATGTTGCCCGTTGCCGGTGCTGTCCAAATTGCGAGAGCATCGCCGATACGATTGCTCTTATCCGCCCCTTCGCTTCGCTCAGGGGGCACTTTCTCCGCTCACGCGGGAGAAGGCCTATATGGGCCCTCTCCCGCATGAGCGGGAGAAGGTGGCCCTGAGCGAAGCGAAGGGCCGGGTGAGGGCTCGTCGATACACGTCAAGAATTTGAAGCCAATCGGTCTGCACAATTTGGACAAGTCCGGCAACTGGCAACCGGCAACTGGCATTTGCTTCAAAGCCCGATCCACCTGCTCCATCACCGCCCCGGCGGTCGGGCCGCTCACGGGGAGTTCGGGGCCGGCGAGGGCGGGGTCGGTGATGCCGCAGACGGCGAGGACCCGCGACGGATCGGACTGCGGCACGCCGCGCGCGCAGTCGGCGCCGCGCAGGGCGAGGAGGCGGGCGGTGGTGCGGGTGAGGCCGGCGGCGCTGACGCTCGCGCCGGGGTTCACGCGCCGGGTGACGGGATCGACGGCGAAGACGCCGAGGGTGATGGCGCGGATCAGCTCCTCGCGGCCGGGCGTCTCGCCGATGTCGATGGCGATGGGGGGCGTTGGGAGATTCTGCGCGAAGCGCACCGATGCCACCTTCCAGTACATCAGTACCGCGAGGTCGGCGCGGGTGATCGACTCCGCTTCAATGGCGCGCATGAACTGCAGCGGCATGTTGGCCTCGGCGAACTGCGCTTTGATCTGATCGAGCCGCCGCGTCAGCGCCGCGTCGCCGGCGCGGCGCACCAGCCGCTCGTAGCGCGCGATGGCCTCCTCGAATCGGCCGCGGCTGACCTCCACCTCCGCCAGCACCTGCTGCACTTCCGGACGATCGACGTCGGCGGTGTTGAGCACCGGCTCGATCTCGCGCCGCGCCTCCTCGTATCGATGCTGCGCCACAAGCTTCTGCGCCAAAAGGATGCGCGCCGCGCTGGCGGCGGGATTGACTTGCAGCGCCTCGCGCAGCGTGGCGACGGCCTCCTCGTCCGGTGCGCTCAGTGCGGCGCGGTACAGCTCCTCGAAGAGTCGCGTCTGCAGCTCGCCGGCGCGCGCGACCGCGGTGGGGGGCGCGTCGGGGCGCGCCGCGATCTCCCGATACAGCTCGTACGCGCGCCGAGTGCGATTCTCGGCGATGGATACCTCGGCGTCGTAGACCTGGGCGGCCAGATATTGCGGACGCCCGGCGCGGACGCGGTCAACGATGGCGCGCGCGGCGTCGGCGTGCCCTTCGTGCAATTCGACCGCCGCCAGACCCAGCGCGGCGGGCGTGTAATCGGGCTCCTTCGTGCGGACCTCGGCCAGGAGGCGACGCGCGTCGGCGAGATCGCCGGTGAGGAATGCGCGCCAGGCTGCGTCGAACTTCTTCTCCATCGCCGGCGTCACCGTCTGCCCGAACCCGCTGCGCGGATCGATCAGGAAGCGATCCTCCGCGCGCGGCGTCACGGCCGGCGGCGGCGCGGGCGGCGCACAGGCGGCGAAGGCGATCGCCGCGAGAATCAGTGCTCTCTTCAAATCAGCTCCATCGCTCTGGTGAACGTCCTCTCGTCGGACCCGTCGAGCCAATGCACGTTTCGCTCCGCGCGCAGCCACGTCAGTTGCCGCTTGGCATACGCGCGCGTGCGGCGCTTGGTCTCCGCGACCGCCGCGTCGAGCGCCATCGTCCCCGCCACCACCGCCGCTGCTTCGCGATAGCCGATCGTACCGAACGGCCGCGCAGCGGGTGAATACGCGACGAGCAGCCGCCGCGTCTCCTCGACCAAACCCGCGGCGTACATGGCGTCCACGCGGCGGTCGATAGCCTGGCCAAGCTGTGGCTGCGGCAAAGTCAGTGCGATCTTGATGTTCGGAATCTCCCCCCCCCCACGCTCGAAACTGGAGATCGGCCTACCGCTCGCCAGCCACACTTCGAGGGCGCGCTCGACGCGATGCCGGTCCGCGGGGGCGATTCTTCTACCACTTTGCGGATCGATTTTCGACAGCCAGCGGTGCAGGCGCTCCGCGCCGCGCGGGCGAGCGGCGATACGGCGGATGCGCGCGCGGAGCGCCGCGTCGCGCCCCGGCATCTCCGGAAGCCCGTGCAGGAGCGCGCGCAGATAGAAGAACGTGCCGCCGACGAGTAGCGGCCACCGCCCGCGCGCGATGATGTCGTCGCACGCCGCGCGCGCCAGGCGCGCGAAGTCCGCCGCGTTGAACTCCTCGTCCGCGCCGACGATGTCGAAGAGATGGTGAGGCACGCGCACGCGCGCCTCCAGAGATGGTTTGGCGCTGCCGAGGTCGAAGCCGCGGTAGATCTGCACGGAGTCGTAGTTGACGATCTCGCCGCCGGCCGCTTCGGCCAGGCGCAAGGCCAGGTCGGACTTGCCGGCCGCGGTGGGGCCGGCGATGACGATGAGTCCTGAGTCCTGAGGCCTGAGTCCTGAGGTCATCGGGTCGTCCCGCGCGGAAGTCTACTCAGGACTCAGGACTTAGGGCTTATCGGCGCTTGCGCGAGGTATGCGTGCGGTCCTCTTCGCGGTGCAGCACGCTGCGCAGGTGCGCGCGGCAGTAGATCGCTCCTGGGGCGATCGGCGTCCGGCAGACGGCGCAGCGGTTCTTCACCACCACCTTCGTCCCCTTCTCCAGCATGCGCATCACGACGCCGGCCGCGGTGGCCAGGACGCCGAGGGCCAACGCTTTCTGCAGCATCGACGTGGCGACGTATTCGGCGACCGGCCCCTCCTCGAACGTCTGCTGCAGGACATAGAGGACGATGACCACGAGCACGACCCACAACCCGACGCGGAGCAGTGTGGAGGACATGGGGAAAAACGACTGTAAAGCGCGTCACCGAGGGGTGTCAACTTCGGGGTGCACAAGAAGATGGGCGCCGCCCAACTCGACATCGATCGAGCCGCTGCGGTCGGTCCGCCAGGCGCGC
>JACXTT010006941.1_pt1 | contig 16084 bp, 20 predicted proteins | sample 9270951 | NCBI WGS metagenome assembly JACXTT01 (sample SAMN15532306, study PRJNA645909) | rock metagenome | isolation source: weathered quartz diorite | place: Puerto Rico | collected 2017-06-21 | reverse complement strand
CAAATCAAGTGCGAATTTTGCTTTCAAGCGGGTCGTTGCTGCAGACATAGAAATTTCTTTCAGACCTCTTCGCCTCGCGTTTTGCAGCTGCGGCCAAGGTCGCAATGGCGTCAGCATCGACGCCTGCGCTCTGCCTAACTGGGACGACACCGACCGCGATTGACACAAAACCGTAGAAACGAAGATTTCCGTGCCGGTCCTCACCCTGTATGCCACCTGCCTCGATATCGGCTGGTTTGTAAAGCTGCACTGCGTTTTCATCAAACTTTTTCATTGCTGCGCGGATGCGACTCTCCCAGTCATCGCTTTGAAAGAGAATAAGAAAATCATCCCCTCCCACATGTCCCAGGAAATCCCTTTGAGGGTCACAGACCTCGGCAAGAATTGTGGCAGCAAGCTTTAGCATTTCGTCGCCCTGCCAATATCCATATATGTCGTTGAACGGCTTAAAGCTGTTGAGGTCGCAGTAGCAAGCATGAAAAGGTGCGTCGCTCTCAACGAGTCGCTTGATGTGAGCATCGATTGGTATGTTGCCCGGCAGGAACGTCAGGGGATTCGCATATCGCGCGGCCTCGATGCGAACTTCCGTTACCGCCCGAACCAGGTCATCACCCGTCGCAAGACCTACATACTGACCCTGCTCGACAATGACTAGGCCGTCAGATAAGTAGCGCTGGTCCTGCGCGGTCAAAAGATGCGCCAACTGCTCCATCGTGGCGGTCTTCTCCACTACCACCGGAGATTTATTGGCAAACTCCATGCAGCTCCTCCTACCGTATAGTTCTCTGTGATAGGGAAGTGAATAGGCGTCGGCAAAATTGCGACGGTTAATCAAGCCCAATGGCTGTCCGTCCTTTACCACAGCGAGCGCATGAAGCCTCGGATGTCCTGTAAAGATATCGAGAATATCGTTGTTCCGAGTTTCCGGCGAAACGCTTGGTGCGCTAAGCAGCAGCCTACTCGCAGAGAATGCACGAGGTGCTAGCCTCACTGCTTCTGGAAATACCGCGATGGATTCAGCGCGAACGACAGCTAATGCTTGCGCTTGGAGGGCGACGGTCGGAACAGCACTTGGCTTTCCCAAAATGAAGCCTTGCGCATAGGTGATGCCGATGTCCCGACATACCATCAGGTCCTCGACCGTCTCGAGGCCTTCCGCTATTAGCTTCGTGTGCTCGACCTTGGCAAGCCCATGCAGATGACGCAGGACTTGGAGAAGGAAAGCTGACTTGGCCACACCGTCAACAATTGAGCGGTCAATCTTGATGTAGTCCGGTCGCAACGCAATCCAGAGGCCAAGATTGGCATTTCCTGTGCCATAGTCATCCAGTGCAAACTGAGCACCCGCCTCGCGCATGACCCGGAGGGAAGCGACAAGGGACGAAAAGGGCTTGGGGTCAGCTTGCTCTGTAAGTTCGATGACGATTCGTTCAACAGGAAATTGCATTGCCCCTAAGAACGCTCGCACATCGTCTTCGCAGCTAACGATTTCGCGGATGGCTGCCGCACTGAAATTCAGGAAGAGCTTTCCTGGTAGTTGCGTCTTTGCAAATGTGCTTACGCTGAGCCTGCCAGCGAAACGCTCAAGCTGAACCATACAGTGCTCACGCTGAGCTTGGTCAAAGAGTGCCGATGGACTTTCCAGGGCCGACCCTGTCGGACCACGAATCAATGCCTCATAGCCCAGTATCTCTCCGGTGGAGAGTGTTCCGATGGGCTGAAACACAACGTGTAGCAGCTGCTTCTCAATACAGTTGGCAATCGACAGGGTCATTTCGAGCATCACGATAGGAAAATGAGCCGCCGAAACGACTCCCGCTCTCCAAATTCGATGGACAGCAGCAATCGTGATGGAGCGGTAGAGTGGCCCATTCGCAAGTGACACATAGCGGAGTCAAGGGTAGCTCGTCCCGCCAAAGCTTTCCAAGACGAATTCAGTCACCATACGACGAACCATGTACCAGATTCTCTCTGCAAAGGGGAAGAAGGTCGAGGAAGCGTTCCTCGATATGAGCCACCATGGACGGAGTGGCCTTTTCCCGCAGCACCTCGAGGAACTCTTCGAACGCTTGTTTGATAGAGGCCAGGTCCGTCGCCTCAGGGAGACGCGTCTTGATAGGGTACCCTGCTGTGCCAAGCGTCCGCTCCGTTATATCCATCAGATACATCCGGGCTGCGGCAAGCGAGCGCTTTTGCACTGCCACTTTCGGCCCTTCGCCTAACGACGACTGAGCAGCAGTTGCATCGCTGGGTTCGGCAACAAGCCTGATGAATCCTCCTTGCAATAACTGGCGCAGCGTATCGGCATCAAGCCCAAGCCGCTCCACAAGGGCGAGAAGGTCCCCCGAGTCGGTCTGGCCATCCACCATGATAAGAAGCGCTCGGCTGCGACGGTCAAGCGTCCCATTTCGCCCGGTAATTTCCTGCCGACCGGCTTCTGTTTTCTCCAACCGCCCAACAATGCCTTCCATCGCGTCCCCTCCCCACGGGTCGCGGCCAAGCTAAGACGTTCGCTTTACACGAGTGTGACAAGCCGATAACGCGCACACATCGCTCGGAGGAGGCAGTCGGGCCGCGTGACTGGCCGGATAACTCGAGCCAGAAGCAGCTCCAAGTGGTCATGAAGACAGCGTCACAATTGTTACATTTAATTTTGATACGCTCGGTTCAAATTGGACTGAGGCTAAGCAAATGGCAGGACGACCATTGGAGTTCGACCGGGATGAGGCGCTGTCGCGTGCCGTCGAAGCGTTCTGGTGCCACGGCTATGAAGGGCTTCCGACCACCGTCCTCGCAGAAGAAATGGGCGTGTCGAAATCCTCGTTGTACAACTCATTTGGGACGAAACGGGAGCTGCTGCTCGAGGCCGTCTCTGCATACGCTGATGCGAGGGCGGCAGCCATCCGGCAGATAGCCGCCTCGCCCGATTTACTCAGGCAAATGCGGGCGCTGCTGCTTGATATCGCGCATAACAATGACGGCGGTATGGGTTGCCTTCTGGTTAATACAGCCGCTGAACTTGGCCTGCATGACTTCGGCGTACGACAACTTCTACATTCCGGCTTTCAGTCCGTCTCAGACGCATTCGAGCTGCTCGTGATTGCGGGGCAACGGTCTGGAGATTTCAAGCGCGGCCTCGACTCGGCCAAAGCCGCACTCCTGATTGTTACCACTATCTCCGGATTGCGCGTACTTGCGAAGGCAGGAGTGCCAACGGACCAACTCGCCATCGCTATCGAGTATCTCCTGGATTTCATTGCGGCCTGATATTTGCACCCATCCTTGCTGGCAAACTGAGTCGCCCAGCCACGTATCCATGTGAAGGTCAGCGAGCCCGCGTTGTTGGTTCGCTAGCAACGGCGCCACAGCATCGCCAAGACAGCTTTATCCCAGATTTCCAGGTAGTATCCATGCGACCCCGTCATGCAACCGAGGCAGACCTGCCCGATGTGGAAGCATTGCTTCGGTCATGCTCACTGCCCGCTGGCGGAATACGCAGCCAGGCGGTGCAATTTCATGTCAGCCGCGACAAAGGCGGCCTCCTTGGGTGCGCCGGCGTGGAGGCATTCGGCGGGAGTGTTGGCCTGCTACGGGGGCTCGCCGTGGCTGAGCGCGCCAGGCGCTCGGGGCTAGCCGACTTGCTGGTTTCCGCGCTGGTCGCAGATGTCCGCTTGCGCGGCATCGATACCCTGGTTGTCGGAACTACGGTCGCAGCCGGCTACTTCTCCCGCCTTGGATTCACGCCAGTTGACCGCGCTGCCATCCCTCTGGAACTACTGGCTTCCCGTGACTTCGCTAACACCTGTATCAGTGAAACGACCCTACTGAAGGCCGAGCTCTAACTATCCGTACCGGTCAAGGGAATGGGACACGGCCGGCAACGAGTCCATAAAACGAGCCTGACCGAGGGTTCAAGACGATGTAATTATTCCGTCGTGCCCAAACCTGTGCTGCCTTGAACACCTCCGGCTCCCGCTGACCCCAATCACTTTTCATTAGGGGCTCAGCATCCTGTTCCGTCGTAGGATACACGGCTGCTTGGTGCACAGGTGCGCGGCCCCGAGTTCCAGGGATAGTAATGGTACGAATCGTTACATGCATTTCATCGGGTCTGCGGGGATGCTCGGAGCGATTATGTTGGCAACCAGATGACGTTACTATGACGGCCGTAGCCAGATGAGCCTGACAGAAAAGCCCACCTGCGGCGCGAAGACTTTGAGAAACACTTACTTTTCAACTGTGACAGAAGGACAACTGTCAGCCTATTCGGGTTAGTGCGAACTTGAAGGCAACCAAGCTTGCCAACCCCGAGTCAAATCACGAGTCATGCAGTGGCGCGCCTGACTATCGTATCGCTGATAAGCCTTCGAAGCACGCACCTCATTTGGTAGTGCACTACGCGGCGACAGCAAAAATCCATGCCGGCAAAAGAAGCTGGCGCAAAACGTCGATAGAACCACCGCCAGCCGACACCCACTGGCTCGTGCTCTCATAAGAGCAGCCTGAACCAAATGTGATGCAAGACCCTGCTCCCGGTATTCGGGGAGCACAGCAACCGGTCCTACAATCGCTGTGTCGCCGTGACGTTCGGAGCCAGCGCATCCCGCAACGACATTCCCCGCCACGGCAATGTGAAACGTTGAATCAACCAGGTCAAAGTCGGAGGCGCACAACCCGGTTTGCTCCAGCAGGCCGACCACGAGCGCCCTTTCTCCTGTCGCCGCTACGCGAATTGAAATGCCTCTCATAATGACTCCTCCCACTCCGATGCGCGATGAGACTGACTGCCTGGCGGTCAGTTGTTCGTCGCGATGGCCATGTTGATACGCGTGTTTCCGAACGGCATTGATGTGCCCTGTTAAGAAAGAGAACGAAGCAAACTCTTTTGATATAGGGTGGCTTTCCCCATTTAGCCATCTTTTCATGACAACTGCTAGCGCATGCAACTTAGCAACAGCTCACTGAAAGCCCGCACTGAAGCATGCGGACTGGCGCGTCGACCACAATTGCAGCCACAGCAAAAAAATGGCCGGCATCGCTGCCGGCCAAACGTCCTTGAGCCCAGTGGCAAGTCAAGGTCGATATGAGCTGTCGGTGGCACGCGCGAAAGGCGTGCCGCAAGGTAAATTAGAAGCGGTGGCGCACGCCGACCATGGCGCCCGTCTGGTTCTGACCCGGCAACGTATTGGCCGTGCCAGTCACGCCGAAGGTCGCATTGCCCTTGTTGTTCACGTAACCGAGCAGCAGGTACGCATCGGTGCGCTTGGAAAAGGCATAGTCAGCGTTCAGCACGAACATCCACGAATCCTTGCTATCAGTGCGGGCGTCGGTATAGTAAGCCGCGCCAGTCAGGGTGAAAGCCGGGGTGAACTTGTATAGCGCGCCGAGCCAGTACAGGTTGTCGTGACGGGCCGTACCGGTGGTGACTTCGTCGCGCATCCAGCGGTAGCCAGCGAACGCCTTGGCATCACCAATGGCATACGAGGCGCCAACAGCAGCGCGCTTCGCGGTGAGGTCTGCAGAAGCAAGGGTGCTGCCCTGGAACTGGTCATAGGCGACGCCCACCGAGAACGGGCCGTTCGCGTAGGCCAGGCCACCGCCAAAGTTGGTGCCGACCTTGAAGTGGCCCGGAACTTCGCCACCGAGGCCGGAATTGACATCGCGGCCGAAGCTGTAGAAGCCGGTTGCAGTCAGGCCGCCGAACTTGCCGGTGTACTTGATTGCGTTGTCGGCACGGCCGTTAAATTGGTTGTCAACCGAATTCAGCGAGTACATCGGGCCCACCGCCATCGGGTCGTAGGCCCCGAACAGGTCGTACAGCGCGTTTTGCTGACGACCAAGCGTGACGGCGCCGAAATCGCCTTGCAGGCCAACATAGGCCTGGCGCCCAAACAGGCGGCCACCTTGGGCGGATTTGCCGGTATCGATATCGAAACCGCTTTCCAGCACGAAGATGCCCTTAAGGTTGTTGCCAAGGTCCTCGACCCCGCGCAGGCCCCAGCGCGAGCCTGAAAGACCGCCGGAGGTCACGCCGACCACCGACCCGCTTCCGTTAGCACCACCATTTACGTGGTTTTGGAAACTGATGCCGGCATCAGCGATGCCGTAGAGCGTCACGTTGGACGACGATTGGGCAAAGGCGGCGCCGGAAATGGCGCAAGCTGCGACTGCCACTGCGAAGAGAGCTTTTTTCACTGTCAATTCCAGTTTCTTTTTGAGCAAATGGTCCTGGCGGTAGCGTCTCGGCTAGCAAATGAGCCGACAGCGCCTACCGACGCGGCCGCAAGATAGTGCGACAGGAATATGACAGGAAGAAGTAAACAATTATGCAGACGATGAGATAATTATTTCAAGAATACGAACAATCGTATCTTGGCCCTCATCGGGTACGCCGCCACCTCCGCGCACCGCTGCCGAACTCGGTCGCAGTAGCATCTGCGCGCCGGCGTAGCAAGCAATTGCCGAACGTCGACCTGAGACTGAAGACCTCAATGCCTCGACTGGCACTGACTTGCTCAATGAATGAGCACTATCGTCTCAGACGTACTGCGGCTTTTCTACGGCGATGCGCGCGGCTGTCGGCGAAGTGCAATATTTCTTGCCTAAACTCCCAAGGGAGGGGCATGGCAGATACTTCTCCAACTGGGGTGACAAATTTTTGACGAAATTCGTGTCGGCTTGCCCCTAACGATTCCCTTGGCTTTGTGCGGCATCCTTTACCAGCAAGCCTTCAAAGGCTTCGCCTGGCACGGGGAATTCTGGAGACGCAAACTCCGCGATGGCTCACGTGTGACACGTGTTCCTTGACCGTAGCGCCTTAACTTAACCAACGGTTTGCGTCGGCTGCCGAGGAGTGGCGCGGCAGGATTACTCTGCTTCGCCGCCAGCCGTTGCAGGACGACGCTTTCGCGTGACCACGCGAGGCCCCGCAGCTTCTTTCTCGGGGGCCTCATCTCGCGCGATACGCATTCTGGGGCCCGACTGACGCACCGGCCCTTGGAACTGAATAGTCGATATCGCGCTCTTGTAAATGGCCTGCATGCCGCCAGGCGCGCTCAGTACCACCACGAACTGGTCGAACGACGCAATTGACCCGACAAGCCTGACGCCGTTGGGCAGGTACACCTCAACGGGCTTCCGCTCCTTGCGCGCGGTGTTCAGGAAGTCGTTTTGCGGAGAGGATTGCTCAGACTGCATGAATGACTCGTCAGACGCAAGTGAAGTTGCCCGGCTTAGGCTTACACTGCTCCCTTGTCAGCGGGGCCAAACAAGACGACATGCAAAGCCAGGTATTAGATGCCGGAGAGGCCTTTCGCTGGGCCGCTGCAGTTCGCTACTCTGTCGCAGTGCGTAGCCGTTCGGTCGAAATGAGGTGCATGAGTTCAACGACTTTGCATTCGGCTCTTGCGAAGGCTTCGCCTTCTTCTAATGCCGCCCGCCCAGCACGAAACACTGATTGGACAGTTCCGACGAGCGTGTGGTGCCGGACGAGCACGAAGCCTTGGAATTTGCCACCGCTAAGACGCTCTGTGTACGCCGTGAAATCGTGATACCCGACTCGTCGAGAGCTCTCCATGTTCCCCTCAATACGTCAAGGGGAAATAGTAGCATCTGGGCGCTCAATGCTCGGTAATACCGCCTGTGGCATCCACCCTAATCTGCTCAGCCAAATAATGCCGGTAAGCGTATTCCACACCCGCATCTGCGTCCGTATGAGCGTCTAGGGCGTTGTCCCGACACGTCGAACAAGCATGGCGCGAGGACTCGTTCCCCTCTGCCGTCAAGGTTACGAAGCCCCGGTATCGGCCCGAAGGCAGCTCCTCCACAGAAGTGACGATAAATAGATTATCGCGCTGATACGTAGCCATCACTGGACTCCTGCATGCCGACGGAAGATTCATTCTATCAGGCAGGGGTGGCTCCACAGCGGGGCTTATGCTCCACTAATGATGCACATCAATTGGCAGTTTCTGTTGGCTACCGAGCTCGGCAACCCATACAAGACGGAGACGAAGCCGTACAAGAGAACGAGCCGCCTGTGCGGAACACGGCAGGGCATCACTCGGCCGGACAAGTTAGCCTCGCAATCGGCGCACAGTGGGCGCCAGGATTACGTGTATGAGAGCACCGCCGAAGGCTAGGTAAATGCCTAGAGCGATAATGGGACGCACCAAATCTTCGACCTTCGATTCCGTCGCAAATGACACACCGACGAAGGCCGGCGCCAACAGAATACTGACGCTGCCAAGCAACTGGAAATAGCGGGCGTGGCCATGCTCAATCGGCGTCAGGTAACAGCCGAGCATCAGATTCAGCAAGGACACCAACAGCAAGTAGATGTGTGCCGACCGGTACATGAGTCGCTGGCCGTCTGACATACCTCCCAAGTGAACGAGCCAATAATGCATATATAGGCCGGTGCACAGAAATGCCACCAGTGCGATAAGGCCAACAACCATATGAACCGTCGGTAATCGCTTCATGGCTAACCTCGGTCAGATTCCGGGTTGCTTGCACGGACGGTCACGCGGGAGCGACACGTGCAAGAGTACAGCAGTGACCTCCTTGCTCCGGCGTTCGTATCCCTACGCGCAGGAACTTGGGGCGGTACAACTTATCACCCCGTGCGGCAGGGCATCTTTGCTTGTGCGAGAATGCGATGCGTCGACACGCGTGTCAATTGGGCCCTACCGTTTGTCGATAACGAGCGGAGTCAGCTGTTGATTACAGTTTCACCCACCTTAATCTCCGAATGGGGAGCCTTGGTAGTATTCCTCAGTGTCCTGGTCACACAACTTGGCGCGCCGGTTCCGGCCGCGCCGATGCTGCTGTTAGCTGGCTCTCAGGTGGCTGCTGGTTTCGTCTCTTTCGGTTCAGTATTCGTGGCAGCAGTCGCCGCCGTTCTTATTTCGGATGGGCTGTGGTTTGTGCTTGGACGCCACTATGGTCGTCGCCTCCTCACACGTCTAGTGCGAATATCTCTATCGCTGGACTCAAGTATCCGGAAGACCCACGCCTGGTTCGAGCGTTACGGAGCGCCACTGCTGCTCGTGGCGAAATTCGTCCCCGGCCTCGGACTTATCGCATCTCCGCTTTTGGGTACCACTAAGATTGACCGAAGAATCTTCTTCTCGTGGGACATCGCTGGCGGTGCGATGTGGTCGGGAGCGTGGCTCGCTGGAGGAACTCTTTTTGGCCCGCAGTTGACCAGAATGATGACTCTGGTCAGTGCGCATGGCGTAACCGTTGCCGAACTGTTCCTCGCGGTCGGAGCATTCTTCGCAGCATACCGGTGGATTCAGCGCCTGCGATTTCGTCGCTGGCTCGCGCATATTCGAATTACACCTCAGCATCTAGATGAGATGATGCGGTCAGAGCGTCCGCCTGTCATTCTCGATGCTCGCCCACAAGCAGTACGCCAGGCGGAACCGCACCGCATCCCCGGCGCAATACCGATTGACCTCGCGTCACCCGAGAAAGTTGATGAGGCGCTGCTTGAACATGACCTCGTGGTCTATTGCGTTTGCCCTAACGAAGCAACGGCGAAAAAGATTTCGCAGCAAATGCGTCGAAAGGGATTCCGGCATATACGCGCCTTGAAGGGCGGTCTTGATGCGTGGGAGCATCATGGCTATCCAGTAGAGCCGCTCTCGATGGCGACCGAGCAAGAGGGCCTTGGAGACGATGACAAGGACGAAGTAACTGTGCGCGCCATTGCCCCGAATTGAGAGACAAACACGAGAGAAAGACCAAGCCAAGGGCGGAGTTCGGTGCGCAAACCAACCCTGCGACCCGTCGCCAGACAGTATTCGCGAGCAGTCGCAACGGCTGGCGCCGGGCAAGTGAGGGGGCGGTGAAAGCCTTATTCAAAGACCTCCTCCGCACGCAGTTGTGCGCCCCCTCTCAGGCCTCTGCAATCAGAAACTTCGCCCGATTCTTGCCGAGCCACGCCGGCGCGCGTCCACGTCCCGACCAGGTCGCACCGGTCTTCGGGTCCATGTATTTTGCCGGCAGCGATGCCTTTTCCTTGGCAACAGCTTTCCCCCTCATAGCAACGCCAGCAGGTCGCCCACGGCGACGCTTGGAGGCAATGTCGTCAACAGTGAGCTCATACTCCGCCATCAGGCCTTGGATTTTCTCGATTACACCTGCGATTTCGGTCGCGCGAACTTCGGTGAGCTGGGCTTCGAGCGCTTGCTTTTCCGCCATGAGTTGCTTGTATGTAGCCATCTTTCCTCCGTTAATGTGTGTACCGGAGAATCCTAAATTATTTCTTTTTCTGGCGCCACATGTTTCGCATTTCGCAAGAATCGGAATTGAGCCACTCCCTATCGGCACGCCGAGCCGGACCCGGCAAAAAAGTCAGCTCCTCCGCTTACAATGTTGCTCTGCAATATGTGACCGGGGCCCAGTTCGCGCCCCAATAGCCACGCGCCCTATTTGAGGCGGACCGGTAGCGATGCGCCCGCCGAATGATGCGTTGGAGGAAAGAATGGCGACAGCTTGAGCTGGCTCCTGGAAACAGAGGGAATAACGGTGGTGGATTTGGACTACGAGTCCGGCTGGCAGGGATGCCATCGAACTCGGCCGGTTTGGCGACAAGCGCGGGATTCGCGTTGAGTATCGCGGGCACGAAAGCATTGCAGTCAGCTCGCCAGCGGCGTTGGTCGAAGGGCTGTCGCGGCCAAAGGCGACATTCAGGCAAAGGAATCTTTACTGCCAGTTCGAGCTGAGTGAGCTGGCGGCAGGTGAACTGGAGAGCGTGGAGAACAAGGCGAGTCAACTGGGGGACTACATTCTCGCGGGGCACTTGATGCGGGATGTGGACGCAGAGTGGACGGAGTAAGGAGCATCTCTGGGGCCTGTCTCGCCCAGCACTGCACGGGGTGCATTGATTGGAGGTAACCCCAGATGCGCCCGAGTAGTCGGGGGCGCTCGTCGTTCAAGGGGTTACGCGCCACTCGCGCACCCCTCTCACATTGTTACCTTATTCGGGCGCATCCAGATAGAGAAGCCAGTCTGCTGGCTACTTAACCTACGCGGAAGTGTTCGGGCGATTGCCCAGCGTTTACGGCCCTTTGCAGCCAGGCTGGCATCTCGCCCTCTCCATTCCACGCGAGACCTTCGGCGTTGCAGTAAAGGCGCCTCGGCTCGTTGGCCTGCGCCGGCAAACAGAGTGATGCCATGGGATTACGCTTGTTGCAGGCGGCTTCTCACCACCGCAATCTCGGCGTCCACGATTCCATGTAGCTCGTCCAAGCCCCCAGTGAAAAATTCCTCCGCCTGCACATCTGGAAAGGCCAGTGCTGTGGCGGCGCGCTTGAGCTTCGTTGCCCCTGTGACCGAAGTCCGGCTGACACGGATAACACGATTTGAGCCTGACGCTCCAGCCGCTTTGGGCCCGAGCCAGAAGGAATACCCATCTGCCCGCTTTTCTACGTGGAGCTCTCGTCGCGTCTTGGTTAGTGCGCTCAGGATGGCCTCTGGGCTCATTCGTGTGTCTCCCACAATTTGATTCTGGCAAGATACCAGAAAATCTTCCTTTCCCATAAGAGGCTAGAGGGAGCAAAGGCAGGCCGCCCTTGACGCACACTTACCGCACCACTCGCCGCTCCAGTAGCGGTTAAATGCCGCTAGATAAGTTTACTGAAGTGCGATTGACCTGCTGCCCCAACATAGTCATCGCACAGCCAGCGCTTCAGTGCACGAAGCATTTCGACGTAGCAGGTTCTGAAATCCTGCAACCGCTCCCAGTTCCAAGGCGCAGGTGGTTGAAGCATGTACTTGCCTTCTAACCACTCTGAACTCCGAAGTTTCATCTCCAGTTCCGCATCAAGGTGTTCCGCATAGAACGCCAGATAGCCTGGTATGTCATAAGAATGCGGCTTTCCTTTATTTCGCGCCTTAATCGGCGCATAGAGCGTTGACGCATTCGTCTCTGGCAGCAAGAAGTCCAGCGGTGCCTCTCTTGCCGGCATTACCAATGATGCCTTGAGCAGCTCTTTCAACGCGTCGTGTTGTATCGTATCTGAAGGCAATTCTTGAAGCTGCCATCGGTCCGAGGCGCCGGTAAGGTAGGCCGAAAGTGTGCTTACTGACACGCGTTGAACCAAGGCAGCTAGCGGCCTAAGGTCTAAAGGCTCCGCCTCAAATAGCCGCACCCTATCGAGAAAACGGTCTTCGTCCTCATCTTTGGGTGGGCGCAGTGTAGAACTGATGTATATCTCATATTGCGCCCGAGAGTTGTCAAGATTTCTGCGGCCATCGGTATGGCGCGTAACTGGTAACTCGCGTAGTTTAGGTTGTCCGCCCCTTAGGCACTGTGCCTCAAGCGTCAAGTCCCTGTGATAGCGCTGCCAGACTGGCCACAAGAATTTCCCTTGATGAGAACCCCCAGGGTTCGCCATAGTTGCCCCTCGCTCGAGCTATCCATCAGCTCTAGGACCTGGCAAACACCATTTGCGGCTTGCATGTCTCTTGCACGTATGAGAGCAGTATGACTCCCGCGTCTACCTTGTCGCAAGGCAAAGAGGTTGTATTCGTCGGCGTGGCTGCGCCTATTGGGAATCTCTGCGATAACCTCGAATGTGCATTCGCCTATGGGGCCGCCCGACTCGCTAACGATTCGTTCAAGTGCCTGCTCACGAGCCGCCTTCTCGCGTACAAAGGCATCGTAGCGCGCAATTTGCTCCTCATTCTTCGCGACGCGACCTTCATTATCTCGAACCCAGAGAACTCGATTGACAACATACTTCTTACGCTCTTGGTAACCGGGCTCCAGTACAAGAAATGCAGTGCCGTCGTCGATGATATCAACCACGACAAGTTGTCGTTCCTGCCCCGGCCGGCTTCCGTATGCATAGGCAAGAGTCAACGTAGTCGCAGTTCTCAAGCTGTGCGTCAAGAGTTCAATCATCTGGGTCACGCGTGGTCTTTCCATCGCTGACTACGATGCTTGTCCGCTGCGAAGGCGATTGCGGCTACCAGTTTGTTCATGGATATCACCTTAAAATTCACCTGACCAGTCCGCGCAGCTGCTCCCAGAAAATGAGACTCATTGCAGGAGACGTATACAGTCTGCGAGACTAGCACCGGTCATACTTATGCCCGTTGTGTTGCACACGCGCGAGCCGGTTCGTTGTAGGCCCCGTTACTAGAGCTTCTCCGGTGCCTTCCACGAGCGAAATCGCTCAAGTGCATCGACACTGCCAACGAGCTCTTGAGCTCGTCTTAGACGTTCCTGCATCTCGTTCTGCTCGTCTGGGCTCAAGTCTCCCAATCTACGTTTGGCATCAGAGAAGAAATCGGCCAAGCGCCTCGACTGGGCCCAGCCATCAATGATTTGGAGGAGCTCTTCCCTACTGTCCTTCAATGCCTTCGCCGTCCGCTTTACCGCTTCTTCTCGACGCCATTGCTCGCATTGCGCTTCCCAGCGCTGATGCTCGAGCTCCGCCTGCCGCTGGCCTTCCTCGGCTAACCTAGCGACCTCCGGAGCCGACCGCCGCAACTCCTTCACAATGACCGGAATGAGACCTGCGACGTCACGGTCCCGCGTTTCTCGCCATTGCTTACTCCATTCGGCGCGCCAGTATGGAGAGTAGGCCTGCAAGCAGAAGCGGCCGCTTGGCAAATCTTGTTTGCTGGTCCATCCATGGTCGGGTCCCCGCTTCGGAGGAACATACTCGCTGAGACGCACGTATTTCCCATTAACGTACCTCACCTCGACCTCTTCTGACATCTCAAGAATCGTGAGTCCGATGGCCACTGTACCGATGTAGACAACCGTGCAGCGCATTGGCGACCATTGGTCACGGTAGCTATGGTCCTTCCGAGGTACTTCCCGCTCATCAAAGTCCCTTCGCGTGAGATGCTCACCATGGGGCGCGATGACAACGCGATAGCCGTCGTCTTCCAAGGCGAGGAACAGGCCATTTCCGAACGAAAGAGCCTTATCAAGGCCTGTCTTGGTTGCGACTATGTCAACAAGCAATCTCTTTCTTGGCTTGAGGTATCCCACGCCATAAGCCGTCCTGCCTTCTTCGAAAATTGCCTTGGCCCCGACTATTAGGGCATGCTCGGTGTTAGTCCGCTTGACGCGCGTGGCCCGCCTATGAGGCTTATCAGAAGGCGGCTTCGGGACTGGGAGTTTCGTTTCCCAATGAGCGTCACCGCGAGCCCACACAAGTTCGTCCCCTGGGCGAGAATCGGGCAGATTCGGTTTCGGCGACGACTTCCCAACGGCCAACTTCGCCCAATATCCGCGCGCTGGACGCGGCACATTGAGTAACGTGCGTACTCTGGCCAGATAGCTGGACGACACTCCGAAACAAGCTGCCACTTTCAACATCGGCTCAGCCCAGACCAGTTCATAGAGCGATTCGCGACTGACTGCGCCGGAAGAGGCCTCGACAGGCTTACCCTGGGAACTCGTGCCATCTGGAGTATCGTTTTCGTACATACGTGAAATCCGTACCGAGCTTTGGACTCGCCTTAAGCTACATCGCTACCACCAGCCGGAGCGCTACCGGTTCAGACGGTGTCACTCCGCAACAACTCGTACATCCCGCCCCGTCTGAAAACTGACGCCAACGCGCACATTCCAACAGCGGCAGTTTGTCCAAACCGTGCTACCGACAGAGCCCCACAGCTTCCGGATACTTTGCCCTGTCGGACAGCGCCGACATTTTTCAGGAGAATACAATGAGCAAAGGTTCTAGCGGTAACAGCGGTCGTGGCCATGGCGGTCTCAGTGGTACCAAGGGGAGCAGCACTGGCAGCAAGAGCGGAGGCGGCCGTCCTTCAACGGGGTTCCCAGGGGGTAACTGGCCCAGCACAACGGGCAAAATCTCTGGTGGCGGCAGAGGAAACGCAACTCCGACGAAGAGTCACTAGCGGTCGTTAATTGGAGGGGCATGCTTGCCCCTTTCGGTGGTGATAGGCAAGCCAGTAGCCGCAGCGAGCCTGCCCCCACTCCTCAAAGGACGTGTACCCAAACGGAAATGCCGGCCAAGGCAAGAGCGCACTCTCTTGCCCTGTTCCCTGGACCGCAGCCACTCGCTCCGAAAGCTGCTGCGCCAAATAGCCCAGCATATTGAGGTGTTTTGCTCCCCAGTATCTGCTCCAAGCGGGGGCATAGTCCGCATCCCCGAAGAACGCCCCCACCAAAGGCCGTAGCCATGTGACGGAGGGATGATGGGACCCACGACTCCAGCGTTTGAGTGTCACGATATCGAGTGACAAGCCGCGAGCCTTCGGATGTTCGAGAAATGACTGCATGGACTTTGCGGCGACCTCCCGCTTAAGCCACCTGAAAAACAAGCTGGTGGGGTTGCATCCCGGGCTTTCGGCACTCGGAAGAACATCCCTGAGAAGCGAACCGGTCGTACTGCATTCCCCAAGCTGGAGCTCGACATCCCACGCCACGAGGCAACTCAGGTGCACCTCCATTGCCAGTGACGCTTGCAGCGGCACCAACTGCTTTTCGTACGCAGCGCGGTTGAATATGGCCGTGGCCTCAGGCCAGAAGAAACGAGTCATCAGGGGGTCGCTGGCCAGATGCTCCATAGCTTCCGCCAAACGTCCCTGGCGAACGAGGTTATGAGGCTCTGTGCTGGCTCGCTCAATTTCGAGTATGTGGCGGCGATGGAGCGTCAGTTGCTCTTTTTCGCCAAAGGCGCCCCTGAAATACGCCTCCCAAATGCCCATTGCCTGCATGTGCTGCTGTGCCTGGACGTCACCGTCAGCAGCTGCCCGCATCTCCTGAAAATTCGCCGCATCCGCTGGAAGCCTGCCTAGGAGGTCGCGAACCAAGCTGATGTTTGCTGCCTGCGTTCCCCTCATCGTCCGCTCAAACCGCTTATACAACGACTCGTCGCCAATCTCAGCTATGAGGCTCCGAAGCGGATGTCCTGCGAGCTTCAGACTGACTGACGGGTCGAACAGGAAAAGCCCGGAAAGTGGCAAAGCGGCCGGCTTCCCCGGAAAGGGGTTGAAGAACCGAGCCGAGTGCCGAAGCGAACTCTCCGCTGCCTGCGCATGAATTTGCAGTTCTTCCTTCATTTACGTGCTCGAAGTTCAGTAGCCA
>JACXTT010006940.1_pt1 | contig 16085 bp, 15 predicted proteins | sample 9270951 | NCBI WGS metagenome assembly JACXTT01 (sample SAMN15532306, study PRJNA645909) | rock metagenome | isolation source: weathered quartz diorite | place: Puerto Rico | collected 2017-06-21 | reverse complement strand
CCAGCACGCGTGCCGGAGGACCTGGCGGTCCACGTCGTGGACCAGGTTCCGGTGGGAACCGTGTATCGAGATCACCGTGCCTCGCAGCACGTCGCCTTCGGTGGCGGCGGCGGGGAGCGTCAACCGCACCGGCGCCGCGATGGGCGGACCGACCGCGGTCCACTCCTCGCCCCGCGCGAGGTGCGCCGCGACCGGCGCGAAGACGTCGCGGCCGTGGAAGGTCGAGGAGCGGCCGCCGGCGCGCATCCAGCGCGCGTTCGTGATCTCACGGGCGCCGGCGAGTCCCTGCCGCTCCGCCACCAGCGTGACGAGACCGTTGTCGGGCAGCACGAAGTACTGGCCGCGCTTGGAGCGCGCGACCATCGCCTTGCGGTCGCTGCCGACGCCCGGGTCGATCACGGCCAGGAAGACGATGCCGGGCGGGTAGTGGTCCGCGGTGTCCGCGAGCAGACGGGCGCCGTCGGCGATCGCGTAGGGCGTGACGTCGTGCGTGAGATCGATGACGCGGAGACGCGGCTCGACGCCGAGCATGACGCCCTTGCAGATGGCGACGGCGTCGTCGCGCGTGCCGAAGTCGGAGAGGAAGACGACCGTCGGTGGTCCGTCGGCACGGGCGGTCGCGACGAGCACGGCGAACGCGAGCGCGATCCCGCGAATGCGGCGCCTCACACGACGAGCCCACCGTTGGGCGACAGCACCTGCCCCGTGAAGTAGCTGGCGCCGGGCCCGGCCAGGAAGAGCGCGGTCGCCGCGATCTCGCGCGCTTCGCCCAGACGACCCAGCAGCGTTTGACCGGCGATGATGGCCGTCTGGGTGGCGCGGAGCGCCCCGAGCACGTCGAGGATCGGCGTGTCGATGTAGCCGGGAGCGATCGCGTTCACGAGGATGCCCTGCGATCCCACCTCGCGCGCGACCGCCTTCGTGAAGCCGATGATGCCGGCCTTCGCCGCCGAGTAGTGCGGCACGCTCGCGATGCCGGTCAGGCCGGCGATGCTCGCCATGTTGATGATGCGGCCCCGACCGCGAGGTGCCATGAGCTTCAACGCCTCGCGCGTGCAGTAGAACGTGCCGTGCAGGTGGACGGCGATCATGCGCGCCCAGCGCTCGTCGGTCATGCGCGCGGTCGCGTCGAGCGGCGTCGTGGCGCGGCCGTCCCGCGTCACCTCGTCGATCTGGAGCCCGATCCGCCGCATCGTCTCGTCGTCGGAGTCGGCGTAGCCGGCGTTGTTCACCAGCACGTCCAGTCGGTTCGCGGTCGCCGCCGCGAGCGTGGCGAACCAACCCCGCACGGACGCCGCATCCGCCACGTCGCCGACGAGCGGCGCGCACGCGAGCGCGTCGCCGAGCCGGCGCGCGACGTCCTCGGCCGCGTCGCGCCGCAGATCGTTCACCGCGACGCGCGCGCCGGCGCGCGCGAACGTGAGCGCGATCTCGCGACCGAGCCCCGAGCCCGCGCCGGTCACCAACGCGATCGCGTCATCCAAGTCCGCCATGCGTTCCTCCGGGGCAGCGTGTCACGATCGAACGAGCGTTTGATTGCGGGTGACCACCCTGCGAGCTATACGAGAAAGGGCGTCGCGGTTCGACGGGCAGCGTCGCAAACGGGCGCCAGGAGGTCCAAGCGCAATGTCCGAGGGGGCCAGCCAGAAGCGGGTCGAATCGCTCGACGCGGTCGTCATTCGGTTCGCGGGTGATTCCGGCGACGGCATGCAGGTGACCGGCATGCAGTTCACCGCGGAGTCCGCGCTGGCCGGCAACGACATCGCGACGTTGCCCGACTTCCCGGCCGAGATCCGGGCCCCGGCCGGCACGCTCGCCGGCGTGAGCGCCTTCCAGCTCAATTTCTCCGCGCACGAGGTGTTCACTCCCGGCGACGATCTCGACGTGCTGGTCGCGATGAACCCGGCGGCGTTGAAAGCCAACCTCGACGATCTGAAGCCCGGCGGCATCCTCATCGTCGACCGCGAAGGCTTCAACGAGCAGAACTTGAAGCGCGCCGGCTTCGAGACGAGCCCGCTCGCCGACGGATCGCTCAAGGCGAAGTACCAGCTCTTCCCGATCGACGTCGCGAAGCTCACGCAGGCGGCGCTGAAGGACCTCTCGCTCTCGGCGCGTGAAGTGTTCCGCTGCCGGAACTTCCTCTGCCTGGGCATCGTGTCGTGGCTCTACCACCGGCCGCTCGAGCCGGCCGAGGCGTTCATCAAGGCGCGCTTCAAGAAGAACCCGCTGTTCGTCGAGGCGAACACGCGCGTGCTGAAGGCCGGCTACAACTTCGCCGAGACGACCGAGCTCTTCGCCGTGTCGTACGAGGTGCGCCCGGCGAAGATCGCGCCCGGGAAGTACCGCAACATCACCGGCAACACCGCGACAGCGCTCGGCTTCGTCGTCGCGGCGCAGAAGGCGGGACGACCGCTCTTCCTCGGCAGCTACCCGATCACGCCGGCGAGCGACGTGCTCCACGAGCTGTCGGCCTTGAAGCAATACGACGTCTACACGTTCCAAGCCGAGGACGAGATCGCCGGCATCGGCGCGGCGCTCGGCGCGGCGTTCGGCGGATCGATCGCGATCACGACGACGAGCGGTCCCGGCCTGAACCTGAAGGCCGAGACGATGGGCTTGGCGCTCGCCGTCGAGCTGCCGCTCGTCGTGACGGACATCCAGCGCGCCGGCCCGTCGACCGGCATGCCGACGAAGACGGAGCAGGCCGATCTCTTGATGGCGATGTACGGCCGTCACGGCGAGGCGCCGGTGCCGATCATCGCGGCGTCGACGCCAGGCGACTGCTTCTTCGCCGCCTACGAGGCCGTCCGCATCGCGGTCAAGTACATGACGCCGGTCATCCTGCTCACCGACGGGTATCTCGCGAACGGCGCCGAGCCGTGGCTCATCCCCGACGTCGACGCGCTGCCGCCGATTCCGGTCGCGTTCCGCAGCGATCCGCAGGGATATTATCCGTACCTCCGCGACGAGCAGACGCTCGCGCGTGCGTGGGTCATCCCGGGGACGCCGGGGCTCGAGCATCGCGTCGGCGGGCTCGAGCACGATCACGTGACCGGCAACGTGAGCTACGCGCCCATGAACCACGAGCAGATGATCCGCACCCGCGCGCGGAAGATCGCCGGCATCGCGCGCGAGATCCCGAAGATCGAGGTATTTGGTCCGGAGCGCGGTGAGCTGCTCCTGCTCGGGTGGGGCGGCACGTACGGCGCGATCCGCGAGGCCGTGCGCCAGCTCCAGGCGCAGGGCCGGAAGGTCGCCCACGCGCACCTCCGCTATCTGAATCCGCTCCCTGCCGACCTCGGCGGCGTCCTCGCGCGCTACCGCCGCGTCGTCGTACCGGAGATCAACCTCGGCCAGCTGCTGAAGCTCGTGCGCGCGGAGTACCTCGTCGACGCGATCGGCATGAACCAGGTGCAGGGACGTCCGTTCAAGGTGAGCGAGATCGTCGGCCGGTGCCTGAAGCTCGTGAACGGCACGGCCGAGCAGGCGGCCTGAGGACGACGATGGCGACGGCGCTCACGAAGAAGGACTTCGTTTCCGACCAGGAGGTGCGCTGGTGCCCCGGCTGCGGGGACTACGCGATCCTGGCGCAGGTGCAGAAGGTGCTGCCCGAGCTCGGCGTCGCGCGCGAGAACTTCGTCTTCGTCTCCGGCATCGGCTGCTCGAGCCGCTTCCCGTACTACGTGAACACCTACGGCGTGCACTCGATCCACGGCCGCGCGCCGGCGATCGCGAGCGGGCTGAAGGCGACGCGGCCCGAGCTGTCGGTCTGGATCGTCACCGGCGACGGCGACGCGCTCTCGATCGGCGGCAACCACCTGATCCACGTGCTGCGCCGGAACCTCGACGTGAACATCCTCCTCTTCAACAACCGCATCTACGGCTTGACGAAGGGGCAGTACTCGCCGACGTCCGAGGTCGGCAAGGTCACGAAGTCGACGCCGGTCGGCTCCGTCGATCACCCGTTCGATCCGATCGCGCTGGCGCTCGGAGCCGAGGCCAGCTTCGTCGCGCGCACCGTCGACGTCGAGACGAAGCACCTGCAGGAGATCGTGAAGCGGGCGCACGCGCACAAGGGCGGCGCGTTCGTCGAGATCCTCCAGAACTGCAACGTGTTCAACGACGGCGCATTCGCCGACCAGACGGAGAAGGACCGCAAGGCCGAGCACACGCTCGTCCTGGAGCACGGAAAGCCGCTCGTATTCGGCAAGCTCCGCGACAAGGGCATCCGGCTGCGCGACTACCGGCCGGAGGTCGTGACGCTCGGTAACGGCATCGGCGAGCAGGACCTGCTCGTGCACGAGGAGACGAATCCCGCGCTCGCGTATCTGCTCTCGCGCATGGGCCCGCCCACCTTCCCGACGCCGATCGGCGTGTTCAGCGCCGTCGAGCGCCCGTGCTACGAAGAAGCGCTCGGCGCGCAGGTCGTGGCCGCGAAGCAGAACTCGAAGGCCGACGTGCGGGCGCTCTTGAACGCGGGCGAGACCTGGGTCGTCGAGTAGCGCGGGGCCCGCCGGCACCCGGCCGCTTTACGGCCGAAGGCTCTTGCATCGGACGTCACGCCCTGCGAGTCATTGCAGGTTCGTCGGCTCGGGCTCGCGGGCGCGGACACATCCAACCGAAGGGGAGTCAGCTCATGCGGAAGATCCGTGAGGCGGTCGTCGTCGAGAGCCTGCGCACGGGGCTCGCGAAATCGTTCCGGGGGTCGTTCAACCAGACGCGGCCCGACGACATGGCGGCGCACTGCGTGAAAGCGGTGCTCGCCAAGGTCCCGCAGCTCGATCCGAAGGAGATCGACGACGTCGTGTTCGGGACCGGATTCCCGGAGGGACCGCAGGGCTTCAACGTCGGACGGAACATCGCGGTCATGTCGGGACTTCCGCATCAGGTCGCCGGCGGGACGGTGTCACGCTTCTGCTCGTCGGGGCTCAACGCCGTCGCGGTCGGTGCGCACATGGTCGAGAACGAGGGGGCCGACGCCGTCATGACCGGCGGGCTCGAGTCGATCACGATGATGCAGAACGACTTCAACAAGCACAATCTCTTCAACCCGTGGCTCACCGACCACTACAAGCAGATCTACATGCCGATGGGCCTCACCGCCGAGGTCGTCGCCGAGCGCTACACGATCTCGCGCCAGGCGCAGGACGAGATCGCGCTCGCGTCGCAGCAGCGGACGGCCGCGTTCCAGCAGAAGGGCCTCGACAAGGAAGAGATCACGCCGATGACGGTGACGATGGAGGTCACCGACAAGGCGACCGGCCAAAAGTCGCAGAAGCAGGTGACGGTCTCGCGCGACGAGTGCAACCGTCCCGACACGACGGCGGAGGGCCTGGCGAAGCTCCCGGGCGCGTTCAACCCACAGGGCTCCGTCACTGCCGGCAACTCCTCGCAGTTCTCCGACGGCGCCTCGGCGACGCTCGTCATGTCCGCCGAGCGCGCGAAGGCGCTCGGCATCAAGCCGCTCGGCTTCTTCCGCGGCACCGTGTTCGCCGGCTGCGAGGCCGACGAGATGGGCATCGGGCCCGTCTTCGCGGTGCCGAAGCTGCTCAAGCGCGCCGGCCTCACGATCGACGACATCGACGTCGTCGAGCTGAACGAGGCCTTCGCGTCGCAGGTCGTCTACTGCCGCGACCGGCTCGGCATCCCGATGGAGAAGCTCAATCCGAACGGCGGCTCGATCGCGATCGGGCATCCGTACGGGACGACGGGCTCGCGCATGGTCGGCACGCTGCTCCGCGAGCTCCATCGCCGGAAGAAGCGCTGGGGCATCGTCACGATGTGCATCGGGGGCGGCATGGGCGCCGCCGGTCTGTTCGAAGCGGCGCTCTGAGCGTCGACCGCTCGGTCATGGCGAAAGGCTGGTGGCTCGTGAAGCAGGAGCCGACGGCCTACTCGTGGGATCGGCTCGTGCGGGACGGCCGCACGATGTGGGACGGCGTGCGGAACTTCCAGGCCCGGAACAACCTGAAGGCCATGAAGGCCGGCGATCGCGTGCTCTTCTACCACTCGGTCGAGGACCCGGCGGTCGTCGGCATCGCGGAGGTCGCGCGCGAGGCCTATCCCGATCCGACGACGTCGGACGAACGCTGGGTCGTCGTCGACCTGGTTCCGGTCCGGGCGCTGCGGAAGCCTGTCACGCTCGACGCCGTCAAACGCGTCCCGGCGCTGACGGACATTCCGCTGCTGCGGCAGTCACGGCTGTCGGTGATGCCGCTCCCCAAGGACGCCTTCGACACCATCGTGAAGATGGGTGACGCGTAGGACGCCGACGCGGCATTCGCCAAGGCGTTCCGGCGTTCGACGGGGCCGCGGCTGCGCCGGTTCGCATTGACACCGGCCGGCCGCAGACAGTACGCCCGACGTATGGCGCCATCCTGTCGGGGGCTCGGGCTCGCGCTGCTCGCCATGGCAATGGTTGCGACGCCCGCCGCCGCGCGGCGGTCGGTGTGCCCGGACGGGCGCTTCGTCCAGGCGACGCGCATCATTCCCGGCAGCGCCGACGGTGCGTTCGACGCCGTCGTGATCGAGAACGGCCAGATCTCGATCGAGAGCGGCTGCCCGCCGACGTCCGTGCGGCTGCGCGCGAAGAAGAGCGGGGACACCCGGGTACAGGCCAAGTGGAAGCAGTGCGGCGCGCTCCGCAAGGTGCGGCTCTTCGCCAACATCATCGAGGACGGCGCGCCATGCCGGCGGCTCTTCGGAGCCCTCAAGGCACGCAAGCACGCCGGCATCCCCGTGGCCGCGACGCGGACGGAGTGCGGCGACGGCATCGTCGATCCGGGCAACGGTGAGACGTGCGACCCGCCGGGCGCGTCGTGCACCGATCAGTGCGTCGTCGGCGGCGCGATCGTCGCGCCGCAGCGCACGTGGACCTGGGTGCCGTTCACCGACGCGTTCTGCGCGAACGGGACGACGACGGGCATCGGCGTGAATCCCGGCGACGCCGGCGCGCGCCTGCTCGTGTTCCTCATGGGCGGCGGCGCGTGCTGGGACGAGGCGACCTGCTATCAGCTCTCGACCGCCGCCCACATCGAGAGCGGATACGGCGCGGCCGAGTTCGCGGTCGACGTCGGCACGCTCCGCTCGTCGTTCTTCGATCGGACCGACGCGACGAATCCGTTCCGGAACGACAGCTTCGTCTTCGTCCCGTACTGCACGGGCGACGTGCACGCCGGCAGCAATGCGACCGCGAACTATGGCGGCCGCATCACGCGTCACGTGGGCTTCCAGAACATGGCCGCGTTCTTGAAGCGCATCGTGCCCACGTTCGGGGGCGCGAGCCGCGTGATCCTCTCTGGCTCGAGCGCCGGCGGCTACGGCGCGCTCACCAACTGGTGGCAGACGCAGCAGGCGTTCGGCGCGCTCCGCGTCGATCTCATCGACGACTCCGGGCCGCCGCTCCCTGCGCCGTACCTGAGCGAGACGCTCGAGCAGACGTGGCGGAACGCGTGGAACCTGGCGGCGGCGACGCCGCCCGACTGTTCGGCGTGCGCGACCGACCTCGACGCCATCGTCGCGTTCTACGGCGCCAACCTGACGGGCCATCGCGCGGCGCTGCTCTCCTGGACGCAGGACGGCGTGATCTCGATCTTCTTCCAGATCCCCGGCACGCAGGTCGAGATGGGCCTCGGCGCGCTCGCCGACGCCATGGCGCCGTACGACGTCTGGCGCCACTTCTACGTGACCGGACCGAACCACACGATGTTCGGGACGCCGAGCGTGTCGCAGAACGGCGTGAGCGTCCGGACGTTCGTCACGCAGATGGTGACGGACGATCCGGCCTGGGCGAACGTCGAGCCATGAACCCGGCGTCGTGGGTCGGCACTACCATCCCTGCTGCTCGATCGCGAGCACGAGCACGTCGCCGTGCTCGATGCGGACCCCGGGCAGCGTGCCCTTGGCGATCGCGGTACGCCAGCGCCCGATCGTGAAGGCCGGAAAGCTCCCGCTCTCGACGACGATCGTCGTCAAGTGCGTGTCGCGACGGAGCGTGTCGAGCACGTTCGGGTCGGGTAGACGTCGCGCCAGGTCCATGCGCTCGCGAAAGCCGCGCGGATAGTAGCTGCAGTATCCGTTCAGCAGCGGGCGCCAGTGCGCGATGCTGCGATACATCGCGGTCGCGTGCGACCCGCTGTCCTTGCGGGGATCGCCGATCGGCAGCACGAGGACGGGGCCGGACCCCGCGCGCAGGATCGCTCCCTCCACGCCCGCCGTTGGAGCCGGCTCGATCGGATATTCGCCGAACGGCCAGCCCACGGATGCGAGCCGTCCCGCGACGACGAGCACGACGAAGACCGGCGCCACGAGCCGACGGAGCGACGGTCGGATGCCGCTTCGCGCGGCCGCCGTGCAGGCGGCGAAGCCGAGGCCCGTGAGCAGGCACAGCGCGATCAACGCGGCGAGGCCGAGACGCTCGAAGTCGCGCACGACCGTCTGCAGCACGAAGTCGCAGAATCCCGGAAATTGCGAGGGCAGCACCCAGGCGAGCAGCCAGCTCACGCAGAACCAGAAGCCGGCATGGCGCCACACGCGCGCTCGCGCCGGCGGGACGTCGACCACGCGGAGTAGAACGACGCCGATGCCGGCGACCGCCGGAAGGAGCGCGAGCGGATCGAGCGCGAGTGGTCCCTGGCCGAGCGGAAGGCCGGTCCGCAGATCGACGAAGCCGGGGAACTGGCCCGTCCAGATGGAGTGCCAGTGCCGTCAGCTCGCGAAGTCCCCGCGCGCGTGTGCGCGGACGCATCGCCATCGTCCCCGCATGGATTCCGACGATCAGCGCGAGCGGAACGGCGACGTACACGACGTCGGTGAGGCACTGGAGTGCGATGAGACCGGCCAGCGCCAGGGTCGCACGCGCGTCGAGATCCGGTCGCGCGAGATACCAGACGATCACCGGCAGCGCCGCGAGCGCCGCGTATTGCGGCGTCATGGCGAACATCACCAGCGCCGCCTTCGACGCGACGAACGTCGTGCCAGCGGCGATCCCGGCCAGATGCGAGCCCGTCCACGCGCGTGACACGACGTGCGTGGCGGTCGCGGTCAGCGCGATGTTCACGAGCAGCGCGCCGTTCAGCGCGAGCGTCGGGTTGTCCGTCACGAGGAAGATCGGTGCGAAGACGGGCAGCAGGCCGAATCCCGGCGTCCCGTAGAAGAGCGCCAGCGGCGTGCCCCCGTAGATGTCGCATGCGGCAGCGTGGCAGGCGCGGTCGCCAGCGCATGGGTCTGCCATGCGAGCGCCCAGCCGGCGTAGTAGAGGTCGCTCTCGAACGTGCCCGCGACGTGCGGCAGGTCGGTCGTGACGTGCGCGCCGAGCGGCCACGTGAGGGCGAGGGCGAGGCCGAGATAGCCGACGAAGAGCGCGGCGACCCGGGCGGCGACCTCCAGCGCTTTCACCACGAACACGCGCGAGCGTCGTTCGATGCGACGACGGCGAACGTTACGGCAGCCAGCGTACGCTCGTTCCCGGCGCCGTGCACGGGTCGCCGTCGTGCGCACCGCCGTTTCACGGCCGGCGGACACGCCGGCGGCGTTTGCGTGCGGAGCGTCGGCCGTGGCAGTCGAAGTGGGCACATGGCGCGCAAGCGGATCTGCGAGGCCGCGCTCGAAGCCGTGGCCGACGTGCGGGACGGCGACACGCTGCTCGTGCACTCCTTCGGCCCGCCGCAGGCATGGCCGACCGATCTGCTGCTCGCGCTCCAGGAGCGCGGCGTGCGGGACCTGACGGTGGTGTGCAACTCGACGGCGGCGGGACCGACGTCGGTCCAGATCCTCGCCGAGAAGCGCCAGGTGCGAAAGCTCATCTGCACGTTCGCCGTCCTGCCCGTCGGGCCGACGCCGTTCTCCGAGCAGATCCGCGAGGGCGCCGTGGAGCTCGAGCTCACGCCGCAGGGCACGATGGTCGAACGCGTGCGTGCCGGCGGCGCCGGGCTCGCCGGTTTCTACACGCCGGTCGGTGTCGGCACAGTGGTCGCCGAGGGCAAGGAGGTCCGCGAATTCGACGGCACGCCGTACCTCTTCGAGTCCGCGATCCGTGCGGACTTCGCGCTCGTGTGCGCCCAGCAGGCCGACCCGGTCGGCAACCTCACGTATCGGCGCGGCGCGCGGAACTTCGGTCCGGCCTTCGCGACCGCCGCACGGATCACCGTCGCCGAGGTGCGCGAGCTGGTGCCGCTCGGCGCGATCGATCCCGAGCTCGTCCACACGCCCGGCATCTTCGTCGACCGGATCGTCCGTACGACGCAGCGCTGGGACCCCACGATCGTGCGCCAGATGGTGATGATGGCCGGTCGCACGCGCTCGATGGAGGGACAGGCCGTCGGCGGCGGCGCAGTCGGCCTGCCGCCGGACCTGATGGCCATGCGCGCGGCCGCGCTGCTGCGGCCGGGCGAGTACGTGAACCTCGGCATCGGGCTCCCGACGCTCGTCTCGAACTTCATCGACGGCCGCGGGATCACGCTGCACTCCGAGAACGGCATCCTCGGCTTCGGCGCCTTTCCGGCCGAGGGCGACGAGGACATCGACCTCTACAACGCGAGCGGACAGCTCGTGACGCCGGTGCCCGGCACTGCGTACTTCGACTCGACCGTGTCGTTCGCGATGGCGCGCACCGGGCGCGTGTCGAGCGTGATCCTCGGCGGCTTCCAGGTGGCGTCGAACGGCGACCTCGCGAACTGGAACGTCCCGTCGACCGGCGTCGGCGGGATCGGCGGCGCCATGGATCTCGCCGCCGGCGTCGCGGCGGGCGGCGGTCGCGTGATCGTCCTCATGCAGCATCGCGAGAAGACCGGCGCGTCGAAGCTCGTCCCGGCACTCACGTATCCGGCGACGGCACGCGGCTGCGTGAAGGACGTCGTCACCGACCTCGCCTATCTGCAGGTGACGGCGGAAGGGTTCCTCGTCCGCGAGGTCGCGCCCGGCGTCACGGTCGAGGATATGAAAGCAGCGACCGCGGCGACGCTGCGGATCGCGTCCGACGTTCGCGAGATGTCGTTCGACTGAGGTCCTCGGCGTGCTGCGCTGCGCGGTGTGGTGGGCCTCGCCGTCCTCGTCGCGCGCGATCGCGGTCCCCGCCAGCGGTCGAGCTCGATCTCACGTCGTTCGGGCCGGCGCTCGTCGACGGCATGGCGTGTCGGCTCAGGATCGGCGTGCGCCTCCTCGACGGCGACGTCGGCCTCGAGCTCGGCGACGTGTCGCGCGTCGAGGCGGCGCGCAGCGAGCCGGCTGGCGAGGCGCTTCCGCCGTCAGCGTGAAGCCGCGCGCCGTCCGGTGCTCTGGGTGCCTCGCTCTACGCCGAGGCGCTCGGTGATCGCCTCGATCACGAACTGCGTAAGCGTGGTGTCGTGCCGCACGCAGTGGACCTTCGCACGGCGCCGGAGCTCGTGCGGAATGCGCGTCACGAGCTGGACGAGCGTCGCGCTCTCATCGTTGCTGCTGCTGGTCATGCCGTGTGCCTCCTTTCCTCGGATGGAACGCGACGGGACCGGCGGCATGAGGTGGTCGCTGGGGAGGAAATGGTCGGGGGTTCGGGCGGATGCGAGAAGGATGATCGCGCACCGACCCCGTGCGTTCATGTGAAACGACCTGCACGGCGCGTGCCGAACGTGCGCCGGCTGCCCGCGTGGCCCGCGGATGGGGCGGCGCGCGACGGATCGTTCGGATATAGTGGGTCGGATGTATCCAGCGCGCTGGTTCGCTGCGGAGTCTAGCTAGCGGGCGCCTGCAGCACGACGCGGTGCGCCGGCGACCTAGCTATCATCGGCCGCGGGCATGACCGACTCGACGCGCGGGCCGGCGCCGGGATTTGAGCGCGTGCGGCGGCCGCGATAACGACACGCCGTGACGGATTCCCTGGACCGCGACCTGTTCCGGCGCATTCAGGACCGGGTCGCCATCATCGGCATCGGCCACCTGCCGTTCGCCAAGGACATCGGCCGGCCGATCTCGGACACCGCGCCCGAGGCCATCCAGCTCGCGCTCGACGACGCCGGGCTCACGGCCGAGGACGTCGACGGCATGGTGATGTTCGAGATGGAGCGGACGCACGAGGTCACGATCGCGCGGCGGCTCGGCGTGAAGAACCTCGCCTGGTGGTCGAAGATCTCGTACGGCGGCGGCGCATCCGCGGCGACGATCATGCAGGCGGCGGCCGCGATCGCGAGCGGCCTCGCGACGACGGTCGTCTGCCACCGCGCGCGCAACCGCGGCGCGCGGTCGTCGGCGCCGTGGATGCAGGAGCGCGAGCTGGTCACCGACGACAAGGCGCTGCACACGCCGTGGGGGCTCATCCGTCCCGTCGACGTGATCGGCATGTGGGCGCACCGCCACATGCACGAGTACGGCACCACGCGAGAGCACTTCGGCAACGTCGCGATCGCGGCCCGCAACCACGCGAACCGGAACCCGTTCGCGATGATGCGGGCGAAGCCGCTCGACATGCCGACGTACCTGGCGGGCCGCGTGATCGGCTACCCGTTGACGCTCTACGACTGCTGTCTCGAGACCGACGGCGCGCTCGCGTGCATCGTGACGTCGGTCGAGCGCGCGCGCGATCTCCGGCAGAAGCCCGTGCTCGTCCACGCGGTCGCGCAGGCGTCGGGTCCGAACCCCGTCCACCTGGCGAACTACAATAACACGCCCGAGATGGTGACGACGTCGGTCTTCTGCGCCGAGCTGCTGTGGAAGCGCTCCCGGCTCGGGCCGCACGACATGCAGTGCGCGCAGATCTACGACGCGTTCACGCCGCTCGTGATCACCGGCCTCGAGGATTACGGCTTCTGCAAGCGCGGCGAGGGCGGCCCGTTCACCGAAGGCGGACGGATCGAGCTCAGCGGCGCGCTGCCGGTCCTCACGTCGGGCGGCGGGCTCTCCGAAGCGTACGTGCACGGCTTCAACCTGATCCTCGAAGGGGTGCGCCAGATCCGCGGGACGTCGGTGAACCAGGTGCCCGGCTGCAAGGCGACGCTCGTGACGGGCGCGTCGGGCGTGGCCACGAGCGCGGTCGTGCTGCGGGGGGAATGATGGCCGACGTGCTGGTCGAGACCACGCTCCACCCGGACTATCCGCTGCCCGATCTCGACGATCCGGTGATGCGGCCCTTCTGGGACGGCGCGCGCGAGGGCCGGCTCATGCAGCAGCGCGATCGCACCACGGGCACGGTGCACTGGCCGCCGAAGCCGCTCTACTGGAAGGGCGGCGGACGGCTCGAATGGTTCGCGGCGAGCGGCAAGGGGACGGTCTACACGTACGTCGTCGCGCACGAGCCGTTTCTCCCGGCATTCCGCCACCTGCTGCCGCACGTCATGGTCGTCGTGCAGCTCGCGGAGGGCGTGCGGATCGTCGGGCACATGGTGCGCTGCGCGCCCGAGGCGATGTCGATCGGCATGCCCGTCCGCGTCGCGTTCAAGAAGCTGACGGATCGCGTCGTGCTGCCGGTGTGGGAGCTCGATCGCTAGACGGCTCGTCGCCCGCTCCGCGGGAACGACCCTTCGGGAGCTTCGTCGAGCCGGCGTCCATCACGTCCCAGGGCTGCGCGCTCGCGACCCAGACGTCGGCCGCCGGACGGAACCAGCTCGGATCGTCGAGGCTGCCCGCGCGAATGCCGAGGACGTCCGGCCGCGCCGACGCCGACGTCGACGCGAACAGCGGCGCGCCGCACTCGCCGCAGAACGCACGGCGCGCGACATGCCCGCTCTCGGCCGTCGTGTCGAAGTACCGGGGCTCGCCGGACGTGAGCCGGAAGGCCGCGCGGCTCACTGCGAGCGTCGGCGCGTATCCTCCGCCGCCGACCCGCTGGCAGTCGCGGCAGTGGCAGTTGACCATCGCCAGCGGAGCCGCCGAGCACTCGTACCGGACGGCGCCGCACGCACAACCGCCGGCGAATCGGGTTCGGGTGGGGACGGACATGATCGTCACCTCCTCGGCACGTCAGATCTTGCGCGCTCGGACGTACTCGATCGGGATGTGCGACGACCGCGACGGATCCTGGATCGTCTCGGAGCTCGTCATCCGATCAACGCCGGAGGGCACGCAGGGGCGCAAATCCTAGTCCCAGGGCGGCATCGAAGAACTGCGTAATGCGCCACAGCGCCCTGCAGACGACCCCGCCGACCAACAGGCCAGCGCAGATCACGCGACGGACCGTGTCTACGAGACCCGGATCGGCACCTCTTGGACGCCGTTGTTGCCGTAGCCCAGGCGGTTCCACTCGGCGCGCTCGGGCTGCGTGCGGTCGGCGAGGTCGGTCGCGCGGGCGCGGATCGTGACGTGGCCCGACTTCTCCACCCGCGTGATCAGCTCCCACCACTGCCAGCTGGAGCGGTGGCGCTCGCCGACGAGACGCGCCTCCTGCCAGCTGCCGTCGCCCACGCGCACCTCGACGCGCGCGATGGGCGCTGCTCCGGACCACGCGACGCCGCGGATGGCCAGCTCGCCGGCTCGCACCTGTGCGTTGGGACCGGGCTCGGTGATGAGTGCCCGGACCCGTTGGAGCCGGACCGGCTCGCGGACGACCTTCCCGTCGCGCTCCCACTCGAACTCGTACTTGTCGCCCTGATAGTGCCCGACGAACGGCCGGTCGATGAGCTCGATCTCGGTCAGCCACTTGACGGACGCGACGGCGTACCAGCGCGGAACGATCAGCCGCAGCGGACGGCCGTGCTGGATCGGCAACGGTTCGCCGTTCATGGCGTAGGCGAGCAAGGCGTCGCCGCCGCGAGCGTCGTCGAGCCGCAGGCTCCGCTCGAAGCGCACGGGCGCCGGGTGGCCCTCGACGCTGCCACCGTCCGCGCCCCGGAAGAGCACCTCACGCGCGTCGGGGCGGACGCCTGCCCGGTCGAGCACCTCGACCAGCGGCACGCCCGTCCACTCCGCGGTGCTGACGGCGCCGAGCGCCCACTTCTCGCCCTCCGTCGGGCGATCGAACATCGAGCGGCCGTTGCCCGCGCACTCGAGCGTGACGACCTGCGTCTGCGATCGCATGCTCCGGAGATCGCGGAGCCCGAGGCTCAGCGGCCGCTCCACGAGGCCGCCGACGGTGAGCCGGAATGTCGCCGCGTCGAGCTTCGGGATCTGGAAGTTGTTGCGCATGTAGAAGCGGGCGTTCGGCATGACGACGCCGCCGACGAGCTCCGGAATCGACGTCTCGCAGTTGAGCGGATGCGCCCGGTGAACGACGAGCCCGGCGTCGATCGCCTGCTGGCAGGCCTCCTCGGGGTCGAGCGCGGGCACGCCCTCGCTCACGGGCAGCGGCGCGGCGCAGCCGCCGCTCGCGACCACGCGCGCGCAGGTCGACGCCGGGTAGACGTCGAGGCTGCCCGCCATCTGGAACGGCTGCATGAACGAGCGCACACTCGGCTCGTCGGCGGCCTCCACGATGAAGTACGCCGTGTGCTCGCCCTGTACGACGGCTTCGCCCTGAATCTGCACGCCGAACTGCCGGACGTTCGGCCGGCTCAGGTGATTCAAGAGCCTGGCGCCCATGAACGGGTCCTGGGCGGGACAGCCCTCGGGCGAATGCTGATGGCGAACGACGAAGAGCGCCACGGTGGTCTCCTTGGAGGGTCCCTTAGCGCAACCGCCCTCGTCGCACCACGCCGACTTGCCGGACGGATCGCGCAGCGGCAATGAGCAACGCGATGTCCATCCCCTTCGGCATCGCGATCCCGAACTATGGCCCGCTCGCGACGCCGGAGACGCTCGTCCGCCTGGCACGGCTCGCAGAGGACCTCGGGATCGATTCCGTGTGGCTGAGCGACCACCTCGTCGCGCCCCTCGGCGTCGCGAGCGTCTATCCCTACGATCGCCGCCCGGACCCGAAGCCCGGCGACATGGGCGTGATCGAGGAGTTCTACGAGCCGCTGACGACGCTCGCATGGCTCGCCGGCGCGACGACGCGCGTGCGGCTCGGCATCAGCGCGTACGTGATGCCGTATCGGAATCCGGTCGTGACCGCGAAGCAGGTCGCGACGCTCGATCGACTCTCCGGCGGGCGCGTCGTCCTCGGCATCGGCGTCGGCTGGCTCGCCGAGGAGTTCGCCGCGCTCGACGTGCCGTTCGCGCGTCGCGGCCGGCGCACGGAGGACTAC
>JACXTT010006939.1_pt1 | contig 16087 bp, 17 predicted proteins | sample 9270951 | NCBI WGS metagenome assembly JACXTT01 (sample SAMN15532306, study PRJNA645909) | rock metagenome | isolation source: weathered quartz diorite | place: Puerto Rico | collected 2017-06-21 | reverse complement strand
AGCGGCGGAAGATGTCCGCCACTTCAAGCGCCGGTCGCATCGCCAGCTTCAAAAATGTGCGGGCGGTGTCGGCTCAGGCTGCGGGGTGCGGCATCGAAGGGACTGCTGGGTCGCACACACGGTTCTCGTGGCCAGTTTGAGGTTCCGTGCGTTGGGGCCATGCTGCGAGGTCCCATCAGCAGTTGGGGTCCTGCCGATACAGTCGCAGGATTTCGAGCAGGCGCGGCGAGAGCATTTCGTAGCGGTCCTTACGGTTCTTTCCCTGGCACACCCAGATAATCATGCGCTTGCTGTCGATGTCAGTGACTTTAAGGTGGATGACCTCCGATACACGCAGGCCCGCTGCGTAGGCCGTCATCAGGATGGCGCGCTTCTTCAGGCCGGGAAACTACTCGAAGAAATGCGTGACTTCCTCGAAGCTCAGGATGACCGAGTGCTTCACGGGCCGCCTGGGCAGTGGAAAGTCCTCGTCGCTCCAGTCGTGCCTGGGTGTCTCGCGGTAGAAGAGGCGCAGTGCGCCGATCGCCGGGCTGAGGCTGGCGGGTGCGAGCTTGCGCTCTTCGAGGAGATAGATGAGCCAGGCTCGTACGTCCTCGGGACCCAGCAGTTCGAGCAAGCGGCGGAAATGCCGGGCAAAACTTGAAACTTGATATAGATGGGACTTCTGTGTGTTATCCGATAGATTGCGGATTTTCATGTCATGCAACATGCGCTGGCGCAGTGGCGTCATAACGAATCTCCTGGAAACAGTGGTGGGTCCCGATTGGGCATCCACATACTGCTCCTGGATGCATTGGACTCACTTCGCCCGCGTCCTGCGTTAGATCACCGATCACGCTGAACGCCAGCCACTAGCTCTCACTCTCCTCCTACCGCGCCAGCGGTTTAGTACAGGGCGAATAATCGCAAGCTTTCGACTATTCGCCGGGCTTGAAGTCGAGACGCATGGGCACGTCTGGGACCTCCTCCTCCTTGATCTGCTTGAGGAAACGGCAAATCGATGACGTGCTGCTGCGGTAGCAATGGTTGCGCTCGAGGACGCAATCGTTGTGCCCTGGATGCCGGCCGCGTGCCACTGCACGATCTGTTCGCGCTAGGCTTCCAGCGACGACACGCAACTGGGCAGCAACGGTGCCGCCATGCTGTCGCGACTGAAGACCGCGGCCAGTTCAGCATCGGTGGGCAACGGGGTGTCGGGCGCAAGCCAGCCCTGGTTGCTCGCGGTCTATCGGACCAGGGCTAGCTTACGCCGCCCCATCGTCTTGGATCGGGCGATTCCCGGTGAATCGCCTTGGCGCATCCGCACCGCGACCTGTCGGTAATGAAACTCCTCGAACCTTCTGTTCATGCTCCCTCCCGGCTAAAAGCCGGAAGCGTAGCGGTCAATGAAAGTTCGAGCCCGAGCCAGGCAGTGGCTCCTTTACGGCAGCGCTCTGCTGGCGCCATTATGCCGAAGATCGGGTGGTGCCATCACGCCGGCGACGCATTGGCTCCATCATGCCTGCGATCCACACCTCAGGGATTTGCTATGAATTGTACCGGTGTCGGGCTCAACAAAATGGACTTGGACTACGTGCTTGGCCAAGTCGATGGCTACTGTGGTCGGTTTCCCGTGTGGATCCTCCTCGGCAGGCTGCGACCACGAAAGTATCGGCCGCCTACACGTATTCCTTGAAGCCCGGCATAAGTAAAAAGGTGCGAATCGCGCGACAGGCACAGGCGGTCACAGTGGAGGCGTTGCCCATGAAACGCGATGCAAACCAGTCTTAATGCCGCTCAGTACCAGCCTACTCACAGCGTAGGAAACCAATGTGGTCCCACATGGTTCGCGCGAGTGCGTCGCGAAGGTCGTGGAGGCGACTGCACCAATATGCTTCTATGCTTCGCTCGGGATACGGCGCAGCTTCAGGGTGTCTGCCAGGCGCGCGTTATCGCGTTCTTTCTCAAGGCCCGAAATGACGAGCGTTGCGACGGCGTTACCAATCATGTTGGTCACGGCCCGGATCTCGGAGATGAAGCGATCGACGCCGAGGATCAATGCAGCGCCCTCGATCGGGATGTGCTTGAACGCGGTAAGCGTGGCCAACAGCGTGACAAATCCGGCACCGGAAACCCCAGCAGCCCCTTTTGAGCTAATCATCGAGAGGACCATGAGCGCGATCTGTTCGCCCCACGACATCGGTATGTTGTAGGCCTGCGCGATGAACATAGCGCAGATGACCTGGGCCACACACGTACCGTCAAGGTTGAACGAGTAGCCCATAGGCATGACGATCCCGACGACCTGTTTGGGACATCCCATCGCTTCGAGCTTGCGGATCAACTGCGGAAAGACAGATTCGGAGGACGTGGTTGCCAGAACCAGAAGGATTTCTCCTTTCAGATGATTGAGCAGTTTGAACAGCCTGAATCCGCTCATCCTGCAAATCGTTCCAAGGATGACAACGATAAAGAAGAGAGTCGCCACATAGACCGTCACAAGCAGCATTCCGAGCGAGTGCAGCGCCGACAGACCGTATTTCCCGACCGCAAAGCCCATGGCGCCCAACGCACCGAGCGGGGCCAGCTTCATGATGAAACCGACGATCTTGAACAGAACTTCGGACACGCCGTCGAAGAATATCAGTAGCGGCTGTCCTTTTTCACCAAGGTACGACAGGGCCACGGCAAAAAGACACGAGATGACGACGATCTGCAGCATGTCGCCCGAAGCAAATGGACTCAAGAAGCTGGACGGGATGATATTCAGGAGAAAGCCGACGAGCCCTCCTTCTTCATGGTGCATCGCGCTTTGGAACTGCGCCAGAGCGTGGACATCTGCGCTGCCCGGTTGGAGATTCATACCAACGCCAGGCCCGAACAGATTGACCATCAACATCCCAACCAGTAGCGCCAGAGTCGTCACTACCTCGAAGTAGACGAATGTCTTGCCACCAATGCGGCCAAGGGTCTTCATATCACCGATCTGAGAAGCGCCACACACGATTGTGGTGAAAATCAGTGGTGGTGTGATCATCTTCACCAGACGGATGAACGCGTCGGATAACGGCTTAAGGGATTGGCCAACCGTGGGGAAAAAGTGACCAATGGCGACCCCAATCACGATGGCGATCAGGACCTGGAAATAGATGTGCTTTGTCAGCCGATGCAACATAGTGTCTCCTTCGTCTCACCAGACCTCACCGTAAAGTCGATGAGCAAAATACCAACAGCGATGTCACGGGCGTTGGCATTCCAACAAGTTGTGGCGCAGACCCTGGTTCGCCTCTTGCGGGCAAATAATCCCAGGGCCCGCTCGTGTAACCGATAATTTGTCTCTGTGTCCCCATTTTTTTTCGGCGGCGTTCTGTTGTGGTTCGAGTTGAAACAAGTCTAAATAATCGATATTCCTCAATCAATAATTTTTATCTTTATATTTTTTGAATATATGTCAATAATATGCTGCATGAGTCTCACTTTTAGTGTGATAACTAGCCTAGTCCGGAAGATGTTGACTTAAAGCCTTGCAAGTGAAAGTGCGCGACATGAGGAAAAACTGTAGCTTTAACCATACGAACAGCCGCCATCAGATTCATAGGGGATGCTGCGTGGCTTCTTAGGACATCATTAAGCCGCGGTAGAGTACGGAAACGCCACTACCGCAAAGAAAAAGCAGCAGAGCGCGCCGGACGGCATCCGTTGATATTCTCCGCCGCAGTCCTGATCCGATCGCCAAACCGGCGAGGCTAAACGGCAGCGCGAATGCTGCACTGAGCAGCAAATTTCCTTGTTGCAGCAGCCCGCTGCTTGTAAAAGCTGCCAGTCGCACCAGGGCACTGAAGAGGATGACTGCGGCGATCGTTGAGCGGAATGCATCGATTTGCGGAAGTCGGCGGGACAGATACATCGTGTAGATCGGGCCACCGGTTCCAAACAGAGCGCTGAAGACGCCCCCTAGCACGCCGGCAGGCACCGACCACTCCCTTCTAAGCTCCTCCGCTCGCGCGGAGGAGCTTAGAAGGGCCCGCCCCGTCATTACAAGTACAAAAAGACCGAGGCCCACCAGAAGCCAGCGGGATTCGATTTTGGCGAGTACCGTCGTCCCGAGTGCCACGCCCACCATCATGAAGGGAATCAGGCGAAGCAGCTCTGGCCTAGACACGGAATTCCAGTTGCGGATCCCCACCATTGATGTTGTCACGAGATCGAGCAGAAGAAGCATGGGAACTACAAACTGCAATGGAATGAACTGCACCAAGATCGGCACGGCCACCATCGCCGCGCCGAAGCCGGTTAGTCCGAATACCGTGTAGGCTCCCGCGACCGTTGCCCCAAGCACTGCGTAGTGTTCCGTTCCCATGGATTTCTGGTTCGTGTTTGGAAGGCATTTGGGAAATGCCACTGAATCTTGATCCTGGTGCGGCCCCGGTCATCGCGGTGCCGACCACCTTGAGGGTGGCAGAGCCGGGCACTGCCACGTGATCGTTGGATCCTTCTTATGAGCCGTTCCCTCTGAGCAAGCTGGAGGGCCGCGCGAGGATCCGTTAGTTGGCGGAGATCTTCCGCTTGGTGATCAATTGCTTCCATCGGCCCGACTCTTGTGAGATTTCTTGTGGCAACTGGCCTTTTGGCGTCAATGTCTTGGTCATGCCTTGCGCAGCGAGATACTGTTGCATACTGGGCCCGGCCACGGCCTTTTCCAGGTCCGCATACATCTTCGCCGTAAGTTCCTTAGGCGTACCTGCCGGAGCCATCAGCGCAAACCAACCGTAAAAGGCGAAGCCAGGTAGGCCCGCTTCAGCGGTGGTCGGTACGTCGGGCAGCAACGGGGAGCGCTCCTTACCAGTCACGGCCAGCGCCCGAAGTCGGTTACCCTTCAGCAGCGGCGAAATCGCATTGATGTTGCCCACGGTCATGTCCACCATCCCCGCCATGAGGTCTGAATAGGCTGGGCCTTCGCCCTTGTACGGCACATGCACCACATCGATTCCTGCGGCATCGGCAAAGGCCTCGTTAGCAATGTGCACCTGGCTGCCGTTGCCCGCCGAGGCGAAGGTCAGCTTTCCAGGATTTGCCTTGGCATAGGTGATGAACTCGGCCATCGTCTTCGCTGGTACTTTTGTATTCACCGTCAGCACCATCGGCCCGCTGGCAATCTTGCTGATCATCTCGAAACTTTCGACCGAGTACGGGAGCTTCTGATAGATGAACGGATTGACCGTGAACATGCTTCCCGACGCGAGCAGAAGCGTGTAGCCGTCGGGGGTGGATTTGGCAACGACTTCAGCCCCCACCGCGCCGCCGGCACCTGGGCGGTTATCTACGACGACTGGCTGCTTCCACTGCTTGCCGAGTTCGACCGCAACTGTGCGAGCCAGAAGATCGGTTGCACCTCCAGACGCAAACGGAACAACGAGGCGAATCGGCTTGTTCGGCCACTCCGTCGCATGAGCGTGCACCATCGCGACAGGCGCAATGACGAACGCAAACATAGACGCAGCAGTCGACATTCTGTAGCGTGGGGCATTTACGTCGTGGCACAGCTCCTTAACGATGGGATTCTGGCGTTTGCGACGCAACCACTGCCGCGCTTGCACAAGCCACCTGACAATGGCCATTCCTGTGTCCTGCTGCCTCATCGCTATCTCCTTTTTGGCGCCGTCATGATTTGACGGCTGTCACGTGCGTTGCCTTTTGTTCTTTTAATTAATACTAACTACAAGCTCGCTCAAACGGAAACAAGATATATCACTTATATTTATCAGTTAAAGTTATAAGCTTTTTTTAGGCGAAACAATCCACCTAAATTTTTTCATAGGATCACGAATTGATTTCCGCTTAAGATTTCTTACGGCGTTCGATACGGATTCAGAAACTCCCACATGGCAGCCGAAGGTGGGCGTGCCGGCTGTGACGCGATGGATAGTGACCGAGTCAATCGAGGCACTGGAAGCCTGTCGTGAGGCGACCTAGCGGTTATCAATTCGTCGTCGCGCCCTCTATGACTGAAAAGGTCAGCCGCGGGACCTGTACCTTCAATGATTCCCACATCAACGCGCACCTCAGAAACCAATCGAATTACTTCGAGTGAATTGCCAACCCCTAGCGTTTGCTCCAGCTCATTGACAGCTGCACTCACCGCCGACTGTGACAGCGCCGCCTCCTCTGCTGCGGCAGAAGTGGATTCTGCTTTTGCCTTCGTCGAAAATAGTTTCAACTGCCGGAGAGAGAATCGCAGTGTCGCCATGACTAGCTCTTATGCACCAGCTTCGGGCGCCCATCGTCCTGCGCACTGGTCGGCCTGGTGACATCGGTCAGTGCGTCCAGCAGCAAATGCGAGAGATGCGCGCGAGGGTTATCCCGGGGAACCAAGATACCAAGTCGACGTGTCAATGGCGGGGAGCCGAACGGGATGGTACGGATAGATGCCGGGAACTCCTCTTCGACCCCCCGGGCCGGCACGACCGACGAGCCTAGACCGTTGGCTACCATGGCGATGACACCTTCGAGTGTATCGATCTCCATCGTCGATCGGACGGCGATCTGGCGCCGCACCATTTCCTCCTGGACGAGAAGGCCGACGCGAGCTGCTCGATTAAATCGAACATAGGGCGTCGTTTCCAGAATTCCCTTGTCCGAGTCGCCCCGAGTCGTGACATGCGTGATCACCACGAACTCCTCATTGAAAAATGGCATGAACTGCAGGTCTAGCCGCGGCACCTCAGGTTCGGTGACGACAGCCACATCCAGTTGCCGTCGATATACAGCCCGCTCAAGGTCGTGCGTAAGACCAGTTGTGAGATGAATGTCAATTCGGTGTCCCTGCTGATGCAGGCGTTTCAGTGCGAGCGGCAAGACGCCCGACACACAGGTATGCACGGACCCAAGCTTCAGCACACCGCCGGCCGCTTCGCGCTTGAGCGCCGCGCTCATGCTCTCCCAATGGGTCAAAAGGTCACGAGCACGATTGGTGAACGCGAGGCCTGCGTCTGTCAACACGGGAGGCCGGCGGCTCCGGTCGAAGATTGTGATGCCCAGTTCTTCCTCGAGAGCACGCATTTGCATACTGACGGCCGAGACCGTCAGCCCAATAGCGTTGCCTGCCTCAGCAAAGCTGCCTCTATCGGCAATGGCTACGAGTGTGTAAAGAGTTTTGACGTCCATAACTGACAAATTGATGTGTGATTCAATCCGCTAGCGCGCTGCGCCGTCATTTTGCCGCATGGACGTTGCGCATGCGGACTAGAGCCCCAGCAAACGACGGGCATTGCCGCCCATCACCTTTTCCATATTTTCCGGGCGGATCGGCAACGTCTCGAACCATTGCTTGTAGTCCCGCACCGGGCAGAACGGAAAGGAGCTTGCATACAGCATGCGGTCCGCGAGGAATGAATCCGCAGCCTTTACGTACTCCTCCCAGCCTGGCATGCGAGAGAAATACATGTCCGGCGACAGATACATGTTCGGCCGCCGGAACGCGATATGCAGGATCTCCGTCACCCAAGGCCATCCACCGTGCACGACGACAACATTCAGCGTTGGAAAGTCCGTCAGGACGCGGTCGGTCTTGACGGGATCTGAATAGCTCAGATCCGGGCCGGCGGTGCCTCCAACCATCATGATCACAGGCACGCCCAGATCTTCGCAATGCGCGGAGATCGGGTACAGACGCCTGTCATCGGCATACATGGGAATCGGATACGATCCCGGCTCGATGTTGATGGCCTTGAACCCGTTGGCGACCGCAGCAGAGATCGTTTTGCAGGCGGCCACCCGGTTCGTCGGATCAATGGAGGCGGCACCAATGAAGCGTCGCGGATGGTCACGCACAATTCGCGCGACATCCTCATTCGAAACACTGCCCAGTGTCCCCGCGAGACGCCCAACCACCACGCCCTTGTCCACTCCGGCCTCGTCCATTTCCTTGAGCAGCAGGTCCATGGACTGCTGTTGGGCGGCTGGCGACGGCTCGAAGCCAACGGTGCGGGTAAAGCCGTCGCGGCGCTCACCTGCCGAATACATCAGCGTATCGAGGAAGCCACCGGCCGGCGGGCGGAGTCTAAAATCAATGATCATGTCGTTTTCCTGGCTCTGATTTTGCTGCGAGAGTGTCTCTACATCACCTCGTTCTTGCGATCATCGGTTTCGCCGTATCGGTGCAGTGCGGGAGGCTTGAGGCCCGCGTAGAGCTTTTCGATGCCAGCGTTGATCACCTCGGCGTGTTGCGCGAACAGCGAGTTGCCCTCCAGGTCGCTCTCGACAATGAAGGGACCGAAGTTTTCCACTTCGAACATCCACATCGCCTGCGCAATCCCAAGTTCGTCGAGCCAGAACACGTCCCTGACCTGCTTGATGCCCCGACCGAGCAATGCGCCGGTGCCATAGCCGACAGTCGTGAGGTAGATCGCCCCACCAGGCGCAAGTACCTGTTTGTAGTCATCCGCCGGCATGCCACCCTTACCGATGAAGATGCGACACGCCGTCTTTTCCATCCACTTCGGAATCCACTTGGAGAATCTGAAGCTCGCGGTGGCGGTCACTGCGCCAACGTTATAGCTTCCGTCCTCATTAGGCGCGGCAGCGGGCGAGCAATGAAAGTTGACATTGCTGAGGCCGCGCAGCTCAACAGGCGGCTCCAATCCCTCGTCGAGCACCTTCTTGTAGACGCCCTCTCGAGCCGTGTAAATCAACCCCGTCAGATAGACGGCGGATCCAAGCTCGAGCTTCGCAATGTCTTCCGTCGTAGCCGGCAGGTTAATGTGGAAGACTTTCAGTTCATCATCTTGAGGGCTTACCATTCGACCGTCTCCCTGCGCAGATAAGGGGTGAACCACTGGGGGTCCGTGCGATATTCGATACTGCCGTCTGCAAAGATACGTGCCGTGGCGCGTCGCGACGACAGACAGAACGTATGAAGGCTGATCGGCATCCCGCCTGTATGGGTGTGGCCTACCTCGATATGGCAGTCGACCACCATCGAGGAGCCCACGAAACCCATGGCTCCCATGCCAATCGAGTTACCAAGCTTCTTGAGCTCGAGTTCGAGCTCGGCAATCTTCGGATCGGGATTGCGGTCGCCGACGACGCGCAGGCAGGCCGCCTGTTTGCCGAGCTGCATGCAAGTATCCTTGGACCCTCCCAGGCCGATGCCGACAATCGCTGGCTGGCAAGCCAGACCGCGCTTGCCGAATGCGATAAGGGTATCGAGCACGAACCGCTTGATCCCGTCGATGCCATCACCGGGAAACAACATACGGTAATCGGTACCGAACAGGCCACCTTTGTGCACAGTCGTGATGTCTATCCAATCGGCGTCCGGTTCGAACGACCATTCGATCTCAGGTGCGTTGATTCCAACGTTGTTGTTGTTATCCGTGCGCCAGAGCGGATGCACGCGATTGGGGCGTAGCGGAATCGCCAGCGTCGCGTCGGCTGTCGCCTTGCGCAAAGCACGTTCTACTGCGACGAAGCCGCGCTGCACCGTAGCATTGTTCCCGACCTTCACGTAATAGCGAGGCAAGCCGGTGTCGGCGCACATTGGACGGCGATCCTGATCGGCTGCTTCCCAGTTGTCTTGCATTGCGTGGATCACGAATCTCGGCAGCTTGCCGGTCTCCGTCTTCTGCAACTCTTGGATGCCCTGCTTGTAGTCCTTCGGGATCTCGATCGCGGCGCGTTTCATGATTTCGAACGCGGCTTCCTCGACCCAGTCGATAGAGATGGTCATCGTAGCGGTCCTTATGCTGCAACTTTGGGTGGTTGACCGGCCTCACCGGTAATCAGTGATGTGCCGGGCTTAACGATGTCGAACTTCACCGGCACCATCTCCAGACGAATGTCATCGCCATCTGCCGTTACCCGGGTGTAGCGACTGCTATGCAGATCGCCGGGCTCTGGAAAGTCTTCGCGGGCATGGGCCCCACGGCTGTTTTCGCGGGCCAGCGCGGATACGGTAATGACCCGCGAAATGTCTACCAAGCTCTGTAGGTTGAGCCAGTCATGCCAAGTGACGTTGTAACGGCGGTCACCATCGGGAACCCCCATGGCCAGCAGGACATCGCGGTGTGCGGCAACGGAAGATAGTCCGCGGCGCATTGCCTGTTCATTGCGCAGCACTCCAACGTCATCCCACATCGTCTGCGCCAGCGCATCGCGCAGCTCATGAATTGCGCCCGGAGACTTCGAGAACGGATACTCGGCACGCTCGACGCCACTCGAAATGACCCGCTTGTCCGGTTCCTTCCAGTGCTGCACCTTCGATACGTACGCGGCCATCGAATCGCCCGCAATGCCGCCAAAGACGGTCGAGTTGGCCACGCCGTTTCCACCCAGTCGATTTGCGCCATGCACGCCGCCGCAGTCTTCTCCAGCCGCGAACAGGCCAGGAGACGCCGTGCTGCAATCGACATTGAACTCGACCCCGCCCATCAGATAGTGGGCGGTTGGCACGACTTCCACTCGTCCACCTGCAAGATCGAAACCGCAGTCCTTGCATCGGTTCACCATCCCCGGGAAGGTTTTCGCCACCTTCTCGGGCCCAAGATGGCTCATCTGAATATAGATTCCTCCCATTGGCCCGGTCCGCCCGGCGCGCATTTCGGAGTAGATACCACGACTGACCACGTCCCGCGTCGCTCGCTCGCCGCGGGGATCATAGTTGGTCATGAAGCGGTCACCGTTGCCGTTGATCAACCAGCCGCCGGCACCGCGCAGGCCTTCCTCGAGCACCGTGCCAGTCATGCGGGTATCCGGTCCACCGAGCAAGCCCGTCGGATGGAATTGGACCATCTCCATGTCGCGAAGGCTCAGGCCATATCGCATGGCCATCGCAAGACCATCGCAGGTCTTGTCACCGGACGGCGTGTGATAACGGTACATCGTGGGTCCCGCGCCGGTCGCCAGCAGAACGGCCTTGGCCTGGACGAAGCGATAGGTGCCACGGCGCATGTCGATGAACAGCACGCCAGAGATGCCCGAGCCGTCCACGGCGGGAATAAGTTCAATGGCCCGATGCTCCTCCAGTTCTTCCACATCGAGCGCCCTTACCTGCTCCATTAGCCGGTTGATAATCTCGATGCCGGTCAGGTCAGCTTTGTGGACCGTGCGGTCAAAGCTCTGACCAGCAAAGGCCTTTTGATGCAACGTGCCATCAGGATTACGATCGAAGAAGCAGCCGATCTCATTCTCGAGCTCGCGCACGCGCTCAATCGCGCCCTCGACGAGCCGCCATGCCAGGTCCTGGCGCGGCAACCATTTGCCGCCTTCGATCGTATCCATGAAATGGCGCTCGACGGAATCGCCTGTGGACAGCGCGACGTTGTAGCCGCCCTGGACCATACGCGTGCAGCCGCACTTCCCTAACAGGCCCTTGACGGCCACGGATACCTTGAGCGCCGGATTGGCCCTTTTGGCATGCAGGGCGGCAAACAGCCCTGCCCCGCCCGTGCCAAGAATCAGGATGTCTGTCTTGTGGTTCTCGATTTGCATTTCAGATTACTCCCAGGGCGAAAATCACGCCGACGACGAGCGACAGCGCGCCACCCCAACCGATCCACGACAGGCGCGCATCGCGGGTGGAGCTCCACGGCAACAGTTCAAGCGCGAGCAGTCGCAAGCCAAAGCACATGTGGATGGACAACAGAAGCACGAGCCCCCATTCGCCAAACTTGACGGCGCCCATGTCGGCGAACTTCAGGAAAGCGTCCATGCGGGCCTGCTGATCGAGCGCAAGTCCGAGTACATAGAAGTGCGCAGGCAGAAACAGACCAAGCGCGAGGCCAGACAGACGGTGCCCAAGGAACGCCCAGTAAGCACGGTGATTTCTCGGCGACTTCATGACAGCAGCCCTCCCACCGCGGCCACGGCGCGCAGACCCATCGACAGCAACAATAGTCCGAAAAGGAAACAGACGACCGATGCAGCACTGCGGCTCAACCTCGCCCACTCGATCAGGATGTTGCGCAGCCCGATTGGCACATGAATTGCCACGCTGATCACAAAGAGCGAGTAGAACGGAATCCACAGGAGGCTGCCCTGCGTGCGGGAGAGAATTTCGGCTGCAGTAAGGCCGCCCCGCACCGCGTACAGAATCACGCCCAGGTGCACAAGCACGAACGGCGCCATGACCATCGCGCTTAGGCGCTGGAGTGCGAAAAGACGCTGCTCCATGATCAGTCACCTCCCTTCAAGAACTGCAGCAGTGCGTGCTTTTTCAAACCCGCGATGCTGCCAGTCGGACTCAGGCTAATCGGGCAGTGGGTCATGCAGTTTCCCTTGTTGTGGCATGAATTGCATCCCCTGCCAGAATGGGCCTTCTTCAGTACGTCCTTCGGGTCAGCGTGACGTTCATCGTTGAAAAGCGTCCACGCGCGATTCAGCGCTGCCGGCCCCAGGTATTCCTTGTCCCAGGCCACCACGTCACACGAGGCATAACAGACGCCACAGTTAATGCACTCGATGGCTGCATCGGCCATCTTTCGCTTTTTACTGGTTGGAGACACCGCGGCCGGTGGATCGTGACGCGTGGCGGTGCCGACAAAGGTACTACCGGCTTTCTTCCATTTTTCGAAGAACTCCGACATGTCGACTACCAAGTCCTTGATGCGCGGCATGTTGCGCAGCGGTTCGATCACGATCACGCCGTTCTCTTCCACGCGACTCACGTGCGTGCGGCATGTCCAGCGCGGTCGGCCGTTGACCGTCATCGCGCAGGACCCGCACACGCCAACCCGGCAGGCGAAACGGTATGACAGCGTTGGGTCGATACGCCGCTGCACTTCCGTCACCACATCAAGTACGGTTTGGTTCTCGCGCCAGGGCACTTCGTAGGTGGCGAATTCCCCGTCGCCTGTGCCCCGGGAGATGCGTACTGTCAGCGTGCGCTGCGTAGCGGTTGTCGCTTCCATCTCTGCTTTCCTCGTCTCAGGTTCCAATTGTCCGAGCCCGCGCCCCAGTGGTGGCAAAGTCTTTCGCGACTCGGTTGAGGAAAGTTTAAGAAATCGAATTATCTTAATCAATATTTATTAACTTGATATTTTTTGAATTTATCGCGCTAAAAATGCTGTTTAAGCCACACAATCATTCAGTAAGCTAGATCAGCTTCGGTGAGGTGGAGGAAAATCCCTGTGAAAAAGTCTGGCGCAGGTACTCGACGAACACTTGCGAGACCCGCGACGCGTGCGCCGAGTAGGGTCGAATCGCGTAGAGCCATTCCCCGAAAGCACCGGTCGCCTTCCAGCCGGAAAGTACCTCTACGAGCCGCCCCGTCTCGAGCGCGGATTGCGCGGTGAAATCCGGCAACAGCGCAACGCCAAGCCCTTCGATCGCAGCGTCTCGCAAGGCTTCGCTGTTATTGACGGCCATCGGACCGGCGACCGCCACCGTGACGGGGTCGGCCAGCACCTGTGGCCCTTTTCCGGGCTCCACATTGCCCACAGGGACAAACGTCCAGGTTGGCGTGCCCACGGCACGCGGGTAATGCAGGCAGGCATGCGATGACAGGTCTTGTGGCAGCTCGGGCGTCCCCCTGGCGCGCAGATAAGCGCGACTGGCAGCCAAGACCGTACGCGTGGGGGCGAGTGTCCACGCGACATGTGTTTCCGGTGGGGCGCCGGTGTGCCGCACGGCAAGGTCGAAGCCATCTTGCGCCAACGTGCGAATGCGGTCCGACATGTCCAACTCAAGGCGGATCTCGGGGTAGGCGCGCAGGAATTCCGGCAGGCGGGGCACTAATTGCTGCCTGGAAAATGCGACCGGCGCAGTCACGCGCAATACGCCCCGTGGAACACCTGCCATGTCGCGCACGTTGGCAAAACCGGTGGCAATCTGCGCGAATGCGCCACTGGTCGATTCGACGAGTTCATGACCGGCGGCAGTAAGTTGTGTACTGCGCGTCGTACGCTGCACGAGCGCAATGCCAGCCGCCTTCTCGAGCTCGGCAATATGCTGGCTCATCGAGGCCTTGCTCACCCCGAGCCTCGCCGCTGCCTTGCTGAAACTCCCCTGCTGGTGGAGCACCGTCAGCCAGTGCAAGTGCTCCCAAAGATCCTCAACGCTCCCCTGCTTCATGCTTTGCTCACTTGGTGACATTTCATGCGTTCACCATAGCACTAGTTCAAAATTATGAACAATTAGTTCAGCGACTGGTGACTACCGACGCTCGGGCTTCATTCGTAGACTGCGATGACCCATTCAGCAACCCGTGGCCATCGCCGCGAACCGGAGAAACCCATGACGACTCCCTACACCAGTCGCGCCAACGTCACACATTTCGTGTCCGGCGACGCCCATACCGGGACCGGCAGCCGCACGCAAGCTGTGTTTAATCCCGCTACAGGCGAGGTCGCACGTCATGTGCACCTCGGGACCACGAAGGACGTCGACGCGGCGGTCGCCAGTGCGGCAGCCGCCTTTCCGAAGTGGGCCGACACCCCGCCGATCCGGCGTGCCCGGGTCATGCTTCGCTTTCTGGAACTGATGAACCAGCACAAGGACGAACTCGCCGCGATCATCACGGCCGAACACGGCAAGGTGTTCAGCGATGCCCAAGGCGAAGTCAGCCGTGGGATCGACATCATCGAGTTCGCCTGCGGCATTCCCCAACTGCTCAAGGGCGACTACACCGACCAGGTCTCAACCGGGATGGACAACTGGACCATGCGCCAGCCACTCGGTGTCGTCGCAGGCATCACGCCGTTCAACTTCCCTTGCATGGTGCCCTGCTGGATGTTCCCTGTCGCCCTAGCCGCCGGCAACTGCTTCATCCTCAAGCCAAGCGAGCGCGACCCGTCGGCCTCTCTACTAATGGCACGCCTGCTGAAGGAGGCCGGTCTTCCCGACGGGGTCTTCAACGTGGTGCAGGGCGACAAGATTGTCGTCGACGCACTACTGCAGCATCCGGACGTCAAGGCGATCAGCTTCGTCGGTTCCACACCCATTGCGAACTACATTTACGAGACAGGAGCCCGGGCCGGCAAGCGGGTGCAAGCACTGGGCGGCGCGAAGAATCACATGGTCGTCATGCCTGACGCCGACATCGACCAGGCAGTCGACGCCCTCATCGGCGCCGGCTACGGCTCAGCCGGCGAACGTTGCATGGCCATCTCCGTAGCGGTGCTCGTGGGCGACGTGGCCGACAAGATCGTGCCGAAGCTCGCGGAACGCGCGCGAGCCCTTATTGTCAAGAACGGCATGGAGCCGGACGCAGAGATGGGACCGATTGTCACCGGCCAGGCGCTCGAGCGCATCGAGAACTATGTTGCCCTTGGGATAGAAGAAGGCGCGCAGCTCGTCGTGGACGGCCGCGGCTACAAGGTACCCGGTCACGAGCAAGGCTTCTTCACGGGCGGGACGCTGTTCGACCACGTCACGCCCGACATGCGCATCTATAAGGAAGAGATATTCGGGCCGGTGCTTTCCTGCGTGCGCGTGAACGATTTCACCGAGGCGGTAAAGCTGGTGAACGACCACGAATACGGAAACGGCGTTGCCTGCTATACCCGCGATGGACATGTGGCACGGGAATTTTCCCGTCGCATTCAGGTCGGCATGGTCGGTATCAATGTCCCCATCCCGGTACCGATGGCATGGCATGGCTTCGGCGGCTGGAAGCGTTCACTGTTTGGCGATATGCACGCATACGGCGAGGAAGGGGTGCGCTTCTATACTCGGCAGAAGAGCGTCATGCAACGCTGGCCCAATGACACGGCGAAGGGGGCGGAGTTCGCCATGCCCACCGCGTCCTGACGAGGCTATACTGGTGACGGCAAGTGACCTGCAGTTCTGTCACAGAGTGACATTCAGCGTCGCATGGTGCCTTGTCGTCACCGGACCTCCACCTGCCGAACTCCTTCGCTTATGACGAGGAGATTGCAAACAGCACGTGCCGCCGGCTGCAACGGCTGTAGGCTAACTGTCCGAGCCGGCCGAATTCTTTCCGAAAATCGGCCGAAGCGGGCGCCAAGCTTCGTGAATTGCAGTACGACAATCACCCGTTTTCCGCCTACGTAGGCTTTTCCTGCAAAATCTCTCCCAATCGCCAACGTTCCGAAATTGCGGATCGCAACGGTCACGATTTTTTCGAAAGTAGACCGTCTGACACTCAATCGAT
>JACXTT010006938.1_pt1 | contig 16088 bp, 17 predicted proteins | sample 9270951 | NCBI WGS metagenome assembly JACXTT01 (sample SAMN15532306, study PRJNA645909) | rock metagenome | isolation source: weathered quartz diorite | place: Puerto Rico | collected 2017-06-21 | reverse complement strand
GTCTGGGACAAGCGGCTGCTGATGGTCGACGAGCCGCTGAAGGTGCTAGCGCCGAACGACCCGAGCCGCGATCTCTGGACGTTCCTCGGCAGCAAGTACGGATACAGTCCGGAGGCCGCGGAGCGTGCGGCGCAGCGGATCATCCAGGTGCTGAACGCGATGTCGCGTCAGCTCCACGCGCAGCAGGAGAAGGGCCGGCGCTACCTCGTCGGCGACAGGCTGTCCGCGCTCGACATCTACTGGGCGGCCTGCTGCGGGCTGCTCGCTCCCATGTCGCCCGATCGCTGCCCGATGGCCGACGCGTTCCGCGGCCCCTACGGCAATCTGCATCCCGGCGTCGCCAAGGCGCTGACACCCGAGCTCCGCGCGCATCGCGACTTCATTTACGAGACGCACCTCGAGCTGCCGATCGTCTTTTGACACGAGACCCGTGACCGGGCGAGGCGGGCTTCGGTGCCTCGCTCGGCACGATCTCGTGCGGGTCGAACCCGGCCGCGACCCACTGGATGAGCGCCTGGCGGCGCAACGACGACGCGGTCGCTTCCCAGCGCTCGATCTTCTCGCGCTCGAGCGCGGCGCGGTCGCCGTGGCCCATGAAGATCCGCTCGAGCTCCCAGTGGTTCGTTCCGAGCTGCCGTAGATCGCAGTAGACCCGGCTGCGGTCGCGCTCGCCCGCGTCGGTCCCCACGTCGACGTACGAGCCGACCTGGAAGTCGGCGCTCCCGCGCTCGCGCGAGAACGTTCCCGGCTCGCCGAGCGAGGGGAAGCGCGTCCTCGCGGCACCAGGCAGGTGGTCGAGCGCGAACATCTGGCACGTGCTGTAGGCCGCGCCCGCGAAGTCCTCCGCGCGCGCGCCCGTGGCGAGCGCGAGCAGGACGATCGCGGTCAAACGGATCCAGATGAGCATGAAGAGGAAAGCCTAACCAACGGACGGCGTCCCGGGCAAGCCGCCGGTCGGCGCGCGGGTCCGTTGAACAGCGGAAGTCGCCTGCGCTACGGGTCGGCCATGACCCGACCCGCGCCTCGCTACCCGACCGGCCTCGCCGATCTCGACGACCTCGACCTCTTCATGCGCGGCCAGCCGCACGAGGCGTTCCGGCGCCTTCGCGAGAGCGCCCCGGTCCATTGGAATCCCGAGGCGAAGGGCCCGGGCTATTGGGCGGTCACGCGCTACGACGACGTGGCGCGAATCTCGAAGCAGCCGCGCGTGTTCTCGAATTCGCAGGGGCACTACATCTCGTACGACTCGTTCGGCATCCAGGACCGCGACACGCAGGACGCGTTCCTGCACATGCTGCTCTCGATGGACCCGCCGGAGCACAACGTGCATCGGCGGCTCGTCGCCCCGGCCTTCAGCCCGACGCTGATCCGAAAGCTCGAGGACGGCGTCCGTGCGAAAGCCCGCGAGCTCTTGTCGCGGGTCGCGAAGCGCGGCGAGTGCGACTTCGTCACCGAGATCGCCACGCCGCTTCCGCTCTGGACGTTGTCCGAGCTGCTGGGCGTGCCGGAGGAGGATCGCCAGACGCTGATCCAATGGTCGAACGAGGCGCTCGCGCTTCTCGATCCCGACTACTTCGGCTCGCCCGAGGAAGGCCAGTACGTCTTCGTGAAGATGTTCGAGTACGGGAAGAAGATGATGGCCAGCCGCCGCGAGCATCCGCGGGACGATCTGCTGAGTGTGATGGCGAACACCAAGATCGACGGCGAGAGCCTGCCGCAGGTCGCGCTCGACGGCTTCTTCGTGCTGATGGTGCTCGCCGGCAACGAGACGACGCGGAACACGATCGCCGGGGGCCTCCGCGCGCTCAGCGAGTTCCCGGAGCAGCGCGCGCGGCTGGTCGCGGATCGCACGCTGATCCCGAACGCCGTGGAGGAGATGCTCCGCGTCGTGAGCGCGATCATCTACATGCGCCGGACCGCGATGGAGGAGACCGAGATCCGCGGCCAGGCGATCGCGAAGAACGACAAGGTGGTTCTCTGGTACGGCGCCGCGAACTTCGACGCGGACGTGTTCCCCGATCCCTACGCGTTCGACGTGTCGCGCGAGAACGCGCGCGAGCATCTGGCGTTCGGCATCGGCCAGCACTTCTGCATCGGCTCGCAGCTCGCGCGCATGCAGATCCGCGTGCTGTACGAGGAGCTGCTCGCGCGCTTCCCCGACGTGCGCGCGACCGGCGAGTATCGCTATCTCCGCTCGAACCACCTGAGCGGGCTGAAGTCGATGCCGGTCGTCTTCACGCCGGAGCGCTGAGCCGGTCGGCACCGGCCGCGCTCCGGCGCGGTCGATCAGCGGAACGAGGGCAGGATCTCGCGGGCGAACGCGTCGGCACTCTCGCGCGAGATCGGGAACACCACGAGGTAGCTCGTGCCGATCTCCTCGGCGCGCGCGCGGATCTCGCGCTTCACCTGTTCGGTCGTGCCGACGAGAATCGACGGCGACTGCCGCGCCGCGGTCGCGTTCGGATAGCCCATCTGCGCGGCGAGGCCCTCGGCCGCCTGATCGCCTTCGCGCTCGCTCGGCGCGATGTTCACCAGCGAAAGCCCACCCATCTCGATCGAGCGCGGGTCGCGGCCGGCCTCCTCGGCGAGCTTTTGCACGCGCACGACCTTCTTCCGCAGCAGCGCCTTGTCGAACCGCACGGCGGCCGCGGGATCCTGGATGAGATCCTTGCCGTTGTAGATCGGCGGGATCAGGTTCGCCATGTCGGCTTCGGCGGCGGTGATCGGCAGCAGCTTCTCGCCCGAGCCGCCGACCATGATCGGAGGATGCGGCTTCTGCACGGGGCGCGGGTTGTTGAAGGCGTTCTCGATCGCGAAGTAGCGGCCGCGCCAGGTCGGCTTCTCTTGCGTCCACATCGCCTTCAGCACCTGGATGCCTTCACGGAGCTGATCCAGCCGCTCGGCGTTCGGAGGATACGGGATGCCGTGCGCGTCGTATTCGTTCCGCTGCCAGCCGGCGCCGACGCCGAGGACCAGCCGGCCCTCGCTCAGCACGTCGAGCGTCGAGGCGATCTTCGCGAGCAGCGCCGGATGGCGGAACGACATCGCGGAGACCGTCGACATGAGACGGATGCGCTTCGTCGAGGCGGCGAGCGCGGACAGCAGCGTGAAGCATTCGAGCTGCGGCGTCTCGGGCTGTCCGAGCGGAGAGAAGTAGTGGTCGTTCATCGACACGGCGTCGAAGCCCTGCTCGTCGGCCCAGCGGGCCGTGGCACGGGCTTCGGCGTAATCGCCGGTCGGAAGGAAGAGGCTGAATCGGATCTTCTGCATGTCGAGGCTCCCGGTCGCTGTGCGGTCGCCGAAACGGCGACGCATCTCGATCGCGAATCGAGGTCGGTGCCGTCAAGATCTTTTCACGCCCGGGGGAACGCCCGCCGCCGGATCGCGATCGCGTAGGGGACGAGGTTCAGCAGCAATGCGAGCACACCGAGCGCGACCTGGATCGGGCGGGTGAGGCCCTCCGGGTACAGCGTCGACACCAAGACGCGATCGATGAAGTCGCCGGCGTAGCCCGCCTGTCCGGCGCGGACGCGGAGCTCGTTCTCGATCGCGGTCAGCGGACAGACGAGGCCGGCGATCTCGACGAGCACGCCCCACGCGGCCGCCGGCAGATGCACCCAGGCGACGCGCGGCATGCGCAGCACGAGCCAGCCGCCGAGCACCACGAAGGCGACGAAGACGAAGTGGAGCGAGAGGACGAGATCCGCGAGCGTCCGGTCGAGCATCGTCGGGACGGTGTGCGCTCAGAGTTTGTGAATCAATCCCCTCCCGTCGCTGGCGAGCCGATCGCCGGCGCCTCGAGCCCGGAAAATTCCTCGGAATAGGAGCCGCTATTCGTCGGAATTTTCCGGGCCCGATGCTTGGCGCTCGACTCACCAGCTCGGTCCGGGGATTGATTCACAAACTCTCAGGTTCCGTCACGTAAGAACGCGATCGTCCGCCGCGCGACCTCCGGAGCGTTCATCAGGAACGTGTGCGAGCGGTGAACGATCGTGTGCTCGGTCGCACCTTCGAGGCGCGTGCTCGCCACCGAGACCGTGCCGTCGTGCTCTCCCGGGATCAGCAACCACCCGATCGGGCTGATGACGCGATCTCCGGCGATGACCAGCGTGGGGTACGTCGGCGGCGGGATCCGGTTCGGCAGGCTGTCGCGCCCGGTTCCGAGTTCCCTGCCGACATGGCCCATGACCGCGCGGAAGATCCAGGTATCGCCGATCGCGTCGACGATCTCGCTGCCGTGGTTTGGGGGCCCCAACAGCACGACCCGGCCGAGCGAGGGGGGAGGCGCCTCTGCGAGATAGGCGCGGACCACGAGCGCCCCGAGCGAGTACCCCACGAAGTGCACGCGGTCGCAAGTCGAAGCCTCGGATTCGACCTGCGCGCGAAGCTCCGCGACGAATTCCAGGAACGTTCCTCGAGTCGACGGGTAGTCGAGGTTCCGCACCGCGAAGCCTTCGCGGGCGAGCTCCGCTGCCAGCTTCCCCATCGAGCGCGCGGTGCGATTGAGGCCGTGGAGCACGTAGACACACTCGAACGAAGCGGCCGCCGCATCGGTGGCGGATGCCCCGAGGATGCCGAGCGAGAGCATCACAGCTCCCGCTCCGAGCCGCGGTCGGCGCACTCGACCGGTCCTTCGGGCTCTCGCTTCGACGTGATCGTTCACTCCGCGCGCGAGCGTAGCGCCGGGCGCGAGGTCTTGCGAGCCGACGTGGACGCCGGCATCCGATCCTCGGAGGGAGCGTGCATGAGCGAGACGCGAAGGAGTGGGCTCCGGGGGTGGATCTTTCTGGTCCTCCTGCCGTTGGTCGGCTGCGGCGTGATCCGAGCGTCGAAGGCGAAGACCGAGGGGCGCTCGGCGTCGCTCGGCTCGTTCCGCTCGTCCGGGCCAGTGCTCGGCGCCCGGGTGCTTGCTCCGAAGATCTGCACGACCGGGGAAGGGCAACAGTTTCTCGGCTTCGATCTCTACGACGAAGACAGCGGCGTCGTCGCTCGGCTCGTCGTCGATCCCGTGAACGGACCCGTCGCGCGGGTGTTCGACGCCAAGGCGCCGTTCGACCGCTCGGTCGTTTTCCGCCGCTCCGAGTGCCGGACGTTCCACTTCTCGATCGACGCCACGGGATGGCGGATCGATCGCATCGACGAGCTCCGCGTCTCGCTCGAGCTCGACTGCACGCTGCCCTCGGGAGACGCGATCACCGGCAGCGCGCACGACGACGGCTGCCGGTGATCGCGCGCGCGGAGCCTCAGAACGGGTTCATCGAGTCGAGACCGAGCGCGATGCGGCCGACCTGCTCGGTGATGCGGTCGATGTGGCCGTTGATGTGCAGCGGCATCGCCTGGAAGTCGCGGTAGCGGCGCTCGAAGTCCGTGCCCTCGCGAAGCCCGTTGCCGCCGAGCACGCGCAGGATCAACTTCATCGCCTCGTCGCAGTTCAGCACCGCCTGCATGCCGGCCGTGGTCTGGCGGAAGTAATCGCCCTCGGTCGGCGTCACGCCCGCGGCGATGCGGGCGTCGGTCTCGGCCATCGCCGCATACACCGTGTCGGTGGCCGCGTTGACGAGCGCCCGCGCGCGGCCGAGGTTCACGTGGATCGTCGGCTTGTCGGCCATCTTGGTGCCGAAGATGGCGATGCGATCGCGGATGTTCTTCGCCGTCTCGTTCAACGAGATCTCGGTGACGCCGGTCGCCATCGCGCCGAGCCACATCACGGAGAGCGCGACCCAGTCCTCGCGGTAGCGGTGATTGATCACCGGATAGTCCGCCTTGCGGAAGAGCTCGCGGTACTTGAACGGCCAGGGCACGACGCGCGAGGTCGGGCCTTCGACGCCGTCGTAATAGATGTGGTCGGTCGCGGACGCACGCAGCGCCATGCCGTCCCACGTCTCCTTGATGCGCACGCCGGGGGCGCGCAGGTCGGCCAGCGTGAACTGCGGCACCTCGTTGCCCTCGGCCATGAAGACAACCCCGGCCCATTCCGCGTAGCGCCCGCCCGAGCCGAACGCGGCGACGCCTTTCAACGTGGTCGTGCCGTTCTTGGTGACGCCGAGCACCTCGGACGACGCGCCCGCCGGGAAGCAGAACCACTCGTGCTTGCGGATCACGTCGGTCAGGAAGTCGACGTTCTTCGGGCCGAGCAGCCCGGCGAAGTGATGGAAGACGCAGAGGTGGTTCCACATGCACCACGCGGTCGAGCTGCACGCGGCGGCGATCGCGCGGAGCTCGTTCCCGGCGTCGACGACGGTGCCCTCGATACCGCCGATCTCCTTGCTCGCGGAGAGCCGCATGATGTCGGTCTGCTTGATCGCGGCGATCACCTCGGCCGAGACCGAGCGCGTGCCGTCGGCCTTGGCCGCCTGCGCGGCGATCTGACCGAGCACCGGCTTGACGTGCTTGGCTTCGCCCCAGGCGCGGCCTTGCGGGGAAAACGAAAGATCTTCGGCCATCGTGCGTCCTCCTTGTCGAGCTGCCGGCCACGAGGCTGCTCGGTCCGCCGAGCGATACCTCGAACGGACTCTTGGTATCGAATCCACGAAGACGCGGTCAACGAGGAAAGCACGTGGGCGGAGCGGACGGGCTGGCGAATCCCGGGGCCGATCGGGCACTCTCGACGGATCATGTCCGGCCGATGGGTCATAGGCGCCGCGCAGTCCGCGGATCGCGATCGCGTGATCGAGCTCCTCGCCGAGCAGCTCGCCGAGCACGCGATCGCGACCGCCGCCGCGGAGATCGCGGCGGCGGTCGACGGAATCTTCGCCGATCCGCGTCGCGGCTTCGTGCTGCTCGCGCGCGAGGGCGAGGTCAGCGTCGGCGTCGCCTACGTCTCGTTCGTCTGGACGCTCGAGCACGGCGGGAAATCCTGCTGGCTCGAAGAGCTCTACGTGCGGCCGGCGCGTCGGAACGAAGGCCTCGGCGCCGCCATGCTCGACGCGGTGCTCGCGAGGGCGGCCGCGGAGGGCGCCGTCGCGATCGACCTCGAGGTCGCGGTCGAGCACATGCGGGCGGCGAACCTCTACCGGCGGCGGAGCTTCGCGCCGCTCGGCCGCGAGCGTTTCGGGCGCCGGCTCTAGCCGAGACGGCGAGGCGTCGCGGGCGCGAGACCGTCTGGACACCGCATCCCGTCATGCGACATAGGTCGCTCTCGTCGATCGGAGAACTGCCGGGTACTCCATGCCGTTGATCCAGCACATCGCGGTCGCCGAGACGATCGAGGCCGTCCGTTGAGCTCCGAGCAAGCCGTCGTCGTTCTCGTCACCGCCGGCTCGGAGGCCAACGCGCGCGCGATCGCACGCGCTCTCGTCGAGGAGCGGCTCGCGGCTTGCGTGAACCTCGTCCCCGGCATCACCTCGATCTACCGTTGGCGTGGCGCGGTCGAAGAGGCGGGCGAGTGGCTGCTCGTCGTGAAGAGCCGGAAGTCGCGGGTCGCCGAGATCGAGAATCGGGTGCGGGAGCTTCACGAGTACGACGTGCCCGAGGTGATCGCGTTCGAGATCGCGGCGGGCTCGAGCGCCTACCTCGACTGGCTACGCTCCGAGAGCTCCTGAGCTCGGCCGGCAGGAAAGCGAGCACGAGGGCGCACGCCCGGCCGCGACGCGTCGGTCAGCCGCCGTACAGATCCCGTCGCGCGGTTGCCGAGATGGCGACGACGGCCGGGTGCTTCAGCGTGCGCTCGGCCGAGATGGCGTAGAAGCGATGGCGGACGGCCTCGGTCCGCCCGACCACGGTCACCCCGTAGCGCCTGCGGATCTCGCGCTCGATCACGGTCGGGGCCGCGAAGATGCCCTTGCCGTCCTGGCCGAACGCATACATCAGCGCCGAATCGTCGAACTCGCCGACGACCCTCGGGCGGATGCCTTCGCCGTGCAGCCACTGGTCGATGCCGCGATGGAGCGTCGAGTTCGTGCCGGGAAGCAGGCAGGGCGCGTCCTGCAGCGAGCGAGGGAACTCGCGACGGCGCGCGCTCGCGAGGCGTGCGACTCCCAGGAACGTCGTGCCGCACTCGCCGAGCAGATGGTTGAAGACGCGCACTCGGCTGCCCGCACCGACCGGCGAGTCGGACAGCACCACGTCGAGCTTGTGGACCGCGAGGTCGGCGATGAACTCGTCGACCGGCTTGTCCTCGCGGCAGATGATCTGCACGGGATCGGGAAGGCCGAAGGCGGGCTCGAGCAGCCGGCGCACCACGAGCTTCGGCAGTACGTCGGCGACGCCCACCAGCAGCCGTCGCGGGCGTCCGTGCGTCCGGCCCTTCAGCGCGTCGACCAACTCGCGTCCGAGCGCGAAGATGTCGTCGGCGTACTCGAACGCGGTGCGGCCGGCGTCGGTGAGCACGAGGTGTCGTCCCTTCCGCGCCAGCAGCTTCTCGCCGAGCACTTCTTCGAGTCGATGGATCTGGCTGCTCACGGTCTGCGGCGCGAGTCGAAGCTCGGCGGCGGCCGCGGCCACGGTGCCCTCGCGCGCGACCGCCCAGAAGTAGAGGAGGTGATGGTAGTTCAGCCACTCCATCGCAGGCGTCGATCTTAAGTCGATAAAATCGATGGATCAATCCAAAACTTCCTGTTTGTCGATCTGACGGCACGCCGCTACGAGGGATCCACGGGCGAGGTGCCCGGGAAGGGAGGATTCGATGAAGATCCAGATTCGCGGCAGGCAGTTCGAGATCACCGAAGCGCTGCGCGCGCACGGCGAGCGGTCGCTCGAGTTCGCGCTCGGCAGGTTCCGCTCACGGATTGCCGGGGTCACGGCGCTGCTCCTCGACGTGAACGGCCCGAGGGGCGGGATCGACAAGTGCTGCCGGCTCGTCGTCCGGCTGCGTCCGAACGGCATCGTCTGCCTGGAGGAGCTCGCCGGCGACGCCTATGCCGCCGTCGAGCGCGCCGCGGGCAGAGCCGGCAGCGCGGTCGCGCGACGGCTCGCACACGGGTGGCGCTTCCCCGAGGTGCGCCGTGCCGAGCCCGCGGAGGCCCGGCGCAAGGGACGCGTCGTGGTCCCGTTCCACGCCCGAATGGAGCTCGCGAGCGAGGAGGAGCGCATCGTCCGGCCGCACTCGCTGGAGGTGGTTCGATGATGAATCAGGTGAAGACGGCATTCTTGTTGGGAACGCTGTCGGCGGTGCTGATGGCGATCGGCGGCTCGCTCGGCGAGGGCCCGCTGCTCGCGTTCACGATCCTCGCCATCGTCATGAACGTGGCCGCCTACTGGTTCTCGGATCGCATCGTGCTCGCGATGAGCGGTGCGAACGAGGTTCCCGCGTCCGAGGCGCCGCGTCTCCATGCGATCGTCGAGGACCTCGCGCGTCGCGCCGGCATCCCGAAGCCGCGCGTCTTCCTGCTGCCGAGCGCGCAGCCGAACGCGTTCGCGACCGGACGGAATCCCGAGCACGGCGTCGTCGCGGTGACCGCGGGCATCCTGCGGGCGCTCGACGAACGCGAGCTCCGCGGCGTGCTCGCGCACGAGATCTTCCACATCAAGAACCGCGACGTGCTGGTCGCGACCATCGCCGCCACCATGGCGGCGGCGATCTCTTACGTCGCGCAGGCGGCGCACTTCGCGGCGCTCTTCGGGGGCGGGCGCTCGGACGGGCAGAACCAGTCCTCGCCGATCGGCTCGCTGCTGTTGCTCGTGCTCGCGCCGATCGCTGCGACGCTCATCCAGCTCGGCATCTCGCGCTCCCGCGAGTATCTCGCCGACGAAACCGCCGCGCGGCTCGTCGGCGATCCGCTCGCGCTCGCGAATGCGCTGGCCAAGCTCGACCGCGCGGCGACGCACATCCCGGCGAGCGTGGCTCCGGCGACCGCCAGCCTCTTCATCGTGAGCCCGTTCGCGGGCGGGCGCGGGCTCACCTCCCTCTTCTCGACGCATCCCCCGATCGAGGCGCGCATTCGCCGGCTCGAGGCGATGGCCCGCAGCGCCGCGTAACGTCCCGGAAGGGGACGTTTCTCACTCGTCGCACTGGAGCTTCGGGATCAACCGTCACCCACCCCCAACCCGAGCTCGGGTGCGACGAGTGAGAAGCGTCCCCGCCGTTCTTCGCTCGCGAATCTTCCCTCCGATGATGGACATCCGGGCCTCGATCCCCAATAGGGATCGGGGCTCCTCGGAGGGTGCATGAAGATCATCGTCGTCGGCGCCGGCATCGCCGGGCTCAGCACGGCGCGCGCGATGCTGGCGCGCGGGATGGAAGTCGTGATCGTCGAGCAGGCGGCGGGCCTCAAGGAGATCGGCGCCGGCATCCAGCTCGCGGCGAACGGCATCCTCGTGCTTCGCGACCTCGGCCTCGAGCCCGCGATCGCGGCGGTCGCTTCGCGTCCGCAGAGCTACAACTTCCGCGAGCTCGAGACCGGCGAGATGCTGTTCGGGAACCCGCTCGGGAAGCTCGCGGAGGAGCGCTACGGGGCGCCGATGTTCCAGATCTACCGGCCCGACCTGCTCGGCATCCTGTCGCGCGGCCTTCCCGAAGGCGTGCTGCGGCTGCAGGCCGGATGCGTCGCCGTCGAGCAGGGCGCCGACGCCGCCTGCGTGCGCCTCGCCTCGGGCGAGACGATCGACGCGGACGCGGTGATCGGTGCCGACGGCATCCATTCGGCCGTTCGCCGCCATCTCCGTGGCCAGGAGTCGACGCAGTTCGCGAGCATCCTCATGTGGCGCGCGATGATCCCGGGCGAGCGGCTCACGCCGCTGAACCTCGACGAGCGCGGCCACTACTGGGTCGGTCCCGGCCGCACGGTCATCACCTACTGGGTGCGGCCGGGGACGCTCTTCAACTTCCTCGGCTCGGTGCCGGCGAGCGAGGTCCACCGCGAATCGTGGACCGACAGCGGCGACGTCGACGACATGCGGCGCTCGTTCGACGGCGCCGAGCCGGTCGTCCGCCACATGCTCGACTCGATCGACACAGCGTTCATCACCGGCATGTTCTACCACCACCCCGTCGACCGCTGGACGGAGGGCCGCATCACGCTGATCGGAGACGCCGCGCACGCCATGGTGCCGTTTCTCGCGCAGGGCGCCTGTCAGGCGATCGAGGACGCCTGGACGCTCGCCGCGTGCCTCGATCGCCACGGACGCGGCGGCGTGCCCGCGGCGCTCCTGGAATACGAGCAGCGGCGCCGGCCGCGCACGACGCGCGTACAAGCCGCCGCGCGCGAGATGGTGAAGCTCGTGCACGAGACGGATCCGGTCGCGATCCGGGCACGGAACGGCCGCTGGAAGGGCGTGTCGCGAATCGACCCGCTCGCCGAGACCACCTGGGGCTGGCTGTTCGATCACGACGTGCGGCGGGCGATCGGCTCGTCGATCGACGAGGTGGTCGGACTGTCCGCGGCGCGCGAGGGCAAGCGCATGCGCCGCCCGGAAGCGCAGCGGGCGTACGATCTCTGGAAGCACGCGTTCACGGCGGAAGACGTCGCACGCGGCCAGGCGGGCTTGCGTGCGGGGTACGATCGCTTCCTGCGCGAGACGTTCCCGCCGCCGGCCGACACCGCGATCACCGGTGACGCGCTCGGCGGCGTGCCCGTCGTGCGCGTCGAGCCCGCGGGGGCCACGGACGGGCCGACGATCCTGCACTTCCACGGCGGCGGATACGTCATCGGCTCCGCGGCGACCTCCGTCGATCTCGCCGCGCGCCTCGCGCGTGCGGTTCGCGGCGGTGCGATCAGCGTCGACTACCGGCTGGCGCCGGAGCATCCGTTCCCGGCCGCGCTCGACGATGCGCTCGGCGTCTATCGCGCGCTCGTCGCGAACGGGGTCTCGCCGAAACGGATCCTGATCAGCGGCGAGTCCTCCGGCGGCGGGCTGGCGATCGCGGCGACGCTCGCGCTCCGCGAGGCGGGCGATCCGCTCCCGGCCGGCGTCGTCGCGCTCAGCCCGTTCGCGGATCTCACCGTCTCCGGCGAAACGATCGATTCGAACGCCGGCAACGATCCGGCGGCGAACCGCATCAACCTGACGACGTTCGCGGGCTCGTACTTCCAGGGCGCCGATCCCACCGATCCGCGCGTCTCGCCGCTGTTCGGCGACTTCCGCGGCTTCCCGCCGCTGCTGCTCGCGGCGACCGCCGAGGAGGTGCTGCGGAGCGACTCCACGCGCCTCGCGGACCGCGCACGCGAGGCCGGCGTCGACGTGGCGCTCACGCTCGCGCCGGACTCCGTGCACGTGTTCCCGCTGTTCGCGTTCCTGCCGGAGACGGAAGAGACGATGCGCGCGCTCGCAGCGTTCTCCTCGCGCGTCGCCGCCGCGTCGTGACCGGCGCCTCGGCGTCGTTTTTTCTCTCGCTTCGCCGCGTCCCGATCGGATAACGAAACGGGATCGAGCTCGCGAGCAGGCGCCTCCGCGCCAGGGTTCGCCGCACGCAGAAGGGGAGTACCGCGCATGGACATCGGACTCATGTTCTCGTTTCGGAACCCGCCGAAGTGGAAGAAGCCCTGGGCGGACGTCTACGAATCTCAGCTCGGGCAGATGAAGCTCGCCGAGGACCTCGGCTACGACACCGTCTGGTTGACCGAGCATCACTTCGCGGAGGACGGGTACTCGCCGTCGCTGCTGACGATCGCCGGCGCGGTCGCGGTCGCGACCAAGCGCGTGCGCATCGGGACGTTCCTGCTGCTGCTGCCGCTCCACAACGCCGTCCACGTCGCCGAGGATGCCGCCACGGTCGACGTCATCTCGCGCGGCCGCCTCGATCTCGGCATCGGCAAGGGCTACGCGCCGCACGAGTTCCTCGGCTTCGGCATCCCGTCGAAGGAGCGCGCCACGCGCTTCGAGGAAGGCATCGACGTGATGCGCGGCATCTGGATGGAGGAAGGCTTCAGCTACAAGGGCAAGCACTACGACCTGAAGGACATCTCGCTCACGCCGAAGCCGGTGCAGCAGCCGCATCCGCCGCTCTGGATCGGCGCGATCGCGCCGAAGGCGATCGAGCGCGCCGGCCGGCTCGGCCTGAATTACCTCGGCATCGGTGACACCACGGCGTACGACGACGCGCTGAAGCGCCACGGCCGTAAGCCCGAAGACTACAGCGTCGCGCAGCTCGTCTGGGTGCACATGGCGCCGTCGAAGCAGCAGGCTTGGGACGAAGTCGAAGAGCACGTGCACTGGATGCTCAAGGTCTACGGCGGCTGGCTCGGCGCCGCGGGGGAGCTGAAAGGTCCGCCGACCCTGTTCGATCCGCCGCCCGCGAAGGAGCTCCGCAGCACCAAGGAGCCGACGCTCTTCACGCCGATCGTCGGCAACGCGAAGGACGTCGAGGAAGGCCTCGACGCCTTCCTGAAGACCGCGCGCACCACGCACCTCGTGCTCGGCATGCACTTCCCCGGTCTCGACCCGAAGCTCTCCGCGCGCTCGATGGAGCAGTTCGCGAAGGAGCTGATGCCGAAGTATCAGGAGCGGTGAGACGGCCGCGGGCGGTGGCCGCGTGTCACCGCCCGCGCGACATCTCTCCGAACAGCGTCGGCGCGATCAGCTTGACCGACCGCTTGAGCCGCGGCCGCTGCTGATCGCGGATCGCGCGGTCGATCGCGTCGGCGCGCTCGGGAGGGATCTCCGCGCGGTGGTCCGAGACCCAGTCGACGACCGCGCAGAGGTACTCGTCGATCGCATCGCGGGCCTTCTCCAGGGCTTCGGCCGGAGCGTCGACCGGCGGCGCGAGGAAGTGCGGTGGAACGGGGCCGGTGCCGGCGAGCAGCTCCGCGAGCCGTGGCAGGAGTGCGAGCCGCTCTCCCACGTCGTCACGAAGCGCCGCGACGTCCCAGTCGACGCGCACCTTGAGGTTCGCCAGCAGATCCATCGCGGCGTAGAGCTGGCCGCGCGTGAACTCGTCGTCGACCTTCGGCAGCACCTGGTCGCGCAGCATCTCGACGATGCCGTCGAAGATCTTGTCGAGCGAATTGATCATGCGCGGCCCTCGATCGTGCTCTCCACTTGCAGCAGCAGCCGCGGCACGTGGATGCCCATCACCGCGAGGCGCACGTCCTTGTGGATGCCGGTCTCGAAGCAGTGCGAGGCCCCGATGTGGATGATCGCGAGCTTCAGCGTGCCGAGTGCTTCGTAGAAGCGAACGGCCTCGGGATCGACGGCGATGCCGCTCTGCTGCTCGTAGCGCGCGTACAGCCGATCGCGCTCGAGCAGCAGGCACATGTACGGCGACGGGCCGCGGTAGCTCCGCATGCAGACCCAGCCGAGGTCTTCGTGCGGGTCGCCGAGGTGGACGAGCTCCCAGTCGAGGATCGCGGTGATGCGGCCGTCCTTGGCGAGAAAGTTCCCCGTGCGGTAGTCGCCGTGTACGATGGTCACGCGCGGCGCGACCGGCCGGTGCGCCTTCAGCCACGAGAAGCCCCAGCGGAGCATCGGGTAGCGTCCGAGCGGCCAGCGCTCGAGCGCGGTCTCCCAGAAGGCGATCTGCTCGTCGGCGCAGGACCGCTCGGTCGTCTTGGGCCCTAGCGACGCGAGCTTCGTGCCGCGCCAGTCGAAGCGGTGGAGCGCGGCGAGCGCATCGGTGAACTGGAAGCCGATCGACTCGCGCACCTCGGGCGAGAACGATCCCTCGACCTCGCTCGCCCACGGCAGTGGCGCCTCGCCGTCGACCTTCGAGCAGACGAAGAACGGCGCGCCGAGGATCGCGTCGTCCTCCTCGTACCACCAGGCGCGCGGCACCGGGACGGCGGAGCCGTGCAGCACGTCGAGCGCCGCGAACTGCGGGAACGCCTCGTACGGCCCGAACAAGCCATCGGACGGGCCCATGCGGAGGATCAGATCCTCACGGTGGGCGCCGCTCGCGTCACGCCACGAAGCCTCGAACCCGTACGTCACCCACGAGAAGCCGACGGTGTAGCGCCGCATGGCGCCCACGGCGACCTCGGTGCCGAGCTTCCGCCCGAGGTACGCCGCGAGCTTCGGGGCAATCGTTTCCGGAACCGCCGCGCTCAAGTGCCGGCGGCCACTTCGTAGATGCCGAAGCCGCTGCCGGTCTTCGCCTGGACCTTGACGACGTGGTCGTTCAGCCCTGCGACGTCGGTGAGCACGCGAGGGTCGTTGGTGTGCCAGCTCTCGCTCTCGAGGACGAGCGGACCGCGCGCCTGGCCTTGGTGGACGCCGTTCAGGCCGCCGTACAGACCGCCGCGGAGATAGAGCGTGGCGCTCGGGGCCGCGACTTCCAGCTCGACCGTGTCGCCGCGCTCGGTCTTCAGCGTCGCGGTCGCCCCCTGGAAGCGACCGTTCGCGTCCCAGCGCGTCTTCCGCTCGACGGCGGTCACCTTGATCTCGCCGTCCGCGTCCGAGAGCCCGGCGCCCAGCAGGTACGGAGGCCGTGCCTGGCTGCCGCCGGCGAGGATGTAGAAGACCGAGCGGTCGCCGATCCGCGCCGTCAGCCAGTCGTGCTTGCCGAACTGCGGGTCACCCTGCTGGAGCAGCGGCGCCTGTCCGACGCGCGGGCGCACGCCCCACGAGCGGTCGCGGAGCCCGAACCAGCTCTTCGCATCGAGGTCTCGCGACTTGCCGTCGATCACCAGCTGGCCGCGGATCCGGCCGCACTGCACGAAGTGCGAGAAGTCGACGAGCTCGCCCGTCTTCTTCGAGCGCTGGTTCAGTCGCCCGGCGTCGATCGGCGCGAGGTCGCCGTGGAACTCGAGGTCGTAGCGGAAGCCCGCGGAGTTGTCGCCGAGGTGGATCTCCCAGCGCTTCATCGGCTCGATGATCCGTCCCGAGAGCGGCCCGGCCTCGACGTGATCGGGCTTCGGCCGCGCCTCGGTCGAGACGCGGAAGTTCCGCTGCGGACCGTGGCCGGCGAGGATCGAGTAGCCGTCGATCACGCCGACCTGCGGGTACGTGCCCATGCCGTGCGAGATCGTCAGCGGCTCGGACTCGGTGTGGATGTTGAGATAAAAGCGATCGAACCAGCCCGGATCGTCGCTGCCGGGAGGGTGGGCGAAGAAGGCTTAGTTCCTGTTCACGGGTCGTCCTTTCTTACAGCGTGCGCGTCGGGATCTAGGTGCGCAGGACCTAGCGGTGGCGCTGAATCCGGCCTAAGTGCGCGAGGAACAAAGTCAGTGACTGACGGTTTCGTACGACAACGGACGGGCCCGGCAGAGCGCCGATTT